>Ga0256407_10000369_pt1 | contig 111670 bp, 104 predicted proteins | sample RumenRJG_04DNA_FD_193489 | JGI IMG/M metagenome (GOLD analysis project Ga0256407, IMG submission 193489) | Bovine rumen microbial communities from Lethbridge, Alberta, Canada - RJG_04 | ecosystem: Host-associated > Mammals > Digestive system > Stomach > Rumen | place: Canada: Alberta... | reverse complement strand
GTAAGCGAAGGATCTTAAAAGATTCCTCACTGCGTTCGGAATGACAAACCAAGTGTGTTTATCGTTCTATTTCCGCTTCGCTGATATATCCTGACCGCAAGTTATACTCCCTCAGTCAGCATAGCTGACAGCTCCCTCACAGAGGGAGCCATATTAATAATTTGTTCACTCATTCAAAAACCCTGATTTTATATGAACTACGGCTTGATTTTTTCAATAATATGCTATAGAATATTAACGTGGATAATGAACAATGCAAAATTTACCGGAGGTATGCAAAAAATGAAAATCAAACTTAAAAGAGCCGCCGCAGCTATAATGGCAGCCCTTACGCTCTCAGCTGTAACAGCATCATCGGTTGTATTTACAGCGTCTGCTTCCGACTTATACGCAGCAAGTGTAAGTCAGAATACAGCAACAAGCAACATAATACCGCTTAACAACGATCCTATAACTTTGGTAAGGGGCGAAACTTATTCCCTTCCCCAGTCCCTTGCAAAGACATTTCCGAACGTAACTTTCCGCATCCGCACGACCAATACAAGCATACTGCATATTACGAATAATACCGTTACTGCATATGCGGCAGGCTCATGCAAGCTGATAATAACAGGCTCAAACGGTGTGCAGGTAACCAAGAATGTAAAAGTTGAGCTTCCCGAAATACAGATAAAATTCAGTACTTCAAATGTTATCGTAGGAAAAAGCGAAACAGTAAATATAAACAATCTCCTTACATCAGCAACAGGAAAAGTGGAATGGACATCATCAAACAGCTCTGTTGTAAGCGTTAACCGATACGGACGCATCACAGCTTTGAAACCAGGCATAGCCGTTATAACAGGAACTATCGCAAACGGTGATTCTTCAAGCTGTAAGTTTACGGTAAAGGAAACACCGAAAAGTGTTTCCTTCGAGAAAAACAAGATAGAATTCGGTGTCGGTGAAAACACCACGCTCAAAGCTGTGCTAAGCAGCAATTCTGCTTCCTACAACACCACTTACTCCTCTATTGATCCTAAAGTCTTGAGCATAGACTCAAAAACAGGTGAAATACATGCTTTAAAAGCCGGAAAGACTGTAATATCCGTAAAGACATTCAATAACCTGACAGCCAAATGTATTGTTGAAGTAAAAAATCCGCCAAACTCCGTATCCCTCAACATAAAGGAAACTACCCTGAAAAAAGGTCAGACAATTACTCTGAAACCTGTATTTCCCAGCGGTACAACCTCAAATCAGATGAGCTACTATTCAAGCAACAACAGGATAGTAAAGGTCAGCAATAATGGTGTAGTAACAGCAGTAGCAAAAGGTACAGCCTACATTGCCGCACAAACATACAACAACAAGATAGTCAAATGCAAGATAACAGTTAAATAATGCAGTCAAAAAAGAGCGAAGTATCATCTCCGCTCTTTTTTTATATCAGCGCTCTTAAAAATATACCGAATATATCTCCGAAGTTTATCTGCCTTACACTTTCCGCCGCCGTTACCGGATATTCCGCTATCTGTTTACTGCCGTTTTTATATATTACCTTTCCGATAACAGAACCTTTATCGACAGGCGCATCTATCTCCGCCGGTAATATTACCTCATGGCTTATTCCGCTTTCACTTCCCTTTTTTATAAGTATCTGACTTCCCGCAGATGAGCTTGTACCCACCGTACTGCACATACCGTTTTTTACAATTATATCTGTTACTGCCTCCTCGGGCACATCGGGAGTATACATCGTGAAATTTGCAAAACCGTAGTCAAGCAGCTTTGCGGCATCGCTGAATCGTGACTTTCCGCTTTCACTTCCCAACACGACAGCTACAAGGCTAAGTCCGTCACGCTCTGCCGTTGCGCTTATACAGCTTCCGGCTTTTGAAGTCGTTCCTGTTTTCAGACCTGTTATGCCCTTATAGCTTTTGAGCAGCTTATTTGTATTTACAAGCTGTGTTTTTCCGCCTCTCAGCTCATCCATCCATATATTGCTGTATTCAAGTATTTTCTTATGCTTTATAAGCTCCCTTGACATTATTGCTACATCATATGCACTCGTTACATGACCGTCCTCATCAAGTCCGTTGCAGTTCTTGAAAACAGTATCGTTCATTTTAAGCTCCTGTGCTCTTTTATTCATAGCCCCGACAAACTCATCCTCTGTGCCGCTGATATGTTCGGCAAGCGCTACCGCAGCATCATTTGCACTCGCTACTATTGTAGCCTTTATCATTTCATCAGCCGTCATTGTTTCGCCCTGTTCCAGCCATATATCAGAACCTCCCATTGAGGCAGCATGTGCAGATGCCGTTATATTATCGTCAAGGCTCAGTTTTCCGCTTTCAAGTGCTTCCATGACAAGAAGAAGTGTCATAACCTTTGTTATAGATGCACAAGGTCTTATCTCATGCGGGGATTTTTCATAAAGCACCTCACCTGTCAGTGCATCCATAAGCACCGCAGACGGTGCTGTTATATCCTTATCCGACAATGCACTGACAGGCATTACCGGACATGCTGTCACAATAACAATAGCTGCAAGTATCATACAAAATATTCTTAAAAGCTTCATACCGCACCTCCCGAACATTTTCAATATAATTATATGTCCGGAAGATGCGGTATATTTTACCTGATACACATTATTAATTATTTTCTTATTCTCCGTGTTCCTTTGTCAGCCTTTTTTTCAGGCTTTGCAGGCATTGTAAAATCCTGCTGTAAAAACGTATCTATCTCTCTTTTTAATCTTGCAACAGGAAGTCCGACAACATTAAAATAATCTCCCTTTATACCCTTTACAAACAGCGCTGCTTTATTCTGTATGCCATATCCGCCTGCTTTATCATACGGTTCGGGTGTTTTTATGTATTCCTCTATCTCCTCATCGGTCAGCGGATAGAATTCAACCTCCGTCACTTCCGAAAAGCTGTGTGACTTTCCCATATAGAACAGACAGCAGCCTGTTATTACCTGATGACATTTGCCCGAAAGCATTTTCATCATTACCCTTGCATCATTCGTATTCCTCGGTTTATTGAGCAATTTTCCCTCAACTATTACCGATGTGTCACAGCCTAAAACCAGCGCCTTCTCGTTCCCGTGTGAAACGTTCTCGGCCTTCATCTTTGCAAGATATTCCGGACACTGATCCACAGGAAGACTTCTCGGTACGACCTCTCTTATATCCGGCACTTTTATATAAAATTCATCATATATCTTTGCAAGCAGTTTTTTTCTTCTCGGTGATTTTGACGCAAGTATTACATTCATTTATTATTCCTCCCCTTGTATATCGTTCTGTCTTGACAGAAGTTCCTTGTAAATATCTCCCTTTTTAAATCCTGTTACCCTTGCACTTTCCTTGGCGGCATCCGAAAGCGAAACGCCCGATTTATTAAGCTCTGCCGCAAGCTCAACAGCATCTTCAAGTGTGCTGTCGGTTTTCTGCGGCTTTTCTGCACCTTCAAGTATAAGCACTATCTCGCCCTTTACACTGTCATCCGCATATTTTTCAACAGCTTCACTCAATGTTGTACGAATGACTTCCTCGTGCACCTTTGTAAGCTCACGCACAATAGATATCCTCCTGTTGCCGAAGCATTTATACATATCCTTTAATGTTGCAGAAAGCTTATGCGGTGCTTCATAGAATATCATCGTCCTTTGCTCATTCATAAGTGAAAGAAGATGCTCCCTACGGCTCGGCTTGTTTACACTAAGGAAGCCTTCAAATGCAAAGCGGCCTGTCGGAAGTCCGGATATAGCCAGTGCAGATGCAAGTGCCGTAGGGCCCGGAACAACACAAACCGTTATCCCCCTGTCAGCACACTGCTTTACAAGCATCTCTCCCGGATCGGATATACACGGCATACCTGCGTCTGTAACTATAGCACAGTTTTCGCCGTTCTCTATCCTCTGACATATCTCCTCACCCTTATCGTGAGTGTTGAATTTATGGTAGCTCACCATTGGTGTTTCAATATTGAACTTATTCAAAAGCTTTATTGTTACTCTTGTATCCTCTGCGGCAATAAAATCCGCCTGTTTAAGAGTTTCTATCGCTCTCGGTGAAAAGTCCGAAAGATTGCCTATCGGTGTTCCTACTACGAAAAGCTTTCCGCTCATCTGAAAAATCCCCCTGCTTTTTTAAATATATCCCTCTTTATATGCACCGTATATTTCTATCATCTCATCTGAAAGCTCTCCGCCCTCTTTTTCAATAAAGAGTGTCGGCTCAACTATAAGTCCGTTGGGATTTCCCCCACGTCTGCCCTCGATAAGAAAAAGCTTAGGTGCTTTTGATAACCTCTGCTGTACAAACCTCAGTCTTTTCGGCTCTATCCGGAAATTCCTCATGGCACATATCATGTCGCTTAACCTTTCCGGTCTCTGACACATACAAAGTCTGCCTGAAAAATTCAGAAGTCTTGACGCTGCATATACTATATCGTCCATTGTACAAAGTGTTTCGTGACGTGCTATTTTATGCGGTTCTTCCGGATTTACTATACCCGTTCCGGCAGCCTTATACGGCGGATTACATACAACAAGATCATAGCTTGAAAATTCCACTTTACCTTTAAGGTCGCAAAGGTCGGACTGTAAAACTGTTATCCTGTCCTCAAGTCCGTTAAGCTGCACACTTCTTTCAAGCATTGAACATGCTTCCGGCTGTATATCAACAGCAGTAACGTGTGCAGGGACATTGTTCCTGCTCCATATAAGCGGTATTGCTCCGCAGCCTGTTCCAAGCTCACACGCCTTATCATTTTTTCTCGGTCTTGAAAAATTTGCAAGAAGCACCGTATCTGTACCGAATGAATGCTCCGCTGAAACTATAACACTTCGTCCACTGCCGAGCGGTTCTGTTTTTTCTCCCTCTTTAAGCACTATGTTTCCCCTTTTCATTATTTATCGTTACCCATTATAACACAGAAATAATTAATTATCAACTGAACAAAATCTTATCATGAGAGTTATCAGCAAACGCTGACCATTGACATTTTACATATAATATAATAATTCAAATATAAATCGGGGCTGTGAAAAAGCGGTGATTATCTCACTTTATTCTTAACAGTCCCGTTAAAAAATGAATGATTTTTTAAATAACTATGAAAAAAAATTAAATTTTAACAACAAAAAGGTATTATTCATTATTGACAGCCAAATGGTACCATGTTACAATTATATTATTGTGGTATTATATTTAATTTCACAAATCCATTCTGAATGGACTGATATATATTTTTTAAGAGGAGATACTTATTATGACTATAAATAAAATAAAAAACGGAAACAAAATCACTATCGCTGTTGCAGGCAGAATAGATACCAACACCGCACCCCAATTAGAAAAAGCTGTTGATGAAGTGATCAATGATGCCAAAATCCTTATATTTGATTTTAAAGAACTTGCCTATATATCATCAGTCGGACTTCGTGTACTGCTCTCTGCACAAAAAACCATGAACAAACAGGGCAGTATGAAAGTTATCAATGTGAATGAAAGTATCATGGAAATAATGGAGATAACAGGTTTTACCGATATCCTCACTATTAAAAAATAAAAATTTCAGCCGATTTATCGGATATGGAGAGATTCCTATATGATAAACAAAGATGACTTTATTCAGAAATCTATTATCAATGATATGTCGGAAGGCGTAATGATAATCGGGCTGGACGGTAATATAAAGTATATAAATCCTGCCGCTCTATCTATCCTGAACAAAAACGAGGCCGAAATGAAAGGAAAAAACTTTGCCTCTGTTTTCTTCTGTGACGAAAAAAACGACCTTTTCAATCAGACAATATTAGATACTATTTCTGATACATCTGCACCGCATTATAATCTGCTGAATTATGATGCCGGCGACACAAACAAAACTATATATATAATGACATCGTTCCTGAAAAAGCATTCAAAAAAAGTTGCTCTCATTGTAATGCTCAATGATATGACAAGCATTGCAGAAATGAGAAGACGCTACACCGACCAGCTTATCAAGCTGCTTGAGTCTCTTGTTCAGGCACTTTCCGTTGCTATTGAAGAACGTTCTCAGTATAACGCCAATCATACACACAACATGGTAAAAATGGCTGAAGAATTTTTACTATGGCTCGATAAAACAGACAACCTCTGGCAGTTCGATAAGAATAAAAAAAATGCCTTTATTATGAGTGTATGGCTGCATGATGTCGGAAAGCTGTCCGTACCACTGAAGGTAATGGACAAGGCTACACGACTGGGAAATTCTGTCGAAAAAATAGATGACAGATTCGGACGAATTCATCTGCTTAATCGTCTGGCACTTGCCGAAAAAAGAATTACTCAGAAAGAATACAATACACGGGAAGAAAACCGGAAAAACTGGCTCGATTTTATCCACAGGATCAATACATCGGGGTTTCTTTCCGATGAGGATTCTGAAAAAATACATGAGCTTTCGGCACTTAAATATACTGAGGAAGACGATTCCGAAGTTCCCTTTATTACTGTTCAGGAAACAAACTGCCTTTTGATAAAAAAGGGCACTCTTACAGATGTAGAACGAAAGATCATGCAAAACCATGTTACTGTAACGAAAAAAATTCTGGACAGAGTAGATTTCCCGAATGACTATAAAATGGTTCCCGAATGGGCAGGTTCTCATCACGAACTGAAAAACGGAAAAGGCTATCCGGAACACAAACAGGGTGACGATATACCGAAAGAGGTTTGCCTTCTTACGATACTCGATATCTTTGAAGCACTCACCGCAAAGGACAGACCATATAAAAAGCCTGTACCCATTGAAAAAGCATGGGCAATTCTTCACAGTATGGCTGACGAGGGAAGTCTTGATAATGATATACTTTCGCTTTTTGAAAAAAGCGAGGCTTGGAAAGTTATATTGTAATTAATAAAGATATAAAAATATCCCTGCTTTCAAATCGAAAGCAGGGATAAATTTTATTTTTACTCTTCAATAAAACTCAGAATATCTTTGAATACCCTGATTTTATCTCTTTCGTGCAGGATGTCATGGCGCATACCGGGATAGAATCTTCCACGTACATCATCATAGCCTGTTTTTTTCAGCAAATACATCGCATCTGCAAACTGTATCTCTGACAAAGCACACGGATCATCCTGTCCGGAAAAAAATCTGATCGGCATATTTGGATTCTGAGGAATATAGCCTCCGGAATATGTGAGCATTGCCATTTTAAGCATCTCCTGATATCCGCTTATCGTAAACAAAAATCTGCACATAGGATCGTTATTGTGTTCTATAACTGCTTCCCTCTGAGAGTTCGTCCATGCATTATGCAGGTGTTCATTCCTGAACTTGAACTCATAGGATACTCCCATTATAAGCAGCTTTGCCAAGCGTGAGCGGTACTTTTCCCCCTCGAAAAAACGAAGGATTTTCAGGAGCAGAAGTCCCTCTTTCATCATGCTTGATTTTGAAGGAGAACCGATAATGCATAATTTGTCGATCTCTGCATCATATTTTCTGATATAACATCTTGCTGCCAAAGAACCCATGCTATGACCAAGCAATACAAAAGGCAGATCATCTCTGCCGCATTTTTCGGCAGCATATTTTTTTACTTCAAGCGTGATTTCGTGAAGATCTTCGATAAGAGCAGGAAATCCGCCTTCATACCAATATCCTCTGTCTTTTTCATAAAGGACACTTTCGCCATGTCCTCTATGGTCATTTATTATCGTTAAATAACCATTGGCAGCAAGATACTTCATAAAATTGACGTATCTTCCTTTATGCTCGTTTTTTCCGTGAACCATCTGCACAATACCTTTGATATCCTTCGGATCTTCAGGTTCAATTCTGAGGACAGCAAGCGGCAATCCATCAGAGCCGGAAATATGCTGATAGGTTGTTTCAGTTATACTAATTATTTTCATGCACCTGCTTCATCTCTAAGCACTTCATGACGTATGATCTTCTTTGAAGAATTCTTGAGGAAAGGATTCTCTCTGATCACAAGCCTTGAAAGCTGCTTATAAGTTGGTTGATTTTTATTGTAGTCGTTAAGGATATTCTGGAGAGCATCCTTTACTTCTTCTTTGCTCATATTCTCGATAACTTCCGGTTCGGGATAGATACGTGCTGTAAGCATATTATCCTCACCTGTTACAACGATCTCACTTATAATGTCATTAAGAGCAAGCTTGGTTTCGATTTCCTCCGGAGAGATATTCTCGCCGTTGGAAAGTATGATAAGATTTTTAACTCTGCCGTTGATAAACAGATAGCCGTCTTCGTCAAGATAGCCTTTATCACCTGTATGGAGCCAGCCGTCCCTGAGTGTTTCTTGGGTTTCCTTCTCCATCTTGTAGTAACCCTTCATAACGCTTGTGCCACGAACGAGAATTTCGCCGTCTTCAAACTTGATCTCTACATTTGAAAGAGGTTTGCCGATAGAACCGGGTCTGCCTTCTCCTATCTTACTTGTGCTGATTACAGGAGAACACTCTGACATGCCGTATCCTTCATATACTTCTATGCCGTATTTTGCAAATTCGTTAATATAATACGGATCAAGATGTGCGCCGCCCGTAAAGATATACTTCATATTCGGGCCGAAAACTTTCTTTGCAAGTATTTCAGGAGGTACCTGTCCATCAAGTGCTTTGAGTCTTTTATAGATAGTTTCTACCATAAGAGGAACCATAAGCATAACATCAGGCTGATAGATGCTCATATTTCTTATCATATGGAAAAGAGAGTCATTTATACATAAAACTGCTCCCATCCAGAAACCGTTCAGCCAGTCCATAGACAGACAGAATGCATGATGTACCGGAAGAACGCTCATGAATACAAGACCGGGATCAAAGTTATACAGTACTGCTTCAATATTGCAGTACAGATTGCTCTGTGTAAGCATAACGCCCTTGCTCTTGCCGGTTGTTCCGGAAGTATAGACGATCATAGAAATATCGTCTTCTGCAGGCGGTTCAGGCTCGGAGCAATCTTTTCCGGCAGCGATAAGATCTGCAACAGTTTCTGTTCCCTCAACAGCATCGCCGGAGAGCATCCAGATCTTTCTTACCTTCGGGCAGTTCTCATTGATCTTGTCTGCAAGAGAAACAAATACCTTATCAAGAAATACGCCTTCTGTATCTGAACGGTTGATAAGATCAATAAGGTCAGGAGCAGGCAGCGCACAGTCAAGCGGAACAGCTGTATTATTGCTTGTTACAACAGACATATAAGCTGTTATCCACTCAACAGAGCTTGTACCGATAAGAGAAATATGCTTATGAGAAAAATCCTCAGCAGCAAAGCCCTTTTTTATAGCGGTAACGTCAGCAGCAATTTCGCCGTAGCTTCTTTCCTGTACATCTTTCTTAACGAGCCAACGGACAGCGGGGAGAGCCGAATACTTATCCTCGCATCTTTTCCACATTGTATATATAGTTCTTTCCATAAAAAATCTCCCGTACTTATTCCATGTACTCTTTGAGCATTTCCATTGCGCTTCCTACTGTGCTTACACGTGACAGCTTCTGCTCGTCCTCACCGAAATCGAATTCTACATCAAATTCGTCCTCAAGATCTCCGAGGAATGTCATAAGGTCAAGTGAGCTGAGTCCGAGATCATCACGGAAACTCATTTCGTCTGTGATGTCCTCTGCTTTTACAGTACAGTAACGTGCTACAATTTCCTTAAATTTTTCTTCCATGTTATTAACTCCTTTCAAGATCAGATCATATCAATGATCTCATTTATAGTTCTGCCGGGGTCTTCTATACCTCTGAAAAGTATGCGCATCATGTAATAGTACATAAGCTCTGCATCCTTTTCAGTAAGCTCTGCTGTCTGATAATGATAAGAGAAGTTCAGCTTTCTGTCCGGCAGGTGAGAAACTGTAAGATACATTTTCTTTGTTGCCGCACCGTTTGCGAACCATTTGATATGTGTGCGGAGCTTTTTGGAATTAGGATCAAGATCGCTTGTATTAAGAGGCGGCTGATATGTCAGATAAACGCTTACATATGTAGTATCATCGGGTGTATTGTAGCGTCTCTTCATTTCCTCTCTTATAAGCTCAGGATCATAACCGCCGAACATATAGATATGGTTCTGATGATTCTGAATTTTTCTTGCTGCATCAATAAATGTAGTATCGCCGGAAATGACAGTTCTGCACGGGAAACAAAGTACACGGCTTCCGCCTGAAGTCATTTCATCCTGTGTGGAACGTCTGGAGATAAAGTTTTCGATAGTAATATCTTCCTGACCGTTGTTCATCTTTGAAAGATATGTACGGATAACAAGAAGTATAAGGTTTGTAGGTGAGATCTGATTGTGCAGACAGAAGTTGATGGTTCTCTGCATGCTGTCAACCTCAAGCTGATAGTCCTTAACTGCAACAAAGAGTTCTTTTCTTTCGATGTCGGCAGCTCTGAGGTTAGGATCATTATGCTTCTTTCTTGCTTTCTCCAATACAGACGGTCCCTGTATATCGGAATAAAGAGGCTCTCCCAATTCATCAAGCTGTTCATCCCAGAAACGTTTTGCTCTTGCAAGACGCTTTTCATTTGAAGCTTTTTCGAGGTCGGAAACAAGCACCTTTTCAAAATCAGCAAGAGGAGCAGGATATTCTGCGCCGGCAGCAAAATGCTGATAGAGGTTCATAATATCGGTTGCCATTACTGCAACGCCTACGGAGTCATTAAGACGATGATCCATATGAACGAAAAATCCTGTATAGCGCTCAGGGAGCTTTACAATACGAAACTCACACATAGGAATGTCGTCGCCGTCAAAAGTTTCGTATGCCCATTTCTGCATAATGTCGTCAGCTTCCTGCAAAGACATTCCGGTAAGGTTTACTTCCTTGATGTCTTCCGGCTCATAATCTGCAATATACTGCTTTATCTCACCGTTTTCATCCGGCTTTGTAAAGCGGAGTCTGAGACAGGCATATCTCTGCTTTTCCAGTTCGATACATTTTTTCAATGTTTCGATGTTAACATCGAGCTGAAATGCAGCAACAATGCTCAGACCGGATACCTGCTGAGTATTATACTCTCTTATCCAGCGATAGTGCATATTTTGTGCGGCTGTCAGATCATAAAGTTGATTCATATACATTCCTCCTAAAATAAATAATTCTAAAATGACATTTTATACATATATGATACAGCAATTTAACAAACATGTCAACTATTTAACTTATTTTTTGAAAATTTTATTTATTATCACGAAAAATATCATAAATTTTTGACGATATATTATTAATTTTGTGATTTATAAACAAAATCAAAATCAAGAATAAACAAATTCGTCAAAAATCATCTCTGAAATAAACATTGCTTGTATTTTTTGACCATTTATAATTGCACTTATTAGTAAAAATTTATACAATAATACAAAATAATTAAAACTGTAATAAAATTCAATTTTTGTTTTTATTTTATCAAATTCGATATGCTATAATGTGATTGTGAACGCAGATGAAAGGTAAATATTATCTACTTGGAAAAATCAAAAAAATGAAAAGAGGTCAAAAAATGAAAAAGATCATAACCCTTTTACTTGTGCTTTCGCTTGCAGGTGCGATGTCAACAACAGCACTGGCGGCTGCCGACGGTACTACGAAAAGCAACAGTACAAATGCATCATCTACAAATACTGTGCAGATCACTGTAAAAGCATCAGGTGATGGTTGTATTGCAGCCACAACTGACGGAAGTGATATTCACGATGATGAAGTCACAAGTCTGGAACTCGATTTAAATCCGGACAAAGAAAGTAAAATCATACTCAAAGCCAAAGCGAATGACGGATATAAATTTGTTGGCTGGAAAGATGAAAAATACGACGCAATTTTCGACGAAAGAGAAACTATATCTTTTGATGCAGAAGAAGAAATGAATATCACTGCTGTGTTTGAATATAACAGAGTGAATATATCTGTAAAAGCATCAGGTGATGGTTGTATTGCAGCCACAACTGACGGAAGTGATATTCACGATGATGAAGTCACAAGTCTGGAACTCGATTTAAATCCGGACAAAGAAAGTAAAATCATACTCAAAGCCAAAGCGAATGACGGATATAAATTTATTGGCTGGAAAGATGAAAAATACGACGCAATTTTCGATGAAAGAGAAACTATATTTTTTGATGCAGAAGAAGACATGAATATCGCTGCTGTATTTGAATACAATGAAGATTCGGAAGACGTAGTTATAAGATGCTCTAAAGAGGGCATAGGTTATATCGCATTCTCAAATGACGGAACTGAGCCTGTAATAGATTATAGTGATTCCGCAGATATGATGCTTATCGAGGCAGAAAAAGGAGACAAGCTCATATTCAAAGCTGAGCCCGGTGACGGATGCAGCTTTGCAGGCTGGATAAATGAAAAATCCGGAAAGATTTTCTCCAATGAAGAGGTATTATCATTTGATGCATACACAGACATGGAATTCTATGCCTTATTTGTTGGATTTGACATGGATCTTGTAACTGTCAAAGCAAGCACAGAAGGCAACGGACAGATAGCTGGTTCTATCGATAATACCGAGCCTGAGTTTGATCCTGATAATCCGCAAAGCTCTTACTTTACAAGTATATCAAAAGGCGGTAAAGTCGTTCTTAAAGCAAAGGCTGACAAGGGCTGGAAATTCTATCAATGGATCAATACCGATACAAATTCATTATATTCGCTTAATGATACTGTAGTTGTTACTGCTGATAAGGCTGTAAATCTGAAAGCCTGCTTCGTTGATGCAGCAAGTGCTGTAAAGATCACAGCAAAAACACAGGGTTCAGGTCAGTTAGCAGATGCAATTGACGGCTATGAGATCATTTTTGATAAAGACAACCCGTCACATGAGCTTGAAATAGATACAGTACAGGGAATGTCGATCGCAATCAAGGCAAAGCCCGACAATGGCTGGAAGTTTGATCATTGGATAAATGCCGATACCGGCGAAATTTATTCCGAGTATGCCATCATTGGTATTGATGTGGAAAAAAGCCTTAACCTTATTGCTGTTTTCTCTGAAACCGATCGCATAAGAATAAATGTAAGTGTAGACGGATTCGGTTGTTTTGCTCATTCAGATGACGGTAATGAACCTTCCGATGATAATACTACTGATAACTACGGAATAGATCTTACTCCGGGCAGTATTAATACTATAAAGCTCAAGGCAATAGCTGATGAGGGTTATGTATTCGGATACTGGATGGATTCAGATACACATGAATTCTATTCTTTTGACCAGATTTTAACTATTGTCCCAACAGAAAACCTTGATATTACCGCAGTATTTGAAGATATGGGAAAAGAACATACTATTGTTACAGATAATACAGTAATATATTATGAAATAAAAGATGATATCGTTATCCGCACAAATTCACAGTCCGATACAGTAACTGTTCAGATCGAAGACGGCATAATCTCATCCGATGATACCGAAGGTCTCAGCATAGAAAATGGTATTATAACGATCAGCAAAGAGCTTGCAGATAGTATGCTCAAGGACGGCAGGAATAATCTCAGACTTGCATTCGCCGACGGCGAACTTGAGGTAACTGTTGTTACAGCTGAGATCACAGATCCTGTTGACGATCCTTCAACAGATGATCCTTCAACGGATGATCCTTCAAAAACAATAAAGCCTTCAACAGATACACCAAAAACAGGTAATGCTGCATCAACCTCAGCCGCAGCTGCCGCTGTTATCTTAGGAAGTGCCGCAGCAGCAGTTGTACTTGGCAAAAAGCGTAAAAAAGATGAGCAGGAATAATTTAAACAGAACTACTGCTTTGTTAAGTCTAATACTTTAATGTCATCCTGAGCAAAGCGAAGGATCTTTAAAGATTCCTCACTACGTTCGGAATGACAGGGTTTACAAGTTTTAGATTTTACTGAATACTACACAAAGTTAAAAACCTCCTATAAAAAGCATATCCGCCACAGAATTCCTATCTGCGGCGGATATGCTTTTATCATATACGCTTGAAGTTTTTTTCAAGCTCGCTTTTGGTTATAAAGAAATATATAGGCCTGCCGTGAGGACAGTATCTTACATCCGGATTTTTTTCAAGCTCTATCGCAAGCTCGATAAGCTCCTCCGGCTTGTTTTTATTTCCTGCCTTTATTGCCGCACGGCATGCGGTATTCTGGAATATCCACTCCATTTTTTCAGATAGTATAAGCTTTTTATGAAGTCTGAGATATCTTGCTATCTCATAAAATGCTTCCGTTATTTCAAGCTCCTCTAAAAGCAAAGGTACGGAACGAAGAAGTATTGTACCGTTTCCGAAATCGTCCGCTTCAAAGCCTGCTTCAAGCAGCATTTCCCTGTTTTCAAGCACTGCCTGATAGTCCTCTTTGTCAAGAGTTATCGTCACAGGCTCTAAAAGCATCTGTGCAGATGAATCCTTATGCTGACGTTTCAGCTTTTCGTATATCAGGCGTTCATGTGCGGCGTGTTTATCTATGACCATAAGTCTGTCATCACCGTACTCGATTATTATATACGAAAGGAATGCTTCACCTATATATTTTTTCGGTACATCACGTTTATCACTGTCTGTAATGCCTATGGTATCATTTACCTGTATTTCAGGAACAGCGGAAACTTCCGGCTTGTACACCTCATGTATATCAGCCTGTACATGTTCGCTGATATCTGTATCTTTTTCGGCAGGTATAACAACAGGTATATTGTTTTCCTTTCCGGATATGTTCTCCGACAAAAGATCCTTCGCTTTGCTCAGGATGACAGTTTCCGGAATAATATTATCCGGCTTTTTCTCGGATAACTGCTCCTTTTCCTTCATATGCTCAGAAAGACTTATTGTCCTTATGCTGACTTTCGGAGAATTATAATAGCTAGGTCTGATGTCAACGGCAGGATCATTCAGCATTTCAGAACCGAAATTTGTTGCCGAAGGCATGGATACCTCCGGTTCATCATCAACAGGCGGCAATATAGTCTTATTTGCATATGTAAAACCAAGCTGTGTGCCTCTGTCGGCAGTACGTCCGAGTACTTTCGGATCTGTCGGAACAATATTTTCGGGAACAGGAATATTATTTCTTGTGTCGTATTCCGACAACGCACTTTTTACTGCATGATATACACAGTCATATATCGGGCGTTCATTTGTAAAGCGTATCTCAAGCTTTGCAGGGTGAACATTGACATCAAGCGTTGAGCAGTCCATTTCAAGCTTTATGACACACGCCGGAAATTTGCCGACCATTATAAAACCCTTATAAGCCTGTTCAAGTGCCGCCATAGCCGTTTTTGTCCTTACATATCTTCCGTTGACAAAAAATATCTGCATAGTCCGGCTCGCACGGTTGGCATTGACAGGTTTGCTTATATAGCCACTGAGCTTTACTCCCTGATATTCATATGAAACGGGAATAAGTGTTGAATGGAACTGCTTTCCGAAAACCTGAAATATTGCTGTATCAAGTTTTCCGTTTCCGGAAGTCTTTAATATCTGTTTTCCGTCACGGATAAATGTAAAGCTTATTTCCGGATGTGAAAGAGCCATTCTGTCCATAAGTGTTGAGATAGTATTCGATTCGGAAACATCTTTTTTCAGAAATTTCATTCGTGCAGGGACATTGTAAAAAAGATCCCTTACAATAAATGTTGTCCCCTGAGGACAGCCTATTGTCATAAATCCGGTTTCCTCTCCCCCGTCAAGCTTGTAGAGAGTACCGTCAGTTTCGTTTATATTCTTTGTCATAAGCTCGACCTTTGACACTGCACATATTGATGCAAGTGCTTCGCCTCTGAAACCGAGAGTTGCGATACTGTCAAGGTCATCCTGAACGGATATTTTGCTTGTTGCGTGACGAAGAAAGGCATTTTTTACGTCATCACGTTCAATGCCCTTACCGTTATCGGAAACACGCATGAATGTAACACCGCCGTTTTTTATCTCAACGGTTATTGAAGTGGAATGTGCGTCTATGGAGTTTTCTACAAGCTCCTTTATGACAGATGCAGGACGTTCTATTACTTCGCCTGCCGCTATAAGCTCCGAGACCTGTTTTGACAGGACATTGATCTCCGACATTTTTTCACCGCCTTTTTATTTAGCCATCTTGATAAGCTCGAAAAGTATGTTCATTGATTCCATCGGTGTAAGCTTGTTTATATCTATGGAACGCAGACGCTTTTCAAGCTCTGTTTCTTCGGGTACAAGTGTGAGCTGGGACTGCTCCTCCTCTTGCTTCTTCTTTACACGCTTTTTCTTCGGCTGTGTGCTTTCAAGCTCGGCAAGTATCTTCTTTGCCCTCGCTATAACACTTTCCGGAAGTCCTGCAAGATTCGCTACCTCTACGCCGTAGCTTTCATCTGCCGCTCCAGGTATTATCCGGCGGAGAAATGTTATATCATCCCCACGCTTGATAGCCGCTATATTATAATTCTTTACGCCCTTGACGGTGTTTTCAAGAACTGTAAGCTCATGGTAATGTGTCGCAAAAAGAGTTTTTGCACCCAGACTTTTTTTATCTGCAACATATTCGAGTACGGCTCTCGCTATACTCATACCGTCAAATGTAGATGTTCCTCTGCCTATCTCGTCAAGTATAAGAAGGCTGTTTTTCGTGGCATTCTTCAGTATATATGCCACTTCGTTCATCTCTACCATAAATGTAGATTGTCCTGTGGACAAGTCGTCTGATGCGCCTATCCTTGTGAATATACTGTCAACAAGTGATATTTCCGCAGACTTTGCCGGTACATATGAGCCTATCTGAGCCATAAGTACAATAAGTGCCGTCTGGCGCATGTATGTGGATTTACCCGCCATGTTCGGACCTGTTATTATAGCTACCCTGTTTTCATCTGAATCAAGAAGAACATCATTCGGTACAAACTGCTGATCGCATGCCAAAAGCTCGACAACGGGATGACGGCTGTCTTTCAGCCTTATTATACCGTTATTGGTTATATCGGGACAGCAGTAATCATTATCAAATGCAGCCTGTGCGAGTGATGCCATAACGTCAAGCACCGCAACAGCATTTGCACTCCTGTTTATACGTTCAAGTGCGGCAGAAACGGAACGTCTGACAGACTCCAAAATCGCATATTCAAGCTCACATGTCCTGTCCTTTGCTCCTAAAATACGCTGTTCAAGCTCTTTTAGTTCCTGTGTTATAAAGCGTTCTCCGCCGACAAGTGTCTGCTTTCTTATATACTCCTTAGGTACAAGTGCCTTGTATGAATTTGATACCTCTATATAATAGCCGAAAACACGGTTATATCCTATTTTAAGCTTTGGAATGCCTGTTTTCTCACGCTCACGGGTTTCTATCTGAGCCATTATTTCCGAGCTGTTGTTCATGTCATATCTCAGCTCGTCAAGCTCATTGTTATAGCCCTCTTTTATCATGCCGCCTTCACGGACACTGAAAGGCGGTTCTTCAACTATGGCGGAATCTATAAGGTCGGATATATCTTCAAGTATGTCTATATCCTCATACATATTCATTAAAAGACCGCATTTTGCTTCGGAAACGCTTTGCTTTATTTCGGGAAGTCTTTTTAGTGCCATACACATTGAACGCAGTTCCCGTGCATTTGCAGAACCGTAAACTACTCTTGTTATAGTTCTCTGGAAGTCGGTAACACCTGTAAGTGCATCACGAAGTCCTGTACGCATTACAACATTCCCGTAAAGCTCAGTTACGGCATTCTGCCGTCTTATTATTGCCGCCATGTTTACAAGCGGCTTTTCTATATAGCTTTTTATAAGCCTTTTTCCCATTGCAGTCTTTGTTTTGTCAAGCACTGCAAGCAGACACGCCGATTTGTTTTTGCTGTTAAGCGGTTCGGTAAGTTCTAAGTTTCGCCTTGTATTATAGTCAAGGCGTACATACTGTGCTTCACTGTAAAGCTCTATCTTCGATATCCTTTCAAGTCCGTTTACTTGTGTCTGACGAAGATACATTATCAATGCGCCGACAGCCGATACTGTCTGCTTTTCGTCTTTAAGACCTAAACTTTCAAGGTCATCAGTCCTGAACTGTTCAAGTATTACCTTTTCCGAATCGGCATATGAAAAATCCTCGTCATCAAGCATTGTAACGCTTGATGAAAGCTTATCCTTTATAAATAAACCAAGTCCCGTGAACATCACGGCATCTCCGCCGATAAGTATTTCGGCAGGCTTGTACTTCAAAAGCTCGTTTTTTATATCGGCTTCCTGTGCCTCACCGTCAAGAAGTGTTGCATACAGCTCGCCTGTGGATATATCACAAAATGCAAGTCCGGTTTTATTCTTGCGTGAGAAAACAGTGCATATAAAGTTGTTGCTGCTCTCGTCAAGCATTCCCGACTCCATTACTGTTCCCGGTGTCACAACACGTATTATTTCACGCTTTACAAGTCCCTTTGCCTTTGACGGATCTTCTGTCTGCTCACATATTCCTACCTTGTAGCCCTTTGCAACAAGCTTTGCAATATATGTATCCGCACTGTGAAAAGGTACTCCGCACATCGGCGCACGTTCTTCAAGTCCGCAGTCCTTGCCTGTAAGAGTAAGCTCAAGCTCCCTTGAGGCTGTTTTTGCATCGTCAAAAAACATCTCGTAAAAGTCGCCTACTCTGAAAAAAACTATCGTATCCTTATTTTGTTCCTTTACGCTTAAATATTGCTGCATCAGCGGCGAAAGAGCCATGTTTGTCCCTCCCGTGCTTTAGAATAAAAAAGTTATCAGCCGCAGCCGCCGCATGTAGCACAGCTTCCCGAACATGCCGCAGTATAATCTGCTGTTTCGGGATCTTCACCCTCTGAGGACTTCTGGATTATTGCACTTATACGATTGAAAAGTACATCATAATCATCCTTTGCGTTATTATAGTTTATCATTCTTTCATTGCACATTATAGCACCGTAAACTTTTCTCATGTCACGGCTTATGCTCTGTATTCTGTCCATGCTCTTTTCATTGTCGTCCTTCGAGGACTCTTCGGAAAGCTCTGTTCTTTTTATATCAAACTCGTTTATGAGCTTCTGAAGTTCGGGATCTTCATCGGCAGCCTGTTTTGCAAGTCTGTACTTTATGAATACATCTTCCTTTTGCAGCTTCTTTCCAAGCTCTCTTGTAAGTTCGATTATGTCCAGCTCGTTTACGTTTTTGTTTTCCATGATTTTTCTCTCCTTGAAATTTTATTTTTATTCTAAACATACCTTAGTATGTTCATTTATACTATTTTCCCTCTGAGTATAAAGTTTCTTGCCTCTGTTATTTCAGCATTGCGGAATGTGCCTATAAGTTCTTTAGGTGCATTGACCTCTACCACAACACCGCCCTGAGTTCTTGCATTGAGTACTCCCTCTCTTGCCTGTTCTTCAACAAGAACACGGTATGTATTACCAACCATTGAGGCTGTTCTTCTTGCGGCTATCTCCTCCTGAGTTTTCAGAAGCTCCGCCATTCTTTCCGCCTTTTGTTCGTGGGTATAGGGATCTTCCATTCTTGCAGCGGGTGTTCCTACTCTTGCAGAATATATGAATGTAAACAGTGATGTAAATTCCACCGTTTTTATGAGTTCAAGCGTCTGTCTGAAATCCTCGTCCGTTTCTCCGGGAAATCCTACTATAACATCACTCGTAAGTGAAACATCAGGTATCCTGCTCTTTGCATAGTTCACGATATCAAGATATTTCTCGACATTATAACGTCTGTTCATCAGCTTTAATATCCTGTCGCTGCCGCTCTGAAAAGGCAGATGAAGATGTCTTGATATCTTCGGATTTTCGGCTATAACGTCTATAAGCTCCTTTGAAGCATCCTTCGGGTGAGATGTCATAAAGCTGAGCCAGAAATCCCCGTCTATATCGCTGACTTTTTTAAGTAGCTGTGCAAAGCTTATGTCCTCGTCAAGACCTTTGCCGTAGGAATTTACATTTTGTCCCAAAAGCGTTATTTCCTTGTAGCCTGCCTTTATCATCTGTTCGGCTTCACCGAGCACAACGCATGACTTTCTGCTCCTTTCACGTCCTCTTACATAAGGGACTATACAGTAGGTGCAGAAATTATCACATCCGTACATTATCGGAAGCCAGCCTTTAAAGCTGCCGTCACGGTGTATCGGTATTCCCTCATATATCTGACCGTCATCATATCCACGCTCAATGTGTCTTTTGCCTGTTGTTACGGCATCAAACACAAGCTCCGGAAATTTATGTATAACGTGTGTTCCGAACACAAGACCGACATACGGAAAGCTCTTATATATTTTTTCTGCTATATGCTCCTGCTCCATCATACAGCCGCAAAGAGCTATAAGAAGTGAGGGCTTTTGCCTTTTGAGAGCTTTAAGCGCACCGACATTTCCGAAAACTCTGTCCTCGGCATGTTCACGCACAGCGCAGGTATTGAAAATTATGATATCGGCTTCTTCCTTTTCTTCTGTAAGAGCACAGCCCATCTGTTCAAGCATACCCTTGAGCTTTTCACTGTCGGCTACATTCTGCTGACAGCCGTATGTATGCACAAAAGCTTTCGGCTGATTATTATTTGCACGTATATAGAGTATATCCCTCAGCATATCAATATATTCCTTCTGTTTTTCGGGCATCTCGGACGTTTTACGCATTTCGTTCACTTTTCATTCCTCCGATCCAATATACCATAATATTTTACCACATACTTGCGGTTTTGGCAATAAAAAAAGTAACCCCGATTTTTCAAAATCAGGGGTTACTCCGGAAATTACAATATATCAGGTATTTTTGTCAACGGTGTGGAACTGCTTGAGATTGCCTGTTTTCTGACTTCTCTTTGCAAGCTCATCCATTACCTCGTCAACTGTTATTCCCTGATCTGCCATCATTACAAAAAGATGATAGATAAGATCGGATATTTCAAGGACGGTTTCCTTATTGTCGCCGTTCTTGGCAGCAATTATTGTTTCGGAGCATTCCTCACCAACCTTTTTGAGTATCTTGTCAAGACCCTTTTCAAAAAGATAACAGGTGTATGAGCCTTCCTGCTTTGTTTCCTTTCTGTCAAGTATTGTCCGGTAAAGTTCGTAAAGCTCGTTGTTGTTTTCAGTCATTATTGTATTCCTCCCATATATTATTAAAAAAGCATGAATGACTTCCGGTGTGACATGCAGGGCCTGTCTGATCGACTATAACAAGAAGTGTGTCCTTGTCGCAGTCGCCCTTTATATCTATGACCTTCTGCAAATGACCGCTTGTTGCACCTTTGTTCCAGAGTTCCTGCCTTGAACGGCTGTAAAACCATGTATAGCCCGTTTCAAATGTCTTTCTCATCGACTCACGGTTCATATACGCAAGCATAAGTACCTGTCCCGTTGAACGCTCCTGAACTATTGCAGGAAGAAGATCGGCCTTTTTGAAATAGTCCTCTATAAAATCAAATTTATCTGCCATTTTCTTATTCTCCCTTATTTTCCTCAACTGCATCCTCTACTGCACTTGCTGCAAGGAATGCCTGTTTAAGATCAAGCGCACCTGTATATACAGCCTTACCGCTTATTGCGCCGTAAAGATTTAGCGCTGAAAGGTTGATTATATCCATAAGATTTGCAACACCGCCTGAGGCTATGATATTGCATTTTACGGATGATTTAAGCTCATCAAGCATCGGAAGATTCGGACCTGAAAGCATACCGTCCTTTGAGATGTCAGTAAAGATTATGTACTGAACGCCGATATCCTCCATCTGTTTTGCAAGCTCTATGTAATCTATCTCGGATGTATCTGTCCAGCCGTCAGCCAACACCATACCGTCACGGGCATCTATGCTTACAGCTATCTTTGAGGGATATTTCCTTACAGCTTCTTTTACAAAATCGGGATCCTTTATCGCAGCAGAACCGAGGATAACTCTGTCTATACCGTTGTTTATATAGAATTCTACAGCCTCCATATCACGAATACCGCCGCCTACCTCTATTTTAAGATTGCAGCTTTTTCTTACGCTGATTATAAGGTCGGAATTAACTCTTTTACCGTCCTTTGCACCGTCAAGGTCAACCATGTGGAGCCACTCTGCGCCGTCCTCCTCAAATTTTTTAGCTGTATCAACAGCGCTTTCTGCAACCTTATGTGCAGTTGAATAATCACCCTTATATAAACGGACGCATGTACCATCCTTGATATCTATTGCAGGTAAAACGATCATATTATTTACTTCCTTCCAAAAAGTATTTTTTTGCATAACCCTTCTTATAATACGCCTTTTGTTGACAGCGGTTTTGCATTTCCCGAAAGCGTAACAGCTTCTTTCAATGCATGTCCTAAAGCCTTGTAAAGTGCTTCGGCAATATGGTGGGAATTTTTTCCGTACAGTGCTTTGAGATGAAGTGTTATTCCCGAATTATACGCAAATGCCCTCATGAACTCCTCAGTCATGCAGGTGTCATAACCCCCTGTTCTTTCTTCGGGAAATACCGCATCGAATACAAGAAACGGTCTGCCGCTTATATCAAGAGAACAGAAGCCGAGTGCTTCATCCATCGGTACATAAAAGCTGCCAAAACGATTTATACCGCCCTTATCGCCCAATGCCTCATTGAAAGCCTTGCCGAGAACTATTCCTGTATCTTCAATAGTATGGTGACAATCAACTTCAAGATCTCCGACAGCATCAACAACAAGTCCGAAACCGCCGTGTACGGCAAAAGCTGTCAGCATATGGTCAAAAAAACCTATGCCTGTTTTTATTTCCGTCTTTCCACCGTCAAGGTCAAGCTCTATCCTTATCTGTGTTTCCTTTGTCTTTCTTTCGACAACGGAGCTTCTCATATCATATCACCTCATATTTTATGCCCTGTTTATCAACAAATAAAGGCAGCGCCTTACATACATAATAAGCGCTGCCTATAGTATAACTCTTTTTATATCATTTGTAAACAATAATTAAAGCTTTGAAACTTTAATTACTTTATTTTTTTACAAATATGTCAAAAAATCATCTGACTGCGGAAACATATTCCTCAATAATGTATCTTTCGACATATTTCATAAGCTCTGAATTTTCCTCTTCACTGCCTGCGGTTATCCTGAGTGCAGACGCACTTCCGAAATATCTTACGGCTATACCGTTTTTAAGGAGATATTCAAAAATATCCTTTGCAAGCTCTGTTCTCACAAAAACAAAATTTGCACAAGGCTCGTGTATATCAAACGGGAGCTTATAGTTTTCCTTTAGTTTCAGAAGTTCATTATAAAGCTGTTTTGTGTTTCTTATTATTGTGTCACGTCTTTCGTCAAGCATATCCTTGTGACTGTATATACATGTTCCTATAGCCTGACTAAGACTGTTTACGTTATACGGTGATTTTACGGCTCTGAGTGCTTTTGTAAGAGTTTTGTTGCATACTGCAAAACCAAGTCTGAGTGCTGCTGAACCTACAGCCTTTGATGCTGTTTTAAGAACTATCAGATTATCATACTGTGCAGCCTCTTTAAGTATCGGCTGATCCCAGAAATCCATGTATGCCTCGTCAAGTACTACAAGTGCCTTTACCGATTTTACAAGCTTACGGGCATCATCCGCACTTATTCCCTGTCCTGTAGGATTGCAGGGATTGGAGAAGATTATCATATCCGCATTCTTGTCATTTGCAAGCTTTATAAGCTCGTCAACATCTATTTTCAGAGATTCGGGCTTATCCAACGCAAAAACGGTATTTTCAGAAAGGAACGAATAAAAACGGTACATCGAAAAATCAGGCTCGGCAACTATTACCGTACTGTTTCTTTTGAGCATGGCTGACGAAAGAAGATAAAGCATTTCATCGGAACCGTTTGAAGCTGTTACATTTTCGGGATCTATACCGTAATATGATGAAAAAGCATCTATCAGCTTTTTCGCCATAGGATCGGGGTATCTGTTGAAATCAAGCCTGTCTATAATATCCTTTATTTCATTCCTGATGTTTTCGGGCATGGAATAGAATGATTCATTTGCATCAAGTCTTATCCTGTAGCTGCCCGTTATAGGCTCGTAAGGTTCAAGCTCACTTACCTTTTCACATAATTCATATGACATATCCTTTTCACTGTCCTTTTATCATTTATCCTCGAATCTTACGGTTATCGAATTTGCATGAGCCGTAAGACCTTCAGTATTTGCAAAACGTACTATATCTTCCTTGTCATCTGCAAGAGCCTGTTCTGTGTAGTATATGAAGCTTGACTTCTTTACAAAGCTGTCAACAGAAAGCGGTGAGAAAAATCTTGCTGTACCGCTTGTCGGGAGAACGTGGTTAGGACCTGCAAAATAATCGCCGAGCGGTTCGGGAGAATAGTTTCCTAAAAATACTGAACCTGCATTGTCAAGTCTGCCGACATATTCCATCGGATTTTCACAGCATACTTCAAGGTGTTCGGGGGCAAGCTCGTTTGCCATGTTTACAGCCTCATCCATATTATCACACACGATTATAACGCCGTAATTTGTAAGCGACTCATCAATTATATCTTTTCTCGAAAGAGTCTGCATCTGACGTTCAAGCTCCTTTACAGTTTCATCTGCAAGCTTCTGTGAATTTGTAACAAGTATTGCAGATGCAAGTCTGTCATGTTCTGCCTGTGACATAAGGTCAGCCGCAAGGAAAGACGGCTTTGCTGTTTCGTCTGCAAGTACAAGTATCTCGCTCGGGCCAGCTATCATATCTATATCGACATTACCGTAAAGAAGCTTTTTAGCCGTTGCAACAAAGATATTTCCGGGACCTACTATCTTATCTACTTTCGGAACACTTTCAGTACCGTATGCAAGGGCTGCAACAGCCTGTGCGCCGCCCATAAGGAAAACTCTGTCAACTCCTGCAATAGCCGCAGCCGCCATTATATCGGGATTCGGCTTGCCGTTTTTGAGCGGCGGAGTTACCATTATAAGTTCCTTTACGCCGGCTATCTTTGCGGGGATAGCGTTCATAAGTACAGATGACGGATAAGCTGCTGTGCCGCCCGGAACATAAAGTCCTACCCTTGCAAGACCTCTTACACGCTGTCCCATGATTACGCCGTTATCCTTTGTTGTAAGCCAGCTCTGCTGCTTCTGACGGGCGTGGAAATCACGGATATTATCAGCTGCCTTTTTGAGCGTTACTATAAATTCAGGATCGCACTGTGCCGTAGCTGCGAATATCTCATCTCTCGGAACTTCAAAATATTCCGGTGCTTTGCCGTCAAATTTTATTGTGTACTCCTTTACGGCTTCATCGCCTCTTGTGCGTACATTCTCTATTATATCTGATACAACTGCCGTTACATCCTTGTTTGTCTTATTACTTCTTTCTCTTACCTGTGCGAGAAATTCAATTTCTTTTTTGCCGTCTGTTTTTATTATATTTATCATTGCTTTGACCTCTCCTCATACATTTTGGACGCAAGCTGTTCTATTTCGTTTTTCCTGAGTTTCAGGCTTGCTGTGTTTGCAATAAGTCTTGCAGATATCGGCGCTACATTATCTTCGATTATTTCAAGACCGTTTTCTTTTAAGGTCGAGCCTGTTTCAACTATATCAACTATGGCATCGGAAAGTCCAAGAAGAGGGGCAAGCTCTACCGAACCTTCTATCTTTATCACTCTTATATCCATGCCCTTTCCTTCAAAGAAATTTCTTGTTACATTCGGGTATTTTGTAGCTATAGTCTTTTCGTTATAGCCGGAATAGAAATCCTTGCCCTTTTTTCCTGCAAGTGCAAATCTGCATTTTCCGAAGCCGAGATCGAGTATCTCATAAAAGCTCCTGCCGTTTTCCATTATTGTATCCTTGCCGACAACTCCGAGGTCACATACACCGTTTTCTACGTATGTTATAACATCTGCCGCCTTTGCAAGAACTATATTTATCTCAGTTTCTCCGTTGGTTATCGGGAGAATAAGTCTTCTGCCCTTTTCGTGAACTGCCGTACAGTCATAGCCTGCACTTTCCAAAAGCTTTACAGTATCCTTTTCAAGTCTGCCCTTTGTAAGAGCTATTCTTAACGGTTTCATTACTCATTATACCCCCGTGTCGATAGTTTTTATTTCATCGCCTACTATCGCAAGCTTCTTTATTCCCTTTGACTTTGCATATTTCAATGCTTCATCCTCTGTTTCAAAAACACTGTTCTCTCCAAGTATGCTTGCCTGTGAGAGTGTTTCTGTATATTTGATCGCCTCTGTTTCATGACCGTCAAGACCATGTACAAGTACATCAGGCTGTTTCTTCTGAGGGATATTTCCCTTTTTCAGCATAACTCTTGCAAGTGCATCTACATTTATTCCGAAACCTATTGCAGGAGCAGGCGCATCAAAAGTATCAAGAAGATTATCATATCTTCCGCCTATAAGTACAGGCTCACCCGAACCAAGAACATATCCGCTGAATACTATTCCGCTGTAATAATCGTTTCTCTGGACAAGTCCGAGGTCGATTATCAGTCTTTCACCAAGTCCGTACTTTGAAAGATAGTCGTATATCTCATGCAGATAAGCGAGCTTTCCGAGAGCTTCTTCATCATCTCCGCAAAGCTTCTGAGCCTCTTCGATAACTTCTATACCGCCGAAAAGTCCGGGCAGTTTTTTTATTGCTTCAACAGCCTGTGATTTTTCTATTTTATCAAGCTTTGAGTTGAGTGCAGAATAATTTTTTGATTCTATAAGCAGTCTTATCTTTTCACGGTCTTCCTTATTAACAGGGAGTTTCTGAGCAAGCGCCCTGAAAAAGCCTGCGTGTCCTATCTCTATTCTGAAATCAGGTACACATTTTGAAAGTGCCTCGATAGCTGTTGTTATAACTTCAAGGTCTGCCCTTCTGCCCTTTGCACCGATAAGCTCTATTCCTGCCTGCATTACCTCGTTGCTTCTTCCGGTAAGTCCGGGATTATAGCGATATACTCTCTGGTTATAGAAAAGTCTTACAGGATATTCCATATTTTTAAGACGTGTTGTAACCATTCTTGCTATAGGCAAAGTTGAGTCGGGACGCATTACCATAAGTCTGCCCTTTGAATCGCTCATTTTGAACATGTATTCCATTGGTATTCCTGAGATATCCTCCGAAAAAAGATCATAAAATTCTATTCCGGGAGTAAGTACCTCGTGAAATCCACGATGTGAAAATACATTTCTGAGTATAGATGATGCCGTTCTGTTTGCAAGACATTCTTCAAACAAAAGATCTTTTGTGCCTTCAGGTGTGATCTGAGAATAATTTTTCATTTTTGTGCCTCTTTTCTTCTTATTTACTTCATCGTGGTAAAGTAATAACATGATGATATGATATCATATCATCAAAGCCTTGTCAATAGTACAATACTATTTTTTTACATGCATTACTATTCTATCATATATAATTACATCTTTCAACTTAAAGAAATTATTATCATCAGATTATTGTCAAAAATATATAAATATAAAAAATGTATCATTTTTGTTACAATAAACTCTTGTTTTTATTTATTATATGTGGTAATATTTATTTAGATTTTAAAAGGTAATATTTTGGACTGTTATTCGCCGTGCAAAAAATATTCTTTAAAATATTTTATAGCTAAGATATGCAGTATATTATTTTTTAAAGTTTATAGTTATAGGAGGTTATCAATATGTTTTGGGAAAGATTTTACAGTCTCTGCCTAAGAAACGGGAAAAGACCAAATCCTGTCGGAAAAGAGATAGGACTTTCATCCGGAATAATCAGTAAATGGAAAAACGGAGGGATTCCTAACGGAGAAACGCTTATGAAGCTTGCACGGTATTTCAATGTTTCTACGGATTATCTTCTTGGATTAAGTTCTTATGTTCAGATCAATGGTGAGCTTGTCGAAATGGAATACACAGATATCGAGCTCAGAAAAAAGATTCAGGAAAATGCTGATCTGCTTGACAACAAAGGTCTTAAAAAACTGGCAGATTACTCCTCTGATCTTGTTAGCAGCAATAACTATACAAGATCGGATAATTAAAAATGTGCTGATTATCTCACGCTTGTTTCAGCGTGATGACTTAAAAAAGACTGTCGTTCAAAGGCAGTCTTTTTTATTGCAAAAAAACGGACGGCTTACGAGCCGCCCGTTAAATTTTGGGTTTATTTTACTGTTACAGTGAAATGCTGCTTTTTAACATTTCCTGCACTGTCAACAGCCTTTACAGAGAGTGTGTACTCACCCTTTGCTGTCGGCTTTATTGTTGCAGATGATGTTGTACTGAGTGCCTTAGCTGTTGTCCATGATGAAGCACTTGATTTCTTATAATAGAATGCATACTTATAAGGTGAAGTGCCGCCTGAACATGTTCCTTTAAGAGTGAATGAATTTCCGAGAGTTACGGATGTTTTTGAAACTGTCGCACTGAGTGAAAATTCAGCTGCAACATTTACATCTGCATATGACTTTACTACAGTTCCTGCACTGTCCTTTGTCCTTACACATATTGTATATTTGCCTGTGTGTCTGGGCTTGATGTAAACAACAGAATTTGTGTCATAGTCCTGTGCTTTTGTCCATGAACTCTGGTTTTCATTCTTGTAGTAGAATGCATACTGATACGGTGATTTTCCGCCGGAAGCTGATGCCGTTGCCTTTACCTCGCTGCCAAGAGATATATTCTCGGATGAAAGTGTCAGCTTATTTGCAAGCTTTGCAGGATCTACCTTTACAGACTTTGTGATCTTTTGTATAGCTCCTGTACTGTCCTTTATCTTTACCGTTACACTGTATGTTCCTGTGTGTCTCGGCTTTATGACAACAGAATTATTTGTGCTGTAATCCTGTGCTGTTGTCCATGATATCTGATCTGTATTCTTATAATAGAATGCATATTTGTAAGGCTGACTTGCTCCTGAGGCTGTTGCTGTTGCTTTAACAGTTTGTCCGAGTGTAATATATGTAGTTGAGAGAGTTAATTTACTCTGTGCCGGAGGAATAATATACGATATTGTCTTTGTTGACTTCGCAACAGTTCCTGCTGCATCCTTTACTTTAAGACAAACATCATAGCTTGTGGACGATGTCGGTGTAAAGCTTGCGCTTGATACTGTGCTGTATGTCTTGAGTGTTACCCATGATGTATCGGATGATTTCTTGTAGTAGAACTGATACTGATAAGGAGGTGTTCCGCCCGATGCACTGCCGCTAAGTATTATTTTACCGTTTTCTGTGCTGTATTTAAGTGAAGCTGTAAGTTTTGCACTTGACTCTATGTCAAGATTTGTAACACTTGTAATTGTGCGTGAAGAATCGGTTGCCTGAACAGCTATTATATAGCTGCCTGCTTTTTCCGGTGTCCATGTACATGTGTTTGATGTTCCTGCTGCTCTTATTGTTGTGCCGTCATTTGCAAGGAATGTGTATTTTACAGTACCGCTTGCATTTGAAGCTGTTGCCTTGAGTGTTATCGGCTGACCGACAGCAAGACTGTCATAGGTTGCTTTGAGAGATACCTTGAGAGTAGGTGTGGATTCGGGAAGGTCTTCAAGAACACCGCTCTTGAAAAGCTTTTTGGCAGTGTTGCTCATTGTAAGTCCTGCCTGACCTGAACCCGGATACTGAACGCCTGAACCGTTGCTGAATATAACGCTTACTGTTCCTGTAAGAGTTGACGGGAACTCGTATGAATAATAATCGCCGTTCTCTGCATTCATCTCAACGCCCGGCCATGCGGCATTCTTAACTGCACCGTCACCTGTATATGCATAGCAATATACCTTTGCCCAGTTATAGCCGGAATTGTCAAATACAACTCCGCCCTTTGAAAGTGTGGGATATTCTGCGCTTTCGGTTTTCTTGGAATATGTATATGATCTTTCTTTCTTGTTGCCGTCACTTGATGTAGCTGTTACGGTAAGTGTAACATCTTCGCCTGTTGCGGTATATTTTCCTATATTTACAGTTGCTGATGTACCTGTAAGTGTGCCGGAAGCTCCCTCTGATGTTGTGTATTTTGCTACAGAAGCACCCTCTGTTGTTATCTTTACATCAATATCATTTGTATAGAATACATTCTTTCCGTCTGCTGTTGAAGCGTTTATTTTAAGAACAGTAGGCTTTACGGGATTTACTTTGCCGTAATCAACTGACGGATTATATACAACTGCAATACCGTTTGCGTTCTTTATTGTACCGCTTATCTTACCGCCTGAAACAGTGAACTTTTCACCGCTTACCTGATCGGTATAAGTACCGTCCTTCATTCCTGTACCGCTTATGCTTACAGCGCCGGGACCTTCACCTCATCTGCCTTTTCATCGGATATGAGCTTATTGTTTTTAAGGTCAAGCTTACAGCACTTGCATATATATGCATCATCGTTATTCTGATATGTATAGTATATACTCACGCTGTCAGCATCCCATTCGGTCTTGTACTCCTCTTTTGCAAACGGAAGATAAAGCTTTGTTTCTATCTCGGCAAGCATCTCTTTATTTCCGTCAGCATATATCTCAAAGCCTGTCTTTTTGAATGAATTGTATTCCTTGATAATCAGCTTTTGAGAAGTATCGGGACTTTCAAGCGTATATTCCTTGTAGTTCTTCATGCTCATAACATCACCTGTCATTGAGATAGTAACAACATAAACAAGAAAACCTGCAAAGATAAGTCCGAAAAAGACAACCACGACAGATGTAACAGACCTTACATTTTCGGGAGCTTTCGCCTTTTTCATTATCAATATTGTTATAATGCCTATCACTATCAGTGACAAAAATATACATGAAACTATAAGTACAAAAGGATCGGTAAGACTCATTTACAGCACTCCTTATTTTTTCTTTCCTGCAAACTTTATGATACCGCCGAATGCGGAGAATATCATAAGTGCCGCAAGATTTACTATTACAATACTTGCTCCCACAGGAGTAGAATAGAGATAGGATATAGTAAGTCCTATAAAAAAGCATATCACAGAAACAAGAGCAGAGCTTATCATTACAGATATGAACCTCTTGCATACCCTCATAGATGTTATGGCAGGAAAGATTATAAGACTTGATATAAGCAGAGAACCCATCATCTTCATACCTACAACAATAGTAAGTGCTGTAAGCATGGCTATTATCATATTATATACACCAGCCTTTGTTCCCGTTGCCTTTGCAAAGTTTTCATCGAATGTAACAGCAAATATCTTGTTGTAAAAAACAATGAACAGTGCAAGCACTATAACGGAAAGCACTATACTGAACCACATATCCCTCTCCGACATGGAAAGTATGCTTCCGAAAAGATAGCTGTTCATATCGGAATCCATACTCTTTGTCATTGTAGCTACTGTTATACCTATTGCAAGAGCAGATGTTGAAACAAGTGCTATTGCCGCATCGCCCTTTATCTTGCTGTTGCTGCTCAATCTTAAAAGGAAAAATGCGGATATAACAACAACAGGCATTGCAAATTCCAATGGTGACACCAGATTCATTGATGCCGCTATTGCAAGCGAGCCGAAGCCTACATGCGAAAGTCCGTCGCCTATCATAGAATATCTTTTAAGCACAAGACTTACTCCCAATAGTGCCGCACAAAGTGAAACAAGTGTTCCTCCGATTATGGCTCTTACCATAAAATCGTACTGGAACATTTCGATTATACTTTCTAACTGTTCTGCCAATTCAATATCCCCTAAACTTAAAATTATTCCGAGTCCTGACTGCCCGACAAAAAGATCTTTCCAACAGGACTTTTCAGATATTCATCCTTTGTGCCGTAAAAGCTCTTGTCATAATTCAGATGAAGTATATGACTTGCGTATTTTACTGACGCACCTATATCGTGAGATACCATGATTATAGTTATCTTTTCATTTTTATTGAGATCCTCTATAAGACGGTACATTTCCTCTGTTATGATAGGATCAAGTCCCGTTACAGGCTCATCAAGCAGTAAAAGCCGTTTGCTTGCACACAATGCCCTTGCAAGAAGTACTCTCTGCTGCTGTCCTCCCGAAAGATCACGGTAACTCTGATTTTTAATTTCCTCTATACCAAGACGCTTTATGTTTTCATTTGCTATGTTCTTATCCTGCTTTGAATAGAACGGACGGAATCCACGGCTGTTAAGTCTGCCTGAAAGTACTACTTCAAACACGCTTGCGGGAAAATCCTTCTGTGCAGGTGTCTGCTGAGGAAGATAGCCCGTTTCATTGGCTCTCAGTCCGTCACAGCGAACTATCTTTCCGCCTGAAGGCTGTTTCAGTCCCAAAAGTCCCTTTATAAGCGTACTCTTTCCCGAACCGTTTTCGCCTACAATACAAAGATAATCCCCATCATTGAGCTGAAAGCTCACGTTTTTTATAACTTCCGTATTTTCATACGAAAAGGAAACATTATCACATTCCAGAAGCTTCATTTATGAAAGTGCCTCCTTAAGAACAGTTTCATTGTTCCTCATAAGCTCAATATATGTTATGCCGCTTTCAAACTGCTCCTGAGTAATATTATGGCATGAATGCATCATGAGCTTTTTCGCTCCCGTACTCTCACATATAGTATCGGCTATCTTTCCGCTTGAAAATTCTATCGTGAAAACAACAGGTATTTTCTCCTCTTTTACTTTATCTATAAGGAATGCTACGGTTGCGGCACTCGGTTCTGTTTCTGATGAACAGCCGGGGAATGCCGCATAATATTTCAGGTGGTATTCGTCAGCAAAATACTTGAACGGGAAACGGTCTCCGAATATCATAGTATTCCTTTTACCGTTTTTTGTAATGTTATCGAAATCATTTGAAAGTGAAGAAAGCTGTTTGCTGTATTCATTGGTATTCTTTTCATAGAACTCTTCATTGTCTTTATCAAGTGCTTTAAGCTCCTCACATATCTTCTTGGATATCTTTATCGCATTTTTCGGAGATGTCCATACATGCTCATCATATTCAACTTCATCTCCGTGTTCCTCTTCCTCTGCCTGCATACCCTCGACTATTTCTTCTTCAAGCTTGTCAACGCAGTCCATCATTACGATTATCTTTTTAGGCTTTTTTGATGCCGAGGCAAGCATATCCTCAACCCATTTATCCGACTCTCCGCCGACATATATAAACATATCCGCATTCTGTATCTTTATAATATCCTGCGGTGTAGGATCATAATTGTGGCTTTCTGTTCCGGGCTTCAGAAGCATTGTAAGCTCGGCTTTATCACCTGCGACCTGACGTGCGAAATCATACGGTGGAAATATAGTCGTAACTATACTGAGCTTTCCGCTTTTTTTGTCTGTATTTTCCGTACTGCTGCATGAACAGAAACATACGGTTATCAGCATAACCGCCATCATAACACATAATATCCTTTTTATACTCATTATCAAAAATCCTCCATATTTAAAAATTGTACATTGCACATTGTACATTGAACATTGCACATTGTACATTGCACATTGTACATTGCTAATTTTCTGAGCATTCCCTGCACATTCCATATATGACCGTGCGGAACGGATCTATAGAAAAGCCGTGTTCTGCGCAAATGTGGCTTAGAAGCCCGTCAAGCTTACTGCATTCAAGATGTATAAGCTTTCCGCATTTCTCACATTTCAGATGAAAATGCTCGTGGCAGTCCTTATCCTGCGATGCATACTGAAAGCATGCACATGTAGTCGCATCAACAGTATATTTTCTTACAAAGCCCTGCTCAAAAAGCTTTTCCAGGTGACGGTATATCGTTGTCGTTCCTACAGGTGTTCCCTGTGCGGTAAGATAATCGCTTATACTGTTCACCGTAACATGTGAGTCCTTATGCATTATCAGATAGTTCAATATAGCTTCACGCTGTTTTGTTTTGTATCCTACCGGACTGTTCACATTATCACCACTTTACTTACGAATTTGAAAAGCATTTTCATTTTACTATATATCATATTGCTTGTCAAGGCATAAAATACTGTTTGTCCATAATACCGCAAAAAAATTATTTTTCAGTGCTTGACATTCTGCCGATTACATTGTAAAATAGTATAGTGTTCTGCATGTCGCTATAGCTCAGCAGGATAGAGCGACCGCCTCCTAAGCGGTAGGTCGGAGGTTCGAATCCCCTTAGCGACGCTCGCATACGGCCGCACAGATTATCCGTCTGTGCGGCTTTTTATTTTCTGTAAAAAGGAGTAAAAAGTTATGACATATGATGAAGCTGTTAAAAAGATAAATTCACTTCTTGTTTTCGGAAGCAAACCCGGACTTGAAAGGATAAACGAACTCGTCCAAAGGATAGGCTCACCCGATAAAAAGCTTAAATTCGTACATATTGCCGGCACTAACGGCAAAGGTTCAGTTTGTGCCATGCTTTCAAGCACTCTGAGAGAGGCAGGATATAAAACAGGTCTTTTCATCTCCCCTTTTGTACTTGAATTTCGTGAAAGATTTCAGATAAACGGCGAGATGATACCCAAAAACAAATTAGCCGACATTATCGAAAAGATATTTCCCATTGTTATGCAGATGAAGGACGAGGGTAAGATAATAACCGAATTTGAGCTTGTATTTGCCGCCGCACTTGAATGGTTCGCAGATGAACGCTGTGATGTTGTTGTACTCGAAACAGGTCTCGGAGGAAGATTTGACGCTACAAATATAATAGATACTCCGCTCGCATCGGTTATCATGTCAATATCACTCGACCATACGGCTATACTCGGTGATACCTGCGAAAAGATAGCCTTTGAAAAATGCGGAATAATAAAGCCTGACGGTATCACTGTCGCATACGGTGACCAGCCCAGAGGTGTTATTGATGTTATAAAAAAATCGGCTGAAGAAAAAAACAACCGTCTTATAATTGCTTCTGCCGGTTCAGTCAGAAAAACCCGTTCATCAATTGACGGAACGGAATTTGTTTTCAGTTCGGAGATATTCAACGGCGGAAAAGATACAGATCTGAAAATATCCCTTTTAGGAGAGCATCAGCTCAAAAACGCTTCTGCCGCACTCCACACTATAGCAGCGCTCAGAACAAAAGGTCTTGAAATTCCTGACAAAGCCATAAAAGACGGTCTTGAAAAAACATTCTTCCCTGCACGAATGGAAGTATTATCAAAAAATCCTGTAGTAATTATCGACGGTGCGCACAATCCCGGAGGCACTTCCGCACTTTACAATGCATTAAGGGATATAATGCCGGACAAGAAAAAGATCGGCATTGTCGGTATGCTTGCAGACAAGGACGTAAAAGGCGCACTGTCAATGCTCATACACGAGTTTGACAGGATAATCACCGTCACTCCTAATAATCCCAGAGCCATGATGTCAGACGAGCTTGCATCAGTAATAAATTCTCTCGGCGTACCTGCTGAGGTATGCACGGAATATGACACCGCATTCGACAAAGCGCTTGCTTATGCAGACGCTGTTGACGGTGCTGTTATAGTTTTCGGTTCGCTGTATCTTGCTTCCGACATGAGAGCCGTAATACTCGAAGAACTTGAAAGAATTTGATAAAAGCTGCTTTTTTCGAGCATATATTTACTCCCTGTGTGATATAAAATAACTGTGCTCTTTAACACGGAACAACAGCCGAAAGGAGAATTTATCCATGCTCATTACAGCTAAACCTAAAAATTCATTCAACTCACTTTGCAGCGTTCTTGAACGTAACGGGATAGACTATGAAATATGCAGCAGCGACTGTGTAATATGCAGCGTGTGCAGCCGTGACAGAGATATCCGAATGATATTTTCTATCGACAGTTCAAAAATGCTAATAACCCTATGGTCATCACTTTACAGAAATGTACCGTATGAAAAAACCACTGATGCCGCCCTTGCACTCTGCATGATAAACCATTCCATACCCGACGGGGAGCTTTGTTTTGACATCAGCGAACATCTCATTTACTACAAGCTTACTTCAAGCTTCTACAATTCGGGTATAAGCGACTCCGCTTTTGAATACATGCTTTCTGCCGGAGCAAACACGATAGAAAAATATCGTCCTGCAATAAAAAATCTTATCTGTTCAGAACTTCGGGACATTTTTCCGGAATAAAAAATAAACCGCCGCATACTATTTATTAACATTTTTATAATGAGATAATAAGGAGCGGTGAATTTTGTATTTGATATTCAAACGGAAAACAGCGGTCATCGCTTTGTCAGCCGTTCTTATACTCTGCGGAATTATTTTTGCAGCCGCAGGAGCGATGAACAAAGATGCCGCCGTCACCGTAAATGCAGACACAAACTGGGGGTTGAGCTTCAACACAAGCAGCGGCATCCCTACAGGAAACGCCACAGCCGAAAAACTTAAATCATTCAATGCCTGTTACCTCGGAGATACATCCGAAAAAAAGATATACCTCACATTTGATGCAGGCTATGAAAACGGCTATACTGAAAAAATTCTCGACACTCTCAAAAAGCACAATGCACACGCAGTATTTTTTCTTGTAGGAAACTTTCTCAAGACCTCACCTGACATTGTAAAAAGAATGGTAAGCGAAGGTCACACAGTCGGAAACCACACCATGACACATCCTGATATGTCAGCCATATCTGACAAGGACTCATTCCGCAAGGAGCTTGAAGGACTTGAAGAACTGTACACATCCGTAACAGGCGAAAAGATGAAAAAGCTATACCGTCCGCCGCAGGGAAAATACAGCGAAACAAATCTGAAAATGGCTCAGGAGCTTGGCTACAAAACTGTATTCTGGAGTCTTGCCTATGTTGACTGGTACAACGATGCACAGCCGACAAAAAAGGAAGCCTTCGACAAACTTATACCACGAATACACAACGGAGCAATAGTACTTCTTCACAGCACATCTGCCACAAATGCTGAAATACTTGATGAACTGCTCACGAAATGGGAGGATATGGGCTATACCTTCGGAACTATATCATAATAAAATACTGAAAGCTGCCGCACCTTCCGATGCGGCAGCTAATTTTTTTACCATCTGTTATTATTACTGTTATTATCACCGTTGTATCTATTACCTCTGTAATAGCCATTGTAGTTACGGTTCGCATAATTGTCATCATAATTGTTATCCGGCGGATAGGAGTTATCATCACCGTTATAGAAAAATCCGCTGTTATTGCCATGAGCGGTAAAGCTGTAGCCGCCGTTCCTATCATCGCCTGAACTGTTTTCCATACTGCGAGGCTCATAGCCTGTAACGTTTTCATCATAATATCTTTTAGGATTATAATTTTCGGGTGATATAGGCTTTGGCTTTTTGTCGTCCTGATTATTATACACAATCTTATTAACTACATTCGACCTGCAATACGGACAAAAAGCTTTATCGCTTATACTGATAGGAGCACCGCAATTAGGACAGCTTGAACTTACCGGATCGGGATGTCTGAGCTTTGCCTGACTTTCAAACTGCTTGAGCATTATATTTTCTGCATCCGAAAGTCTCGGATCGAAAACATTTGTATTTCCGTTCATCATATTTATGCTGTCAGTGCTGTTATAGAAAAAATGCTCGGAGCTGTTGTCTTTAAAAAATTGACTGTTTTTTCTTCTTTTCTCATATGATTTATCTGACATTTTTATAACTGCTACAGCTAAAGCAACCAAAATCGGTGAAAGGACAGAAAGAAAAATGCCTAAAGGTGTTTTGGCAGCTGCTGATGAATAATAGTTTTTTGCTGATACATTTAACGTAAACACCGGCATTAAAAACACCATAAAAAGTACCACATACTTTATCCTTTCAAATATTCTTTTCATCTCCTATACGCCCCGTTTCTTTTAGAGGTAAAGCTGTAGTCATTGTTCCGGTCATCGCCTGAACTGCTGTCCATACTGCGAGATTCATAGCCCGTAACGTTTTCATCATAATACCTTTTAGGATTATAATTTTCGGGAGATATCGGCTTCGGCTTTTCGTCCTGATTATTATACACAAGCTTATTAACTACATTCGATCTGCAATAAGGACAAAAAGCTTTATCGCTTATACTGATGGGAGCGCCGCAGTTCGGACAGTTTGCACTTACCGGATCGGGATGTCTGAGCTTTGCCTGACTTTCAAACTGCTTGAGCATTATATTTTCGGCATCGGAAAGTTTCGGATCGAAAACATTCGTGCCTCCGCCCGTCATATTTATGCTGTTGGTATCATTTTTAAAAGATTTACTGTTTTTTCTTCTTTTCTCAAACGACTTGTCCGAAAATTTTATCACTATTATAGCCAAAACAGCCAGAATAGATGCAAGGACAGAAATAAAAATACCTAAAGGCGTTCTGCTGAACGATGATCTCAAGTAGCTTACCGCTGATACGTCTGTCGTAGAAACAGGTATCAGCAGCACTGCAAAAAGCAGAGTATATCTTAACCTTTCAAATTTTCTTTTCATATCTGCCGCCCCGTTTCTTTAACAACAGTACATTACTTATCAGATTTATTCTCGTCCTTAAGAAACTCTATCTTGTCAAGTCTCCATAATGCTGCATCCTCAGATAAATCAGCACCGCAGAATTCACACACCTGAGCATCTTCCGAGCTGAGATATTCTCCGCATTTCGGACATTCTTTAAGAACTCCGATCTTCTTTTTATACTGCTCCTGCTTTCTGATTTGTTCCCTGTCACGCACAAAAGTAAGAATACAATATTTTGATACGGTTTTTTTGCTGCCACTCACAACTTTATCCGAACCATCTGTTGTATAGTCCCTGAGTTTACACTCAATACTGCATGTAACCGATTCATTATCGCCTTCAAGATTATAAAGCATAAGGCTTTTTTTCAGCACTTTTATATCTTCTATCCTTCTGCTTGTTCCTTTATCAAGCATTGATGCAAGCTCTTTTTTCTGTCCGTCAAAAAGCTTTTCTGTTTCAAATTTGCTCAGCCCTGACAGATCGGATAAATTATACGCATCTGCTACAGATCTGAAGCATTTCTCGGCATGATCGTAAAATTCGGAAACATTAAAATCAGGATCTGTTCTTACTATCTCTTTTGCTGCAAGTTCAGAATGATCGGCTTTACTTTCTTTTCTGTAAGGATCACTGTACTTCTTTATAAACAAGACAAACAGCGCACCGACTATAAATATTGCCACAACAACAGCAATACCCCACCAATTTGTATCACCGGACTTCTTATTATAATTTCTTAATGTAATAGTTGTCCTTGCATAAACAGGAAGTGAACACATACAGAACATCATAACCGTAAAAAATATTCCTGCCAATGTTTTTTTATACTTTCTTATCATTGAATATACACCTCTTATTGCTCATGATATTACAATGATAACACATAATTCTATCACAGCAGATAGTAAAAATCCGATATTCCGGAAGATTTTATCGAAATGCATATATCTTTAATATAATTATAATAATACAGCACAATAAAATCAAGTAATTTCAAATACTTTCGACATAGTTTACAATATATCATCTGATTATTTGTAAGAAAAAAAATACAGGCACGTCATATAAAACGCACCTGTGTTTTATTACATGAAATACAATATCAGAGCTGCGGCAAGAAGAAGAACGGAAACAATTCCGAGTGATACCGAAAGATAAAGAAGTACATCTTTACTGTTTTCACTGTGATTTTCAGACTGTTCCGGTACACTTATTTTTGTACGTCCAAGCTCATTGAGCTGCTTGTCAAGCTCGTCCTTTATTTCTTTTATCGACGGTTTTTCATCATTCTGCTCGCTAAGAGAATAGACTGTTTTTATTTCAACGACTATCTTCTTTTCAAGCATCTTTTCTATTACTTCCGTTTCATCGGGAACAACAGCTATAAGCTGCTGTTCCAAGCGGATAAGATAGGCTGTATTTTCATTATCGTCTATCAGTCTTTCGGACGAAAGTTTTCCCTTTTCCGAGGAAAGCACGGAAGAAAGCACATTGTCCGTACTGCCGGCACTGTTATCAAGTCCTCCGACAACAAATATAAGATCACATCTTGACAATGACTGTCCGAGCATTTCGGCAAGCTCCGAAGGATCGGCTGCTGCTGCCGAAATACTGCGTGTAAGTCCGAGACTTTCAAGTCTTCTTTCAAGCATTCTTTCTATCTCCGCAGTTTTTCCCGAATGATAGAAAATTATCTCATAATCCATAGCTTTCTCCATACAGATCATTCACTGACCTCAGTTGTTTCGCTGACAGGTTCGGATGACTGCTCAGGCTGTGAAACCGGCTCAGGTGACGGAACTGAAGATGATGTTGTAGGTGTTGAAGATGAAGGCTTTACTTCATCAGTTATTTTGTCGATCAATGCCTTACCTTTATTGAGATTATCATCTATCTCCTGAGATGTTTTTGAATTTTTGATTTCACGGGAATATGTGCTGACCACAGATCTCATACGTCCCTGCTGTTCGGGAGTGTAGTATGTCACTATAGATTCAACGTATGTTTCAAGTGATCTTATAGCATTGTTCCTGTGTTCCTCAAGAGCCTCTGCCGCACGTCTTGACGCTTCACGGCTTTCCTCAGCAAGTCTTGACTGTTCAGCCTGTCTTGACTGCTCTGCAAGTCTGGATTCCTCTGCACGTTTTGAAGCTTCAGCCTGTCTTGACGCTTCGGCTTTCTTTGACTCCTCGGCAAGTCTGCTTCTTTCGATCTCATCATCGCTTTCCTGAAGCTCAGCACTTGTCTTTATCTTAACAAGCTGTTCGATAGCCTCATCAGCAAGTCTTTCTGCTTCCTCGGCAGTTTCAACATCTGTTATCCTTACTGTATAGTCAGCAACTATCTGCTCGACCTGTACACGCTCATCCTGACGGTAAAGCTTATCCGATACAGTATTCTTCATCTTGTTTATGGCATTCATCTTTGCATCGCTGAGTTCTCTTATTTTTATCTCGCTCTGCTGGAGTTCATAACGCTTTCTGCTCGCTTCCTCGTCCTCTTTTACCTGCTCTTTGGTTCTTATCCTGTCAAGCTCGGCAATAGCCTGTGCATAAAGGTCATTGACCATTGATGCCTTTGAAGCCTCTTCTATCTGCTTCTTATACTTCTCGATTATTTCATCTATCTCTGCCTGTTGTTCAGGGAGATAATTTCTGCCCTTGAGGTACTCCTTCATCATTCTTCCTGCATTCTGCTTGCCTTCAATAAGAAGTCTCTGGAGTTCCTCGTCATCCTTTGATGTCCACTTTCCGTTTCCGTCATACCAGTCTATCTTCTTGTTATTGAATGCATCCTGGAATGATGTTATTGTCGGCTTTGAACCTCCGTATGTATAGTACCATGCATCCGGATAAAGCGGTTCGGGATTGAATTTCGCCTTTGATACATCTACTGTTTCATCCTCGCCGTCCCTTACCTTTCTTGCAACTACAACAAGGCGGAAATCTTCCATATCATAGTTACATGTGGAAAGAGTTACGATAGTATCATTTTCATTAAGTGATACCGGGCAGTCTATTATAGAACGTGCACGAAGCTCATATACAAAGTTAAGGAAATCATAATCTCCCGTAAATGAACCTCGGAGATAGTTAAAGAATTCGCCCTGCCATTCAAGTGTATTTGTCTTGAATACTGATATTATCTTCCACTTATTTTTTTCATAAAGTGTATTGAAAGTAAATACAGGTGTTTTCTTATAAAATTTAAGATCATCAAAATAGTTAAGGTTTGCGAACATTCTGCCGTCCTGCATATGATGACCGTGAAGTATCATGTTCTTTGAATCAAGCTTGCTGCGGTAGTCCATGAATATCGTACCGTATTTTGAATAGTTGCCGTAGAAATCCCTGTGGAGATAATATTCGGGATCTTTAGGTTCCTGCGGCTGTACTACAACATAATCAATAACGGTATTCGGAACAGTTACCCAGCCTACTGTGTCAGGGTTAGTTGCAAGAAGCTTTTCAAAATCGGGAAGTACGCCGTCCGAGCCATCCTTCGGCTTTGACTTTGGTTTATCGGGTGTATCAGCCTCTGAAACAAGAAGTCCCTTTATTTCATTTGTTGTATGGTCGTTTACAGCCGGCTCAATTACCATTATATTAAGCAGCATATATGATGATACAAAGAATGTACATATTGCAAGCATAAGTATGACCTTCCTCACAACATCTACAGGACGGTCACCCTTGCAAGGGAAGAATCTTTTCCAGAATGAACGCTTCTTCTTTGGAGAAATAATTTTTCTTGCGGAAGTAAATATAACTGTGCTGAAATCAACATCGAATGCATCACCCGGCGGCAGAAGAACTATTGTCTTGCCATTGTATTCAGCAGTGTAAAAATAAAGCTTTTCCTGCTCTATCGTAACAACACCGCCGCTTATGTCGATAAGTCCTATATCGTTTATATCGACATCCTTTGATTTAGTTTCCGATTTTGTGACAGTTCCGGCTGTTTCTTCGTTTTCATCAGTGCCTTTTTTCTTCTTCTTTTTCTTCTTATTTTTGTCCTCATCATCTGCTGACGGATCACCTTCGGGATCTTTACATTTTATCTCATATCTTTTTATATTATCGATCATTCCGAAGTTATCGAATATTTCTCTTGCCTTTTCCTCACTGTCCTCGGTTATAGCATCGGCAATAAATATAATACCTATCTTTTCATCGCCCGACTCACTTACAGACAATGCCTCTGATATACTATTCTCCGTAAGGTCTATCTCGGTCTTATAGATTATATTAAGATTGATATCACTCAGCTTTTTGATAGTAGAATCAAACCTTTTGCTTGTGGTCTGATCAAATGATCTTCCGTTTCTGGGAAAATATATCTCTGCATTCATCTTATATCACTCCTGTTTACTAATCATAATATAATAGGATGTACGCCTTACTGTATAACTATCATCTTTACATTCTTTACTGCCTCATCAATAAGTCTTTCACAGTCAAGCTTATTCTGTTCCGCAGCAACTGTTTCTATTACAGGTCTTGTACGGGGATGCTTTGGTGTAAACACTGTACAGCAATCCTGATACGGCTGTATAGAAACCTCGAATGTATCTATTTTCCTTGAGATCTCTATTATCTCTTCTTTGTCCATACCTATGAGCGGGCGGAAAACCGGCATATTGCACACTGCATCAGTACACGCAACCGCACCTATTGTCTGGCTTGCTACCTGACCAAGACTTTCGCCTGTTATCAGTGCCTGACAATCGTTTTCCCTTGCTATCCTTTCGGATATCTGCATCATAAAGCGTCTCATTATTATCGTGAAGTATTCTTCCCTGCACTTTTCTCTTATCTGTTCCTGTATATCCGTAAAGTGTACGGTAAACATTTTCATCCTGCCGCTGTATGCAGCGACCTTTCTAAGAAGCTCCTGTACCTTTTCCTCAGCTCTGAGGCTTGTATAAGGAGGACTTGCGAAATGTACTGCTATAAGCTCCAGTCCCCTTTTAGCCATCATGTATGATGCTACGGGACTGTCTATTCCTCCGGATATCAGCACACATGCCTTTCCTCCCGTTCCTACAGGTATGCCGCCTGCACCTCTTATAAGGTCTGAACGGATATATGCGGCAAAGTCCCTTATCTCTACCGTTACGGTAACATCCGGATTATGAACATCTACAGTGAGGTGCGGAAATTTTTCAATAAGACAGCCGCCGACTTCATTGCATATCTCAGGTGATTTATACGGAAATTTTTTGTCTGAGCGTTTTGCCTCGACCTTGAATGTTTTCGCATCACCCAGAACATCCGCAAGATATTCACATGCATTTTCCTTTATCTTTTCGATATCCTTTTCCGCCGTACACGCCCTTGCAAAAGCAGCTACGCCGAATATTTTTGAAACACATTCCGTAACATCGTCCATGTCGATATCATCATCCATCGGCTCAACATATATAGTTGACTGTGCCGCACGTACACGGAAGCTTCCAAGCCTTGCAAGCCGCCTTTTAAGACTTCTTATCAGTGTATCCTCGAAGTTTTTGCGGTTAAGTCCTTTAAGGACTATCTCACCAAGCTTTAAGAGTACTATTTCCTTCATTAATTTCATTCTCCCTTTTAACAGGCTTAAAAATATTTAATTACGCACTACAAGAAGTTTAGCACTTTTAAACGCTTCTTGCAAGTGTATTATTTGCATTTAATATCTCATTTACAAGAATATCTGCATCCTGCCTTGAATTAAACCTTGAAAAACTCACTCTTACAGCCGAATCGGACTGCTGAGCGGTAAGTCCCATAGCTTTAAGCACATGGCTTTTTTTACCTTTTGCACAAGCCGAACCGCTTGAAACGAATATATTTCTCTGTTCAAGATAATGCAGCATTGTTTCCGAGCGTATTCCGACAACAGAAAAATTGAGTATATACGGCAGACATTCTTCATCAGAATTTATTGTAACATTTTTTATACCGGAAAGCTTTTCCCTGAGATACATATTTATATCCTTTATATAAGCTGTTTCGGTCTGCATATCCGGCAGGGCATTCACAGCTGCTCCCATACCGCAGGCTGCAACGACCGGCTCGGTTCCGGGACGAATTTTTTTCTGCTGTTCACCGCCGTAATGCAGCGGTATTATCCTTGCACCTTTCCTTATATAAAGTATGCCTGCTCCCTTTGGTCCGTGTATTTTATGCGAGCTGGCACTAAGAAGGTCAATACCGAGCTTTTTCGGCTTTAACGGCATTTTTCCGAATCCCTGTACAAAGTCAACGTGGAAAAGTGCATCAGGTGCAGCTCTGTGTATTATTTTTCCTGCATTTTCTATCGGCTGTACCGCTCCGGTTTCATTATTTACAGCCATTATGCTTACAAGTATCGTTTTATCATTTACGGCTTCCTTTAATGCATCAATGCTTATTCTTCCGCTTTTATCCGGTTCAAGATATATCACCTCAAAGCCGTTCTTTTCAAGCTCGGCAGCTGCCTCTATAACAGATGAATGTTCAACAGCCGTTGTTATTATCCTGTTTCCTCTGCGTTTCAGTGCTCTTGCCGCACCAAACAAAGCTGTATTGTTGCTTTCTGTACCGCCTGATGTAAAATATATTTCTTCGCTGTCAGCCGACAGCAGACCGGCACATGCCTTTCGTGCATCTTCAAGTTCATGCTGCGCCTCTATTCCCTTTGAATGAAGTGATGACGGATTTCCGTATTTTTCCGTCATTATTTCAAGCACTTTCTTTGCCGCTTCATCACATACTTTTGTTGTTGCACTGTTATCCAAATATACTTCTCTCAAACATATCACCTATGCTTATAAAAAAATTTGTATCACTAATATAAAACGGGAAATAATAAATATATCTTTAAAATAATCAGGAGTCTGATAAAATGAATATATCTCAGAAAGAATATTCCTCAATGGTGGAAAGGATATCACCGAAAAGCCGTCTTTTCAGGGATTGTGTATATGCTTTCTTATCGGGAGGATTTATATGTATAATAGGTCAGGCACTCACCGACACATACCAGTATGCAGCCGGTATGACTTTAAAAGATGCAAGATGCTTTACAAGCATAACGCTTATATTTTTATCCGCCGTTTTCACGGCTCTGAGCTGGTATGATGATATCGCAAAATATGCCGGTGCGGGAACTCTTGTGCCTATAACGGGATTTGCAAATTCCGTTGTCGCTCCGGCGATAGAATTTAAAAGTGAGGGCATGATAATGGGACTTGGGGCTAAAATGTTCGTAATAGCAGGCCCTGTTATTGTCTACGGCACTTTAAGCTCTATACTATACGGACTTATACTCTGTACCGTAAAGCTGTTCACAGGCTGACAGCTCCGCTTTTTATTACGTTTAATGTGGAACGTGGAGTTATAAATAAAAATTCCACTTTCCACTTTCCAAATTCCACATTATTAAAGTTGAACTATTTTCCAAAATTTTTTATTTATTTTGTACATGAATAAACTCAATAATTCTTGTAAATGACAACAAAATGTGGTATCATTGTTTTAACATTTATGAAAGGGGAAGATAATGTATGTATGATAAAATACTTACATCCCTGTCATACGGTATGTATGCAATAGGCTCAAAGGGCGTTAATGCACCGAATGCCTGCATATCAAATACCGTTGTACAGATATCATCCTATCCGATGACAATAGCAGTAAGCATCAACCACAGCAATTTCACCAACGACTGCATCAAGCAAAGCAAGGAATTTACAGTAAGTGTACTTTCCGAAAATACATCAGGTGCAGTAATAGGCGCACTCGGATTCACTTCGGGACGTGACGGAAAAAAACTCCATAACGTAAAGCATAAAGTACTGCGTGAGGGTGCACCCGTTATACAGGAGGATATATGCTGCTGGTTTCTTTGCAAAGTTGTGAACACGGTAGAAACCGTAACACATACTATCTTTATTGCTGAGCCTGTTGCAGGAAGTGAAACTATAAAAGGCAAGCCTATGACATATGATTTTTACCTTAATGTCATAAAGGGCAAAGCACCTAAATTTGCTCCTACATACATTCCCGAAGAGGAAGAAGTTGTAAACAAGTATGCATGTACTATCTGCAACTATGAATACAAAAGCTCTCTCAGCCCCTTTGAAGAGCTGCCAGACAGTTGGATATGTCCGATATGCGGCGCTCCCAAGTCTGTTTTCAGAAAGAAAGACTGACTTGATATTCTAATGCATTGTATTTTATCACATAAACTTTTATATGTCAAGCATACTTGACAACTTTCATTTTAAACTTGACATAATAATGCATCGGAATTTTAAAAAAATTATTTATGATTGGAAGGTAACTATGACTATCAAGGAAGTTCAGGACGAAATAATCCGTCTTAAAAAAGAAAAGGATATATGCATACTTGCACACAGCTATGAGGCAAGAGAAATACTTGAAATAGCCGACTTTACAGGTGATTCATACGCACTCAGCAAAATGGCTGCAACTACCAAAAACAGTACCGTTATAATGTGCGGTGTACGCTTTATGGCTGAAACAGTAAAAATGCTCTCACCCGAAAAAAAGGTAATACTTTCAAGTGCCATAGCAGGCTGTCCTATGGCTGAGCAGTTCGATGTTGAGGAGATACAGAAGCTTAAAGAACAGTATCCAGACCATATAGTTGTTGCCTATATCAACACAACAACAGCTCTCAAAACTATATGTGATGTCTGCGTAACGTCTGCATCAGCCGTAAAGATAGTAAAACAGCTTGAAGAAAAAAATATCCTCTTTATACCGGACTGCAATCTCGGTTCATACGTTGCAAAGATGATACCGGAAAAGAACATAAAGCTCGTTCAGGGCGGCTGTCCCGTACATGCATCAATAAAAGCCGAGGAAGCCGAATTTGCAAAAAGGCTTCATCCCAACGCAGAACTGCTGGTTCATCCCGAATGTATATCTGCTGTTGCTGAACAGGCTGATTATATCGGCTCTACAACAGGCATAATGAACTATGCACAGAACTCCGATAAAAAAGAATTTATCATCGGCACAGAAAACAGTATCGTTGAACATCTCCAGTATATGTGCCCCGACAAGAAATTCTATCCCCTTTCTGTCAACCTTGTATGTCCGAACATGAAAGTAACAACACTCGTTGATGTCCTCAACTGCTGCAAGGGCGAGGGCGGCGAGGAAATAACTCTTTCCGAAGATACCATATCCAAAGCAAGAAAATGCATTGACCGCATGATCGAACTCGGAGGCTGAAACAATGTGCAATGTGCAATGTACAATGTGCAATGTGCAATGTGCAATGTGCAATGTAAATAAGTGCGGCAGATTAGACTCAAATTTAGCAATTGACACATATCGTGTAGTTTCGCTATGCGATATGTGTTTTGTTACATATTTAAAAAACTCTGATAAAAGTATAAAAACAACCTCCTTATATTTTGGCAAAGGTATGGATACCGCATTATCAAAACATAAGGAGGTTATTTAAAGAATTTATATGCAAGTGAAATTTAATTGTACATTGAACATTGTATTATGTAAGCTTTTTTATTTTTTCTTCTGTTTCTCGTATAAGATTGTAAAGTGCGGGAGCAAGCTCAGGATATTTCTTTGATATAATATCGGGTGAAAGCTGAGGTGCAGAGGATATATCTATCCCGTCAAATCCGCCTGCATTCTTTCCTGCTGATATACATATTGCATTTGCTTCCATAATATTCTGTAAGGCTGAGGAAAGTCCCGAATACAGATCAGGCAGTATTGAAAACATTGCCTGCGGATTTTTCGGGTTTGCGGAATATACCGCTCTTATCATTTTATATATGGAAACCATTATGTATGACGATACCTCTGACGCAAGCCCTTTATTATCCGCTTCCTCCAAAACAGAAAATATCACATTGAGAGAACTTGAAATAAGCTTTTTGTTCAAAGCTATAAGTGCAGTCGTTTTTCGTGCATCGGCAGACTCTCCCGACGGTCTGACAGCAGGCTCGGCGATATCAAATGTTGCACCTTTTCTGTCGGCACTTCTGCCTAAAAGATAGTCACATGATACATCATAGTAATCTGCAATACGAACAACGAAATCAAGTCCGCACTCTCTTATTCCCTTTTCATAGTGCGAAAGTAGAGCCTGAGATACTCCAAGCTCCATAGCCGCCTGCTTCTGGCTCAGACCTCTTTCCTTTCTGAGCAAGGTTACAATTCTTGAAAAATCGCTGTTCATAAACCGACCCCTTGACATTCCAAGTACAAAATTATATATTAATAAAGACTCCTTTCGGAGTTTCAGACACTGACCTTATCCGAAAATCTCAACAGTACGTAAATTATATAATATTTAAAACAATTTGTAAAGTTATTTTTTGTTTTTTTAAAATGTTTATCTATAAAAAATTTGATGGAAAAGGAATGATTTATCATGCAGTCTTACACTATCTATTTTATCAGACACGGTGCAGTAGAAGATACTCTCAAAGGAAAATACATTGGCAGAACTGATGTACATCTTTCCGTAAAAGGAAAAAATGCCCTCAAGGAAATTGATGAGCAGTTTGGTTATCCTTATGCGGAAAAGATATATTCAAGTCCACTTTCAAGATGTACGGAAACATGCTCTGTCATATATCCCGAAAGGGAAATAAAGACAATAGGTGCATTGAGCGAATGTGACTTCGGTGACTGGGAAGGCAAAACGACTGCTGAGCTTGCAGGTGATCCGAATTTTTCACTCTGGCTCCAGAACTCCGACAAAACACCTCCTCCGAATGGTGAAAGCGGAAAGGAATTTGCTTCAAGGGTATGCAAGGGCTTTGAACGTCTTGTTGAAGATATTGCCGCTTCGGGTGCAAAAACTGCCGCTGTCGTAACACACGGCGGCGTCATAATGACGATACTTTCGGTATATGGTATTCCGCAGGCTGAAAACTACCGCTGGAGAATGGATAACGGCTACGGTTTTGCCGCAAGGATAACACCTATACTCTGGATGCGTGACCGTGTAATGGAAGTTTATGACACTGTTCCGTTTGCACCGAAATCAAAGGACAATAATTAATAGTAAAAAAATAATTGCACATTGCTAATTGCACATTGCACATTGTATAAGGTATTCCGCTACACCGTCTTCATAGCTGTTGCCGATAATTATATCAGCCTGTTCCTTTACCTCGTCAACACTGTCACCTACAGCTATGCCGATATCAGCGGCTTTCAGCATTTCGATATCATTCAGATTATCACCGAATGCAACTACCCTGTCAGCACCTACAAGCTCTTTTATCTTCATCATTCCTGCCGCCTTTGATGCAGATGAACTGAACACCTCAAGAAAATACATATCCGAATAATTATCACGGTAAAGAGTGGGCTTTGCACCGCTGACTTTCTTTATTTCACAGAATATCGGGTACAGCCGTTCATATCTGTCAACCATTGTAAAGTATATAACCTTTTTATCATCGCTTACGGTTATATTATCTGTCTGGCGGAAGCTTTTGTAGTCGTTATTCTTTCTGGCTTCAAAAAAGTTCTTCTCGACCTCGTTTGACAATCTTTCAAATTCAACATTTATTCCGCAGTCGGAATCAAAATTATAAACGAATGACATTCTGTCAAAGCTTTTGAGTATATCAATTATTTTAAGTGCCGAATCCGTATCCATAGGCGTACAGCCGATATATTTCCTGTTTTTATAGTCATACATAAGTACGCCGTTAAGATGTACGCTCGGTATGCGTATATCGAGCTGACTTATTATACCGACAGCCGACTGACTTCTTGCCGTTGCAACGGAAAACAAACCGCCGTTTTCTATAAATTTTCTTATCAGCTCCGCAGAATGACGGCTGAGCTTTGCATTCCTGTCAAGAAGTGTTCCGTCAAGGTCGGATATATACAGCGTTCTGCAATTTTTATCAGGCTCTTTCAAAATACCGCCGCCCCCTTAATTAATGTGGAATTTGGAAAGTGGAAAGTGGAATTTATATCTCAGAATTCCTTATAATAATACAGCACGTCTGAAAGGGTTATTGTCTTACCATCGGGTATAGGTGAAGCCGAAAATACGCCCTTTATTTCCTCACCGCTGTTAAGATATACTGTTCCCTCACCGTAAAGCTTTCCGTCAACAAATCCGCCTGTATAATAATAATCGGGATAGAGTATTGTTCCCTTTCCGCAGGGCTTGCCATCCTTGAGTTTACCTGTATATATTCCTGTTTCGCCGCCTGCCTCTATCATCTTTTCTATTGCATATTCGGGTGCTTTGCGGCAAAGTGCGTACTCTGTGCCTTCAAGCTCACTGCATTCCGGAATATCAGCTAATTCCTTATAGGCTATTCTCATAGGTCTGTCAGGCTGACCGTTTCTGAATATACCCTCAAACTGCTTTTCTGCCGAATCTGTAAAACAGCATCCCATACCGTTTCTGTTCTCACCGTTCATATTTCCGCAATATACAAGAGAACCTTCCTTTGAGAACTCGCATGTATATTTAAGCTCATTGCTGACATAGAGTGATTTCCTTACAACAACATTATCGGACATCTCATTTATTCTGCCGTTCATACAGCCGTTTTCAAACATACCTGCATATCTGGGTGCATTATCCTCGAAAAGCACGCCACAGCCGTTATATCTGCCGCCGCTCCACATTCCTTTATACACAACATTATCGTTATTATATGCAATACCGAAACCATCACGGCAACCGTCTTTAAAGCCGCCTTTGTAAATTATTTCTCCGTCAAAGCTTAACTGTGTACCTGTTCCGAGAAACTCACCGTCTTTATACTTTCCGATAAAGAATGTATGGTCATTCTCGTTGTATGTCATGCCGACACCGCTTTGCTTGCCGTTGACCATTCCGCCTGCATAAAGAAGCTTTCCATCACTGTCAAAGCTTGCGCCTGCTCCCATATTTTCTGTATTTTCAGCTTTATCAGCTGTATCTTCAAGTTCCTCAATATCTTCAACAATATTCTCAGCCATTTCTTTTTCCTCCTCATTGTTTCCGGCTTTTTCTTCTGTTTCCACAACAGCAGTTTCCTCTGTTTCATTTATTTCTGTTCCGGTCTGTTCTGCGATTTCGTCCGTTTCTGTTTCAGCAAGTTCTGCCGTTTCACTTGTTTCTGTTTCCGGCTGTTCTGCGATTTCGTCCGTTTCTGTTTCAGCGAGTTCTGCCGTTTCACTTGTTTCTGTTTCTGGCTGTTCTGCGGCTTCGCTCACTTCTTCTTGCTTTTCTTCATCGTCAGCCGGTTCCTTATCAATAAATACATCTGTACTGTTCCTCAGATCAAAAACAGGACTGTCATTTTTAAGCTTATCGGTATCAACGATTATTGATGGCTTTACCTCATCCTCTTTTTCTGATACGATTTCCTTACCATAGACAAGCTTTTCAAGTGCCTTTTTCCTTTTTGCATATTCGTCCTCGGTACAGAAATAAAAACTTCCGCAGTCAGTAACACAGAATATGTCAGGCTCTCCCACGATCTCATTAAGTTTGTCTGTAGTTTCTTTATCAAGAGTGCTGTTGAACGGCACAAGCTTTTCGGTACCTGATGAAGTCCTCAGAGATATGTATGTACTGCCGTTCTCATAGACAGGACTTATATTCATATTTACGCTCCTGTCCAAAGGAGAATAATATTCCGTTTCACGCCATGAATGATCCGTATTGAAATATGTTCTCTTGAAAGGCGATCTGAACCTGTCAAATGTTTCTATACAATATCCGCCAGCTACATCGACAGAACGTTCAGCGATCTGTGTACCCCTGCTTTTCTTATACCTTATGTTTGATCCGTCAGCTATATTATAGCTGTAATTGTAAAGACCGTTATCAGTTTTTACAGTGCTTCGTTTTTTCTGTGCGGTACCCGTTTCAAAAAACCTCTTTCGTGCAAGGCAGATAACATCCTTTCCGTCCCACATATCGACAGAGGTATTATAGATACCATAAAATACAAGTTCCTTGTCAATATCCTGAAATAACGTATACTTCATTATAAGCGTTCTCCTTCAAATTATGACTTTACTAATATCATACAATAAACAGACCGATTTTGCAAACAATTTGTCAAAAAAATATAAGTGTTTTCAAAAGGTATATAAACCAAAACTTTAAAACACTTGATATTTTGACAAAACTATACTATAATGATATGGAGAGAAATTTTTCCTATCAATAAAAGGGAGGATAATAATGAGTATAGAATCAAAAATCGAAGCACTGTCAGAAGCACATGCAAAGACAAGCTCTTCAAAGGCATACAAAAGACTCGCTGCTCTTTTCGATGACGGCAGCTTTACCGAGCTTGCTTCACTTGCAAAATCATCAGACAGCTTCACCGAGGCTGTTGCCGCTCACGGATATGCAGACGGCGCAGGCTTTTACGCTTTTGCACAAAACAGCGACATCGCAGGCGGAGCTATGTCAAAGGCTCAGGCAGCAAAAATAAAAAAGGTCTATGACCTTGCACTTAAAACAGGCGAACCTGTCGTTGCAGTCTATGACTCCATAGGCGGCAGACTGGACGAGGGTAACGACCTTCTTGCCGCTTACGGCGATGTTCTGAAATATTCAAATAATCTTTCGGGCGTTGTTCCGCAGATATCTGTAATTCTCGGAAAATGCTTCGGCACACAGGCTCTTATAGCTGCATGTGCAGATATAGTTATAATATCGGAAAATGCCGAATTTTCACTTAATACCGACGGTTCTGACAGCAATGCAGAAAACGCTTACAAAAAGGGCGTTGCACACATTCTTGCAAAGGATGATGAGCAGGCTCTTGAATATGCAAGAAAGCTTATATCAACTCTCCCGTCAAATAACCTTTCGGGTGCATGTGTCGCATATGAAAGCGTTGACGCTCAGGCTCAGACAGATATAAGCATGACCGCTTCGCAGGCTGCTGCTGCCGTTTGTGACGCTGACAGTGCTGTTGAGCTTCAGGCTGCTTACGGTGAGGGTGTAAAGACAACCATCTCAACAATAAACGGAAATACTGTCGGTCTTATTGCTCTTGACAGCAAAACACTTAACGGAAAGGCTTGTTCAAAAGCCGCAAGATTCATACGTTTCTGTGATGCTTTCAGCCTTCCTGTAATATCCTTCGTTGATGCGGAAAAATTTGAATGCATAAAGTGTGCCGCAAAGCTGACATCAGCTTATGCCGAGGCTACTACAGCAAAAATAACCGTCATTACAGGTGATGCTTTCGGCTCTGTATACATAGCCGCTGCCGGCACAGGCGCTGCTGCCGACATAACACTTGCATGGCCGGATGCATATGTTTCCGCACTTTCTCCTGAGGCTGCCGCTGTAATAATGTTAGGCTATGATTTCGGCGGAAAGCTCAAAGGTTCAAAAGATCCCAAAAATGACAAAGCTGCTGTTATCGCTCAGTTCAAGGACGAGAATCTTACAGCCTTCAAAGCTGCCGAAAACGGCTATATAGATGATATAATCAATGCCGAAGAAACAAGAGATAAACTCATAACGGCTATTGACATGCTCTCCAACAAGAGAACATCTACTCTCCCAAAAAAGCATAATAACCTTTATATCTGATATAAATAATAGTAAGCGAAAGGAAGTTCCATTATGAAAAACTTGAAAATAACCGTTAACGGTGTTGTATATGACGTACAGGTAGAAGAAGCTGACGGCTCTTCTGCACCTGCTGCCGCTGCTCCTGCTGCTCCGAAAGCTGCCGCTCCTGCTCCCAAAGCTGCTCCGAAGGCTGCTCCTCAGGGTGAGCCTGTAAATGCTCCGATGCCCGGAACTATACTCAGCGTACCGGTTAAAGCAGGTCAGTCTGTAAAGGCAGGCGATGTACTTGTAGTACTCGAGGCTATGAAGATGGAAAACGAGATAAAAGCAGGACGTGACGCCGTTGTTGCAGCCGTTGCAGTAAACAAGGGTGAGTCTGTAGATACAGGTGCTCTGCTCGTAACTCTTAACTGAGTTTTGTCTTCATATCTTTGAAAGGAGAAGCTGTAAAAATGGCTAAAAAAATACAGATAACCGAAACAGTTCTGCGTGACGCTCATCAGTCGCTAATCGCAACAAGAATGCCGCTTTCGGATATGATACCGATACTCGACAAAATGGATGAGATAGGCTTCTATTCGCTCGAATGCTGGGGCGGCGCTACATTCGATTCATGCATACGCTTTCTGAATGAAGATCCTTGGGAAAGACTCCGTACAATACGCAAACACTGCCCGAAAACAAAGCTCCAGATGCTTTTCAGAGGACAGAATATGCTCGGATACCGTCACTATGCAGATGACGTTCTTGAATATTTCGTTCAGCGTTCCGTTGCGAATGGTATTGACGTTATAAGAATATTCGATGCACTCAACGATATAAAGAACCTCCAGACAGCTATCAATGCGGCAAAGGCTGCAAAGAAGGAAAATCCGAAGGTAGAAGCTCAGGTAGCTATAAGCTATACTACAGGACCTGTTTTCACAACAGATTATTATGTTGATTATGCAAAAAGGATAGAGGACGCAGGCGCAGATTCAATATGCATAAAGGATATGGCTGCACTTCTCACACCTTACTATACTGCCGAGCTTGTAGCAGCTATCAAAAAGGCTGTAAAGCTCCCTGTACAGCTCCACACACACTATACATCAGGACTTGCTTCAATGTGTCTGTTAAAAGCTATAGAATCAGGCGTTGACAGAATAGACACAGCTATGTCACCACTTGCAAACGGAACATCTCATGCTCCGACAGAATCAATGGTTGCCGCATTACAGGGCACAGAATATGATACAGGTCTTGATCTTATAAAGCTTGCCGAGATAAGAGAGTATTTTATGACGCTGCGTGAAAAGTATATCAAAAGCGGATTGCTTGATCCGAAAATGCTCGCCGCTGATGCAAAAGCTCTTATTTATCAGGTTCCCGGCGGTATGCTTTCAAATCTTCTCAAGCAGCTCAAGGATGCCGGCAAGGAAGACAAGCTCACGGAAGTACTGGAAGAAGTTCCCCGTGTACGCAAGGATGCAGGTTATCCGCCTCTTGTTACACCTACTTCACAGATCGTCGGCACACAGGCTGTATTCAACGTACTGTTCGGAAAGTACAAAAATTGCAGCGGTCAGTTCAAGGACCTTGTAGCAGGAAAATACGGCACTACACCTGTACCGATAGATCCGGATTTCCGCAAGAAGATAATCGGTGACGAAAAGCCTGTAACATGCCGTCCGGCAGATCTTTTAGAGCCTGAGCTTGAAAAGCTCCGTGCAGAGATACCCGAATGGATAGAGCAGGATGAGGATGTACTTACTTATGCACAGTTCCCGCAGGTAGCACCCAAATTCTTCAAAGCAAGATGTGATGCAAAGGCAGGGATTTCACCTTCCGCTGACACAAAAAACAAAATACATCCCGTATGAGCATAAAAATACACGGTAAACCCACATCTGAGTTTACCGTGATTTTTTATATTTCAGGACTGAAAAGCTCTGTCGGTACATTGTTTGAAAGTCTTTCAATATAACAGAGTGTGTATTCGGGCATATCCTTATCAACACAGAATATTATACTGCATTCATGTGATGAATCCGGTGTCAGCTTTTCATTATATGCACTGTTGATAAAAGAATACATTCTCTTTTCTTCATAAACTACGCAAAAATCATTGATAGTGAACGGATACACTTCATCTGTAATATTCTTTACCCTGAGTTTGTACATTATATACATCATGCCTTCTTTTGCTTCGGGAAGTGAATGTTCAGCTGCCTGTATTTTTTCTGCACTTTCAAGCTCAATTTCAAGCTCCTTTGTTTTTACTTTTTCCGTATCGCCGCTCTCGTCTTCGCTCACATCGCTGCTTTCCTGCTTACTGCTTTCTTCAATACTTATATCAGAGCTTTCTTCACCGATGCTTTGTTCATCATCTGATACATCTAATGGCTTATTATCAAACTCAAATATACCGTCAACCTTATTATTCGTACAGCATGCTATCTCACCTTTACTGAACCCCTTGTCTGCAACAAATGCAATAAATCCGCTTACCTTTGAATCGGTATCTATCGTGAATATCCTCATATCAATAAGATTATCTTCACCGTTCAGTGTGCGTGGAAAAGAATTTATGCTGTGTGAAAGGTCTATCGACTTACCGTCTGTTGACGGTATCATGTTTTCTACACACCATATCTCGGCAGGTGACATATACACGTTTTCAAGCTCAAATTCAGCAACAACATAAGTTTTGTTTTCACCGGCAGTCTGACTTTTGTTTTCTCCTGTTTTGATATATTCTGTCGTGTATAGGCTTTTCAGAGTTATATCAAGCTTTCCGGAACGTATCTTTCCACCGATACCGGCTTTTTGCACCTTGTTTTCCGCAGATGTTTCTTCTTTTACAGATACATCCGATGATGTGACCTTTGATGTGACACTGCTTTCGTCAGACTTGCTGACATTTTCCGATACCCTGACAACACTGCTTTCCTTTTTTTCATCAAGCGTTTTTTTATCATCTGACTTACATGATGAAAATGCAAATAATGCCGCAGATAAAAGTATTACCGAAAATATTTTTACAGACTTACTGTGATATTTCACAGTCAACACCCCTTTGCTTGAATTTATCATAAATAAAATGATAAAGTATAACGGGAAATTTTTCAATACCTATTGAAATAAAATATTTCATATGCTACAGTATTCCTGAACAAACAAAAAAGGAGATGTTCAAATGAAAAAAGCTGAATTTACCCACGAGCTTGAAACACGTCTTAACGGAATGAAACAGGACGAGATAGAAAGCAGTGTAAAGTCATGCACACAAACAATAGATATGATGATGTTCACAGGAATGACTGAGGATGAAGCGGTTGCTTTACTCGGAAATATAGACGTGCTTGCATCCAAAATAAGAACTGACAAGGGCTATACGGATACACAGCATTATCAAATGGAAAACGGCTCGTCATCTGACGCAAACAACAACTACAATGACAATTATAACGACAACTATAACGACAGTTATAGTCAGAAATCCGATTTTGAACAGCAGCAGTACTACAAAAAACAGGCTTACTATCAGCAGCAGGCAATAAACCGTGTGGAAAATCAGAAAACAGGCGTTATAATCTTTCTTATAGTAATGATATTTCTTATGCCGTTATGGTTTCCATTCGCACTGGTGCTGTTTTTACTTTTACTGCTTATGTATTTACTTCCTGTGATCGTATTCTTCGGAGGTGCTTTTACAGGTATAGTCGGTATTATTAATGTTATAACAGGCAGTGCCGGATACGGACTTTTCATTTCAGGTATAGGTCTTATGACAACAGGCTTTTCGATACTTGTTTTTATAATTGCAGTAAAACTCACAGCTCTTTTATGGAAACTATTGTGTTCAATATTTGACAAGCTTACAAAAGACAAAACCGAAAGGAGAAACACAGTATGAAAAAATGGACAAAGATAACGCTTATAGTTTCATTGTGTTTTATCGGTGCAGGTGCGGCAGTAAGCTTTGCAGGCTATGCTATGAATGGGTATAATATGGATCTGCCCGAAAAACTCAGGTTCAGAAAAACCAGCACTGACATAAAAGAAAGCTTTACAAAAGTAAACATATACTCGGTGAATGAATCGGTGGAATTACTGCCGTCAGAAAGCGATCAGTGTTACATAGAATGCTATGACAGCGAAAAAATGACTCACGATATCTCCGTTAAAGATGATATTCTCGACATTTCAGCAAATGACAACAGGAATTGGTATGAAACCATATTTTCAAGCTTTGAAGCTCATAAAATAACCGTATTCATCCCCGTAAAGGAATATGAAAGCATACATATTGAAACAGTAAACGGCAATATCACTTCCGATGACAAGCTTACACTTGAAAACATTACATTAAAAACTACTAACGGAAATATAAAACCTGATTCAAAGCTGAACGGAGAAGTACATGCTAAATCCGTAAACGGAAATATAGATGTAAACAATATAGAAAATGCCGGATATGTAGACCTTAAAACAACTAACGGAAATATAAATGTTTCCGGCAAAAATGCCGATGAGCTTGATGCCGAAACAGTCAACGGAAATATCAGTGCAGAGCTTACGGTAAAAGGTATGGCACAAATAACAACCGTAAACGGCGGAATTGATACCAATGGTCTCAGCGCCGGAAAAATATACAAATATGCAAAAAACGGGCGTAACGACTGATTGTGATTTTGAGTTTTTGAGTATTTTACAGGCAAAAAACCTGTTGACAACGGGAATTTTTTGTGGTATCATTGTAAGGACGCATGTTATAGGCTTTAAGTGGGCTTTGCTCCGCCTTATACAGCGAATTTATTAAACAGGTAGGTGCCAGATAATGTACGCAGTAATCGAAACAGGCGGTAAGCAGTACAAGGTCGCAAACGGCGATGTTGTATTTGTTGAAAAGCTTGATGCCGAGAATGATGCAGCTGTTGACTTCAAGGTTGTTGCAGTAAGCACTGATGACGGCTTCAAGGTAGGTTCTCCCTATGTTGAGGGTGCAAAGGTAACAGGTAAGGTTCTTAAGACCGGTAAGGGCAAGAAAGTAACCGTGTTTACCTACAAGCCTAAGAAGGGCGAGAAACGTAAGATGGGACACAGACAGTTCTATACAAAAGTCCAGATCGAATCTATCGAAGCATAATGATAAAAGCGGAATTCCTTCTTTCTCACGAAAAAGATATCCTCGGTTTCCACATCAAAGGCCATTCCGGTTTTGACAGTTCGGGCAGGGATATAATATGCGCTTTCGTTTCTTCGGCTGCATATATGACAGCAAATACCGTTACGGAAATTATCGGTGTTGATGCTGTTGCCGAGGAAAATGACGGCGAAATGCTTGTTCGTGTCGATAAAAAGGACGCAGCAAAATGCAGGGATGTTTTTCAAGGACTAAAGCTCCATCTTATCAATACGGAGGAGCAGTACCCGAATTATTTAAAGGTAATATTTACGGAGGTGTAATTGTAATGCTTAGAATCAATGTTCAGTTGTTCGCTCATAAAAAGGGCGGCGGTTCAACAAAGAACGGCCGTGACTCAGAATCAAAGCGTCTTGGCGCAAAGCGTGCTGACGGTCAGTTTGTACTTGCAGGAAATATTCTTGTAAAACAGCGTGGTACACACATTCATCCCGGCAACAATGTAGGCCGTGGCTCTGATGATACACTCTTTGCTAAGGTTAGCGGCACAGTAAAATTTGAACGTGTCGGTCGTGACCGCAAGCAGGTATCTGTTTACGCTGCAGAGCAGTAATAACTACAAAACAAAACGGAGCTTCGGCATTTGTCGGAGCTCTTTTTATTTATCTTTAACACCGTACTCCTTGAATATAACACAAAAAAGTGTTATAATCAGGAAAAGAACGGAGGGTGATACCTGTGGATAAAGAAAAACGTATCGTAATGCTCAAGCTCGATGTCATATTCAAACGGGTTTTCGGAAATGCAAAAAATGAAAAGATAATCGCAGCCTTTATTTCGGATCTGCTTGAAATACCTCGTAATGACATCAAAGCAATTTATATCAACAATGTTGAGCTTGCACCCGAATATATGGATCAGAAATTCAGCAGACTTGATATAAAAATGGATGTCAACGGAAAAATAGTCAATATTGAAATGCAGGTAAATCGTGAACCCGCATTCAAGGAACGTACTCTTTTCTACTGGGCAAAGCTTTACAGCGAAGAATTAAAAACCGGAGAAGAATACGGCGAACTGAAACAAACTATATGTATCAATATAATAAACTTCGACCTTTTTGATTGTGAGGATTATCATTCAAATTTCAGAATACTCGAAAATGAGCGTAAAGAACTGCTTACGGATAAATTTGCAATACATTTCTTTGAACTGAAAAAGCTTAGCAAATTTAAAAAGTGCAGACGCATGGAAGATTGGCTTGATCTCATAAATGCAGAAACGGAGGGTGATCTTATGGAAATTCAGAATAAATCTATAATTCCGGAGGTTCAGGACACTATAGTAATGCTTCGTGAGCTGAGTGCAGATGAAAAAGTACGTCAGGAAGCATATTACCGTGAAAAACGTCTGCATGATGAAGCCACAGCATTAGGTAATGCAAGACGTGAAGGCAGAGCAGAAGGCAGAGCAGAAGGCAAAGCAGAAGGCAAGATAGAAGGCAGAACAAGTGCTTTTTCAGAAATAGCCGAGAAAATGAAAAAAATCGGCTATACACAAGAACAGATAAAAGCTTTACTTGGTGATAATAATAACTGATATATAATACTTCAAGTAATGAAATAACAAGGAGGGAAAAATATGTTTGTAGATATAGCTAAGATATATATAAAAGCCGGTGACGGCGGTGACGGTGCTGTTGCTTTCCACAGAGAAAAATATGTTGCATCGGGAGGTCCTGACGGCGGTGATGGAGGTCGTGGAGGCAATATAGTATTTGTTGCGGATACAAACCTTTCTACGCTTGCAGATTTCAGATATAAAAGAAAATATGTCGCACCAAAGGGTGAAAACGGCAGAGGCGGACGCTGTAACGGCAAAAAAGCCGATGACCTTATAATACGTGTACCGAAAGGCACTGTCGTAAAGGAAGCCGAAACAGGAAGGATACTTGCAGATATATCCGACAATGAACCTGTTGTTGTCGCAAAGGGCGGCAAGGGTGGCTGGGGAAATATACATTTTGCCACACCAACAAGACAGACTCCCCGTTTTGCAAAACCGGGTATGCCGGGTGAGGCATACGAAGTTCAGCTTGAATTAAAGCTGCTTGCGGATGTCGGTATAGTAGGTTTCCCGAATGTCGGAAAATCAACATTCATATCTGTCGTAAGCGAGGCTAAACCCATAATAGCAAACTACCATTTCACAACTATAACTCCAGTTTTAGGCGTTGTACGAATGGGTGACGGAACATCTTTCGTGATGGCGGATATCCCCGGTCTTATCGAGGGTGCACATGACGGTTTAGGTCTTGGGCATCAGTTTTTAAGACATGTTGAACGCTGCCGTCTTCTTGTCCATGTAGTTGATGTTTCCGGAAGTGAAGGACGTGATCCGAAACAGGACTTTGAAACTATAAATAATGAACTCAAAAGCTTTGATCCCGAAATAGCAAAGCGTCCTATGATAGTTGCAGGAAACAAATGTGACCTTACAGATGATGAAACCGTCGAGGATTTCAAAAATTATATTGAATCCAAAGGCTATAAATTCTTTCCGATAATGGCGGCTATATCCTATCAGGTAGAACCGCTTTTGAAGGAAATACAGGAACAGCTTTCAAAGCTGCCGCCTATCGTGCGTTATGAAGCCGAAGCCGCTCCCGTTATACCCGAAGAAGAAATCGGAAAGCAGAAAGTAACTGTAACTCATCACGATGGTGTATATTTTGTCGAAGGCGAATGGCTGCTCAGACTGCTCAGAACTATAAACTTTGACGATTCCGAGTCACTGCAGTATTTCCAGCGTGTACTTATCAGCTCAGGCGTTATTGATGCACTAAAGGAAGCCGGCATAAACGAGGGTGATACAGTAAGTATGTATGACCTTGAATTTGATTTTGTCGAATAACGGAGGAATGGATTTGTCAAGACTAACAATATATGACTGCGAGCCAAAACAGCTGAGTCCGCTTACTCTTGCATTTATCGGTGATGGGGTTTTTGATCTGTTTGTCCGTGAGGAAATAGTCTGCGCCGCAAACCGTCCTGTCAAGGAGCTTAACAAGCTTAAAGTCGAACGTGTACGCTGTGAAGCTCAGGCAAGACTTTTTGAAAAGCTTGAACCTCACCTTACCGAAGAAGAACTTGAAATCTTCCGACGTGGACGGAATGCACATACCTCTCACACACCCAAAAATGCATCATCTTATGATTATCACACGGCTACAGGACTTGAAGCTCTTTTCGGATTCCTCTATCTTTCCGACAGAACGGAAAGAATACGTGACCTTATAAAATTATCAGAAAACTGAACATCCCCCTTCGGAACAAATCAGATTCCGAAGGGGGATGTGTTTTATCTTTCCCTCATAATTATCTTTTCGGCAGCCTTTATGCCGTCGACGGCAGCCGACATTATACCGCCTGCATAGCCTGCTCCCTCTCCGCAGGGATAAAGTCCTTTCAGTGAAACAGACTGCATATTTTCATCTCTTGATATGCGCACAGGTGATGAACTTCTGCTTTCAACGGCTGTAAGAACAGCATCTCCGTAAGCAAAACCGTCAAGACGCTTATCCATCATAAGCAGTCCTTCACGCATTGAGTCAGTCATAAAATCAGGCAAGCATTCATCAAGTGATGTAAGACTATACCCCGGACGATAACTCGGAATGACCGAGCCTAAAGATACAGACTTCTGCTTTGAAAGAAAATCGCATACTCTTTGTACGGGCGCATGATAGTTTTCTCCGCCAAGAATAAAAGCTTTTTCTTCAAGCTTTCTCTGCAAAGCAACTCCCGCAAGAACATCTGTGCTGCCGAAATCATCTGTGGATATACCTACAAGCAAAGCCGAATTTGCATTTGTCCTGTCACGGGCAAATTCGCTCATACCGTTTGTAACAAGCCTGCCTTTCTCACTTGCCGCTGCAACAACAGTTCCTCCCGGACACATACAGAATGTATATACTCCCCTGCCGCCAGATGTATGTACAGCAAGCTTGTAGTCTGCCGCCGAAAGATACGGACTGTCACAAAAATCACCGTACTGACTTCTGTTTATCATACTTTGAAGATGCTCTATCCTTACACCCATAGCAAAAGGCTTCTGTTCCATGTGTATGCCCTCGCTTTTCAGCATCTCAAACGTATCACGGGCACTGTGTCCTATCGCAAGAACAAGGTCATCAGTATCAAGCGTAAAGCTCTCCCCGTTTTTCTCGAATACCGCACCTGTAAGTCTGCCGTCAGAAACTTTCAGTGAGGTCAGCTTTGTTTCAAACATCACCTCTCCGCCAAGCGATATTATTTTATTTCGTATATTTTTAACTGTCGTTTTCAGCATATCAGTACCGATATGCGGTTTTGAAAGATACAGTATCTCTTTCGGCGCACCGTTTTCCGAAAATTCCGTCAGTACCTTGCGTATCCTTATATCCTTTGTACCGGTGTTCAGCTTTCCGTCAGAAAATGTCCCTGCTCCGCCCTCACCGAACTGTACATTTGATGTAGTATCAAGTATCCCCAAAGTCTGAAATTTATCAACATTCTTTGTCCTGCTGTCAACATCTCGCCCACGTTCTATAACTATCGGGCACTGTCCCGAATATGCAAGTATAAGAGCCGCAAACAATCCGCACGGACCGCTGCCGACAACTACCGGACGTTTTTCAAGTTTTTTCCCGACAGGCAATTCATATTTATACTCATTCACTACAGCGGCACTCCTGCATTTTGATACAGCCGCCCTTTCATCCTTATTTACAACGACATCAACAGCCGCCTTGAACATTATCTGCTGTTTTTTACGTGCATCAACACTCCGCTTATAAAGCGACGCTGATACTATATGCTGTACACCGATACCAAGTTTTTTTGCCGCCAGCCTTTTCAGTGTTTCATCATCATAATCAAGCGGCAGCGATATTTCATTTATCCTTATCATATTATCCACCCTTACTTAGTGATTAGTGATTAGCAAAATATCATTAATTCCACTTTCCACTTTCCAAATTCCACATTTGATGAGCCGCCTTTAGTGCACTGCCTACGGCAAAATGAAGATTAAAGCCGCCACAGTCACCGTCTGCATCAAGAAGCTCTCCGCAGATATAAAGTCCCTTGTATTTCCGTGAACAAAGCGTCAGCGGATCGACATATCCGGAATTTATACCGCCGGCACTAACCTGTGCCGTTCTGAAAGTATCAGACTGTACAGGCGTGAACTTCATATTTTTTATACAGTCTGCAAGCCGTTTTATATCACGTCCGTTAAGTGAACCGCATTTTTTATCTGCAAGACCGCATATTACAGCCGCAGTATGTGCAAGCTTTTTATTGACTGCTCCCGATAAAAGAATCTCTGCTCCCTTGTCGGAAAATATTCCCCTGCACATATAAAGGTAGTCGCAAAGCTCCGTAAAAGAAACATCATTCATTATATCCGCCGATATGCTTATGCTTTTATAATGTCTGCCGCATACAGTTCCGAGTGCAAAAAATTCATTAACGGCTCTCGAAAGCTCAAATACACATATTCCCGAAATCCCGTTATCCGTGAACTGTATCTCGCCATCAGTACTCTGTATTATATTCCCGTCAGCAAAAAGAGATACTCTCCCCTTTGCCCTGACACCTTTAAGCTCCTTGTATTTTTCCTTTGTGCTTACGGGTGAAAGTGCAGGAAAAAGCGGTGTGTGTCTTATACCCAGCCCGTCAAGAAGTTTATAGCCGCTTTCATCGGAACCGAGTGACTGTGAAGCCTGTGAGCCTGTCGCAAATATCACGTTTTTTGCAAGAATATTCATATCATCCGATATTAACAAAAATCCGCCCTTTTCTTTTTTTATCTGCTTTATATCATATCCGCAAAGCTCATCCGCACCAAGCCTTGAACATTCATTCCTCAGTGCATCAAGCACCGTAGAAGCCTGATTGCTGTACGGATATACTCTCCCCTCGCTCTCTTCCCTGAGAAGTACTCCGAGAGAACGCATGAATACACACATATCTTCATAGGAATGTCCCGAAAGAACACTATGTATTATCTCCATGTCACCGTGATAACGGCTTTCATCTATGCCGCTGTTTGTTATATTGCACCTGCCGTTTCCCGTTGCAAGAAGCTTTCTTCCTGTACGCTGCTGTTTTTCTATTATAAGCGTACTGCCCTTTCCGAAAAGTCTTGAACATTCGACAGCTGCCGCAAGTCCTGCCGCTCCTCCGCCTATGACGGCAATATTTGTATTCCTGAATTCCATAAACACCGACTCCAAAAAAATTCTCCATACAGTATAGCATATTATTACATCATTCGGCAAGAAATTGAATTGATTTTTTTATCCGTTTGATGTAAAATAATCTGTATAATAATGCCCGGAGGTAATTAAATATGAAATTTTCCGAAATGCCCTATATCCGACCGGATGTTGAAGCCATAAGAAAACAGGCTGACAAAATCAAGCTTGACTTTGTATCAGCAGATTCTTTCGAGAATGCCGATAAAGCTTTTCTTGAATGGGATAGGCTCACGGCTCATACTGACACTATGATGACGCTTGCATATATCCGCAGTTCTATCGACACAACAGATGAGTATTACGAAAAAGAAGTTGAATATATAGACGAATGCTCACCAATTTTTACAGATATACAGCAAAGCTTTACAAAACTTCTTGTAAACAGCAAATTCCGCCCACAGCTTGAAGAAAAATACGGAAAACTCCTTTTCCTGAACAGCGAGATATTCCTCAAAGCTTTTTCACCTGAAATAATACCCGAAACTCAGGAAACAAACAAGCTCGAAACCGAATACCAGAAACTCATTGCCTCCGCTCAGATAGATTTTGACGGCGAAAAAAGAACTCTCTCTCAACTTTTCCCCTATAAACAGTCTGCCGATGATGATATAAGACGTTCCGCATGGCTCAAAGAATCTGAATTCTATACTCAGAACGGTGAACAGCTTGATGATATATATGATAAGCTTGTAAAGCTACGTGATAAAAAAGCCAAAAAGTTAGGCTATGAAAATTTCGTAAAGCTTGGCTATCTCCAGATGAACCGCAACTGCTATACTGCCGGCGATGTAGAAAAATTCCGGAAGGCTGTTGTAAAATATATCGTGCCTGTCGCAGATAAGCTGTACCGTGACCAGTCGGAAAGAACAGGTCTTGCTTATCCGTTTACATTTGCAGATGCATCACTCCGTTTCCGTGACGGCAATCCAAAGCCGCAGGGTACTCCCGAACAGATACTTGAAACAGGAAAACAGCTTTACCATGAGCTTTCACCCGAAAGTGCGGAATTTATCGACACAATGACAGAAAATGAACTCATGGACGTACTCAGCAAAAAAGGTAAGGCAGGCGGCGGCTACTGTACACAGATAGCCGATTATAAGGTACCTTTCATTTTCGCAAATTTCAACGGTACGGCTGATGATGTTGAAGTCATAACACACGAAGCCGGACACGCATTTGCTTTTTATATTGCAAGGAACATTGTCCCGTCAGACAATCAGAGTCCGACGCTTGAAGCGTGTGAGATACACTCTATGACAATGGAATTTTTCGGCTGGAAAAAGAGTGATGAGTTTTTCGGCAATGATGCAAAGAAATTCAGATACAACCATCTTTTCGGTGCTGTTACATTCATACCTTACGGAACTATGGTAGATCATTTTCAGCATATCATATATGAAAATCCGTCAATGACACCGGAACAAAGACATGAAATATGGAAAGAGCTTTCAGCTGTATATATGCCGTGGATGAAGCTTGACGGCTCACTGTTTTACGGTGAGGGCAAGGGCTGGCAAAGACAGATGCACATTTATGAAAATCCGTTTTACTATATTGACTACTGCCTTGCACAGACTGCCGCACTCGAATTCTGGACAATAATGCAGAAAAGCCATGATGAAGCGTGGGAACGCTATATGAAACTTGTCCGAAAAGCCGGTACACAGACATTCGATGAACTTATACAGACAGCCGGACTGAACTCTCCATTTGACGAAAATACTTTGAAGGAAGTTGCAGATACTGCGGAAAAATGGCTCGAAAATAACAAACTTTAAAAGGGGTGATAAACCTTTATGATTAAAAACTTTGTTGAGTTTGATAATGTATATAAAAGGTACAAAATGGGCGAAGTCACGATAACTGCCGCTGACGGCGTAAGCTTTTCGGTAGATGAGGGTGAATTTGCCGTTGTAGTAGGTCTTTCGGGTGCAGGAAAAACAACCGTCCTGAATATACTCGGCGGCATCGACAGCTGTGACGAGGGACGCATAATCGTAGGCGGAAAGGATATAAGCAAGCTCGGAAAGCATGATCTCGCTTCATACAGACGTTATGATATCGGATTTGTGTTCCAGTTCTATAACCTTGTACCGAATCTTACAGCCAAGGAAAATGTAGAGCTTGCAACGCAGATATGCAAGGACTCGATAGATGCCGACACAGCGCTTGAAAGTGTAGGACTTTCGGAAAGAAAAAACAATTTCCCGTCACAGCTTTCAGGCGGTGAACAGCAAAGAGTATCTATCGCAAGAGCACTTGCAAAAAAACCAAAGCTTTTGCTTTGTGATGAGCCGACAGGTGCGCTGGACTATAACACAGGCAAGACCATTCTGAAACTTCTGCAAACAAAATGTATTGAGGACGGTATGACTGTCATACTCATAACACACAATTCAGCCATTACACCTATGGCTAACCGTGTAATAAGAATGAGAAGCGGAAAGGTAATAAGCAATAACGTCAATCCTGCTCCTCTGCCGATAGAGCAGATAGAATGGTAATACGGAGGTGATATTTATAAAAAAGAAATTCAAAAAAAGCTCGCTGAGAAAAAATATCATCCGTGAAATAGCAAGAAGCAAGTCAAGATTTTTTTCGATATTTGCAATAATAGGTATAAGCGTAGGTTTTTTTACGGGTGTTAAATCCACTTCTCCGAGTATGGTGGAAACTGCCGAAAGATATGTACACGATCAGCACCTTTCAGATATAAATTTAATATCCACAGTCGGATTTGACGATGATGATATAACCGATATCCTGAATCTTGACAGCACTGTTGAAGTAATGCCTGCTTATATGGCAGACATTGTTATTACTCAGGATACAACAGATTATGTCATAAGGATATACTCCGTTCCCCAAGAAACAGAAACAAACAAAAACATAATCAATGAGCCTGTCATAAAAAGCGGACGTATGCCCAAAAATGAGGGCGAATGCGTTATTGAGGACTACTATTTTAAATCATCAAAGTATAAGATAGGCGATACAATAAAAATAAATCCGACTGTCGAGGGCAAGGATACTCTTAATATGGTAAAACACCTTGAATACAAGATAGTCGGCACAATATATGATCCTCTCTATTTCACATATCTGAGAGGAAATACAAATATCGGTGACGGTGCGATCACGTTCTACATGATGATATCCCCCGATGACTTTGCATATGAACGCTACACAAATGCTTTTGTACGCACAAAAGCCTCGGACGGTGACCGTTCAGCTTTTTCCGATGAATACAAAAACATGATAGAACAGGAAAAGCCCGAATATAAAAAGCTTTCGGAAAAATGTATCGAAAGATTCAATAACACAACCCTTTACGATGCAAAGAAAAAGCTTTCCGATGCTCAGACTGAGTATAACGACAAGAAAAAAGAAGCTCTCGACAAGATAGCTGACGGCGAAAAAAAGCTCATGGAGGGCGAACAGGAATATTATAAGAAAATAGCTGATGCCAGAAAAGAGCTTGATGACGGTGAAAAGGAGCTTGAAAAAGGCCGTCAGAAGCTTGAAGAAGGCGAACAAAAGTATAAAGACGTTATCGAGGAAGGCAGTAAAAAGCTTGAAGACGGACAGGCTCAGTATAACGAAGGTCTGAAACAGTACAAGGACGGCAAACTTGAATATGAAACAAAAATACGTGAAGCCGAAAGCAAGCTTGAAGCCGCTGAAAAGGAATTTGATACACAGTATAAGAAATTCTATATTTCAACAAAGCCCGATGCGGAATCAAAGCTCTCACTTCTGAAAACCACAACAGATACCTGTAATGAAGCCATATCGGATATTGAACAGCGGCTTGAAAAGCTGAAGCACAGCACAATAACAGGAAGCATTCTGGAAAAAGAGATAAACAAGCTTGAACAACAGCTTGAAGAATACCGTAAAAAGCTTGCCGAATATCAGGTGCAGTATGATGACGGTGTAAAACAGCTTGCAGACGGTGAAAGACAGCTCCTTGAAGGAAAGGCAAAGCTTGAAGCAGGCAGAAAAGAGCTTGAATCACAGAAAGCACAGGGCGAAGCAAAGCTGAATGATGCAAAGCTGAAGCTTGACAAAGCACAGACTGAGCTTGACAACGGAAAGCTTGAATATCAGAAATCCGTAAACACAGGAAAGTTAGAATTAGAGGCGGCACGTTCCAAGCTTGAAACAGGCGAAAGAAAGCTTGAAAGAGGGCGTGAAGAACTTGAAAAACAGGCTGAACTCGGACTTGAAGAAATGAAAATTGCCCGTGAACAGCTTACAGAAGGAAAATATACTGCCCACACACAGCTCTCCGAAGCACAGGAAAAGCTTGATGATGCACAGAAACAGCTTGATGCACTCGACAGTGCAAAATGGATAGTCAATGACCGTGACGATAACCCCGGTTATTCCGGTCTTACAGAGGATGCGGAAAGAATAGATAATATCGCAAAGGTATTCCCCCTGTTTTTCCTTCTTGTAGCCGGTCTTGTATGTCTTACAACTATGACAAGAATGGTTGAGGAACGCCGTACAGAAACAGGTACTCTTAAAGCATTGGGCTATTCAAATGCCGATATAGCCAAAAAGTATATTGTTTACTCCGCACTTGCCGCTGTATCGGGAAGTATAGCCGGCTCAATATTAGGTGTATTTACATTGCCGTACATAATCGTTGATGCATACTGTATAATGTACTCTCTGCCGCCGACAACGCTTGTCGTATCATGGAACAATCTGCTCATAGCTTCTGTTGCCGGTGTAATATGTATCTGCTCGGTATCACTTGCTGCATGTTTCCGTGACCTTAAACTCTCGCCGGCAATGCTTATGCGTCCCAAAGCACCAAAACCCGGAAAACGCATATGGCTTGAATATATAACTCCCCTTTGGAAACATCTCAACTTTACATCAAAGGTAACTGCAAGAAATCTTTTCAGATATAAAGTACGCTGCCTTATGACAATTATAGGTGTTGCAGGCTGTACGGCACTTATCGTAACAGCCTTTGGTCTGCGTGATTCCACAACAGGCATAGCACCCATGCAGTTTCAGGGCGTTACAAAATATGACGAGATAATTGCACTTTCAAAAGCCGGAACATCATCTCAGAAGTCTTATCTCATGTCACAGATACACTCGGATGAAAGAATAAAAACTGCTTCTCTGAGCTACATCGGCTGGATAGAAGCAAAAAGCAGCTCACGCAGCAAAAAAGTAAACGGCAGAGTATTCATAGGTGAAGACTATGATGAATTCAGCAAAATGTTCATGCTCCGTGACAGGACAACACAGGAGCCTCTTAAACTTACAAACAACGGAGTTATAATAAATGAACGCTGGGGACAGGCTCTTAAAATAAATGCCGGCGATACTATATCCATTTTGCTTGATGACAGTACATATCAGTGCAAAGTAGAAAGCTTTACGGAAAATTATGCAGGAAACTATCTGTATATGACACCCGAATACTACCGTTCACTAACCGGAAAAGAGCTTGAATACAACGTCATAATAACACAGATAGCAGAAAGCTTTAAGGACAGCGAAAAGGAATTAATGACCGACCTGATGAAAAATGACGACATAATGACTGTAACATCTATAAACGATCAGGTCAGCACAATACTTGACGCTCTTGATTCGCTCAATGTCGTTATATTTGTAATGGTATTCTGTGCCGGACTTTTAGCAATAGTTGTACTCTACAACCTGACAAATATAAACATATCCGAAAGAGTAAGAGAGATAGCAACTATAAAAGTCCTCGGATTTTACAGCCTCGAAACAGCAAATTTCATATACAGGGAAAATATTGTCCTGACTTTGGCAGGTGCACTGACAGGAATGATATTAGGAAATATGTTCTCCGCCTTTGTTGTTGAGTCTATACAGATGGATAATGTAATGTTCCCGAAAGTAATCTCCCCTCTCTCCTATTTATTCGGCTTTGTGCTGACATTTGTTTTCTCCATGCTCGTAAACTTCATAATGTACTTCAAAATGAATAAGATAAGCATGGTCGAATCACTGAAAAGTATAGAGTAATTGCCGATAATTGGCAATTAAGGCGGTTTTTAACTGTACTTTGTTGGATATGCATAAAAAGTCAAAAAAAATTACTTCATAATTATTATTTTGATTTTTGAATTTTCATGCAGTATATGATATAATTAAATATATCAAAAATAAGGAGATCTGAATATGGCAAACATTGATCTGTCAGTAATTATTCCATCAAAAAACAATAAGAAAAAGATCTCAAAAATAATCTGCGATGTTGCGTCAGAGCTTGAAAACATAGAAACCGAATTCATTATCATTGATATGAATTCATCTGATAAAAGTGTTATAGCTGCGCTTGATACGCTCAAAAAAAATAATCTTCGTGGCTATGTAATACAAAACGGCAGCGGTAATGTCAGTTCTGCACTTAATACGGGAATATACAGATCAAACGGAAAATATATTTCCTTCCTGTTTATGAACAGGCTGTATAAAAACTATCTTTCAGACTTTTTCTGCATGGCAGACAAAAACAATGCCGACTTTGTATTTTACGCAAATGAAGAGGCAAAGGCTAAACTAACATTGAAAGATATCCTCCGTGATAAAAGCAAAAATAAAGATCCATACACCTCTGACAGTATATGGCTGCTTTGTGAGCTTTTGAAATCGGATATATATTTTGATTTCAATACAGTTATGTTCAGGCGTGAATTTGTACTTGACAAGGGTATAAAATTCTACGAAGATTTCAATTACGGCTATGCTGAGGCTTTCATATACAATATGCTTCTCAACAGTCCCAAAATAGCCTGCTGTGAAACAAAGCCCGTATATGATAATATAAACAGTTCGGCAAATGATGAAGCTGTACCGAATACAAGCTGCTACGGCAGGATAGATTCAATGATAAGAATATATGAAAATTCCGTATCACTCCATCCTGACAACAAATATCTGAATGATCTTTTTGAATACAGAAAGCTGCCTTCGGTAGTAATGTCGGTAGTAAGGATACTCACAAAGGAAGAATTCAGCTACGCTGCAATAAAGCGTTCATTCAAGCAAAAGGGCTACAACAAGCTGCTGAAAACCTCGCACATGACACCGCATGAACTGCGCAGGGAAATTTTCATCTGGAACACTTTCCCATGGCTGTACAAACCGTAAACATCAAAAAATCATCCCGTCCTGTTAATACCTTTCATTAACAGAGCGGGATATTTTACTGTATATTATATTCAGTTTTCCGATGCTTTTTCAGCCTTTGCCTTTTTCCTCTGACTGTTCTTGAATGAAATGTAATGCACAAGAGATGCAGCACCCGTAAGAGTTGCGGTAGCTCCAAGTATTATTATTATGAATGCAAGTACCGACTTTTTTTCAATAATACCAAAGAAAACACCGTTTATGGTGAAGGGTATTCCTGCAAGCAGCGGTATTATAGCTGACGAAAGCTTGAATTTTTCCTCGCCGCTGTCGTCAATATCACTTTCATTATCGTTTACACCCTTTATTTTTCTGAACTGTATAAGCTTGTAAATAGCTATCATAAGTATTGATATTGAAAATGACATATAGAATATACCTCTGTACTGCATAGTTTTTGTCCAGATATGGAGATGATCTCCAGCATTACAATAGATATCAATATTGTCGCCTATACTCCATGAACCTTCATACTGTCCAAGCAGTACATCCGTGTACTCCTTGCCGTCGACAGTATATTTTACAAGCGTCATTGGCGAGTCATTATCTGAATCAGGTGATTTAAAGCCCGTTATCGTTGCCCTGCATTCTATCGCATCATCCGGCAGCTTAAGACTTTGTAAATGAATAAACAGACCGTATGCAAAAAGTAAAGTCCCCAGTATAAGGAGTGCAAGACTTCCTCTCATTCCGATACGGTCAATGGAAAGACGTTTCATATATCTTCCTCCGCTCGTTTTTGCTATTTATATTTTTTGAACCGGCATTTTATTCGGGTATCAGCTCAACAATTACTGCATGTGATGTCCGATTGAAGAAAATTGTATGTTCATAGTCACCGTCTGTATTCTGACGGATAAATTCTTCCGCCCAGTCATCCAATGAACCGATTGCTGCATTATAATCCTCAAGAGATTCAAACTGTATCGGTATATTCATCTTTTCGCCGTCTTTAAAATGATATTTCAGTATCTCATCCACTCTGTTTTTTATATCACTTCCGCTTTTAACAAGTGAGTTATTAAGTATATGATAGTCAAGCTCGTCCGAAACACATTTCGGAACACCCATTTTTGAAAAATCAGAAATAAGCTCCCTCGACTGATAAGTAAATTCATCATCGGAGTTCATAAAGCCGTAAAGCGGTGATGTATCGGGATTGAATTCATCGCTTAAATTATCAGCAGTTATATCCACATGATACCAATTACCGTTTATATTAACTATATTCCATGAATGATTTGAATATGCACCGTTGTTTTCCCACAACGGAACACCGACAACAGTTATACAGTCTATATCAAGCTCACGCATACAAAGCATGAATGATTTGCTTATGCCCTCGCACCTTGCCTTGTGTTCGATAAGTGCACCGTACACCGAGCCTGAATTGTCTGTATATTCATCATACATACAGTTGTCAAAAATATAATCATAGACATATTTTTCTTTTTCATAATCACTCTTGCCTTCAAGACTGCTTTTCATATCATCAATGAAGTCAGAAAGCTCATTCCGGCATTTCTCATACTCCTGATTATCCATATTATAATACAGTCCTACGCCCGAAACATATCTGTCATCATTACCAATATATATAGGGCTGTAATCACCCGTTACATTTATAAGCTCAGGACAGTCATAGTTAAGAAGCTGCATAAGCTTATCAAGCATTTCAGAAGGTATATTGTTTTTGAAAAAGACCTTTTTCTTATTTTCCTTAACAGCATTATATAATTCCACAAATGCCTCAAGCTCGGTATTATTAAGCTTATTGACAAAATATTTAAATTCTGCCTGATAAAGCGAATCCTTTGCAAGCTTTTTAACAAGTTTTGAAGAAACCTCTGATTTTTCGTGTACTTCCGATGAACTTTCTTGTGACAATCCGGAAACATTTTCTGACACAGGTGAGCTTTTTTCCGCAGAAGATGAGCTTTCGGATATATCAACAGCCGAACCCCTGCTGCTTTCCTGTACAGTACTGCTCTGTAAAACAACACTGTTTTTTGAAGTATCATTTTTTACAGCAGCGGAACAGCCTGCAAGGCATATCAAAGCCGAAAGTATAACCGGAACTGCCTTATTAAACTTTACCATATATATCTCACCTCATGCTCTCATTCAGCTTTGATACGGATCGTCACTTTCACTTTCGTCATAACCCGAATATGTTGCAAACGGATCATACTGCTTATCCATAGGATTGTTTGAATTGGGAGGCGGATTCGGCGGAACATATCCGCTGTTATAATCCTGATATGTGCCTGTGGCACTGTATGAAGCGTCGTCAAGCTTTTTATCGTATTCATATATAGCATTATAGTCTATGTTATTATCCGCAAACGGATTAAGGTCAACATTTCCTTTCTCACTTCCGTCATAGCCTTCATATGCACCTGTTGAGTTATACTCTATGCCGTCAGCGGTACGGGGAGCATATTTTTTTTCTTCCTCTATCTTTAATGCAAGCTTTCTTCTGTTGTCGAGAATATCAATTATCTTTGATGACATAATAAGTCCTGCGATAGAGAGTATAACAAGTGAAGCCCAAAGTATATAGTTTACTATCCTGTAATTCGGTTTGGGATCATTTGCAAGGAAAAATATTCCTTCGTTGCCTTTGGCGTATTTAAGCGTTATTTTATCGCCTTCGTTGCATTTTGGCGCATCATTTATCGGAACACCTTCATATACTTTTCCGTCATCAAGCTTTACATATACAACAATATCATACTGAACTGATTCAGTACCGTCAGCATTTATCATGCTATGACCATATACCTCTGTCACCTTGCCTGTAACTCTTGTCATATCATCAGGTATAGCCGCATTTTGTACATCATGCTTTATTGTAAGATGCAAGGCAAAAATAGATATTACAAGCAGCAAACCGAAAATCGCCATAGAAAAATATTTATTCTTGAAAAATTTCTTTACAGCCTTCAATCAATATCCCCACTCTTTTAAATTTTCTTCCGGTAAAAGCTCATCCGGATATACATATTATATAATAATATAAAATCCCGAAAATTTCAATAGTTTTATTTTGCGTCAATAAATCAAACGGAGATATACCCAAAAACAGATATATCTCCGTCATTTTAATTTTTATTTTCCTTTGCCTTCATTCCAGAACGTTCCATCCTGAGAAACAGATGCAAACAGCCATGCTATATATTCGGGATAGTAAGGTACAAACTTTCCGTCATTTATCATTGAAAGTATCTTTTCCTTATCTGCCCAGCCGACAGCCTTTACTTCTTCATCTTGTATAGTAAGCTCCGAAAGCTCCGTATCACGAACTATGACATATATATCATCAAAACCCTCGTCAAAATTCATTACAGCAACAGGTCTTTTGCCGGAAAAATGGATATAGAGTCCGAGTTCCTCGTAAACCTCACGCTGAGCCGCCATATCACTTGTTTCTCCGCTCTCTACCTGACCGCCTGCTGATAAATCCCACATATCAGGAAACACCTTTTTTGTACTCTGACGCTGCTGTATCAGCATTTCACCTTTGCTGTTGAATATACATACATGCACAACAATGCGATATGTTTCATCAGGCAGCTTTGAACCTCTTTGTACCGCCATTCCTGTCGGTATTCTGTTTTTATCATACAGATCTATATATTCATATTCCAAAGTATGCACCTCCGGTATTACATTTTGTCTGCTACTTCACCCTGCTTTTTGTAGATGCTGTTTGAAGCTACTGTTCCTCTCACCATTGAAAGCGGATAAACAGTTGTGTTCCTTCCGAGAACTGTTCCGGGATTGAGTACGGAATTACAGCCTACCTCTACATTATCTCCGACTATTGCACCGAACTTTTTAAGATCCGTACAAAGTCTGCCTTCCTCAACAGGTATTGTAACGATACTGCGGTCTGATTTCAGATTTGATGTTATAGCACCCGCACCAAGATGTGCTTTATATCCGAGTATAGAGTCACCTATATAATTGTAATGCGGCACCTGAGCATTATCGAAAATAATGCAGTTTTTAAGCTCCGTTGAGTTGCCGACTACAGAACCACGTCCGACTATGGCACTTCCCCTTATGAATGCACAATGGCGTACCTCTGCACCCTCGCAGATTATAAGAGGGCCATGAAGATATGCCGTAGGTGCAACAGTTGCTTTTTTTGACACCCATATATCATCTGCTATTTTATCATACTCTTCCTCAGAAAGTGTGCTGCCAAGCTTTAAAATAAATTCCGATATTTTCGGCAAAGCCTCCCAGGGATATGTCAGACCGTCAAAAATACCGGCAGCTATTGTTTTTGTAAGATCAAGCAGATTTTCTACTCTAAGTTTATCGTTCATCTTCATTATACCTCCATACAATATCAAAATAATATGTCATCATCATTGATTTCCTTATAAAAGCCCCAGCGGTCATCACGGAACTTTCCTGCAAGAAAAACAAGCTCTTTTGTTTCAGTTTTTATTCTGTAAAACGAAAAGCTGTAAGGCTTTTTATCAATTGGATCAAGAACTATATCACATTCTCCGAGAGACTGCCACTTGTATGCAAAAACATCAAGTCCCTCAATACAGAATCTTACTCCGTCAGATCGTCCCAAAAATGTGTATTTTTTCATAATGTCACTCCTGTAATGTCAGTCTGCCGCTGTCGGTTCGATATTGCTTATCTTATAATCATCACCCGAAACGACAAAGGTAAAAAGTTCCCTTCGTCTGTATTCTCCCGGCGGAGATAGACTTCCGTCCTCTGCCATATGCGAGCCTGTATATACAAGTGTATATTCGGCTGCTGCCTGTATCTTATCACCCTTTACACGCACACCGTCAAGATATATCTTGTCAAGCTTTGCACTTTCAAGCTCATCTGTCAGATCATCAAAAGCCGTCTGGTCATTTGCAAGCGTGAGATCATCGGCAGAACACGCCATAAGCTCCGATTGACTGTGATATTCAAGAGCGGTCAGATAGTTCTGAATGATATCCTTTATCTTTTCCTCACGGGAAGAATCGGATTCTGCGGCAATATATCCTGTCTTTTCGGGGCGTACAGTATCAGATACCTCAGTTTTTTCTCCGCAGCCGCAAAGTGAAAACGTACACACCAACAGCAAAAGACATATCAGTTTTTTAAAAGGCTTGTCCATATCATACAACCCCACGCATACGAAGATAGTAAACTATAAGATCAACGCATTTTGATACTCCAAGCTCTCCGCTGTTTATACAAAGATTATAGTTATTCGGATCGCCCCATTTTGAATCGGAATAATAATTATAGTAATTTGCTCTCGTCTTATCTACCTTGTTTATTACAGATCGTGCCTTTTCCTTCGGGACTTTATGAACATCAACGGCATACTTTATACGTTTTTCAATATCCGCATAAATAAAAAGCTTAATGCAGTCCTTTCTGTCTGCAAGAACATGATCGGCACATCTTCCTACTATAACGCAGGTATCTTCAGCCAGCTTTTTTATAACATTGTGCTGTATCATATAGATCCTGTCATTCATGGAAACCATAGGAGACATACCATACTCACTGTCAATAGTTGCGGCTGCACCCATTGAAAGTGCATACAGAAGGCTGTTTGACGCTTTTTCATCGTACTTCTCAAATATTTCGGGACTTACACCGCTTTCCCTTGCAGTTATATTTATAAGCTCCTTATCATAAAACGGTATTTTCAGTGTTTCCGCAAGTGCCCTTCCTATAGCTCTGCCGTTACTGAAAACTTATAAAAAGTTATAAAAACAACTTTTATGTTCCATTCCTTGTTCACCGTGTCCATTTTCGATAATAAATCTACTCATGTTTGATATGACACTCCAAAGGCGTAAATTCCCCACTAACGTATGGGTACCTATCAACGACACTTGTTTTGGCTATGCCGTTAATTCATAATATCTCATCAGATTTACACTTGCCTGATAATCTCTGTCAACAGTATTCCCGCAATTATCACAATGATAAATCCTGTCGGATAATTTCAGATTTTTCTTGATACTGCCACAGCAAATACACTTTTTGCTTGACGGATAATATCTATCTGCCGTGACAAACTCAATATTATTCCATTGGCATTTATACTGTATCTGCCTGTAAAACTCATAGAAACACTGTTCCTGTACTGCTTTGGCAAGGTGTTTGTTCTTCATCATGCCTTTTACATTCAAATCTTCCATCACAATAAACTTTGGCTGTCGGCTTATTATTTCGGAAGTGGCTTTATGAATATGGCCATGACGAATATTTGTCAATCTGTGATTGATTTTTAAAAGTTGTTTTTCACTTTTTATAATATTGCGTGTTTTACGGTAACATACTCCTTTCTTATTTTTTGAATATTTTTTAGATATTCTGCGCTGCAATCTACGCTTTTTCTTTTTTAGCTTTCTGACTTTGGCAGTCTTATTGATATTTTTGTATTCTGCCTTGTCAGAACACACTGCAAGAGTTTTTATGCCAATATCAATACCGATACCGCCATTCAGGGGCTTATCCATATTTTCATCAGCTTCAATTCCTACCGAAATCCACCAATTTATTCCGTCAAAAGTAACTCTCGGATTGGAATATTTCGCATTGACAGGTATTCTGCCTTTTTCCGCAAGTCTGATATGATTGAACTTTTGCTTGTTTGCTTTTCGGCTTGCTGTCAGCTTTTCAAGTTTTACATGGGTATCAGTAAAGCTGATTTTATCCGTATCAACATAAAAACTTGGCTTAGATTTTCTTCGGCTTTTGTAATTCGGAAACTCTGTAATTCCCTTAAAGAAATTCAGATAAGCATTACAGGCATCTTTTACAGCCTGCTTGGCTATGTTGTTGCTGTAATTATTCAGCCATATAAATTTTTCATGCGTTTGTTTCAATTCTGTCAGCTTTTTTCTCAATTCATAATCGCTGACAAAACCATTATCACAATCATAATTTATCTGCTCATAATCAAGCACCCAATTATAAATAAATCTTGCTGTCCCTGCACATTCAAACAGTTTGGTTCTCTGTTTTTTATTTGGTTGGAGCATTACCTTAATCGTCTTTATCATTTTCAGTAAGCTCCTTTATCATTTTCTTTGCTTTATTTGCACGTTTTCCCTGTAATTTACAACTAAATACAGTAATAATCTGTACTAAATCTTCTACAAGTTCTTCCTGCTGTGTTTTCTCTGTCGTATCAATAACTTCAATTTCACAGCCGTACAATTCAGCAATATATTCAATCAGTTCAAAACCAAATCTTGTTAATCTATCTTTGTACAGTACAACAACTTTTGAAATACTTCTGTTTGCCATGCCTTTGATAAGTTCCTGTAATCCTTTTCGCTTGTAATTGATACCTGAACCTATATCTGAAATGATTTCAAAAGGCTTTCCTTGTGACAATAAATATATTTTCATATTTTCTTCTTGTCTTTCCAAATCATCTCTTTGTTTAGGAGAACTTACACGACAATACCCTACTGTCTTACCTGTTTGACTTTTTACGTTCAAAAGTGCGTTTAAATCGTTTTCTGAATAATAACGATAACCATTCGGACTTTTGTGATTTGGCTTTAATTTGCCTGACTTATCCCAATTTCTTAAAGTTTGTGCAGACACACCCAATATTTTACTTACTTCATGGATTGTATAATATTTCATGACTTTCACCTCGCTATATACTATTATAATATACAACTTATAAAAGTCAACATATTTTTATAACTTTTTATAAAATCGTTTTAACTGTTAAAAGCCTCCAATTAAGCTTTCCACTATTATAGCATATTTTTACAAAAATTCCAATAGTATAATTGTAATTTTCGTTCAAGAAAGTATTGGTGAAAATATATCATAATACTAAAATAAACGAAAAAATCTGCCCCGTACCGACAAAATATTATCAAATATCCGAAAATAAAAAATACGTTGATATTTTCAGACAAATATTATATACTGTTAATGGCAAAAACAACAACATGAAATTAAATATGATTATTCGGGAGGATGACAAAATGTCAAGAACTGCTATTGCAACCGACAGTAACAGCGGTATTACGCAATCAAGGGCTAAAAAACTGGGTGTATTCGTACTTCCAATGTCCTTTCAGGTAAATGACAAGAATTATTATGAGGAAATAGACCTTTCCCAGAAGGATTTTTATAAGCTTATCTCCGAATCAAAGACCACCGTTTCCACAACGCAGCCTTCTCCTGCCGAGCTTACGGATTTCTGGAGAAAGATACTCAAGGACTATGACGAGCTTGTTTATATTCCTATGTCATCGGGACTCAGCAGCTCATGCACAACAGCCTCTTTCATTGCAAAGGATTTCGGCGGCAGAGTACATGTTGTAAACAATCAGAGAATATCTGTAACACAGTATCAGTCAGTTGTTGATGCTCTTGAAATGGCAAAGCAGGGAATTTCGGGTAAGAAGATAAAGTCTGTACTCGAAAAGGAAAAGCTTGAATCAAGCATATACATAACCGTAAACGATCTGAAATATCTCAAAAAGGGCGGCAGAATAACAACAGCCGCTGCACTTATCGCAAGCGTAATGAACCTTAAACCTGTTTTGCAGATACAGGGTGAAAAGCTTGACGCATTCTCAAAATGCAGAGGCATGAAGGCTGCAAAGCAGATAATGCTTGATGCCATGCACAAGGACTTTGAAGGACGTTTCAAGGAATATGTCGAGAAGGGCGAAATGTCACTGATGTATTCATATTCCGATATGCCGAATGGCGAGGTAGAACGCTGGAGAAAAGAGATCGAAGCATCATTCCCCGGCTTCAGGCTCAGAGGAGAACCGCTTTCGCTCAGTATCGGCTGTCATATAGGTCCCGGCTCACTGGCTATCGCATGTTCGCATATCACAAAATTATAATATTCACACAAAGCAAAACCGGACTGTATCACGAAGATACAGCCCGATTTTTTTATAGGAGAAATTTATGAAAATGTACTTGCAATCAAATTAAGTTATATTGATACAACAGCCTGACTGTCAGTTCATAAAGTAGCGGTAGAAATCTTCAAAGTCGTCATAATCGCTTCCATTACTTCCGCCATTGTAATTTCTGTTATTATTTCCGCCGGGATTGAAATTGTTGCTGTAATTATTCTTTTCTTCCTGCTCACTTACTTCCTCGGTGAGAGTTACCTCGATGTCCTCTTCCTTTCCGTCACGTGAAACTGTGACAGTCATCTTGTCACCGACCTTGCTCTGCTGTACGAGTGCACTTATCTCTGAGCTGGAATCTACAGTCTTGCCGTTTATCTTGCTTATAATGTCACCGACTTTTATGCCTGCTTTTTCAGCAGCCGCACCCTTTGTAAGTGATGCTACATAAACGCCCTCTTTGTCAACGCCGTATCTCTGCATAGCAGTCTGTGTCTTTACATCTGCAAGAGTTACACCGAGAACAGGTCTGGTTACATGACCTTTTTCTTTAAGGTCACCAAGTATATTCTTTACGTTGTTTATCGGGATAACAAATCCGATACCGTCAACAGCTATACCATCGCTTGTAGTAGCCGACTTTGCAACAACTATACCCATAAGATTTCCGCTTGCATCAAACATGCCGCCGCCTGAATTTCCGGGATTGATAGCTGCGTCTGTCTGCAAAAGCTCCATACTCTTGCCGTCTATCGTGACTGTCCTTTTAAGAGCACTTACAATACCCTTTGTTACTGTGCCGCCGAGATTTCCGAGCGGATTTCCGATAACAATAGATGTTTCACCCTGCTGGAGTGTTGATGAATCGCCAAGTACTGCGACTGTAAGACCTTCTGCATCTATCTTTAAAAGTGCAATATCTATCTTTTCGTCAGAACCTACAACTGTTGCCTTGTATGTCTTGCCGTCTGTTGTCTTTACTTCGATATTTGTTGCACCATCAATAACATGATTATTGGTTACTATATAACCATCCTGTGAGATGATAACGCCGCTTCCTGCGCCCTTTGTTACATACTGACCATAGAATGAACCGTATGATGTTGACTCTGTTGTTATCTCAACGACTGAATCCTTTATCTTTGCTACAACACCTTCGATAGAATCATCTGATGATGCTTTGCTGTTGTTGTTTGAAGCTTCGATAACGGTAAGTCCAGAATCCTTTCCTTCTGCTGTGGAAGCTGTAACAGCCTTGCCGTCAACAGTCTGAACAGCACTTGTCTTATCGGAATCCTTCTGCATGAGGTATGCACCTACAACACCGCCGCCTACTCCGAGTCCCATTGCAAGAATAAGGCTGCATGCTATCATAGCTATCTTTCTGCCGCTGCCGCTCTTTTTCGGCTTCTGACGGCTTGCAGCTTCATTTCGTGCTGCTGCAAACTGTGATGTATAGCTTTCATATCCGTAACCGTAAGGACGATGATACTTTACAGGTGCCGGCTGTGAAGGTGCTGCCTGCTGCTGTACAGGCTCGTAAACAGGTGCTTCAACCGGTGCTTCTGTTCTTACAGCATCAAATTCTTCTGTGGGCTGTTTATCTGAAAAACCGTCATTGTAATTCTCATTAAAATCATTTGTCTTTTCTGAATGGCTGTAAATGTCATTGCTGTTCATATCGTTATTGTTAAATTCTCTTTCACTCATAATAATGACCTCCGTTTACTTTAATCTGTTTTTATTTCCTTCGATGATCATATTATAACACTTTTAAATTTTTATGTGATAATAAAATTAAGTTCTTCTTAAAACAATCTATGAAATTAACCTTAATTATTTTTAAGTTTGTAACATTTTAACTCATATAACTGATAATCTATCAGAAATTTCTCATTTTTAAGATAAAGCTTAATATTTCATGTGAGGCCTGAGATTTTGAAAGCAGATCAAGCTCTGTGCAGCTGTCATGCGTGATAAGAGTTATCTTATTTGTATCCGTACCGAAACCCGAACCCTTTTCATTAATACTGTTGGCTGCTATTATATCACAGTTTTTTGATAAAAGCTTTTTGCGTGAATTTTCTATAAGATTCTGTGTTTCCATTGAGAAGCCGCATATCGTCTGACCGCTCTTTTTATTTTCCCCTGCATATTTCAGAATATCCTTTGTGCGTCTGAGCGGTATTGACATATCCCCGTCACTTTTCTTTATTTTATGCTCGCTGTAATCTGTCGGGGTATAGTCTGCAACGGCTGCCGCCATTATAATTATATCCGCATCATCAAGCTTTTCCGCTACTGCATTGAACATATCCTCGGCTGAACGTATCCTGCTTACATTGACAAACATCGGCTCAGGTATATTCACAAGCCCGCTTATAAGATTTACTTCCGCACCTCTCATGGCTGCCGCTTCCGCAATTGCATATCCCATTTTTCCCGATGAATGATTTGTTATAAATCTTACGGGATCAAGTGATTCTTCGGTAGGCCCTGCCGTTACAATAACTTTAAGTCCCTTCATGTCCTTTTCAAAAGCTATCTGATGTTTTACATATCCCATAAGTACACTGACATCGGGAAGTTTCCCCTTTCCTTCGTCACCGCAGGCAAGCCTTCCTGATGCAGGCTCTATTATTATAAATCCGTGTGCTTTGAGTCTTTCAATATTTTCCTGCACGATAGAATTCATATACATATATGTATTCATGGCAGGAGCTATTATGATATCACAATTTGCCGCAAGCACCATAGTTGAAAGCATATCGTCTGCAATACCGCATGCAAGCTTGCCGATAATATTTGCCGTTGCAGGAGCTATAATAAACACATCGGCTCTCTGTGAAAGTGCAACGTGTTCTACGTTGAACTGAAAATTCCTGTCAAATGTATCAATAAGGCATTTATTGCCCGTAAGTGTTTCAAAGGTTATCGGATTTATAAAGTTGAGTGCATTTTTTGTCATTACAGCATGAACGTCACATCCCTCCTTTACAAGATCACTGACAAGCTGTGCAGACTTAAAGGCTGCTATTCCTCCCGTTATACCTACTACGACTGTTTTTCCTTTAAGCATATATAAACCTCCGTTTTATCTTATGTCTGTTTTCCATGTATCAATATAGCACAATTAAGCATGATTGTAAAGCTTGAACAGACTGACAAAAATTCGTTTAACCGATTGTATTTTTCTGCGGCATATGTTAGTATTATATATGTAATTCTTACAGGAGGAAAAATATGCTGACGAACTTTCACACGCACACCAAAAGATGTCTTCATGCTTACGGCACTGAAGAAGATTATATAAAAGCCGCTGTTTCGGAAGGTCTGGTAATGCTCGGCTTTTCCGATCATGCACCGTTTCCCGACTATGATTTCGGCATGAGGATGCCGTACAGTGAGCTTGACGATTATATCTCAACACTCGATATACTCAAAGAAAAATACAAAAACAAACTAAAGCTTTTCAGGGGACTTGAAATAGAATATCATGCAAAGTACCTTGACTACTATCATTCACTTCTTGATGAAAGAGGCTTTGATTATCTTGCCCTCGGACAGCATATATATACAACGCCTTCGGGCAGAATGGATAATATCTTTTCCGCAGGCTCGACTGAGGATTATCTCATATATGCGGAAACTGTCTGTGAAGCGATAGAAACAGGTCTGTTTAAATTTGTTGCACATCCCGATGTAATGTTCATAAACAATAACGAATGGGACGATAACTGTGAAAAAGCCTGTGAGCTTATAACTGAATGTGCCGCAAAAAATAATGCCATACTCGAATTTAACGCAAACGGCATACGAAGAAACAAACGTCTTTATAAGGACGGTGTAAGATACCCCTATCCGCATATAAGCTTCTGGCAAAAAGCAAAAACTCTCGGAATAAAGGTTATTGTCGGCTCGGACTGCCATACGCCCTATCAGGTATATGATGAATATACAAAATATGCCGTACAAATGGCTGATAAGCTCGGACTTAAACGTATTGAAAATATTTTTGAGGAGTAAAATATAATGGATATAAGAAAAGTATCAAAAACACTTATTTCTGCTGTTCTTGCCGCCATTCTCATTATTGCACCCACAGGCTGCGACAGTGTAAAGTCTGAAAAAAGCAGGAGTGAATCAACAAGCCGCTCTGTTTCTTCAAAAGCTCCGCCGTCATCAAAGGCTGAAAGCTCTTTATGGCATCCGAGCAGTTCAGCACCTGCAAGCGTTGAAGAATCAAGCGATACTCCCCCTGCACCTTCATATCCTGCCGAATGGGATGACAGCGGTATATTTTCCGCATATTATGAAAAAGCATACAAGCTTATGAGCAATATGACGCTTGATGAAAAAATAGGTCAGATGATGCTTTCAAGCTGTCCCGATGATTTCGGCGGCGACATTGCAAGAAAATATCATCTCGGCGGATACCTGCTGTTCGGAAAAGACTTCCTCAAAAAAGATAAAAATGAGGTCGTAAACGACATATCAATTCTTGCCAATTCACAGGACATTCCTATGGTAATAGCGGCTGATGAAGAAGGCGGAGATGTTGTAAGGATAAGCAGCAAGCCGTTTTTATCCGACCATGAATTCCAGTCGCCCCGTCAGCTTTATTCCGAAGGCAAGATGAAAAGTATAGAAGCAGACGCACTTGAAAAAGCTGAACTTATGCGTTCACTCGGAGTAACCATAAATCTTGCTCCCGTATGTGATATTTCCACCGACCCATACGATTTCATGTACAGCCGTTCGCTCGGTCAGAATGCAAAGATAACGTCAGAATTTGTAAAGAGTGTCACAAAGATAAGTCAGGATAACGGAGTATCTGTTGCGCTGAAACATTTTCCGGGATACGGAAACAATTCAGACACACATACAGGTATAGCCATTGACAAAAGGGAAATGTCCGAATTTGAGAAGAAGGATTTTCTCCCGTTCAAAGCCGGAATAGATGAAGGCGCTCACATGGTGCTTGTAAGCCATAACATAGTAAACTGCATGGATGACTCAATGCCTGCGTCATTATCACCTAAAGTAATAAACATACTCCGTGAGAAGCTCGGCTTTACCGGAATAGTTGTAACTGATGACCTTTCCATGCAGGCTATCGGAAATTACACCGGAAAATACACGCCTGCTGTTCATGCTGTTCTTGCCGGAAATGATATGCTTACCATAAGTGAAAACATGCTTGAAGAATCAATAAGCTCCATAAAGAAGGCTGTTGAAGAAAAGGTTATCGACCAGAAAATAATAGACCGTTCCGTAATGCGCATACTCGCATGGAAATATTCAAAGAATATGATGTGATATAAAAGCGCCATGACATTAAAAGCGGTCTGAGCCAATATTCTGTTTATGCGTTTCATTGCGTTTGCTTCAGAACTCTTTCTCCATGATCACAAAAGCTTCAAATCGCATCACTCGCCGTCAGGCGCAGAGTGTGCGTATTTGAAGCTTGCTTTTTTTATATTAACTTAAATATAACTTTAGTTTATTAGTTATATTTAAGTTAATTCTATTATATTTATATCAATTTAACTTAATTTAATATTTGGTTGTTTTGGGTTGTTTTTGGGTTGTTTTCAGTTCTTTTTAGGTGACATATTATTATTTGTTTGGAGATAATTGATTCTTTTTTCTATTTTACAAGATATTGATATAGTTTAACTATTCTTGCGGCAAATTTTAATGATTTTTCTAACAACGGACTTTCATTATACATAAATATTTTCCTTTTTTAGTGAATAGAGAAAAGAGAATAGTACAGAAACACCCCTCGGAGCATCACTATTAACTATTCTCTATTCTCTATTCGTTATTCTCTGAGCCCCGACACTTTAGTGTCGGAGCGTTTCTGCCGGTGGCGGGGGTCGAACCCGCACGTCCTTGCGGACACGAGATTTTGAGTCTCGCACGTCTGCCAATTCCATCACACCGGCATATATTGTCCGATACAAATGTACCAGACAAGCATAATTATACAATATCTTTTTCAGTTTGTCAACAATTTTATAAAACGATAATTACGGAAGTTCCCTGTAAAGAGCAATTACCTTTCCCAGAACAATAAGCTCATCCGTTATTATCGGCTCAAAATCGGGATTCTGCGGCTGTAAACGGTAATGTCCGTTTTCTGCATAAAATGTCTTTACCGTTGCTTCGTCACCTATAAGTGCAACAACCGTATCACCGTTTTCAGCCGCCGGTGTCTTTTCGCATATAACAACATCGCCGTCATATATGCCTATATTCTTCATGCTTTCCCCACGCACATTAAGTGCAAAAAGTGTCTTGTTCCCTGCCTTTTCCCTGCTGTACGGAACATATCCCGAAACATCCTCGAATGCATAAACCGGAAGACCTGCCGTGACCTTGCCTATCAATGGAACAGATACATATGATTCATCCATTGATGAAAGACGTATTCCTCTGTGTCCTTTTCCGAGTGATATATACCCCATATCCTCAAGCACTTTAAGATGTGAATATACCGTAGAAGTAGATCTCAGTCCCGTTGCACTGCATATTTCCCTTACAGTAGGATTTATACCCTTTGAAACTGACTCATTCAGATAATCAAGTATTTTCTTACGGCTCTCACTCAACTTCAATTCCTTTTTCATTACTACACACCAATCAAATAAATTCAGGCATTGCGCCAGTATGTCTGCACCTCAGATGATATCTCTCTCATATATCCACAGACAACTTTATATGTTTCAATAAGTTCTTCCTTTTCATTCTGATATAACTTGTCGTCAAGCTTTGTTTCAGAATATTTTACAAGTGTTCTGAGCTGCGTAATTATCTGTAAGGCTTGCTTTGCCTCATTTTTCAGCTGCTGGTCATATTCCCTGAATTCATTTTCAGCCTGCAGCTTGAGAATACTGTCAAACCTTTGTGAAAGCGTATCCATAGTTTCCGTTATTTTTTCAATACTTTCAGGATCGTGACAGTTAAAGTCCTTATCCTGCTCATTAAACACCCTGTTGAGATTAACAACATCATTTACCAGTGATTTTACGGATGCAACATATTTATCGTTCCTCTTTATGCCTTCTGCCGAACAACCTGTTATTACAAAAATCGTAAGCAGAGAAAGTATCAGCGCTATTACATTTCTTCGTTTCATAACATTCATAAGCCTGCCCCCGTATATTCTGTCATTCAATACCAAAGCTGCCGCTGAGAAGATATATCTGATAATAAAGTACTGCTGTTCTGCCCCTGTAGTAATTCAGCATAGCCGAATCGACTGACAAAAACAGCTGTGTACCGTTAAGACCTTTTTCTTCGGCTTCACTCTGAAAACTTGCTTCCGCCGCTTCAAGACCTTCTGTCCATTCAGCCTGTGAACTGATAAGCTTTTCTTTCTCCTCAGGCTTTTCTTCAAGCATATCCGAAAGTTTGTTATATACCTTTTCGGACTCATTCTTCCATATTTCCGAATACTTTATTGCTATATTACGCATATCCGTTTCATTCTCGGCATTTTTCAGTTCATCAGTCATTTCCTTATCTATTTTATTATCTTTGAAAAGAGCATTGTATTTTTCATCAGCCGTAAATTCATCTGCGGTATGATAGTCCTTTACTATCTGTTCATCATCAAAATAATATCCGTTGTAGATATCCGGAACATCATTTTCACTCTGTTCATCAGAAACGTCCTTTGAAACTTCGGCAGCTTTGCTGCTTTCGGAAGTCTGACTTTTTTCTTCGTCAGATGTTTCTTTTTTGTTTTCGGTGCTGTTCTCCGGCTTTTCATCTGACTGCTGTGTTTGCTGCCTGACCTCGCTGTTTTCTTCTGTTTCTGAAACATCGGCTGAACTTTCGGGAGCCTGAACACTTTCCTCTGAACCTGTATCCGCAGAGGATGCCTGCTCCTGTGACTGAGAAACAACAGTAGATGAAGTTTCGGTGCTGTTCACTGTTGAAACAGCCTTATTATCAGGCAGCTTTTTATTATCGTCAGATGTTTTGCTGCCGCAGGCAGCTATCATAAGACACGCTGATATCAATGCACAGAACAATGCAATACTCTTTAAATTTCTTTTCACTTTAATATCCCCTTTATTTTGTCAAACAAATGGTCGTTTTATCACGACAACATAATAACACAGATGTATATATTTTTCAAGTATCAACTTCGTTACTATTTATAAACACAATAAGCCACATATTGAAATAATACAGATACAAGGGTATAATATAAATATATGGGAGATGATAATAATTATGAATAAGAAGATACTTGTAATCCTTACAGGCGGTACTATCGGAAGCAGCAGCAAAAACGGCGTTATTTCAACAGACAAAGAAGGCTGTACGGCTATACAGAAATACTATGAGCGTTACGGCACGGATACGGAATTTGTAATTGTAAGGCTTATGAATATACTCAGTGAAAATCTCAACAAAAGCCACTGGGGAAAAATAATAAACTACATTATTGATACTCCGCTTGACAGCTTTGACAGCGTAATACTCACTCACGGCAGCGACACTCTTTCATATTCATCAGCTATGATCTCAATGTGTCTTGGCGGAAGGATAAGCCGTCCTTTATTTATTACGGCAGCAAACTATGTTCCGGAAAATCCCGCAAGTAATGCGGTACAGAATATAAGGGCTGCTGTTGTTCTGACGGATATCGTAAAAAACGGTATATTCACACTATATGCAAATCCTGATGATAAAGCCTGTTCTGTGTTCATACCGACAAGAATTATGGAAGCCGACCGTTTTTACGGCAGATTTTCAAGTGCTGACGGTATGCCTCTCGGCTTTGTCAGAGATGATGTATTCACACCGAATGATACATCCGTAAGTCTTGATGATATACAAAACTTCAAATATAATGCGGATATAAAATTTCCGCTCAGTCTTGAAAAAGATGTACTGATGATACATCCGTACCCATCAATGAGATATGATATGACAGACATTGACGATAATACCGGTGCTGTTCTCCATATAACCTATCATTCGTCAACAGCCTGCTCTGAAACCTCAGACAGTGCACTAAGCCTTATCGAAAAATGCAGAAAAAAAGGAATAAAGCTGTATCTTGCATCATTCGGGAAAAATAATTCTATTTATGAAAGCTCATATATACTTGTACAAAAGGGTGCTGTCCCGATATGTCATATGTCTGACGAGGCAGCATATGCAAAGCTGCTTTTATGCTGTAATTCGGTTTGTGAACCCGAAAGCTTTATGAGTAAACAGATATATTTCGAGAACATATAAAAAACATCACAGGCAGTCATTCAATACTGTCTGTGATGTTTTGCATCCTTTATATTCAGCTGTTGCTGTAGCTGAGAATAAGTCCTTCAAGATAATGTATGTATTCAGTCCTTACTGTATCAGGCGATATAAGTTTTATATCACTTCCGAAACCGCTCAGCCATGAATAGAAATGCATACTTTTCTGAACATTCACGGAACAGCGGAAATAATCGTCAGAATCATCATGATATATGCTTATTTTCTTTCCGAAGCGGTCTGCGATAACTCCTGCAAGCGATTTTTTCACACGCAGTATAACATTTATTGTTTCACCGCCGTACATTGAAAATGCCGTATTTGCATATTCGGAGATATTTATTTCCTCAAAAAACTTTGCTCCTTCTCTTTTCACATTATCAAGCAGTTCAACATCCTTCATTCTGTCAACACGGAAAGTTTTTGCCGAATCAGATTCCGAGTCATAGCAAAGCAGATAATAATATTCATTTTTCCATATAAGAGCATAAGGGCTCTGTGTATAGATCTTTTCTTTATCATCATACGTTTTTGTTACGGCAACCAGCTTTTCATCAGGTGAATTGAAATCCACCTCCATTTTCTGATACTTGAATGATATCTGTTCATTATTCATTATTGCCGAATATATACTGTCGATATTATATATAACAGAGTTATTATCGCTTTTAATAGCTTTTTCAAAATAAAGCTTTCTTTGTTCAAGCTGATTTCCGTTGGTATCGGTAAGTCTTGCAAGCTTTTGTATTATAGAGTTGGTTTTTTTAGCGGAGATAAACTTTGATGAGCTGAGAGCATCAACTATCATTTTAAGTTCGGGAAGCTCAAATTTAGCGTCCGCCTCATCCCTGTCATAATGTTCTACAAGGTAATATCCCCTGCGTGTCTTTTTTATATCATAGCCGAATTTTATAAGGCTTTCTATATAACTGTAAACTGATTTTCTGTCAGCATTCATATTATATTTTTCATTAAGAGTATTTATCAGTTCAGTAGCACTCATAAATTTTTCTTCATTATCTGCATTTTGTTTACTGTTCTGTTTAAGTTCATCCAATATATAAAGTATCTTTAGTCTATTGTCGCCTTTAGACATAAAATAGCACCTCCTGAAAACAATGCATTTTCTTAATAAAATCATTATAGCACCATTATTAAAATCTATCAAGATTTTTTATGCAATTTTACAAAGAAAAATTAACCGAATAATATGTTAAATTTTTGTCAATTTTTTCCTTTACACACGATTAATTGTGATATTTCACAACTTATTATAAAAACAATAAAAAGATGTCGAAAATAATACACATATAATTGATATTCTTACTGACTGACAAATAATATAATCATTATAAAATGAGAATAGCACAAAAGTCATAAAACTGTAAAAACGCAAAAACACGGCAAGCCTTTCAAGACCTGCCGTGTTTTAATTACGCATTATGCATTATGCATTATGAATTAATCAGATTATCTGTGGCTGCCGCTGAAACCGCCGCCGCCGTGACCGCCGCCAAAGCCGCCGCCTCCATGACCGCCGCTGCTGGACTGTATCCTTACCTTTGAAACTGTTGTTCCGAGGAATATATCCTGCTGTTCACGGATATATACATCATTTGTCGAGGTATAAACAGATGCACTTGTTGATGCTTTGAACTTGTAGTGCTTCTTTATTGCTGCACTTACTATCGCAACGACAAAAAGTGCAACGCCTATACCTGCAGCAAGTCCGAAATACCAGTATCTGTAAGGGTGGAATGAGGACTGAACTATCTCTCCGTTCCTTTCGATAGTGAAATCGCCTTTTTTACGCAATTCAACGCCTTTATCAGTCACTACCTTGAAATCTACATCATTCTCGTAAAAGCTGCCCGATTCCGGACCTTCATTTTTATAATATATCAGCTGATTACAAAACTCCTGAAGACCTTTTATTATACTGCTTGTAACTATCTTACTGCCGCTCTTTGGGAAATATGTCTGCATTTTTTTGAGTATAGCCTTGCTTCTGTCTTTAAAGCCTGAGTCTGTATAGTACAGAAAAGCATCGTGATATGAAGCTAAAACATCATATGCATTAGTTTTTCCGTCAAGGTCTATGAAAAGGAATACCGTACCCGTACCATCTGTATTGAAAATACGTCTTGCACCGTCTATGGCTATTGCTTCAACCGTACCGTCATTTCTTGATTTTCCCGATGCAAACAGTCCTACATTAAAACCTATCTTATCGGCGGTAGTTTCAAGCATACTCTTTATCTGTGCTTTTTCTTCATCGCTGAATCTTCCCGATTCATCATAGAAATAAACATTGTCACTAAGATAGTAGTCTTCAACAAAGTAAAAGGTAGTCGTATAGGCACCTGCCGTGATAAAGCATGACATACATATTATCAGTGCAGCAGCCAGAGCAGAGGCTCTGATCATAAGTTTTTTTACCATGATAAGAAATAACCTCCCAAAAATATTATTGCTGCGACAAGTATGCCAATTATAGCAAGCAGCCTGTAAAGTCTTGCCTTTGATATCGGAAGCTCACCCGACACCTTGCCTGTCTGACCGTTTACGGCATATTCCCAAAGCTTTCCTTTATAATCGAATGTCATGAACCATACGGGCAGAAGCATATAGTTCCAACTCAATGTATCTGTCCTGTCATACTGTCTTTTGCCTGTAAGTATCTGATAATGAGTTGTTCCTTCAAGTATGCCGGAGTTATTGCTGTACATTCTCTGCTGTATTCTCGGAAGTACCTGTTCCTTGTCAACATCATATTTGTCTGCATAAAATCCGCTGAGATATGCCATATTGAAAGGTCTTGCCTTTGAATAGTCATACGGTTCGATTGACTCCATGAGAAGATCCTCTATTTTCTGAGAACCATCCGCCGGAACGCCCTTATATTTTATTTGTGCCTCTCTTGTTACTCTGTAGCGGCTTGTTTCTGTATAGCGGTAATTGCCTGATGTCCATGAGCGTTTGTTTTCGCCTATGGCTTCAAGTCTTGATGACGTTACCGAATCGGCAACCCAGAAAGGAACATACAAACCTGTAAGCTTATCTACCTGTGAGGAAGAAAGCAGATCTTTCGGAATGAACCATTTTTTCTTTGCCCATTCCCTGTATTTTTCAACTGCCGCATCCTTGTCGAATGCAAACGGCAGTACCATGGAAGGCCTATACATTCCGTCAACACGGCCCTTGAGTATAATGGGATTATGGCAGTAATAGCAGAAAGCCGCAGCCGTATTTCCGTCACTCATTATCTCTGCACCGCAGCTCGGACATGAATACAGCTTTGTTTCCTCGTTGAATTGTTCACGGGCTCTTCTTTCTTCCTCGGAAATATCACCTTCGGGCGGCATCTGCCCTTTATTCTGTTCATATTCCTGCTCTGTTTCCATGTGCTTTCTCTGGTATTCGATGACCTCGGCTTCCGTGAATGCACTTCGGCAGTATTCGCAGGTGAATTTCTGGCTTGTGGGATCAAATTTCAGATCCGCACTACAGTTCGGACAATGAAATTGTTTAGCTGTCGCTTCCATTTTGACCTCCCGTATATATAAAATTTTGCGGTTATCTGAAATAATGATACTATTTATGTATGTTTTTGTCAATCAAAAAAAGCTGTATTTTCACGATATAAGAGAATAAAAAATCACGGCACATCTTAATGACGTACCGTGAAAGGATTACTTCTTGCCGAAAAGACCGCCGAGACCGCCGCCTATATTATCAAGCTTTACCTTAGTCTTGATACCCTCTGTGATCGCACTGAGCTGCTCGGGAGGAATATTGCCTGCAAGCTCCTTTACTGTACCCATAGGATCTTTATCAAACTTTTCTTTAAGACTTGCGTCACCTGTTATCTTTGAAGCGAGATCACCTATAGTTCCTTTGATATCCATTTATATCAGCTCCTTATAAAAAATTATCCTATACAATACTACACTATCATTTGTTAAAAGTCAACTAAAATTTTATGTGCCGATACGATTTTATGACAGAATAATCTCATATAAGAGTGTATCATTTCAGTAAAGAATAACTGAAAAGGGGATATCATCATGGTTGGAAGCAGTATAAGGGCTGTATGTGCAGACAGGAAAACAAGAGAAGCTATGATAGGAGGACTTTTGCTTGACTATGGTTTTCTTTCAAGAGATACAATAGGAGAAAGCCGGTGTTCAAGACCTATCGACCTTCTCTGTATAGGCAACAGGAAAAAACAGGTTCTGTTTTCGGCGGCATTTCACGGCATGGAATGGATAACTACACTCATAATGCTGAGATTTGTTGATGAGCTTTGTTTTTCCGTTATGACGGGAAAAAGCATGTGCGGTATAAAAGCAGGCACATTCCTTAATCAGCGAGGTCTTGCCGTTGTGCCTTGTGTAAATCCGGACGGTGTTGAAATACAGATAAACGGCGTACAAAGTGCCGGAGAATACCGTGACATAGTTATGAGAGCATGTGACGGCGATACATCTCACTGGCAGGCAAATGCGGCAGGCGTTGATATAAACCACAACTTTTCGGCAGGCTGGGACAGACTTAAAAAAATGGAGCTTGAAAACGGGATATACTTCCCTTCACCTACACGCTACGGCGGAGAATTTCCGGAAAGCGAGCCTGAAAGCCGTGCAATAGCGTCATACTGCCGTACAGGAAATATCACTCATGCACTTGCATTTCACAGTCAGGGCGAGGAAATATACTGGAATTTCGGGAGCTACCATGACAGCGAGGCACTTAAAATGGCAAAGATAATGTCACATTCAAGCGGCTACAGAGTATCAGAACCCGAAGGGCTTGCCTGCGGCGGCGGCTTCAAGGACTGGTTCACGGAAAAATTCAGACGGCCTGCATTTACCATAGAGGTAGGTCTCGGAGAGAATCCCCTGCCTGTCGAAGACATCGACAAAATATACAGCAAAATAAGAGAAATGCTCATACTTGCCGTTGTACTGTAAAACCGTATGAAAGCAATTCTTTCACCATATGAACTTAAGCGGCAGTAATATCATTAAAATATCTTGTAATAAAAAACAAGCATAAATATCCGTGTGAATGTTTGTACTATATTAACAGTTGATTTAAAAGAATTTTAATTTTATAATTAAACTGTAATAACCCGTAATTTCAATATCAAAGAGGTGTAAACAAACATGGATATATCTGCTATAAGTCACAGAAGCTCATACTGCGAATGCTGTGCGTATGATGAAAACAGGGTAATAGTCACTCTTAAAACTGCAAAGGATGTTGATAAAGCCTATATAATACATGAAGATCCTTTTATACATCAGCTTAAACGGCTCCCCGAATGGTCGGGCGTAAAGACTGAAATGACAGCTAAAATCGAGCTTGAACACAACTTTATCTGGAAAACCACTGTTATACCCAGATACAAAAGACTGCAATACTATTTCATTGTGGAGTCAGACGGAGAAAAATACTTTGTATTTGAAAACAGGATATGCAGTGAAAATGACGTTAAAAAACGTGCGAAACAGTATTTCAAATTTCCGTGGCTGAATCCTGCCGATGTTATAGCTCCGCCGAAAAATATAAGCAATATGATGTGGTATCAGATAATGCCCGACCGTTTCTGTAAAAGTGAAACAGCCGACAGCCGCAATAATAATTTCATGGAATGGGGTAAAACAGCAAATACACATTCCCGTGATAAATTCGGCGGAGATCTTAAAGGTATAACTCAACACCTTGATTATCTCAAAGATATCGGCATCGGCGGAGTATATTTCACTCCTGTTTTCGTATCAGACACCTATCACAGATACAACACCTTTGACTACAAAAACATAGATAAAGACCTCGGCACAAATGATGATATGGCGGAGCTTGTCAGAAAAGCACACAGTCTTGGTATGAAAGTAATGCTTGACGGCGTTTTCAATCACTGCGGAATTGAATTTTTTGCATGGAAGGATGTTGTTGAAAACGGCAGAAAATCAAAATATGCCGACTGGTTCTTCCTCAACAGCGACAATATTATAATCAAAGACAACTATGATACAGGTGACGGCAGATTCTATTCATTTTCATTCTGGACAGGTATGCCGAAGCTAAATACAAACAATGACGAAGTCATAAAATATTTTTCGGATATATGTCTTGACTGGGTTAAAAAATGGGATATTGACGGCATACGCTTTGATGTCGGAGATGAAGTTTCCCATAAGTTCATCCGTGAGCTGAGAAGAACTCTCAAACCCGTAAAGCCCGATATTTTCCTGCTTGGTGAAATATGGATAGATTCTGTTGAATGGCTGGACGGAAATGAATATGATTCCGTTATGAACTATCCCTTTGCAAACTGTATATGGGATTTCTACAAGGACAGTACACTCACTTCAAGAGATATTATGTACCAGCTAAACCGCTGTATGACAATGTACCCGAAACAGATAACCGAGGTGCTTTTCAATTTCCTTGATACTCACGATACCGAAAGAATATCCGAAAGCTGTAACGGAAATATTGACATACTTATCCAGAAGCTTGCCCTGCTTGTTACAATGCCGGGTTCTCCCTGTATATACTACGGTACGGAGCTTGCACTCAGAGGCATGAACAAAAATGACAACAGACAGTGTATGCTATGGGATAAAATAGAAAACGGCAGTTATGACGATATACTTTCCGAAACAAAACAGCTTATCAGACTCAGAAGCTCTGAACCTCTCTGTGCAGACGCAGACATGCACTTCATACACCATGATGATATGCCGAGAGTACTTCATATCATAAAAGGCTGTAACGACAGTGAGAAAAAGCTTGGTATAATAATCAATGCCGGCAGTTCGGACTTCATATTCAATGACGATGTGAACATCGTATATTCAAAGCTTTTCAGCGGAAACACTCTCAGTCCTAACGGTACACTCATCTATACCAAGTAAATGTACAATGTACAATGTGCAATGTGCAATGTGTGATCTTTTTTACAGAAATGTCTGTAATATCAGCATTGATGCTGTCCCCGGTATTCCTAAAAATGCCGATACCGATAGGCTCAGTCTGCTCACAGGCAGATATACACCTGTAAAATTTCCCGTAAGGTTAACTAAAAACAGTACAGCTAAACCTAAAATGACGGATACGATACCTGAACGTATTACATGCTCCGCACCTGCAATTTTCTTTATTATAAGCACAGCTATAAATGCCGAAATACATACTATTATCCAATGCGTATCCGTCATCATAAACACCCCCGCTTTAAAAAAATTATGTCCGGTCTGCATGTTTTATTCCCGTTTCCGATACATTATACAGACAAATGTATCAATAAAACAAATTAAGGGGCGTTTTTTGATTTTTATTGACATATCAAATAAATTTTTTGATATGTCTTTATTTTTTGGCTTTTTAGTAATATAATATAGGGGTATGCATAAATGTTTATCTGCGGTGTCCGATAAGTCTCCGGAACGCAATTATTAATTACGAATTGGAAGTGCTTTTTATGGTTGAAAATTATGCTGATCTGCTGAACAATGTAAAAAGAATACATTTTGTAGGTATCGGCGGTTCGGGAATGTGTCCTCTTGCCGAAATTCTCCACAGTGAAGGCTATGAAATAACCGGCTCTGATACCTCCGAGTCCGATACTCTTGAACGGATACGTTCATACGGCATCCCTGTAACTATGGGGCATTTTCCTGAAAATGTAAACGGTGCCGATTTAGTTGTATATACTGCCGCTGTAAAGCTTGACAATCCCGAACTCGTTTCGGCTGAGGCTCAGAATATCCCTGCTGTCGAAAGATGTATCATGCTCGGCGCAGTAACAGAAAGATATAAACGCTCTGTTGCCGTAAGCGGTACTCACGGCAAAACTACCACTACATCCATGATAACTCAGATACTCACAATGTCAGACTGTGATCCGACTGCTGTTATCGGTGCAAAACTCCCCTTTATCGGCGGAAACAGCCGTGTAGGAAAATCCGATCTTATGGTATGCGAGGCCTGCGAATATGTTGACAGCTTCCTTCATATCTATCCTGCAATGGCTGTTATACTCAATGTTGACGAGGATCATCTTGATTACTTCGGTACTCTCGACAGAATAAAACAATCCTTCAAAAAATTCATCTCCCAGACATCAGGCTGTATAGTAATAAACGGCGATGATGCAAATTCTATGGAATGTGTAAAAGATACTATTGACGAAGGTTCAAAACAGGTCGTTACTTTCGGTTTCGGACGCAAAAATGACTTCCGTGCAGAAATAACCGGTGAGTCTTCTGTATGCGACAGCTTTGACCTTTATCATCACAACGAAAAGATTGCTTCAATAAACCTCAGAGTACCCGGAAAGTTCAACGTAATAAATGCCCTTGCTGCATGTGCGGCAACTATAACTCTCGGCGTAAGCCCAGAAAATGCCGCAAAAGCTCTTGCAGAATTTACAGGCGCTCACAGACGCTTTGAAATACTCGGCAAGCCCTGCGGCATAACAGTCGCTGATGACTTCGCACATCACCCGACAGAACTCAATGCCACACTTACAACAGCAATGAGCATGGGATTCAAAAATGTATGGGCAGTATTCCAGCCGCATACTTTCTCAAGAACATATACCTTCCTCAATGAATTTGCAGAGGTATTGTCTATCCCCGATCATACAATTCTTTCGGAAATACTTCCCGTAAGAGAAACAAACACTTACAACATATATGCAAAAGACCTCGCTGAAAAAATAGACGGCTGTGTATGGTTCAAAACATTTGAGGAAATTGCAGACTATGTTACACAAAAGGCTAAAGCCGGCGACCTTATAATAACTATCGGCGGCGGAAATGTATATATGTGTGCAAACATGATAATGAAAAAGCTCAAGGAAATGGAGCAAAAATAAATCTATAAACGGGACGTGAGAATAAAATTGGAGAAAAGACTGAAGCTTTACGGATTCAACAACCTTACAAAAACTCTGAGCTTTAATATATATGACGTTTGTTATGCAAAAACGGAACGTGAGCAGAAGGACTACATAGCATATATAGATGAACAGTACAACTCGGAAAGACTGACAAAGATACTTTGTCAGGTAACAGAAATGATAGGCGCATCTGTCCTGAATATCTCAAAGCAGGACTATGATCCGCAGGGTGCAAGCGTGACTCTGCTCATATCTGAAAAGGGACTTCCCGAAAAAATAGATGAATCCTGCAACTGCGGAAAATATGCCGCTCACTTTGCAGGTGAAACTATCGCCGCCCATCTCGATAAAAGCCATGTTACTGTACATACCTATCCCGAATATCATCCCGACAATGCTATCGCTACTTTCAGAGTTGATATAGATGTATCAACATGCGGTACTATCTCGCCGCTGAATACACTCGATTTCCTTATAGACAGCTTTGATTCGGATATAATCACAATAGATTACAGGGTAAGAGGCTTTACAAGAGATACTGGCGGTAAAAAACTGTTTATCGACCACAAAATAACATCCATACAGGACTATATAAAGGACGAAACTCTCAAAAGATATGATACTGTCGATATAAACGTATATCAGGCAAATATTTTCCACACACAGCTTCTTATAAAGGAGCTTGAACTCCAGAATTATCTCTTTAAGACAGATGTATATGAAATACCGCCAAAAGAGCGCCTTGCAATATCCAACAGTCTGAGACGTGAGATGATAGAGATATTCAGCGGATCGAATGTATATGGTAACGGAGAATGAAAATGAGGCTTGATCAGAGACGTGCCCCCGTTTTTGAGGCACTTCAGGAATACAGGGAAAACAGAATAGTATCCTTTGACGTTCCCGGACACAAACAGGGCAAGGGCAATCCGGAGCTTACAGATTTCCTCGGCAAACAGTGCATGAGTGTCGATGTAAACTCAATGAAACCCCTTGATAACCTTTGTCATCCCGTAAGCGTCATAAAGGAAGCCGAAGAACTTATGGCTGACGCTTTCGGTGCGGCTCACGCATTTTTCATGGTCAACGGTACATCAAGTGCCGTACAGGCTATGGTAATGAGCGTGTGCAAGCGAGGCGATAAAATAATCATGCCCCGAAATGTACACAGGAGCAGTATAAATGCACTTATCGTTTGCGGTGCTGTTCCCGTGTATGTAAACCCCGGAGTAAACAAACAGCTTGGAATACCGCTCGGAATGTCGGTGGATTCCGTAAAAAAAGCCATTGAGGAACATCCCGATGCAAAAGCTATAATCGTAAATAATCCCACATATTACGGTGTATGCTCCAACCTAAGAGAAATAGTACATCTTGCACATGATGCAGGAATGAAAGTGCTTGTTGACGAGGCTCACGGAACGCACTTCTATTTCGGCGATTATATGCCGCTTTCGGCTATGAGCGTGGGCGCAGATATGGCGGCTGTGAGTATGCACAAAACAGGCGGCTCACTCACTCAAAGTTCTGCCCTTCTTCTTGGCAAAGATGTATCAGAGGGCTATGTAAGACAGATAATAAATCTTACACAGACTACAAGTGCATCATATCTTCTCATGGCTTCACTTGACATTTCAAGAAAAAATCTTGCACTCAACGGCAGGAGAATATTTGAATGGGTAACCGACCTTGCTTCATACGGCAGAAGTGAGATAAACAAGCTTGGCGGTCTTTATGCCTTTTCAAGAGAGCTTATAAACGGTGATACTATATTCGACTTCGATCCGACAAAAATTTCTGTACATACAAGGGATATAGGTCTTGCCGGCATAGAAGTATATGACATACTCAGGGATAAATACGATATACAGATAGAATTCGGTGATATCGGAAATATACTTGCAATAGTTTCTGTCGGTGATAAACTGCTCAATGTCGAAAGACTTATTTCCGCACTGTACGAGGTAAAACGTCTGTACTCAAAAGATCCGTCAGGTATGCTCGACCATGAATATATAGAGCCTGTCGTTATATGCTCGCCGCAGGAGGCTTTTTATTCGGAGAAAAAACAGCTCCCCCTGCGTGAAACTCTCGGAAAAATATGCGCTGAATTTGTAATGTGCTATCCTCCGGGAATACCTATCCTCGCCCCCGGTGAGCTTATCACAAAAGACGCTCTTGAATACATAATCTATGCAAAATCAAAGGGCTGTAACCTTACGGGTGCAGAGGATATCAACACCGAAAAAATAAACATAATGACAGAAAACAACATTATAAAGTAAACATATAAAGGTGGGATAAAAATGGAAATGTGGTACACGGAGGAACAGACAAAAAACGTCCGTTTTTCCATAAGATGCGACAAACAGAAATATTCCGCACAATCGGAATTTCAGCGTATTGAGATATTCAGTACACCTGAATTTGGTGATGTACTCGTACTTGATGACAGAGTTATGCTCACGCAGAAGGACGAATTTATATATCACGAAATGATAACACATGTGCCTATGGCAGTAAATCCCGATGTAAAGGACGTTCTTGTTATCGGTGCAGGTGACGGCGGCACTGTAAGAGAACTTGCAAAATATAAGTCTATCGAAAATATAGACATGGTAGAGATAGACAGAATGGTAGTTGATGCCTGTAAGGAATATCTCCCTACCGTAGCATGTAAGCTCGATGATCCGAGAGTGCATATACATATAGATGACGGTCTGAGATTTGTAAGACGTGTCGAAAACAAGTACGACCTTATAATCGTTGACTCAACAGATCCTTTCGGTCCGGGTGAAGGTCTGTTTACATCTGAATTTTACGGCAACTGCTTCAAGGCTCTCAAAGCTGACGGCATACTTGTAAATCAGCATGAAAGCCCGTTCTACACAAGTTATGCACGTTCTATGAAGCAAGCCCACAAGAAGATACTCCAGTTCTTCCCTGTCGTTAAAGTATATCAGGCACACATCCCGACCTATCCTTCGGGACACTGGCTTTTCGGATTTGCGTCAAAAAAATATCATCCGACTAACGATCTTGACGAGGGCAGATGGAACAGACTCTCTATAGATACAAGCTACTACAACACACGTCTTCACAAGGGCAGCTTTGCTTTACCTACCTACGTTACAAAGCAGCTCATGGAAGGGGAAGACAATTAATAATTAATAATTCATAATTCATAATTCATAATGCATAATGCATAATTTTAACTTTATTTTATGGAGGTAATCAAAATGGGAAAAGCATTGATAATCGGCGCAGGTGGCGTTGCAAGCGTATGTATACACAAGTGTTGTCAGAATCCTGATGTATTTGAGGAAATATGCATTGCAAGCCGTACAAAATCAAAGTGTGACGCTTTAAAGGAAAAACTTGACGGCGGCAAAACAAAAATATCTACGGCTCAGGTAAATGCTGATAATGTTGATGAGCTTATCGCTCTTATCAACGACTTCAAGCCTGATGTTGTTGTAAACCTTGCTCTGCCCTATCAGGATCTTACTATCATGGATGCTTGTCTTGCAACAAAGGTAAACTATGTTGATACAGCAAACTATGAGCCGCTCGATACTGCAAAATTTGAGTACAAATGGCAGTGGGCATACCGTGAAAGATTTGAAAAAGCTGGCATAACTGCACTTCTTGGCAGCGGCTTCGATCCCGGTGTTACAGGCGTTTTCAGTGCTTATGCCATGAAACACCATTTTGATGAAATAAACTACATAGATATACTTGACTGCAATGCAGGCGATCACGGCTATCCTTTTGCAACAAACTTCAATCCAGAAATAAATATCCGTGAGGTATCTGCAAAGGGCAGCTACATAGAGGACGGAAAATGGGTAGAAACCGAACCTATGGAAATAAAGCGTGTTTACAATTTCCCAGAAATAGGTGAAAAGGACATGTATCTTCTTCACCATGAGGAGCTTGAATCTCTCGCACTCAACATCAAGGGTATCAAGCGTATACGTTTCTTTATGACATTCGGTCAGAGCTATCTTACACACCTTAAATGTCTTGAAAATGTCGGCATGACTTCAATCGAGCCTATCGACTTTGAGGGAAAGAAAATCGTTCCGCTCCAGTTCCTCAAGGCTGTTCTTCCGGATCCGGCTTCACTCGGCCCGAGAACAAAGGGCAAGACTAATATCGGCTGTATTTTCATAGGCAAAAAGGACGGCAAGGACAAGACATACTATCTCTACAATGTATGCGACCATGAGGAATGCTACAAAGAAGTAGGTTCACAGGCTGTTTCATATACAACAGGCGTACCGGCTATGATAGGTGCTGCAATGCTTCTTACAGGAAAATGGAACAAGCCCGGTGTTCACAACATTGAGGAATTTGATCCCGATCCGTTTATGGATGACCTTAATAAATTCGGTCTCCCATGGAAAGAAAGCTTTGAACCTGAACTTGTAGACTAAAATATAAATGACTGCTGCAAAATTTTTGCGGCAGTCTTTTTTGTATATTTACAAACAAAGGCTCCCTCTGTGAGGGAGCTGTCAGCTATGCTGACTGAGGGAGTTATAACTTGCGGTCAGAACAGCAACAGCGAAGCGGAATGAGAACAGTAAATTCCCTTTTTATATAAATCCCATAGCGAAGCATTTTACAATGTGAACTGTAAATTTGTCTGTTAACTGAAAGTACGCTTTATTGAGCAAGTGCGTGGAGAACTCCCTCCGGCACTTCAGCCACCTCCCTCAATGATGGAGGCTTTATAAACTTTGTTCATAAATTATTTATTCATTCAAAAACCCTGAGGGTACATGAATTTTGTATTGATAAGACAGGAGATATTGTGCTATAATATAGTTTAAATTACTATGCACAGCTTTCGGAGCGTGTCAAAGAAAAAAGGAGTGAGCATTACGAAATTCATTTCATGGAACGTCAACGGATTAAGAGCCTGTATGCAAAAGGGCTTCATAGATTTTGTAAACAGTCAGAATGCCGACTTCGTATGTCTTCAGGAAACCAAAATGCAGGAAGGTCAGGCAGAAGTACCGCTTGACGGCTACAACAAATATTTCAACAGTGCGGAAAGAAAAGGCTATTCGGGTACGGCTGTATTTACACCGCATACACCCCTTAGCGTTACATACAACGGTATGGGTATAGACGACCATTCACACGAGGGCAGAATGATAACTCTTGATATGGGAAATTATTACCTCGTAAATGTCTATACACCAAACGCAAAAGACGGACTTCTCAGGATAGATTACAGAATGCAGTGGGAAACTGATCTGCGTGAATACCTTATGGCACTCGATAAGGAAAAGCCTGTGATATACTGCGGTGACCTGAATGTTGCACATAATGAGATAGATCTTAAAAACCCAAAAGCCAACAAAGGAAATGCAGGATTTTCGGACGAGGAACGGGGAAAGATATCCGAGCTTCTTAATTCGGGATTTACCGATACATTCAGATACCTTCATCCCGATGAAACAGGACGCTACAGCTGGTGGTCTTACAGGTTCAATGCAAGAAAGAACAATGCAGGATGGCGTATCGACTATTTCATTGTTTCCGACAGAATAAAAGACAAGATCACAAGAGCCGATATACTTTCGGATATATACGGCAGCGATCATTGCCCCGTTGTTCTTGAAATAGATATTTAAAGGAGTGAAAAGTATGATAGAGGTAAAAAACCTCACCAAACACTACGGAAAACATACCGCTCTTGACGATATAAGCTTTAAGCTTGAAAAGGGTGATATACTCGGCTTTCTCGGACCTAACGGTGCAGGAAAGTCAACAACCATGAATATAATAACAGGCTACATATCGGGTGATTCCGGAGATATTGTCATCAACGGCAAAAACATACTTGATGATCCAACAGGCGCAAAGAAAAACATAGGCTATCTTCCCGAAATACCGCCGCTTTATAATGAAATGACCGTTGCAAAATACCTTGGTTTCATGTTCGACCTTAAAAGAATACGTCTGCCCAAATGGGAACATATCACAGATATATGTGAAATGGTAAAGCTTATGGATGTCGGTGACAGGATAATAAAGCATCTTTCAAAAGGCTACAAACAAAGAGTAGGATTTGCACAGGCACTTTTAGGCTATCCCCCTGTACTCATACTTGACGAGCCTACTGTCGGACTTGATCCTGCACAGATAATCGAAATGCGTTCACTTATAAGGGATCTTGGCAAAAAACATACTATAATCCTTTCCTCACATGTACTTTCTGAAATAGAGGCTGTCTGCGATAAGATAATAATAATCAATCACGGAAAAATAGCCGCTCAGGGAAAGATTTCCGAGCTTACAGGCTCAGGCAAGGGTACAAGAATGATAAGAATACAGGTGGAAGGCAGAGAACAGTCTGTTTATTCCGTACTGAAAAGCGTTGATAATGTTACCAACGTCATCAAAAAGGGCGAAATTGACAAGGGCTGTTATGAATTTGCGGTTGAGAGCAAGAGCGATATACGCAGAGCTGTTTACAGGGCTGTTTCAAAAGCTGACTTCAACATACTTCTCATGCAGCCGCAGGGACATACTCTTGAAGAAACATATCTTGATATAATTTCAGGCAGGGATATCTGAGGAGGTAATAAAATTTATGTTTGCTATTTACAAAAGAGAGCTTTATTCTTATTTCAGTTCTCCTGTAGGCTATGTCGTGGTTGCGGCATTCATGGCTTTCAGCGGTATATTCTTTTATGTTCAGTGCCTTTTCGCAGGCACATCAAACATGTATCAGGTTTTCCAGAGCATGTTCTTCATCGTCCTTTTTATAATACCTCTTATTACAATGAGGTCATTCGCTGAGGACAGAAAAAACAAGACCGATCAGGCACTCCTTACTTCACCTGTAAGTATTCCCTCTATTGTTACGGCAAAATTTGCATCTGCATTTACTGTGCTTGCAATATGCCTTTCATCATATATCATCGAGGGAATAATACTTTCAACAATAGCATCTCCCGACTGGAGCGTTATAATCGGAAATGTTCTCGGTATGCTTCTCATGGGCTCGGCATTTATTGCTATCGGCATTTTCATATCATCACTTACCGAAAATACTATAATAGCGGCTGTATTTGCATTCATGGCAAATGTAATGATAAGCATGGTGGATTCTATATCATCAACTGTTTCATGGGCACCTGTAAAAAGTCTGCTCAGTATGATATCATTCCAGACAAAATACAGAAACTTTGCTCTCGGACTGATATCTCTTTCTGATGTTGTATTTTTCGTTTCAATAACACTTCTGTTCCTGTTCTTTACCGACAGGATAACAGACAGACGCAGATGGGCATAAGGAGGGATATCAATGGACGAAAAGGAATTAAATATCGAAAACGAAAATGAGAATGAAAACGAAACTACAGAAGTTATTACCGATACCGAAAAAAAAGAAACTTCCGTAAAAGAGGACGAACCCGAAAAGGAAAACAAAACTGTTAAAAAGGAAAACGTCAAAAAAGCAAAAAAACCTATGAGCAGGAAAATGAAACACAGCCTGATATCCGGAGCAATATGTATTTTTGTAGCTGCGGCAGTCGTGCTTCTGAATATCATCTCCTTTACTCTTACATCAAAGTATTCCGTTCTCACAGCGGATATAACAAAAAAAGGCTCGTTTGAGCTTTCCGAAACATCACGCAAGCTTGCAAAAAGTATAAAAAAGGATACTGAGATAACCTTCCTTTTGGAAAAGAATTCTTATACAAACATAGATCCTTACTGCAAACAGACAGCATTCCTTGCCGAAGAACTCGAAAAAAATTCAGACGGTAATATATCAGTAAAGTACACAGATATTGTAAAAACACCGAGCCTTGCAAAGAAATATTCGGATGAAGAGCTTTCATCTACAGATATAATTGTAAGCTGCGGAGATAAGTATAAGATACTAAAGGCAACAGATATTTTCAATTTCGGTTACTATGCCGACACATACGGATATATCACATCTTCAAAAGCAGAACAGATGATAGATGCCGCTGTACTTACAGTAAATAACGAACAGGTAACGAATGTACTTATAATAAACGACAATACAGCCGAGGATTATTCATACCTGAAAGAAACACTTTCCTCAAACGGTTACACCGTAAAAGAAGGCTCGCTTTCAGAAACTAACATTGATAAGGACACGGATATGCTTGTAGCATACGCACCTAAAAAAGACTACACCGAGGAAATCACTAAAAAGATAAGAGAATTTCTTTATAATGACGGAAAATACGGAAAGACACTTCTGTATCTTTCGGAATCGGGAGATTTTGAGTCCCCGAATATAGACAAGTTTCTGGGTGAATACGGTATGGAGATAGAACACGCTCTTGCATTTGAACTGAACAGGTCAAAACTTGATACCAAGAGCAACAATCCCTATGACGGCATAATCTGCGGTTATTATTCCGAACTCTACACAGAAAATCTTAAAAGTAAAGACCAATTTGTTATAACAGGCTATTCAAGACCTGTTTACAGAACTGATGAAAAATCAGTTACTCCCCTTCTTGTTCTGTCCTCATCTTCGGGCGAATGTCCTTTCTCACTTCGTGACGAGGAATGGGATATCAACGACTATGTAACAGGTATGGAATGTGTGCTTGCACAGGGTACAAAGGGCGATGACAATGCCGTTTCAACAGTCGTTGTTTCGGGCAGCTATAACATATTCACTGAAAATTATTACGGCTCTGTTTATGCAAATCAGGAGTATCTTTCAACAATGCTCGACAAGCTCAACGGACGTGATACCGAAAGAGTAAGCATTGCCGAAAAGGTCATAAGCGAATACGATATAAACATCGACAGAAATCTTGCAATGACACTCGGCTTCCTTGTTTATGCGGTCATACCTCTTGCAATACTGGCAGCAGGATTTACAATGTATATAATGAGAAGGCACAGATAAAGGAGGTTTGTGCTTATGAAAAGGAATACAAAGCTCCTTATAGGAGCAGGTATCGCAGCAGGTTTACTTGGTGCTGTGCTTGCAGTTGTACTTATGCTGCCGTCTGATAATAACGATGACAACGAAAAAACTTCCGAACCTGAGTCAGTACTTCTTTATGATAAGACCGGCTCTGTCCCTGAGGATATCACAATAAACAACACAGGCGGAGAGTATGAGATAATAGGCTATAAATACACCCCCGTACAGCAAAGCAGTAAGGATGACGAAAGCAGCTCATCAAATCCTATTGTTAATCCGGAAGTATTAAAAGCACCTGAATCAGAAATACCTATTGTATATACAATGCAGGAATATCCGGATGAGCTTCTTTCAAAGAAAAGGACTGACGCACTTTATAAGGACAGTCAGTATCTTGCAGCAAAAAAAGTAATAGACACTTCCGGAAAGAACTACAAAGAATACGGGCTTGAAGAACCCCGTGCAGAAGTGACTATACTCTTTGACGACAATAGTACAAAAAGCTTTTCTCTCGGTGATGATGCGCCGGACAATGCCGGTATATACGTTAAGATGAGCGACGACAGTACAGTGTATGTTGTCCCGACAGATAATGTTGACACCTATCTTACAGAAAAACTGCAAATGTTCGATAATACCATAACATCATCCGTTGATGAGGATATAACTGTAACAAGCATGAGCTTTTCAGGAGAGTTTTATGAAAAACCAATAACTGTTACGGATAACAGTAATATCGAACAGAAGGTTTTCAAAAACTCATACTACATGAAAGAACCGTATTTGGCAGACTGCAAAAGCAAAACGCTCACCACTGTAAAGGAAAAAATATTCGGCATGGAAGGTACGGAAATAGCGGCAATATGTGTAAGCGAGGATGATATCAAAAAATACGGACTTGACAAACCGTACATAAGCATAACGGCAGAACTCAGTAACGGAAATGAACTCACTGTCAAAGCAAGCAAGGCTGACGATGACGGGAAATGCTATGTAATGAATAAAAGCGGCACTACAATATTCCGCATGAATTCAAAAAGTATAGAATGGTACGGTCTGAGCAGAAACGATATACTCACCGAAAACATACTTTCCATAGACATGAAATACATGAAAACCCTGACTATAAAAGAGAACGGCAAAACATCACAGTATGATTTTGAAGCCAAAGAGATAATGACAGACAACTATTCTGTCAACAGGGTGGTCAACGTATATAAAGACGGTAAAAAAATCGACTATACAGTAGTTATGGACTACGTTGAAGCACTCTCGTCATACAAACGCTCGGACGATGTTCCTTCCGACCTCAAAAACTGTAAAAAGCTGCTTGAAGTTGAGCTTACCTTTGACACGAAAAACAAAGAAAAGCTTGACATGAATTTTTACTCAACTCCGGACAATAAAAAGCTTGTTGTTTACAACGGGACTATAGAAGGCTATGCCGACTCACTTCCTGTTATAAACAGTCAATAAACAGCATAAAAAATTCCAATGTACATATCCTGCGCATTGGAATTTTTTTATCGGCAGATCACTGCTCGTTTTTCTTTTTGCTGTGGTTCTTGACTATTAGCACCTTTGATATTCTTCGGTCAGTTACCTCTGTTACGGTAAAGCGTGTACCGTTTATCATTACAGACGGATGCTCACCGCTTTTTGGTATATGTCCCATTCTGTCAAGCATAAGCCCTGCTATGGTATCGTTTTCATCGTCCTCAAAATTTATATCTGTAAGGTCCTCTATTTCATCAAGAGATGTTGAACCGTCAACACTAAAGCTGTATTCGTTTACCTTCTTTATTTCCTCGTCTTCATTATCGTATTCATCCTGTATGCTTCCGAGTATCGACTCGATCAGGTCTTCCATAGTTATAATGCCGCCTGTGCCTCCGAATTCGTCAACAACAACAGCGATCTGTAATTTGTTTGCAGTCATGTACTTGAACATATCGCTGCACCTCTTCGATTCCGGAACATATGTTACTGTTCTTATAAGGTCCTTTACAGAAACCTCTTCCGCACTTTCACTGCCTATGTATTTAAGAAGATCCTTTGCATGTATCATGCCAGTTATATTATCTATATCATCATGGTAAACAAGTATCCTTGAACGTCCGCTTTCTATTGCCGCCTTTGTTATGCCTGCAATAGTTTCATCGTCACGCACAGAAACTATATCTTTTCTGTGAGTCATTATTTCTCCGACTGTCGTATCATCAAAATCGAATACGTTTTCTATCATGTTCTTGGTTTTTTCTTCGATCAAGCCGGTTTCTTCACCCTCGTCAACCATCATAAGTATCTTTTCCTCGGTGACGGCATCATTTTTGCGGCTGATGCTCCTTCCAAGAAACTTCATTATTATAATATAAAGCCCGCTGCTGAATAGCAGTGCCGGCATATATAATACGGATATTGCCTTAAAAGCGCCTGAAAGCTTTACAAGATGCTTTTCCGGAGATACCTCCGACATTCTTTTAGGTATCAGAAAAACTATTCCTGTAAAAATTGATGTAAAGATAACTATTATTATTATAAGAGAAATCACAGATGATGTCAGATCATTGATATAAGCCGAAAACGCATTATAAAGAAGCGGAAAAAATGCAAGTGTTGAAGAAAGCAGAGAAAAAGCTGCATTAATGAACAATCCTGTATATGCACAGTTATAATATCGTTTCATGTTTTCTTTCATTTTCACAGCACGAACTAATTTTTTATCACTGTTCTCGTCCATAAGATCCTTTAAATTTGAAATCTTTGACGCAGACAGCGTGGATGCAAAATCTGAACAAATAAAACAAAGTACAAGAAAAAAAACTGCCGCAGCAAATGCAGACAGAACAACAGCCTGCTCAGGCTGAGGAGAAACAATATGTGGAAAATTATGTTGACCTGATATGTCAGCCGACATTTAAACGAACACCTCCTTGATTTATACCATAATATAATAATATAAAACCGTTTCAAAGTCAACATAACATCAATACATTTTCTCAGCCCTGTCTTTAAAAACGTCATTATCATTGACTTTTACTTTGATATATAGTAATATTTCATTAAATATAACTTTATTACAAGAAGGAAGTGTTCATATTGATCAGGAAATACACCTACGGTCAGCCGATAAATACCGATGCAACAGTTTATAATCTTAT
>Ga0256407_10000368_pt1 | contig 111684 bp, 78 predicted proteins | sample RumenRJG_04DNA_FD_193489 | JGI IMG/M metagenome (GOLD analysis project Ga0256407, IMG submission 193489) | Bovine rumen microbial communities from Lethbridge, Alberta, Canada - RJG_04 | ecosystem: Host-associated > Mammals > Digestive system > Stomach > Rumen | place: Canada: Alberta... | reverse complement strand
AGATATACCATAAAGTATATTGACGGCTCGTATCTTCTACCCACGCCACACCATGCCCCGAGGGGACAGCGCGGCGCTGCTTCTTGTACTACTTGTCTTCCATGTAAATCTCTCAAAGAACGCTTCTTGTTGACGCAAATCGGGGTGCTAACCCCGAAAAGCGGATGCAAAGGTACGAACACCCGAGGAAACTTCCAAATTTTATCGAAAGAAAATTATCCTAAAAAGTGTTATCAACGGTTTTATTGATATAGGTCAAGGAAAAGGCATCCTCCCGACCTAAAATATCATTCCCTACCCTATAATATTAATAGGAATACCCCTTTATAATATATTAAGGTGGGGCTTTTCACCCCACCTTATTGTTGAAAAAAGAAATCTCTTTAAGATAGTGAAGAAACTATTCATACACATCCTCTATCGTGATTTCGTTGTCGGGTTTGTCCTTGCAAGAATCAAAATCACTGGGGATATCAAACTTATCAGAAGGCGAATAGCCGAGGCTGGCATCGGCATATACCTTCTTCATATATTTCACCCAGATAGGCAGTGCAGCCGCAGCACCTTGACCGAAGGCCATGGAATAGAAGTGGATGTCACGGTCTTCACCTCCCACCCAGCATCCGCTGACGAGTTTTGGTGTCACACCCATGAACCAGGCATCGGCATTCTGGTTGGTCGTACCTGTCTTGCCGCCTATCTGTCCGGAGATACCACTACGTCTCACCCTCGATGCTGTACCGCCATCGACGACGGCCCTCAGCAGTTCGAGCATCTTGTACGAACTGCTCTCACTGATGACCTCGGAATAACGTGGCTGGAAATTGGCGATGATATTTCCCTCACTGTCTTCTATGCGTGTCACCATGAGATGAGCACTGCGTATGCCCTTATTGGCAAAAGCCGTATAAGCACTAACCATTTCGCCAACGGTAACCTCACAAGGTCCGAGGCACAATGCCATCGTGGGAGAAATGTTCGGGTTGTTGATGCCGTATTTATGGAGCAAGTCGACAAGGGCCTGCGGACTGAACTTGTTCATCAGGTAAGCCGAAATCCAGTTGTTCGACTGCTGCAGTCCCCATTTCAGCGTCACCATGGCACCATAGCGTGCCCTGCTGCCGTTACGCGGAGTCCAACGACCTCCGTCGACGATATACGACTGAGCCTTGTTGGGTGCCTGGTCGCACGGGGTGAATCCGTTCTCCATGGCCAGGGAGTAGAGGTAAGGCTTGATGGTAGAACCCACTTGCCGACGTCCCACCATCGCCATGTCGTATTGGAAGTGTTCGAAATCGGGACCACCAACATAAGCCTTCACGGCACCTGTCTCCACATCCATGCTCATGAATCCCGACCTGAGGTATTGCTTATAGTATTTGATGGAGTCGAGCGGCGACATCACCTTCTTCACCTCTCCATTGTAGGTGAAGACCTCCATCTCCACAGGTTTCTCAAAGTTGGCTTTGATTTCAGCCTCAGAACACCCCGACTCCTTCAACGCCTGATACCGGTGACTCTGCCGGATAGCCCTGTTCATCACCCTTTCATAGTCTTGACGTGACATCTTACTGGAGAATGGGCCGTGTGAACTGCCTCTCACCTGAGCATTGAAGGCAGGCTGGAGGGTTTGCGACAGATGCTCCACCACAGCCTCCTCGGCATATTTCTGCATTCTGGTGTCGATGGTGGTGTAAATCCTCAGACCATCGGTATTGACGTTGTAGGGCTGTCCACCATGACGGGTGTTCTTGTTGCACCAACCATAGAGCGGGTCTTCCTCCCAGGCGATGGAATCGATGACAAACTGTGCCTTCTTCCACGAGGGATACTTGCTGAGGTCGGGCTTCTCTGCCATCATATACTGGCGAAGGAACTCCCTGAAATATGGGGCGATGCCGATGGCTGTCTCCCTGTCGCCACTCTTCTGGAAGTCGATTTTCAGCGGCTCACGCATGAATTCCTCACATTCAGTCTTAGTGAGATGGCCTGCCTTATACATCTGCGAGAGGATGACGTTTCTTCTCTCCAGACATCTGTCAGGGAATTTCACGGGATTGTAGAACGAGGGGTTCTTGCAAAGTCCTATGATGGTAGCCGCCTCGGTGACGGTAAGGTTTTTCGGGTCTTTGTTGAAATAGGTCTTGGCAGCGCTCTTGATACCAACGGCATTGTAGAGGAAATCAAAATAGTTGAGATACATGGTGATGATTTCCTCCTTGGTGTAGGTCTTCTCCAATTTCACGGAGATGACCCATTCGATGGGTTTCTGGAACAAGCGCTCCAACTTGCTGTGTGCCACCTCCGAATAGAGTTGCTTGGCCAACTGCTGAGTGATGGTCGAGCCACCTCCGGCACTCTCGTTACCCATGATACCACGCTTGACGATGGCTCTGGAAAGTGCCTTGAAGTCGATGCCCGAATGCTCATAGAATCGCTCGTCCTCTGTCGACACCAATGCATGGATGACATGGGGCGATATATTGTTGTAGGCACAGGTAATCCTATTGTCTCGTGTGGCCTTGAAGACACCCATGAGTTTTCCGTCGGCAGAGAACACCTGTGAAGAATACCTGCTGATGGGGTTTTGCAAGTCATTGAGGTCGGGCATATATCCCACCCATCCATTCCAGATGGCCACTGCGCCACCTGCTGTAATAATGATCAGTCCGAGAAGGATTCCCCACAATATTTGTATGATTCTACGTCTCATTTCGAATAATGAATGAACAATTGGTATATACCATATAATTATTATGGGTGCAAAATTACAATTTTTCTTTTGAATTGTGGCAAATAAATTAAAAATAATGCGTAACTTCGCAGTCGAAATCGCAAACCCTCACCAAAGATGAACAAACGAAACTTTGTGACGATTGCCGACTTGTCGCGTGAGAAGATACTCTACATGATCAAATTGGCAGAAGAATTTGAGAAACATCCCAACCGTGAGATCCTTAAGGGAAAGGTCGTAGCCACTTTGTTTTACGAGCCTTCCACCCGCACACGCTTGAGTTTCGAAACCGCCGCCAACAGGCTTGGAGCCCGCGTCATTGGTTTCAGCGATGCCAAGGCCTCCAGCGTGTCGAAGGGCGAGACACTGAAAGACACCATCCTGATGGTGTCGAACTACGCCGACGTGATAGCCATGCGCCATTACATCGAGGGTGCTGCCCAATATGCCAGTGAGGTTTCTCCTGTCCCCATCATCAATGCCGGCGACGGTTCCCACCAGCATCCCTCCCAATGCATGCTCGACCTCTACACCATCTACCAGACACAGGGCACACTCGATGGTCTGAACATCTACATGGTGGGCGACCTGAAATATGGTCGCACGGTGCACTCCCTGCTGATGGCGATGCGCCATTTCAACCCCACCTTCCACTTCATCGCTCCCAAGGAACTGAGCATGCCTACCGAATACAAGATTTACTGCGATAAGCACGGCATCCGCTACGAAGAACACACCGAGTTGAACGAGGAAGTTATCTCGGATGCCGATATCGTATACATGACGCGTGTGCAGAAGGAGCGCTTCTCCGACCTGATGGAGTATGAGCGTGTGAAGAACACCTATATCCTCAAGGCCAGCATGTTGGCCCATACCAAACCCAACATGAAAATCCTGCATCCCCTACCCCGCGTCAACGAGATTGCCTACGACGTGGACTCCACCCCACAGGCCTATTATATCCAACAAGCGCGCAACGGGCTGTACGCCCGTGAGGCCATCATCTGCGATGTCCTTGGCCTCACGCTCGACGACATCAAGAACGACACGACTATCATCCCTTGAGCCATGAACAAGAAAGAACGCCTCGTAGCCGCCATCAAGAACGGCACAGTTATCGACCATATTCCCGCCGACAAAACCTTCCAGGTAGTCACTTTGCTGGAACTCAACACGCTGACCTCGCCCGTGACGATAGGCTATAACTATCCCTCCACGAAAGTAGGCCGCAAAGGCATCATCAAGGTCAGCGACCGTTTCTTCAGCGATGCTGAGATTTCCCGCCTCTCGGTGGTTGCCCCCAACGTCGTCCTCAATATCATCCACGACTACGAAGTGGTGGAGAAGAAGACGGTGGAGACTCCCGACGAACTGCGCGGCATCGTGAAGTGCAACAACCCTGTTTGCATCACCAACAACGAACCGATGCAGACCATCTTCCATGTGGTGGACAAATCGCACGGCACCCTCCGCTGCCGTTACTGCGACAAGGAACAGAACATCGAGCAAGTAGAACTGGTATAACCTCCCCCATGCTCGAATAAGCATAGGTTGAAGTGTGAAAAAGTGACATACGTCCTTTTAACTCCTCTTTAACATCTTGTCAACTCCAGAAATATCATACAATTCCAAATAATCAACAAAACAATGAAGAGAGACCAAGTAATTTTCGACCTTATTGAACGTGAGCACCAACGCCAGTTGAAAGGCATGGAACTCATCGCTTCAGAGAATTTCGTCAGCGACGAGGTAATGCAGGCCATGGGCAGTTGCCTCACCAACAAATACGCCGAGGGCCTTCCCGGCAAGCGCTATTATGGCGGTTGCCAAGTGGTGGACCAGGTGGAAGACCTTGCCCGCGAGCGCGTGAAGCAACTTTTTGATGCCGAATGGGCTAATGTGCAGCCCCACTCCGGAGCACAAGCCAATGCCGCAGTGTTGCTGACCGTCCTCAACCCTGGCGACACCTTCATGGGATTGAACCTGGCTCATGGTGGCCATCTATCGCATGGCTCTGCCGTGAATACCTCCGGCATCCTCTACAAGCCCGTGGGCTATAACCTCAACAAGGAGACCGGCCGTGTAGACTACGACGAGATGGAACGTCTGGCACAGGAGCACAAGCCCAAACTGATTATTGGCGGCGGCTCTGCCTACAGCCGTGAGTGGGACTACAAGCGCATGCGCGAGATTGCCGACTCCGTGGGTGCCCTGCTGATGGTCGACATGGCTCATCCTGCCGGCCTCATCGCTGCCGGTCTGCTCGACAATCCTCTTCGCTATGCCCATATCGTCACCTCCACCACGCACAAGACTCTCCGCGGTCCGCGCGGTGGTATCATCCTCTTGGGCAAAGACTTCGACAACCCGTGGGGCAAGACCACTCCGAAGGGCGTGGTGAAGAAGATGAGCCAGTTGCTCGACAGTGCCGTGTTCCCCGGCACACAAGGCGGTCCGCTGGAGCATGTCATCGCAGCCAAAGCAGTAGCCTTCGGCGAGGCACTTCAGCCAGAGTTCAAGGCATGGGCATTACAGGTGCAGAAAAACGCTCGTGTGCTCGCCGACGAGTTGATGAAGCGTGGCTTCGGCATTGTGAGCGGTGGCACCGACAACCACTCCATGCTCGTTGACCTCCGCACGAAGTATCCCGACCTCACCGGCAAGGTGGCAGAGAACGCCCTCGTGTCTGCCGACATCACGGTAAACAAGAACATGGTACCGTTCGACACCCGCAGCGCATTCCAGACCTCCGGTATCCGCCTCGGCACTCCTGCCCTCACCACCCGTGGTGCTAAGGAAGACCTGATGGTATTGATTGCCGAACTGATAGAGGAAGTGCTCAATGCTCCTGAAGACGAGAAAGTGATTGCAAGCGTACGCGCCCGTGTCAACGACACGATGAAAGACTATCCTCTCTTTGCATACTAATCATTGCCGGTTGGGGATGTTTCATCCCCAACCATTTTTTACCTTTCACCTTTATCTTCTACTATGGCGCTGAAGAAGAAAAAAAAGACCAAGAAAAATGAAGGTCAACTGATGTTGTTCAGTTCAGAGGAAATGTTGGGCAAGGAGTTGTCTCCCGACAGCACCAAGGGTGCTGTCACCATTCAGGAAGAGGAAGCAGAAGATGAAGGGGTATCAGTGAACACCACAACCACGGAGAACATCTCTTCCGACGACAGGCCCATTGCCACTGAAACACCGGCAATGGAACCGAAAGAAGTGGTGGGCACACCATTGTTGTCGGATATTGTCAACGACGACCCTTTTGCGCCTTTCATCGACGACCCCAAGAGCACATCGGAGCGTATCGTCCATGAGATGGTGGCTGCCATGACATTGCTCGACCGCTTCAGCGTGAATCAGGTGCGTCTGATTGCCATGCAGGCCTCTCCCATCGCCCAAAGTGGTGTTGATTTTTCAAAGACTTACCAACTGCCTTCACTCCCCGGCTTCACCATGAACGGCTACAGCATGCTGGCACTGTCGTATGTAAGTTTCAAACGGGTCTTTCCCAATATGATCGACCGCTTGGACCAAGATTTCACAAAAGAATACGAGTTGGCACTGAAAAGGTTCAAGGATTGAAGATTGATAATTGAAGATTGAAGATTGAAAATTGCCGCTTTGCGGCGAATGTCTGCTGCATGCCGCAAGTGCTGACCAAGGGGTGTAGAGACGGGATTCTTCCCGTCTCACCAGAAGAGGCTGGGTAAATGGTAGTTAAAAGACCATACGTCACTTTTACTCTCTTATCATTCCTCCTTCGACTCCAATAATCAAGGATTTACTTCAACTCACAGATGCCTGTTGGTGTTTTCCTTTTGAGCACCTCCAAGCCGAAGTCTTCACCGGCAATGATGCCATGACTTCTCAAGATTTGCTCCACTGTGATACGTGCCAGTTCGGGATGGTTGTTTTCCTCACTGAGATGGCACAGCCATACTTTCTTCAATAGCGGGGTGGCGTTTTCTGCCAATACCATGCCACACTCTTTATTGCTGAGGTGTCCGTCCTCACTCAGAATACGTTCCTTGAGAAATACGGGATACTTGCCCTTAGCCAGCATTTCCAAGTCGTGGTTGGCTTCCAGCACCAGGTAGTTGGCTTTCCCTATATACGACTTGATCTCATCGGTCACATGTCCCACGTCGGTAATGAGGCAGAATGTCACCCCATCATGCTGCACCATATACCCCACGTTGTCGGAACTGTCGTGTGGCACGTTAAAGGCAGTAACCTGAAAATCATCAAGTTGCAGTGTTTCTCCCTTTTTCAGGTATCTCACGAAATGCCTGTCCACCTTATGTCGCACACAATAATTGTGCTCAATGCCGGTATGAACCTTGCTGGTGGCATAAACCGGTATGGAGAACTCATGGCTCAGGCTTCCCACCGACTTCACATGGTCGGCATGGTCGTGTGTGAGGAGAATGTTCTTGATTCTGTTCAGAGGAAGGCCATAGTCATGGAAATGCTTTTTCAACACCCTCACACCTATGCCCACGTCTATCATCAAACCGTCATTTTCTGTGAACAGAAAATAACAGTTTCCACTACTTCCACTACCTAAACAGATAAAATTCAGCATGTTAACTTTATGTAAACACATGAGGGCAAAGGGTCATAAGCCCCTTGCCGCAAAAATATCATGCAAAATTACAAATAAGCCGACGAAAAGCAAAAAAAATCGCGAAGTTTTATTTTTTTAGAACGGCATTCCCACTGCGAAATGGAAGGTGAAGTCGCGGCTCAAGACAGGATGGGTGATGGGATAATGCTCGCGCTCGTTGTCATAGGCTGGGTCGATGGCTTTCATGCCCATGTCGAAGCGAAGGATGAAATAGTCGAAATTGAGTCGCACACCCAGACCATAGGCTGCTGCTATCTGCTTGTAGAACTCGTCTATCTTGAACTGTCCCCCTGGCTGGTCGGGGTAATCTCTCAGTGTCCAAATATTACCGGCGTCAACGAACAAGGCCCCGTCGAACTTCCAGAACAGGTGTGTACGGTATTCCAGACTGAGGTCGAGTTTCATGTCACCGGTCTGGTTGATGAAGTCTATCGCTCCGTTGGCTCCTTTAAACGACCCAGGCCCCAGTCCTCTTACGTTCCATCCCCTCACCGAGTTGGCACCCCCCGAGAAATAGCGTTTCTCGAAAGGCAGCACCTTGCTGTTGCCATAGGGATATGCCAGTCCCATGCCTACGTGCATCACGAGTGAGTTTTCCTTGTCGAAACTGATAATCCTCGTATAGTCAACATCCCCCTTCATATATTGCGCGAAAGCGATGTTGAAGAGTGTCCGTTGCCCCTCGTCGTTGGTCTTGAAATCGAAGATGGAGGAAGCCAACTTGAGCAGGTTTCCTCCCGCTTCCACATTGATTCTCAAGGCATTGACCCCATTGTTATAGGTCATGCCGAATCCCGTGCGCATGATAAACAGATCCTGGTAGTTGTATCTGAGGATGGCGTTGCGGTTGTTTACATTGTCAAGATATTCGTCCTTGAAGGTTTTCGATATCCACGGCATATAGATATAGTTGAGGTCGAGGGCATCGAGTTTGTATGTCCATCGTCCTCTTGGCACGCCCCAACGATAGCGCCATCCTGCCGAGAGCACCTGTCGGTGAAACTCGGGCCTGTTCTGCATGTTGTAACTGAAAGAGAGTTCAGAGGTGGCATTGAAGTCACGCTTGAACTCGCTGGAGAGGAACGGCGCGACAAATCTCGGGAATTCAATTTTCGACTCCACGCCATACTCCATGTAGTCTTCGTTCTGATAGCCCTCCAGTCCGGTAATGGCTTCATACGCCCCTCTCAACTGCACGGAAAACATTTCCGACCCATGGAAGAGGTTCCTGTTCTGATAGGTCACCGACACTGCCGCGCCAAGGTCACCCGCCGTATTGGTGCCTTCGGGTTGGAACGAGATGGTACTGGGTTTGTTGACACCATATTGTATGCTGCAGTCAAGAAGCCCGGAGTCGGGCACTTCAGAAAACCTGACGTTGGCGAAGCGTATGGCATTCAATCGGCTGAAGTTGTTGTAGGTGCGCTGCACCGCAGAGGCCTTATAAGGCTGTCCTGACGTGATAGCGGTGGCATCTTCGAGCACCGACCGCTTGATTCTCACCGTCGATGTCGTGTCGATGCACGAGTAGGCGATATTCCTCACCATATACCGGGGATGTGCTGTCTCCGGGGCCTCGCTTCTCGCCTGGTATTTCGCCAAATGCAGGGTGAGGTCCACCAATCGGCTTCCCCTCGCCGTGTCGGCCTCAAACCGGATATACTCCTTATGGAATTTGTAGAATCCCTTGTCGAGCAAGATGGCAGTGAGCCGGTTGCGCTCTTGGTCGAGTCCGTTGATGGTGAACCTGTCGCCCGTCTTGAGCCTGAGCGCATCGGGCTCATCCTCCAGCACCTTGGCGATGTTGTCGTCTTGTATGTCATACTGCATCTGGCGTATGATATACGGCTCACCAGGATGAAGCAAGTAAATGGCCTTGAGTTTTTTCCCTTTCACCTTCACCTCATGTTTCACCGACGCGTTCATATAACCCATGTTCTGCATGGCCTTGAGCAGGTCGGCCTTGGTGAGTTCTGCCTGCAGGGTGTCGTAAAGTACGGGAGCCTCGCCCACGTTGCGCAGTGTGCGGTTTATCCATTTCGTGGTGTCGCTGCCTGCCATGGCGAAGACGCCGAGGGGTATCTTGAAGAGTGAGAACCACTTCGAATTGCCCCTTTGCCGTACATATTGCTGCAGGGTTGCCGCATCGATGTCCTTGTTGTCCGACTTCACCGTCACGCCTTTCAGCAGATAGTGGTTCTCGGGGATATACTTCGTCGTAGAGCACGAAGCAAGGAGGATGGCAGCCATGGCCACCACCCCTACAGCAAGAGCCCAACGGCTCTTTCGCGTGCACCGGAGCATATCCCTCATAGTAAGGTTACTTCATCTCTACGAGGATACGGAACACCTTCCCGGGAGCCTCTGCCCATGTCTTCATCGCCTCATGCGCCCCCTCGGGTGTCACCACCTTCGAAATCAGTTGGTCAACCGGACAGGTGCCTCTCTCCAGGTAGTGTATCACAGCCCTGAAGTCGGAGGGCATGGCGTTTCTCGACCCTCTGATATCGAGTTCTTTCTGTACGAAGAGTTTGGTTGCAAACGACACGTCGGTCTTGGCATAGCCGATGCAGATGACCCTGCCGGTGAATGCCACCACGTCGACAGCCATCTGGTAGGTCACCGGACTGCCCACAGCCTCAATCACCACATCGGGTCCGAAACCTGCGGTCATCTCGCCGAGCCGCTGTTTCACATCCTCCGTCAGGGTGTTGATGGTATAGGTTGCCCCCATGCGTTTGGCCAAGGCCAACTTCTGGTCGTCGATGTCGGCTGCCACCACGGTAGCGCCCCTGAGGGCTGCCCGCACCACAGCGCCCATGCCCACCATACCGCATCCGATGACGAGCACCACATCGATGTCGGTCACCTGTGCCCTTGCCACGGCATGGAATCCTACGCTCATGGGTTCGATAATGGCACAGGTGCGTGTGTCGAGTTGTCCTGCAGGAATGATTTTCTCCCAAGGCAGGTTGATATACTCACGCATCGCGCCATCGCGCTGCACGCCCAGTGTCTCATTGTGCTGGCAGGCGTTCACCCTGCCGTTGCGGCATGAAGCGCACTTGCCGCAGTTGGTATAGGGGTTCACGGTAACCACCATTCCAGGTTGGATATGGTCGGGCACGCCGCTGCCCACCTCTTCTACCACGGCGCCTACCTCATGGCCGGGGATGACCGGCATCCTCACCATGGGGTTTTTGCCAAGATAGGTGCTGAGGTCGGAACCACAGAATCCTACATATTCGAGGCGCAGGAGCACCTCACCTTCTTGGGGTTTTTGCTTTTCTACATCTACTACCGCCATTTCTCTCTCGGCGGTGATTTTCACTGCTTTCATTTCTTTATTACTATTTTGAGTTAAAGGGGAGTTAAAGAGGAGTTAAAAGGGACATTTGTATCTATTTAACAGCCACTTACCCAGCCTCTTCTGGTGAGACGGGAAGAATCCCGTCTATACACCCCTTAGTCAGCACTTGCGGCATGCAGCAGACATTCGCCGCAAAGCGGCAATTTTCAATTTTCAATCGGGCGAAGCCCGGATAATTTTCAATATTATTCCGACATGTTCTTGATATACGGCAGTTGCACGAGGTCGTGCAGATGATAGAAGCGGGTGGCGTTCTCGCCGAGGAAGAGGCGTTTCTCCTCGTCGGTGAGCGCACCGCTCTTCGTCACGAAATCATACGACATACGGTAGGTGATGGCGGTGATGGTGCGTGGGTAGTCGCTCCCCCACATCAGTTTCTCTATCCCCACCAAGTCTGCAGCCTCCTTGATGGCCTTGATGGCACCATCGAAGGGGTAGAACTCGCTGTTATAGAGCCAGGTGATGCCTCCTGCCTCCACCATCACGTTGTCGTGGCGCGCGAGGAGCACCTGCTGTTGCCAGCCCTCGATGGTAGGCATGCCGAAGTGACCGATGGCCACGCGGAGACGTGGGTGCTGCTCGATGACTTCTTTCATCTCTCCCACCTGCATGTCGCCGTCGGCGAGGGTCACCGAGAGAAAAACGTCGTTCTTCTCCATCATATCAAACATCTGCATCATCTCGTCGGAGTTGAGCATCACTCTTTGGTTGTCGGTGATGAGGCGGTGTCCGGGAATAGCAATGCCCTGAAACCCCTCACCGATGAGTCTTTCGGCTTCGTCGGCGAAGTGCGGTTGGAAGTAGTCGCACATGCCGCAGGTAACGAAGCGGTTGGGGTATTTCTGCTGTACCTCTTTCAAGTAGTCGTTCTGGAAACCGTCGATAAGTTCCTGCACAACGACGGCTGCCGCCACCTGTGCATAGTCCATGTTGGAGAGGAATATCTCGGCAGAGTTGAAACCGTCGGTGAAAAAAGGCGACATCATCTGCACCTCATTGCCGAGGAACATCGCTCTGCCGTTCTTGAGCGACTTGATAGCCAAGCCGTTCCATGTGGTATCCTGTTGTCGCCAGAGATGGCTGTGTGCGTCGATGATGGTCATGGTCTCAACTGTTTTTCCATCTCACCCTCATCTGGTCACCGATGATTCGCTGCACCTCTTCCACGAGTTGACGGTCCATCTCCTCGTCGACGAAGCGAATGTTCTTCAGCACATTGTCGGGATTGGTGCTGCTGAAGAGTGTCGTGGCAATCCTCGGGTTCAGACTGGTGGCAAACTGTATGGCGAGTTTCTCTATGGGGTAGCCTTTCTCCGTGCAGAAATCGGCAGCGCGCTTGCAGGCCTCCTTCAGCGGGTCGGGAGCGGGATGCCATGGCGGTGTGCCTCTCTGCGAGAGCAGACCCATCGACAGTGGCGAGGCATTGATTACCCCTACCCCATGTGCCTCGAAGAAGTCGAGATAGTCTACAAGCATGTCATCGTTGAGCGAGTAGTGACAGAAACAGAGCACCGACTCCACGGTACCCTCCGGAGAGTGTTCTATCACCCATTTCAGGTTCTCGGGCTGCAGGTCGGTAATGCCCACATGCCCCACCACACCTTTCTTCTTCAATGCCACAAGGGCGGGCAATGTCTCGTCTACCACCTGCTGCAGGTCGGCAAACTCGATGTCGTGCACGTTGATGAGGTCGATAAAGTCGACGTTGAGTCGCTGCATGCTCTCATACACGCTGTCGGTGGCGCGCTGGGCGGAGTAGTCCCAGGTGTTCACGCCGTCTTTCCCGTAGCGTCCCACCTTTGTGGAGAGGTAGTACCTGTCGCGGGCTATCTCCTTGAGTGCCTTTCCCAGCACCATTTCTGCCTTCAGGTGTCCATAGTAAGGCGACACGTCGATGAAGTTGATGCCGTTGTCCACGGCGGTATGCACGGCCCTGATGCCTTCTTCCTCACGCAGGTCGTGAAACACACCTCCCAGTGACGATGCACCGAAAGCGAGGTTGGCTACCTTCATCCCGGTTTTTCCAATTTCGTTGTAGACCATAATGATGTATATTAATGTGTTTGTTCTTTTTCCGCAGCAAAGTTACGCATTTTTTCCGACATACCTCTTTCTTTTTCATTTTTCAATCATGCCATGATAGATTTTGTTTCTTACACGCTCTATAAGGGAAAAGGAACAACAAAGTGAACGGACAATCAAATTCCTGAACGAGTTCCCCCGCCGCCAAGCGGCAAAGAAAACAACAATCCTGCATTTGCTTCGGCAACAGTCTCTATGCAAGGAAAACAAACCAACGCCGAATCCGGGAGACAATAGGCAACCAAAAACCTTACAGCCATGACAACTTCAAGATTCTTCAGTTTGGTAGCCACCCTGTTGCTCACCCTCACTGTTTCCGCAGTAACTCCAACCACCAAGCAGTCTGTCACTGCACAGCCCGTAGCCACAGAGGTGCAGGGCATAGGAGGCCACGACACACACACCGACCGTGTGATAGCCCAGCACACCGACGTCTATACCGTCACTTTCCGCAGCGGACAGGAAGCCTGGGTCTACGTATCCGGCGATGGTGACACCGACCTCGACCTCTACATCTACGACGAGAACGGCAACCTCATCGACTCCGACACCGACAGCACCGACGAGTGCCTCTGCACCTTCACACCGAGGTGGACAGGACAGTTCAAGATCAAAATCAAGAACTACGGCAACGTCTACAACGAGTACCAGATCACTACCAGTGCATGGTGAGAGGTGATGACGACCACGAGCCGAATCTCACGAAAGAACTACAAATATTGACAGAATAATATCATGAAAACAAACACATAGGTTAGTTGAAATTTTAGAGTAGTAATGATTATGTACAAAAGAAGAGGCACCGAGCGAGGTGCCTCTTTCTTTTTATGGCTACGAAAGAATTTGGGATTTCTGATTTTTTTCTTATATTTTTCCCTCACAATTATGCCAAGGCATTGTCAACCCTTCAATCTGTGATTTGTGAAAAAAGGAGTGCCTTCATGGCACTCCCATATTTGGCAGAGGATTTTTCTTTGTGGAGGGGCGTTCTCACCATCTTCATATACTACATTATCATCATTTGTCCTGGTAGTGTCCTTCGACTGTGACCACGAGGACAATCAGGTAGTCTTCAAACACCTCATAGACGATTCTGTCATGAGCAGTGATATGTCGTGAATACACATCGCCGCCTTTTCCTTTCAGTTGTTCAGGATGCCCGGTTCCGGTTCTTGGATGGTCAACTAACTCTTTGAAAATCTTCTGCAATTTCTTGAGAAGTATAGGATTCGATTTCTTCCACTTTCGGATGACTTTGTCTGCATCCGTCGAAATTTCAATTCTATACATGGCTACATGGAATCGAAATAGTGGTCGATATCTTCGTGGCTTGTCAGGCTTACGGTCTTGCCTTCACGGTACTCTTTCCTTGCCTTTTCAATTTTCTCTTCCAGTTCAGGGGTGATGGCAACATCTACTTCTCCTTCATCCACAGGTATGATGGTGAAGAGTTTGTTCTTTCTCCTAATGAATACTTTTTCTCCAGCCAGAACAAGGTCGAAATATTTGGCCAGTTGACTCCTGAAATCTGCTACTGTTAACGTGCTCATGATTGTCCTTTTTATCAGTTTCGATGCAAATTTACAAGTTTCTTAGTAATTACCAAAATTTGTGTACATTTTTTTGTACATATTATAGAAAATTGAAAATAATAACGATTCATTGAAATAGGCTACAGACACAGTGGAAAAGTGTTGAAAAATAAAAGATTTCCACGAAAAATAGAGGCTATACTTAATTTTCAATATTCAAAGTTGCGATTAAGCGTTTCTGTCCCCCGATAACGGGGGAACCGAAGGGGGTGTAAAGACCATTGAAGCAGACGAAAACTTGTTTTCAGTATGCCGAGCGTGAGCAAGTTCATGCGAAGCATAAAGTTGCGATTAAGCGTTTCTGTCCCCCGATAACGGGGGAACCGAAGGGGGTGTAAAGACCATTGAAGCAGACGAAAACCTGTTTTCAGCATGCCGAGCATGAGCAAGTTCATGCGAAGCATAATTTTCAATTTTCAATCTTCAATATTAAGTGATAGATTTCTTCCTATCCATGCTCTATAAGGGAAAAGAAACAAAGAAAACAACAATCCTGCATTTGCTTCGGCAACAGTCTCTATGCAAGGAAAACAAAACAACGCCGAATCCGGGAGACAATAGGCAACCAAAAACCTTACAGCCATGACAACTTCAAGATTCTTCAGTTTGGTAGCCACCCTGTTGCTCACCCTCACTGTTTCCGCAGTAACTCCAACCACCAAGCAGTCTGTCACTGCACAGCCCGTAGCCACAGAGGTGCAGGGCATAGGAGGCCACGACACACACACCGACCGTGTGATAGCCCAGCACACCGACGTCTATACCGTCACTTTCCGCAGCGGACAGGAAGCCTGGGTCTACGTATCCGGCGATGGTGACACCGACCTCGACCTCTACATCTACGACGAGAACGGCAACCTCATCGACTCCGACACCGACAGCACCGACGAGTGCCTCTGCACCTTCACACCGAGGTGGACAGGACAGTTCAAGATCAAAATCAAGAACCGCGGCAACGTCTACAACGAGTACCAGATCACTACTAGTGCATGGTGAGAGATGATGACAAATACAAAAAGCCGAATCTCACGAAAGAACTACAAATATTGACAGAATAATATCATGAAACAAATATATGGTTAGTTGAAATCTGTTGAGAATAGTAAAAATGATTATGGACAGAAATGGAGACGCCAGGCGTGGCGTCTCTTTTTTATGACTACGAAGAAATCTGATATTTCCGGCATTTTTTTATCTTTTTCTCTGAAGATGCATCAGTTTTGATTTTTATTGATTATTTTTGTAAAATCAAACACAATTCATGCACCATGAAAAAAGCCGTGCTCACCATCATTGTTTTCGCCACCGCCATCATCGGCCAGAGAATGCCATTTGGGACGACTTAGAGGACGAGAAATTGCTGATGAAGGGCGATAGACAAGAGACGGTGAAAATGTGACAAAAGGTCCCAAAGAAATATAAAAAATCCAACAATATGGAAACAACATCTGCAAAACGTAATTTTGTGTTCATCTCCTACAACCACAAGGATGTGAAATGGGCACAGTGGCTACAGAAAAAACTGGAGTGGTATCGCCTGCCGACGGAAATCCACAACGAGTTTTCCGACTCACGCTATATCCGTCCGGTGTTCCGCGACAGAGACACCCTCACCTCGGGCGTGCTCAACGACGAACTGCGCAACCACCTGGAAGCCTCACAGTTTCTCGTGGTGCTCTGCTCGCCCAACTCCGCGAAATCGGAATGGGTAAGCGATGAAATCAAGGCATTCATTGAGATGGGACGCCTCGACAAAATCGTTCCCTTCATCGTCGACGGCAATCCACAAGATTACAGCCACGCCGACATTTCCCAACCCCTGATGGGCGAGTGTTTCCCCCGTGCCCTGCGCGAATGGAACACCAACCACCCTGACAAGAACCTGCTGGGCATCGCCGTGACCGACGACGGGAAGACCGACCGTCAGAAAGCATTCATCCGTCTGGTAGCCCACCTGCTCGGCGTGGAGTTCGACACGCTGTGGCAGCGCCACAAACGCTATATCCGTCGTATGATTACCATGCTCTCCGTCCTCGCCGTGGTGGCACTGGCACTGGTCTACTGGTTCATGATTCCCGTGAAGGTGAGCGTCACCATCAAAGACGACAAGAGCCAGTTGCCGGAGATGGAGCACGGCATCCTCAACGTGAACGGCAGCGAATATCCACTGACGAATCCCGACACTACCATCAACATCGGGGCACTGCCAGGGTACAACAGGCTGAGGAAAATCCCGATGAGTTTCCACGCCGACAGGTTCTATATCGACGAGAAAGAGATGCTGCCGGTGAGTGCGGGCATCACACAGCACATCACGCTGCAACTGCACCGCGACAGCACGTTTGCCGTCTTCGCCGGAGCAGTGTACGACGGGGCATACGACAACTACGCCACACACCCCTTGGTGGGCGCGAAGGTGACGGTGGGGAAATATGAGACCACTACCGATGACAGCGGACATTTCCGCATCGACATCCCCCTCGCCGACCAGCAGGAGGTGAAACCGGTACGCATCGAGATGCAAGGCTACAAGCCGTATGAACGCGAGGATGAGAGCCCGAACAAGGAACTGAGTTACTTGATGTTCCGTTAATTATTGAAAATTGAAGATTGAAAATTGAAATTATCATGATGAAAAAAATGTTGATGGGCTGTCTTGTCATGGCCTTCTGCGCCATCGGTTGCGCAAAAACAGAACAGAAATCGGGAATTGAAACAACCGAACAAAGTGCTGCTGGTAATGTGGCGGCAGACGAGGGTGTGATGGAAGGTACCGACGTGCCTCCCGTCTTCACATTATGCGTGAAGGGACTGCCTCTCTTCGCCCCCTTCAACGAGGGTGACATCCTCAACGAGGGTAAGGCACTGAGAGAGACACCCGCGAAATACACCAAACTCATTATCGGCGAGAGTGTCTTCGACGTCAGTTACAAAGAGGAGAAAAACAAGCAATTGGAGCATGACGACAGTTACATGAACCAGTATGTGTATAAGACGAAAGACGAGATGAAAGGACAACTCTATACCTATGCCGATGCAAAAGCCCTGGAAGCATATATGCAAACCCACGGCGATACGAGTGCCGAGGGTGAGTTATACCCCATGGAGTACACCTACGGCATCCTGGTGTCTGCCGACTACCTGAAAGACCGCTCCGTGATGAAATCCTTCGCCACGACGACAGAAGACCCCACCGAACCGCAGTTCAGCGCGAGTGTCATCGCGAAAGTGGAGAAAATGGTGGGCGCAAAAGTGGAGAGCAACCGCATTGCCCAAGTCATCGGCAATGATGAGTACAACTTCGGTGTGATGAAGACAAAACCCAACGACGAGTATGCCCTGGCAGTTTGGGTGCTGGCAAAAGGCGACGAGGTGTGCATCCACACCGACACCTGCATGGTGGAAGGCGGAGAGGTGATGTGGTCGAACTACGACCCCGAGGAATACATGGAACCCGACATTCTCGCTGTAGTGAAAGGGAAAAACGGTCTCGACATCTACTGCTCCCATGCCTCCACCGACGAAACGGTGAACTATATGCTCATGCGGCAGGAAGGAACGAGAATGAGAAAATACGACATGGGCGGATTCTACCAGATGTATGAGTAGTTTTCAAGGGCTGTTAATGAGTTATTACTCTTAAATCCTCTTAAGGAAAGTAAAATCTTTATTCAATAGGCTTTTTATTCGTGGATTTTTTCACTACCTTTGTCCCCATGATTGGCAAAGGGCGGATAAAGAGCGTGCGACAACTGGAACTGAAGAAGTTTCGGCGACATACGGGACTGTTCGTGGCCGAGGGTCCGAAAGTGGTGGGCGACCTCCTCGAGGTGATGACCCCGCAGACGGTCATCGGCACCACGGCATGGATAGAGAGCCACCGTCTCCCTGCCGATGTGGAGACTGTCATCGTAGACGAGGACGAACTGCGCCGCGTGAGTTTCCTGCAACATCCCCAACAGGTGCTGGGCATCTTCCGGCAACCTATCGTGGAGGAGCGCATGGAGGAGTCGGCAGCCCACATCGCCAACCACCTCTGCCTTGCCATCGATGGTGTGCAGGACCCTGGCAACATGGGCACCATCATCCGCATCGCCGACTGGTTCGGCATCGACACCATCTACAGCAGTGCCTCTACTGCCGATGCCTATAGCCCTAAGGTGGTGCAGAGCACGATGGGCAGCATCGCCCGTGTGCGGGTGGTGACGACAGACCTCGTGGCATTGGCGCGACAGTTGCCTGCCGACGTGCCCGTCTATGGCACGGTGCTCGACGGCGACAACATCTACTCCGCCAACCTTTCCGACCGCGGACTGCTGGTGATGGGCAACGAGGGCAACGGCATCACGCCAGAGATGCGCACACTGCTCACCCACCGCCTCCTCATCCCCAACTACCCGGAAGACCGCCCAACAGCCGACAGTCTGAACGTGGCCATCGCCACCGCCATCGCCTGTGCGGAGTTCAGGAGAAGGCTACGGGATTAGGCCCATTGAAAAGTGAAAATCCCGCTTCGCAGCGAATGCCGGCTGTGCCTCAGTAAACAAAAAAAAACGGATTTTGTCTGCCTTCGGCCAGCACGACATTTGAAAATTGAAGAAGGAGAATTATTGCGGGCTATCATGCCCGAAAAATAATAGAATATGGAAAAAGAAATGTTGTACAAGAGCCGCAGTTTCTCGTCGTGCATCCTGGCTGCTTACCAGTTGATGAGCAAGAACCTGCGCAACATCCTCAAGGCCACTTGGCTGCCAGTGCTGATTTACGTCTTCATCCTGGCCTCCTTCCTCCTCATCAACCTCCCCAACGAAGAGGTGGTGGCACTGGGTATCGCCCATTTTGCCCTTTATATCGGGGTGCTGGCATCCTGTCTGCTGGGACTCATCGTCACTGGCATATGGGCCCTCTCGCGCCTGATGAGCATCCTCAATGAGGAGCCCCGACGATGGAACTTCATGCGTGCGGTGTGGCTCACACTCAACAGCATCGTCATCACCCTTGTCATCACTGCCGTGGTGGTAGCAGTGGCGAAGTTGGCTGGCGGATATCTGGCACCCTACATGCAGAACCATTTCTGGCTGTTTCTCTGCCTGGCATTCTTCATCGTGCTGCTGGCTGTCGTGCTGCTCCTGCCCCTTAACTACGTGTTTATGAAATATCTCAACGAGCGCGACATGCGTTTCTGGCACGACTTCCTGCCAAGTTACCGCATCGGCCTGCGCCGCACGAGTTTCATATTCATCACCCTGTTCATCACCGGCCTTATCGTGTTGATCCTGGCAACCATCGTGATGCTCCCCTACCTCACCCTGACCTCTGCCTACTACACCTCGCTGATGGGACACATCCTGGGCGATGCCTCCGACCTCCCCGGCTACTTCCCCGTGCTCTACTTCATCACCACGGCAGTGGTCTATTTCCTGCTGTGGTATGTGTCGGCATTCATCATCGTCGTGGTATTCTTCATGTATGGCTCGATAGAGAAACGCCGTGAGGAACAACGTGCTATACGGCTGGAGGAGCAACAGGCACCAATCCCAGAAAGCGAGTTGAACGACATACCCCCCATCAGCCTACAATAGACATGAGACAACGCATCTTATTCATCGACCGCGACGGCACCATCATCGAAGAGCCTGCCGACGAGCAAATCGACGCTTTCGAGAAACTACGCTTCACGGAAGGCGTGTTCCGCAACCTGTCTTTCATCCGCCAGCACACCGACTTCAAACTGGTGATGGTGAGCAATCAGGACGGACTGGGCACACCGTCGTTTCCAGAAGACACGTTCTGGCCCGTGCACAATTTCATCCTGCAGACACTCCACGGCGAAGGCATCGACTTCGACGCCATCCATATCGACCGCCATTTTCCCGAAGACAACCACCCCAACCGCAAACCCGGCACCGGCATGTTGGGCGAATATTTCGACAACGAGGCCTACGACCTGGCAGGCAGTTATGTCATCGGCGACCGTGAGGTCGACCGCCAGTTGGCTGCCAACCTCGGATGCAAGGCGTTGATTCTTGGCGACGAAGGCATGACATGGAGCCGCATCGCCGAACTGCTCTTCGCCGGAGAACGCCATGCCGAGGTGCGCCGCACCACGAAGGAGACCGATATCGAGGTGGCCCTGACACTCGACGGCAACGGCCGTTGTGACATCTCCACCGGACTGGGGTTCTTCGACCATATGCTTGAGCAGATAGGGAAACACGGACAGACCGACCTGACCATCCACGTGCGCGGCGACCTGCATGTGGATGAGCACCACACGATGGAGGACACCGCCCTCGCCCTTGGCGAATGCCTGCGGAAAGCACTTGGCGAGAAGCGCGGCATAGAGCGCTATGGCTACTGCCTGCCGATGGACGACTGCCTGGCGAGCGTGGCCCTCGACTTCGGCGGCCGGCCGTGGCTGGTATGGGATGCGGAGTTCCACCGCGAGCGTATCGGCGATGTGCCCACCGAGATGTTCCTGCACTTCTTCAAAAGTCTGAGCGATGCTGCACAGATGAACTTGAACATCAAAGCAGAGGGCACCAACGAGCACCACAAGATAGAGGGCATCTTCAAGGCTTTCGCCCGCGCGCTGAAGATGGCGGTAGCACGAAACATCTACCACTACGACCTGCCCTCCACCAAAGGCACACTATAAAGACCATAAAAGACTATAAAGTCCCTTATATAAAAAAGATAGAAAAAGAATGGGAAAACTGATTATCAATTCTTACGACGAGTTCGCCGCCCATTTGGGCGAAGACCTGGGATGCTCCGACTGGCTGCTCATCGACCAGGAACGTATTAACCTCTTTGCCGATGCCACACTCGACCACCAGTGGATTCACGTTGACACAGAACGTGCCAAGGTGGAGAGTCCCTACAAGAGCACCATAGCACACGGCTATCTCACCCTGTCGGTACTTCCCTACCTCTGGGACCAAGTGATAGAGGTGAACAATATCAAAATGCTGGTAAACTATGGCATGGACAAGATGCGCTTCGGCATCCCCGTGGTCACCGGAAGTCGTGTGCGGTTGGTGACCAAACTCCACAACATACAGAACCTCCGTGGTATCTGCAAGACGGAAATAGCATTCAAGATTGAGATAGAAGGACAGCGCAAGCCCGCCCTCGAAGGCATCGCTTCTTTCTTATACTATTTTCAATAATCCTACTCTATCTCGTACTTGTTGTCGTGCGAGGCGCGCTTGGGGGTGGTACTCACCCCTGCATACTCACCGGCTTCAAGCACGCCGGGAGGAGTGGTGTTCTCAAACTCTTCGGCCATGATATACCTGGTGCTGCCGGTATATTCCTCATAGCGCTTGCTCACCAGTTCCACATAGTCGTGGGTCTCGGTGCCACGCATATAACCGCACTTCACCACCGGGTCGCGGTAGTATTGCGGATGGCTGAGTTTGAGGATAAACTCCGACACTTGTTCCCAACTGTATTTGTTGCCCTTGTATTTCTCGGTGAGGGCCATGGCATCGCGCACATGCCCGATGCCGCCATTGTAGCACGCCATGAGAAAACACATCCGCTCATTGGGGTCGGGCACGTCTCTGAGCAGCATGGTGAGTTCGTTGATCATCTTCGCCGACGTAGCCACATTTTTCTCCGGGTCGAAGATGCTGTCGATGGGCAGGCCAACAGCCTGGGCCACCTTCGGCATAATCTGCATCAAGCCGCAGGCTCCCGCCCAGGAAACGGCATTGGGGTCGAAACACGACTCCTGATAACTGATGGCTGCCAGGAGCCTCCAGTCGAGATTGGCGGTCTCGGCGTATTTCTTGAAGAGGTGGTCCCATTCCGAGATAATGCCTTTATCCTTGTCGAGGAAAGAGGCGTAGACATGTCGCTCACCGCCAAAGCCGGAGAGGTATTTCTCCTGCATCTCCTGCATCTTCGCGATCATCTCGGGCTTGAACCAGGCGTTGATGCTGTCGGCCAACTCCCTGTTGTAGTACATCACCGCCCAACTCGACTCGTTGGCCTCGGGTCCGCAGAAGATGAGGCTGTCGGCAGCCGACACATTCTTGCTAAGGGGAGCGATAATGAGGTCGCCCATACCCTCACGCAGGTTCTTCACCATTTCCAGGGTGTCGAGACACTGCACCACTTCCACCCCCACGCCGAGATAATGGGCCAGTTGGGTGGCCACGAGGTACTGCACACCCAGTTCCGCCCCGTGTGCCGTGGTGAAATAGGTGTCTTCTCCCGAAACCGTGATAACCCGGATGGCACCACTCTCAAGTATCTCGGATAGCGCATACTGTGCCGTGGTGTCGATTTTCAGGGTATCTTCTATCGCGGTGCCCCAGGGAGTCGTCGCTTTTTGCTCTGGCTTCTTGTCATGACAAGCCACAAGAAGCAAAACTGCAAAAAAATAGTATAATCCTCGCACTCTGCTATTTGTAAAAATCGAAATTGGCTACAAAAGTAACACTTTTCTTGGACAATTGCATGAAAATCCATAATTTTGCAAACAAATTAAGAGATTTTTAAGAATAGTTACACCATATATCCATGTTAAGAATAGCCGTTCAGTCGAAAGGTCGTCTTTACGAAGACACCCTTCACTTACTCAATGAAGCAGATATTAAAATCAGTTCAAGCAGGCGCACCCTTCTGGTGCAATCCACCAATTTCCCCATCGAAGTGCTCTATCTACGCGACGACGACATTCCACAGAGTGTGGCGAGTGGCGTTGCCGACATCGGCGTGGTAGGCGAGAACGAGTTCGAGGAGCGTGGCGAAGAAGCCGACATCGTAAGCCGGTTGGGATTCAGCCGCTGCCGCCTGTCGCTGGCCATCCCGAGCAAGGAAGCCTACACGGGCCTGGAGTGGTTTGAAGGCAAGAAGGTGGCTACCTCCTACCCCAACATCCTCCGTCGGTTCATGGAAGAGAAAGGCATCAACATCGAAATACATGTCATCACCGGCAGTGTGGAGATTTCACCGGGCATCGGTCTTGCCGACGGCATTTTCGACATCGTGAGCAGTGGCTCTACGCTGGTAAGCAACAACCTTCGCGAAGTGGAGGTGGTGATGCAGAGCGAGGCACTGCTGATAGGCAACAAGCACCTCGACGAAGTGAAACGTGCCACCCTCGACGAACTGCTCTTCCGCATCGGCGCCGTGCGACAGGCAGAAGACAAGAAATACGTCAGGATGAACGTACCCCGTGAGCGTCTGGAAGAGATTATCGCTGTCTTGCCGGGGCTGAAGAGTCCCACCATCATACCACTGGCCGACGAGGAGTGGTGCTCCGTGCATACCGTGCTCGAGGAGCGCCGTTTCTGGGAAATCATAGGCCGACTGAAGGAACTGGGTGCCCAGGGCATCCTGGTAACCCCCATCGAGAAGATGATACTGTAGAGGAAGCCCCGGCATCCTTATTCACCTTCCCCCATTCAAGCACATTCACCATCATGAAAATAATATCCTATCCTAAGGAAGAAACCTGGGAACAGATTACACGCCGTCCCCAGATGGACACCGCCCAACTGAGTGCTACCGTGCGTGGCGTCCTCGACGACGTGCGCCAACATGGCGATGCTGCCGTGAAGCGCTACGAGGAACGATTCGACCATGTGGCTCTCAACTCACTGGCAGTGAGCGAGGCCGAGATGGAAGAGGCGGAGCACCTGGTGAGCCAAGAGTTGCGCGAGAGTCTCGAACTGGCGCATGCCAACATCCACCGCTTCCATGCCGCACAGCGCTTTGAAGGGTCGCCCTGCGACACCCAACCGGGTGTGCGCTGCTGGCAGAAGAGCGTGGCCATCGAACGGGTGGGACTGTATATCCCCGGTGGCACAGCACCTTTGTTCAGTACGGTACTGATGCTCGCCACCCCCGCCAAGATTGCGGGTTGTGGCGAAATAGTGCTCTGCACGCCTCCCAACCGGGAGGGTAAGGTGCATCCTGCCATCCTCGTCGCCGCTCGCATTGCCGGTGTGAGCAAGATTTTCAAGGCCGGCGGTGTGCAGGCCATCGGTGCCATGGCTTATGGCACGGAGAGCGTGCCCCGAGTGTATAAGATTTTCGGACCAGGCAACCAGTTTGTGATGGCTGCCAAACAGGAGGTATCGCTTCACGACGTAGCCATCGACATGCCCGCCGGACCGTCGGAGGTGTGTGTGGTGGCCGACGACAGCAGCCGTGCCGACTTCGTGGCTGCCGACCTGCTCTCACAGGCAGAGCATGGCCCCGACTCACAGTCGGTACTCATCACCACATCGGAACGTCTGCTTCACGAGGTGGAGAAGGAATTGTCTGCTCAACTGGCTGTACTGCCCCGCCGTGAGATTGCCGAGCAGTCGTTGGCCAACAGCATGATGATTCTTGTCGGCGATACCGACGAGGCCATCCGCCTGAGCAATGTCTATGCTCCTGAGCACCTCATTATCTGCACCACCGACTATGAGCAGTTGGGCGAGCGGGTGGTGAATGCCGGCAGCGTGTTTCTCGGCAATTATGCCTGCGAGAGTGCCGGCGACTATGCCAGCGGCACCAACCACACCCTGCCCACCCACGGCTATGCCCTGGCCTACAATGGGGTGAATCTCGACAGTTATTGCCGTAAAATTACTTTCCAGCACCTCACTGCCGAAGGCATCCGCCGCATTGGCAGGGCCGTGGAGGTGATGGCAGAGAACGAACAGTTGATGGGTCACAAGAACGCGATGACCTTGAGAATAAACGAAGTGAATAAAACCACTGACGCATGAAACCACTGAAAGAACTCGTGAGGCCCAACATCTGGCAGTTGTCGCCCTATAGCAGTGCCCGTGACGAATACAGCGGCCATGAGGCGCATGTCTTCCTCGATGCCAACGAGAATCCTTACAATGGCCCGCTCAACCGCTACCCCGACCCCTTGCAGCGTGAGTTGAAGAAACTCATCGCAAAGATAAAGGAAGTGGCAGAGAGCCAGATTTTCCTCGGCAACGGCAGCGATGAGGCCATCGACCTGGTGTATCGCTGTTTCTGCCGCCCCGGCATCGACAATGTGGTGGCCATCGAACCGACCTATGGCATGTACCGTGTATGTGCCGATATCAATGAGGTGGAATACCGCCCCGTGTTGCTCGATGAGCATTTCCAGGTGTCGGCAGAGAAAATGCTCGAAGCCTGCAACCGCTATACCAAGGTCATCTGGATTTGTTCGCCCAACAACCCGTCGGGCAACCTCATCGACCCCGATGAGATAGAACGCATCATCGAGGCTTTTGAAGGCATCGTGGTGGTGGATGAGGCGTATTCCGACTTTGCCCCGGGCAAGCCCTTCCGCACCAAACTGCGTCACTACCCCAACCTCATCGTCCTCAACACCATGAGCAAGGCTTGGGGCTGTGCTGCCATCCGTCTGGGCATGGCCTTTGCTTCGGAAGAGATTATCGGTTTGTTCAATAAGGTAAAATACCCCTACAACGTGAACGCGCTCACCCAGGAGCGTGCCCTCGAGATGTTGCAGTCGCCATACGATGTAGACAAATGGGTGAAACTGCTCCTGCAGGAGCGCACTCGCCTGATGGCGGCGTTCAACGACCTGCCCATCTGCAAACATGTCTATCCCACCGACGCCAACTTCTTCCTCGCCCGCATGACCGATGCTCCAGCCATCTACAACTATTTGATGGAGAACGGCATCATCGTGCGCAACCGCAGCCGCGTGACACTCTGCGAAAACTGTCTGCGCGTGACCATCGGCACAAAGAGCGAGAACAGTGCCCTGCTCTCTGCGCTGCGGCAATACTAATCATCATGCGTTTCTGAAAACAGCAAGGAGGGTGGGCTTCACGGTGAAGCCCACCCTCCTTGTTTTATCTTCCACTCTGTCTTCGCAGTTGGGGAATAGTCGCTGTTACTTCTCCTCCGGCACCTCAAACTTCGTTCCGGTTTGCTTGATGAGTGCACGCTTGAAGCGGTCGGGATAGCCAGGGCGCTGCGGACGTGTGCCCAGTCCATGCTCGTCACGGGTGAACTGTCCGTCTTTCTCGGGCTTGATAATCATGTCGTTGTACTTCACAATCATGTATCGGGCGAGGTCGTTCCAGCACTTCAACATCTGCTGCGCCTTTTCCACACTATAGTTGTTGAGGAAAGACACTGCCTTCTGCGGACTTTCCTGATAGAGTGCCATGGCACGCTCCTCGATACCCCTCTGGGCTGCGAAATACGACTGTTCGAGTGAGTCGCGCACAGTTTTCAGTGCGGGGAAGAGCAACGAATAACGCGGATATACCATATTGCTCACCCAGTTGCACACCCAATAGGCATTCTTGTCAGAGAAAGTGATTTCATCGGCTCCAGGGGTGTTGTAGCATTCCGGGCGCTCCGTCATGCTGCAGTAGATGGGGGTATAGGCCACCATATTGCCGTCGTCGTTGCCCCACCAGATGACACCGCCAATCTCACGGGGCAGCCACGAACGCATCTGACTCACATACGAGAAGGTGGTCTGCTGGGTAGAGGTGGGCCGCTCGTTGAAATACTTCTTCCCGTCGAGTTCGAAATAGAGGGGTGTCGGACGGTAAGGCATTTCCCAAATACCGCCACCGATATCACCGTCGAGGGCAAAGGGGGTGCCTTCGAAATGGTCGCGCATACACTCCTCCACATCCTGCACCGACAGTTTCCTGTTGGGCACAATCCACAGCGGCATCGGCTCGTCATAATCGCCCATACCGGTGACAAAGGGAAGGTAACGGTTCATGTCGTTGCTGAAATGGTTGAAGAAACTCCACACGCGGGCCTCACAGATACGGCGTCCCGAGAAGTCGGGTTTGGCATAGGCGGCATTCCAGGAGAATTCGCTGTCCTTACCACTGAACCACCCCATCTTGCGGGCATATTTCACCACGTTTTTCGAATACAGCACATTCTTCTTGTCTTTCATGTCGAAGGTGGTGATGCGGCTCTGGTTGGCATGGCCGCTGATGGCATTGTCGGGGATGCGGATGGCCACCCACACGGCACTATGACTGCCAGGACCCATACCCATCATCTCCATAATCCACGCCTCGTTGGGGTCGCAGATGGTGAATGTCTCACCTTCGGAGTTGTAGCCATAGGTCTCCACGAGCGTTGTCATCACGCTGATGGCCTCGCGGGCTGTCTTCGACCGTTGCAGGGTCACGTAGATGAGCGAACCGTAGTCGAGAATTCCTTCGGGGTCTACCATCTCCTCGCGTCCGCCATAGGTCGTCTCGCCGATGGTCACCTGATACTCGTTGATGTTACCGATGACGTTATAGGTCTCTGGAGCCTCAGGTATCTCGCCATGGTAGGCATTGGTGTCCCAGTCAACGATGCGGCGCATCTCTCCTGGAGCATGTTTCGCAGCCGGGTAGTGGCATAGGTTCTGGAACATGCCGTAGTCGTCGGCATTATAGGTGCAGATGACCGACCCGTCGGTCGACGCTCCCTTTCCCACGATGAAGTTGGTGCATGCTGATGCGCCCATCGCGGAAATGAAGAATAATGAAATGAAAAGATTTCTCATCGTATCAAGGTTTATTGATTGTTTGTCTAATAAATGATTGTCGTCTCATAGGTAGTGGCGTTGCCGCACCGGTCGCGGGCGGTCACACTGAGCAGGCGCTCTCCGCCCGTGGGCGCTATAGGGGTCTGTCGCAGGTTGCACACCATGTGCGACGATTTCTTCACGTATTCGAAGAGCACGAACTGCCCGTCAACGTATCCTTCCACGCCATCTAATCCCGATGCGCTGTCGCGGATGTCGACGCAAATGGTCTGCTGGTCTTCCCATGCACGCTCGGCAACGGGGGTGATGTGCGGTGGGGTGTCGTCGTAGGCCACTACGAAGGCCTCACCGATGTCGCGGATGCTGCATTCCACCCATTCTCCGTCGACACGTGCCTTGACGAATGTCTCGTTGTCGAAATCGAGTGGGTTGCGGGCATTGAATTTCCTTGCCGCCACATAAATCTTATTGGTGTCGGGCACCTCTTTGCGGAGCCTTATCCTGAGTTGTGCCGCTTCCGCCAGTGGCACCGACTGTCGTGCGAAAGACACCTCATGCGACAACCGTCTCGACGAGCGCTGTGCCGTCTTCACCTTGGCATCGAAGAGCATTCCTCCCTTCGGCACGCTGAGGGTCACGTCATCAGCATCAATGCGGTTTTCCATATCCCTGTTGAAATGCAGGGAATCGGCTGTTTCTTCTATGGGAGCCACCTCTTCGCGTCGTCCGATGACAGTGAACGAGAACTGCTGCTGATTGCCGAAGAAGTCGCTCAACACATACGACAGGCGGTAGGGCCGCTCCTCGTTGAAGTCTACGACACCTTTCTCGTTGTTGGTCTTTATGATTGACAAGGTGTTTCCTTGTTCCACAAACGACTTGAGAAACCATTCTTGCTGACGGATGAAATAATTGTAGTCGCCCCAGATATTCACCAGTTTGTTGTCACTGAGCGGAATATTGTCGACATCACTGCTGAAAACTTCCTTGTCGTCGACGAGGAAGCGCGTGAACCGAACTCCCAACTTGTTGGCCGACCCTTCCATCTGGTCGTAGGCGAGCAGGCCGAAACCCACTTTCCCCCAGGCAAAGAGCGAGTCGGTAATGGCACCCTCACTGAGGTCGAAACGCTGGGGGGTGTTTTTGCCGCAAAACATGCCTTTCCCAGGTTGGGGATAGGCCATGATGGCATCTGCCACCGGTGGCATGGAGTCTTTGAGCAGTTCGGGGATGAATGCCAAGGGGTCCATGAGGTGTCCGTTGTCGGTCTGGAAAATCTCCAGATGCAGATGAGGTCCCATGCTCGCCCCCGTGTCGCCGCTGAGGGCGATAAGTTGGCCCTGAGCCACCGGACATTCCCTTGCCTCTAGGGTGATATCGGCATCGGTGGTTTTGTTGCTGTATTGGAATTGGCGCACCTTTGCCTCGATGAAGGGGGCAAATCGCTGCAGGTGGGCATATACGCTGGTATAGCCGTCGGGATGCCGCACATACACGGTGTTGCCATGTCCCTGGGCACTCACAGACACACGGCAAACATACCCGTCACCGATGGCATATACGGCTTTCCCTTCTGTCTGCTGAGTCTTGATGTCGATACCGCCATGGAAATGGTTGGGGCGGGGTTCTCCGAAATTTCCGGAGAGCAACACGTCGAAATGCACGGGCGAGACGTATGCCACGACAGCGAGCATCATACTGGTGAGGAAAGACGTCATGATGGTGTTTGGCTATTTGTTATCTCCTTTTTCAATGCGGGGTGAGTTGGGAACATCGCCATAAATGGCTGGCCTGTTGCCGGAGGATGCGGGTGGCACATGTGAGGAAACACCGCCATGGTGCGCATCAGGCCCGATGGAGGGACCAGGGACGCCCGGCACCGGTATGCTGTGCGAGGCGTTGCCGTCCTCATTGCCAGGGTTGGATTGTCCATCCATCCCTTCATCGTCTTTCTCCGGGTTAACGTGCATCCTCATGAGTTTCATGTTGTCGACGGTCATCATCTTCAGACTCGGCGAGTTGGTGTTGTCTCTTCCCAGGTGTATGAAGCCCCTGACCATCCTGATGTCATGTTCCTGGCTTCCTTCCAACGGCACGCTGTAGTTCATGTCGGCTCCCAGGTGGACAGTCTGTGTGGCAACACTGTCGTTGTCGTAGAACACGGCCAACATGGCGGTGCCGTTGCGTGCCCCGTCTTGGAAGATGAAGCGCCCTTCGAACGACAATATCATCTTGTCGCCCCTGTGGTATGCCGTGTCGGCCTTCACTTCGAAAGAGATGGTGTTGTAGGGGGCCTGGGGGATAAGTACCGCCGTCTGCCTGTAGTTCCACACCGTGGCAGTGTCCCCTTGAGAGGTGATGGTGCCAAACTGACTCAGTTCGTTGGCGGAGGCACCGAGGGCCACTGCCTCGCTGTCGAGCCGTTTGGCAAGGTTCTGGTAGATATCGTGCAACCGTTGGGTGTGACGGTAATAATAGACGAGCGACGAGTCGAGCAACGCCTCCGACACACCGTGTTTCCTGAGTACGGCCTGCCGGTAGGCGAGCCGCCGGAAAGCGAGGTCCTGCGAGTTACCCTCTACTACAGCCATTCCGTCGGCCACATGCAGGTCGTAGAGGATATCCTCCATTTCACCGGGTTGCAACAACTTCCGAGGCACGCCAGGTTTGCACCCCACGGCAACGAGGAGTGCCATGGTGAGCATCACTGGGCAGAGCAATCTGTAAATCAGCCTCATGGGCATAATGGAGTTGGTGTTTTCCCGAAGATGCCGGAGATGCCGGGTTATCCAGGATGACAGGATGCCGTGAACTTATTCGGTGGGGGCGTCGTCGCCCTCGGACTGCTTGTCGGCAGCATCCTTTGAAAACGAGATGGTGGCCAGTTCTTTCCTGCAGAACAGCAACAGGGCGATGACGCCCGTGGTAATGCAGGAGTCGGCGAAGTTGAACACCGGACTGAAGAAGATATAATGCTCTCCTCCCCATATCGGCAACCATTGTGGCAGGTCGGTCTCGAAGAGGGGGAAGTAGAGCATGTCGACCACCCTTCCCCTGAAAATCTCTTCATATCCCTGTCCCCATGGCACGAAATGTGCGATGGTGTCCGACGTTGAAGCCGTGAACACCTGTCCGTAGGCGATGCAGTCGATGAGGTTGCCTGCCGCCCCTGCCAAGACAAGGGCAAGGCACACCACGTAGACCCATCTGGCATTCTTTCTCACCTGACGGTAGAGATACACGGCGATGACGGCGATTGCCGCCATGCGGAAGAAGGTGAGCACGAGTTTGTTGATGAAGGTCATGCCGTATGCCATGCCGTTGTTCTCCACGAAGGTGATGTAGAACCAGTCGGTGACTCTTATCGACTCATGGAGGTACATGGATGTCTTGACCTCGACCTTGATGATCTGGTCAACGACAAGGATGAGAACAACTGCTATCAGTGCCACCCACCCTTTTGCGGAAGGGAAATGCCGGGCCATCAGAACTTCTTGCGCGCTATTTTCGATTGCACGCTGAGGGTGGCATGGGGCACAGCGCGGAGACGCTCTTTCGGAATGAGTTCTCCCGTGATGCGGTCGATGCCATAGGTCTTGTTCTCGATGCGCACGATGGCAGCCTCAAGGCCCTGGATGAACTTCTGCTGCCTGCAGGCCAACTGCACCAGTTCTTCCTTGCTTTGTGTGGCACTGCCCTCCTCGAGCACCTTGTAGGTGGGCGAGGTGTCGTCGACGTCGTTGCCGTCGGCGTTCATCAGTTGCTTCATCATCTGATTGTAGTCATTATAGGCCAGTTTGAGTTTTTCGTTGATGATAGCGCGGAACTCCTCGAGTTCCTCGTCGCTGTAGCGTTTTTTCTCAGCCATAATAGCAATTTTTTAGTTGATACCCCATATCGGTATGGATTCCTCCTACCAGGGCATGAAAGATAAAGATTATTTCGTTTTTTCCACTTTTATCTTGAGGGTGACATCGTCGAAAGCCACCTCAGTGCCGTCGTTGGACTCGAAGGAGATGCTGTCGGCGAGCACCTGTGTCATGACGAAGTCGCCAAACTCCCCACAGGCGTTCTGAAGGTCCTTGTTGGGCTCGATGGTCACGTCGATACGGTCGGTTATCTCCAGACCGCTGTCCTTCCTGATGTTCTGGATGCGGTTGATGAGTTCGCGGGCCAGTCCTTCTTTTCTCAGCGAGTCGGTGAGTTGCACCTCGAGGGCGACGGTGAGGTTGCCCTCATTGGCAACGAGCCATCCCGGGATATCCTCACTGATAATCTCCACGTCGGCGGCATCAATGTCGAGGTCTTGTCCCTCAACGGTGATTTGCAGTTTCCCGTCGTTCTCGAGCCTTGCAATCTGCTTCTGGTCGAGAGCGCCCATGACAGCAGCCACGCCCTTCATCAGTTTCCCGTATTTCTTGCCCATCGTGCGGAAGTTGCACTTCACTTTCTTCACGAGCAGTCCCTCTTCCTCCGCAAAATCGAGTTGTTTCACATTCACCTCGTTGAGGATGGTCTCTGCCACTGCCTCAATGCGCTGGCGCTGCAGGTTGTCTACGGCAGGTATCATGATGCGCTGGAGAGGCTGCTTCACCTTGATGTTCACCTTTCTTCTGAGGGCGAGCACCATGGATGATATCTTCTGCGAGAGTTCCATCTGTGCCTCCAGTTCCACATCCTCATATCCGTCGGCGGTGGGGAATTTCTCCAGGTGCACGCTGTCGGCAGTGGCTCTTCCGGTAGCCTGGGCAAGGTCGAGGTAGAGTCGGTCGGCATAGAACGGTGCGAATGGAGCGAGGAGTTTTGCCACCGTTTCCAGACAGGTATAGAGGGTCTGGAAGGCAGCGAGTTTGTCGTTGTCCATCTCTTTGCCCCAGAAGCGTTTGCGGTTGATGCGCACATACCAGTTGGAGAGATTGTCGCACACAAACTCATCAATCATTCTCCCTGCCCTTGTCGGCTCATAGTCGTTGAGGCTCTCATCTACAGCCTTTACCAGGGAGTTGAGTTTGGAGAGAATCCAGCGGTCGCTCTCAGGCCTTTCCTCCACGGGCACGTCGGGCTGTGAATAGTCGAACCCGTCGACATTGGCATAGAGGGCAAAGAAAGAATAGGTATTGTAGAGTGTGCCGAAGAACTTGCGTCTCACCTCGTCCACTCCCTCAGTGTCGAACTTCAGGTTGTCCCAGGGCTGCGAGTTGGTCATCATGTAGAAACGCAGGGCGTCGGCGCCATATTTCTCGATGCAGTCGAAGGGGTCGACGGCATTGCCGAGGCGCTTGCTCATCTTATTGCCCTTGGCATCGAGCACGAGACCTGTGGATACCACATTCTTGAAGGCCACACTGTCGAAAATCATCGTGGCGATGGCGTGGAGTGTGAAGAACCAACCACGGGTCTGGTCCACACCCTCGCTGATGAAGTCGGAGGGGAATGCCTTGCCCTTGTCCACGGCATCGGCATTCTCAAACGGATAGTGTGCCTGTGCGTAGGGCATCGACCCGGAATCGAACCACACGTCGATGAGGTCGGTCTCACGGCGCATGGGTTTTCCCGTGGAACTCACGAGGATAATCTGGTCGACGTATGGACGGTGCATGTCGATGCGGTCGTAGTTTTCCCTGGAGTAGTCACCGGGCACAAAACCTTTCTTCTTCAGCGGGTTCTCTTTCATCACGCCGGCGGCGACGGATTTCTCTATCTCATCGTAGAGTTGTTGCAGCGAACCGATGCAGATGGCCTCGCCATCGTCTTCATTGCGCCAGATGGGCAATGGAGTACCCCAGAAGCGGCTACGGCTGAGGTTCCAGTCGTTGAGGTTTTCGAGCCAGTTGCCGAATCGTCCCGTTCCGGTCGACTCGGGTTTCCAGTTGATGCGCTGGTTGAGTTCTACCATACGCTCCTTGCATGCCGTACTGCGGATGAACCAACTGTCGAGGGGATAGTAGAGCACCGGCTTGTCGGTGCGCCAGCAGTGGGGATAATTGTGGGTATGTTTCTCTATCTTGAACGCCTTGTTCTCAGCCTTGAGATCCATGCAGATGGAGATGTCGAGGGTTTCGGCATCGGGGGCGAGGGTCTCGTCGTAGGCGTTTTTCACATAGCGTCCGGCATAGCGGTTCCACAATGTTTCATTGATATGATTGGCCACGAAGTCGGGATCAAGGTCTTCGGTAAGGAAATATTTTCCTTGCAGGTCGACGACAGGGCGTTCGTGCCCTTTCCTGTCCACCATGACGATGGGTGGCACACCTGCTTTCTTGGCAACGAGGGCATCATCGGCACCGAAGTTGGGGGCGATATGCACGATACCGGTACCGTCCTCGGTAGTGACGTAATCGCCGGGGATGACACGGAAAGCACCGTCGGCGAGGGGTTTCACCATGGGCATGAGTTGTTCGTACTCCATCCCCACGAGGTCGGTGCCTTTATAGCGTGCCACGATGGTCCAGGGAATCACCTTGTCGCCTTTCTTGTAATCGAGGAGGTTGGCATCGCGTCCTTTCTCGTTGAGGTAGGCACTGGTCCTTGCCTCTGCCATGACGAGTGTCACGGGTTCTGCGGTATAGGGGTTGTAGGTCTGCACGGCCACATAGTCGATCTTCGGTCCCACGCAGAGCGCGGAGTTGGCAGCGAGTGTCCAAGGTGTTGTTGTCCATGCAATGAAGTAGGGCTTTCCCCATGCTGTCATTTCTGGCTTGGGGGTCTTCATGGCAAACTGTGCCGTGACGGTGGTGTCTTTCACGTCGCGGTAGCATCCCGGCTGGTTGAGTTCATGGCTCGAGAGCCCCGTTCCTGCAGCAGGTGAATAGGGCTGGATGGTATATCCTTTGTAGAGCAGGCCTTTGTCATAGAACTGCTTGAGCAACCACCAGAGTGTCTCGATGTATTTGTTGTCGTAGGTGATATAGGGGTCGTTGAGGTCTACCCAATATCCAATCTTCTCGGTGAGGTCGTCCCATTCCGAGGTAAACATCATGACGTTTTCGCGGCAACGCTGGTTATAGTCCTCGATGGAGATGTATTTCGGGCTTTCGTGGTTGTCGATATCGGCCTTGGTGATGTCGAGTTCCTTCTCCACACCCAGTTCCACGGGCAGTCCATGGGTGTCCCATCCTGCCTTGCGCTTCACCTGAAAGCCTTTCATCGTCTTGTAGCGGTTGAAAGTGTCTTTGATGGTGCGTGCGAGCACATGGTGTATACCGGGATGACCGTTGGCTGATGGAGGTCCTTCATAGAACACGAATTCGGGATATCCCTCGCGCTCCTTGACAGACCTTGTGAAGACATCGTTCTTTTTCCACTCCTGAAGGATGGAATTGTTGACCTCGGTCAGGTTAAGACCTTTGTACTCTGCAAATTTTTTGGCCATATTGCTTTATCGATAAATTGATTTTCTAAATGCCCTCATCAGTCCATACAGAGGGCCACTCTATTTTTAAGGTGCAAAGGTACGAATAAGCGAGCGGAAAGCAAAAAAAATCGCAGATTTTTTTGCTTTCCCGAGCGAGAGTACCTTCGCCGCGAAGCGGCAAAGGACGAATAAGCGAGCGGAAAGCAAAAAAAAACGCAGACTTTTTTGCTTTCCCGAGCGGAGTACGCCCCATCCCACCTTCTTTTTTGAGGTCCAAGCCTTTGGCTTGGAGGGTCACAACAACCCCAACCCCTTCTTGCCCTAAGAAGGGGCTTCAACCCCAACCCAAGGCCCTTCCCCTCTCCAGGGGAAGGGATGCAACCGCTCGCATCCGCTCGCTCGGTCACTAAGGTATCCGCGACCCATCAAAGAGTCGCGGGGAGATTTCCTACGCAACAGAGTTGCGATTGTTAGTGTTCGCTCCGCTCACCTCAATGCGAAAAACCATCCAATTTTGGTTCTTGTCGCGATTGTTTGTGCGGGCTTTGCCCGCGTTTACTCCACCAACTTTGTTACATGGAAGCGAGAGTACCTTCACCGCTGTGTTAGTAGAGACGGGATTCTTCCCGTCTCCTTATCGGAATGCTGAGCAAATAACACTAATGTGCAAAGCCGCCCCCTTCTAACTCCTCAACGATGTCACTATAAACTTGGCACAGGCGCTGGGTGCTGTGCTTGTTACTTCACCAATTTGAATGAGTTGCCCGTCCACTTGAGCATCCATTCGGTGGGCTCACACCCACCGTCGCCATTGTCTTTGTACATCGACAGTTCTATGTCCTTCCCCTTCTGGGGCAAGCGCAGGATAAAGTCGTCGAAGTCGCCCTCCTGCACGGCTTTCTCCACGATGCCGAAAACCTCCATGTCGGGGGTCATCTTCTTGGTAGCCGGGTCGTAGTCGTAGAACATGAATGCCGACTCAGAGAAATCGCCCTCCGTTTCATGGCGCATATATGTGCCTATGAGCGAATGGCCACTGGGCCGTTTCCAATAGCACATCTCGGTATATTGGTCGTATTGATTTGCCATCGCCAACCTGAGGAACCCATTGGGAACATCACTGGTGACATAGCACATCTCTGCTTCTTGATTAAACTTTTTCGGGTCATCGAGATAATTAAGGATTATCCCATTGGGCCGGTATTTGCTGTACTGCCGGCAGAAAGCCCTGGCGAAGTCTTGGATATTCACTTTCTCTACTGCGGGATATACTGCGAGTGGCAATGCCTTCCACGAGGCTGCCATCTGGTCTATCTTCGTTCCCTGCCCCTCTGTCTCCTGCTGAACAGCCACGGTGGCAGTGTCCTCTACCGTTGCCAAACTGTCTGTGGCAACATCATCTTTTGGTGCCACCTCTGTCGTCGTCACATCGGCAGCGGCACTCTCTGCCCTATCGGCCTTTTCGGTCTTTCCACATGCTGTCATCATGGTCATGGCGACAGCCATCAACAGCATCCCATTGCCAAATAAATAGACTCTTCTCATGTTGATATTTGTTGAATGAAAGAAACAAAATCGTAAGTCCCTTTTTGCAAGGAACTTACGATTTCTTTTATATTCGCTATGACGCTTTCTGCAAGCGTATTACTCTGGCATCATCACCACTTGGGCGTGGTTCTTCGACTTCAAGATGACCTTCTTGAGGAAGTTCGACACCTGCTTCGGGGTGACACTCTCCACGATGCTCTTGTAGTTGGTATGGATATCCACGCCATAGGTGTTGAAGCGGTTGAGCACGGTGAGCCAGTATCTGTTGGTAGCGGCATCCACATCAGCCTGCTTGAGCAGAATCTGCTTGGCCTTGTTCAGGTCTTCCTCGTTGGGAGCCTTCACGGTAGCGTTCATGCCCTTGAGGAACTCGGGTATGGCAGCAGCAGCCTTTTCGGGGTTGAGTTGTGCCGTTCCCTGGATGGAGATATACGACAGCGGACCGTCGGTATCTACCTCACACTCTGCGCCGGCATGGTAGGCAGCCGACATATTCTCACGGATTTCCCTGAGATACAACGCCTCAAGCATTCTTCCTGCACAGTCGGCAAGGATATTGTTCGTCTGGTCATACTTGAGTCCTTTCGAGCGCCAGACTTCAGCAGCCTCAGCCTGTGGGTTCTCCATCTTCTTCGTGAACTTGTTGGTGAGATTGCCATTGACAAACGTGCGCAGTTCCTTTCCTACGAAATCGGCCTTACCTGTAGAGGGCAGCGAAGCGATATACTGTTCGATATACTCGCGGAGTTGTGCCTCGTCGAAGTTACCCACGAAGATGAAGTTGAAATTGGCAGCATTGCCATAGAGTTGATGAGCCATTTCAATGAGCCTGTCATAGTTGGTAGCCTCCACCTGCTCAGCCGTTGGGATTCTGAACAACGGGTTGTTGCCATACAGTGTGCTGGCAAGGGAGTCCTGGAACACGATGCTGCTGTTGAGGCTGATGTTCTTCAGTTGTGTGACGAGCATGTTGCGATAGTTGTTGAACGCGTTCTCGTCTTTGTTGAGGTTGGTGAAGTTGAGATAGGTGAGTTGCATCAGCGTCTCAAGGTCTTTCGGGGTGCTGCTGCCACTGAAAGAATGTCTGAAGTTCTGGACATTGAACGAGGTACTCACCTGTTTTCCAGAGAGTGCCTTCTGCAGGTCGTTGACCATGAAGTTGCCCACTGCGCTCTGCGAGAAGAAAATGCTGGCGAGTTGCAGGTTCATGGCATCCTCTTTTCCGAAGAGCGACGCGCCACCTTCCGACACGGCAAGCAACAGGATTTCATCGGCATTGAAGTCGGTGTGCTTCAGCATCACCTTGGCACCATTGGAGAGGGTGAGTTGCTTGAAGCCGAGTGTGGCATTCTCCGACTCGCTCACGATGCTTCCCTTTGCGGGCAGTTCGCTCATGAGTGGCTCTTGCTTCACGTTGTCTACGTAGGCCTCAAGGGTCTCTGTTCTCACGCCTTCTACCACTCTCTTCATGTCTGCGGGAGTATAGGTGTCCTTCCCTTCCTGCACTAAGGCGAGGGCCACGAAGTTGGTGTCGGTCAGGTTGATGAACTGCTCAGCAATCTGGTTGATGACATCCACGGTGAGGGCGGGGGCAATCTGGTTCAAGAGTTCATGCTTCTGCTCGATGGAAGGGATGGGCTCGCCGTTGATGAAGTTCTCCACATACTCATTGCACAACTGGTGGGTACGGGTCTTCTCACGGTTGTTGTAGGCTTTCTCCACCCTGCTGAGGAGTTCTGCTCTCGCACGGTCATACTCCGTGGCAGTGAAGCCGAAGTCCTTCACCCTCTTGGCCTCACGGATGGCGGTGGCGAGGGCTTCGAGGTCTTTCCCCTCCTTGGGCACCACCTGGAGCGTGAAGGCATCCTTGGTACGCGATACGAGATAGGTGCCTTCCTCAGTACCTACCTGGCTGATGGCACTCTCGGGTTTCTGAGCCTCTTCCTGGAAACGCATGTCGAGCATGTCGGTGATGACGTCGCGGGCATAGTCTACCACCAAGTAGGCAAGTTGACCTTTGATTTCATCGGGCACAGCGTCATGCTTCATCATCAGGAGCAACATCGACATCTGCTGTTCCTTGTCTGTTCCCACGAGATAGATGCCCTCGTTGTTGTCGGGCACCTCTACCGGCTCTACCTTGGCGGCATTGGCAGGAACGGTGATACCACCGAAGAGTTCCTTGATTTTCTGCTCGGTGCGGTCAACGTCGATATCACCAACGATGATAACGCCCTGGTTGTCGGGACGATACCATTTGCGATAGTAGGCACGGAGTGTCTCGGGAGAGCAACCGTCGATAACCGACATCAGTCCGATGGGGAAGCGGTCGCCGTATTTCGAACCGGGATAGAGTTTGGGCAGGTTGTTCTCGAGGATTTTCTGTGTGCCCTTGATGCGCATGCGGTATTCGTTGTGCACCACGTCGCGCTCCTGGTCGATGGCCTTCTCGTCGAGGGTAATGGCGTTCGACCAGTCCTTGAGGATGAGCATACATGAGTCAATGGCGGAGATACGTGTCGTAGGCACGTCTTCGATGTAATACACCGTCTGGTCGGTAGAGGTATAGGCATTCAGGTTCCTGCCATACTCCACACCTATCGACTGCAGGTATTCCTGCAACTGATTGTCCTTGAAGTGCTCAGTACCATTGAAAGCCATGTGCTCGAGCAGGTGAGCAAGACCGCGCTGGTCTTCATTCTCCTGCACCGATCCCACTTTCTGTGCGATGTAGAAACTCGCCATATGCTCCGGATAGTTGTTATGGCGAATGTAATAGGTCAGTCCGTTGTCGAGTGTTCCCTTACGCACGTTGGGGTCGACAGGGATGTTCTGTGCCTGAACCACCATGCAGAAGAGCAATAGCGCGGCACTGAAAAGTTTTCTCATTGTCATGTTGAAATGTGTTGATAAAAAGTATGTAATAAAATGATTATAGTTTCATCACGAAATCGTGCAAAGTTAGCACAAAACCCTGACATATCGCCATTTTTTTTATATTTTTACACAAATAAAGTATAAAATGTGCAATAATTGGCACAATTGTTCAAATCGCATTTGTAGACATAGATTATAAAAGGTATATTATAAAAAACATGCGAACTGGCCAAAAGGACATACTTCATTCGGCCCAACTGTAAAAGGATGTTAAATATTTGCATTTTTATAGTACTATGTATTGCAAGGTACTATAAAAAATTATATTTTTGTAGCGTCGTTCACTGTAAGGCCTCAGCGGACGGCATGGCAGACTGGCCATCTGCTATCAATTCGTCAAATATCAACAAAGAAGCGTTATGAACATAGACAATGCGAAATCACAGATGCGCAAAGGGATGTTGGAATACTGCGTCCTCTTGCTGTTGCGTCGTCAACCTTCCTACGCCAACGACATCATCGTGCAGTTGAAGGATGCCGACCTGATTGTGGTGGAAGGCACGCTCTATCCCCTATTGAGCCGTCTGAAGAAAGACGGTCTGCTCACCTACGAGTGGCGAGAGTCGTATCAGGGGCCTCCCCGGAAATACTATGCGATGACCGAAGAGGGCTCCCTGGCCTTACGTGAGATGGACTCCACCTGGAGTTCGCTCACCCGCACGGTAGACCTGCTGAAAAACCCTCTAGCGACTACACCAAGTCTTTAAAGAAAGATAGTGTGTATAGTTCCTATAGTCACTATAGTTACTATAGCCACTATAAAAAACCACAAAAAAATCCATCACAATGAAAAAGAATATCACAGTCAATATTTTCGGTACCCTCTACCCCATCGACGAGGATGCCTATGAACTCTTGCAGCGTTACAACGAAAACATGCGACGCTACTACAGCCACCGTGAGGGCGGCGAGGAGATAGCCGACGACGTGGAACACCGTGTGGCAGAACTGCTGAGCGAATACCGTTCGCAAGGCGTGATGGCTATCACCATCGAACACGTGACGGAAATCATCAACCGCATCGGCGACCCCCAGCAGATGGACACCGAAGCCAACGAAGAAACCGAAGGAGCCACTCCCCCACCCTTTGAGGGCAACCAAGCCAACTCAAATAGCCAGAACAGTCAGGGCAATCCCGGCAATCCCGGTGCCCCCAACGCGCAGATGGGTTATAGCACCCTGAATCGCAAGATTTTCCGCGACCCCGAAGACCGCATCCTCGGTGGCGTGCTCTCAGGACTGAGTCATTACTTCGGCATGAGTGACCCCTTGCTGCTCCGGGTGATTTTCGTAGTGCTCTGCTTCATCTCGTTCAGCATACCCTTCATCCTCTATATCATCGCATGGGTGCTCATCCCCGAGGCAGTGACACCAGAAGACCGTCTGCGCATGTATGGCAAGCCAGTGAACGCAAAGTCGCTCAATGAGGAACTGATGCGGGGCATGAACAATGCCAATGCTTTCGTTCATAATCCCCAACACCGCGACACCGCCCGTGGCTGCTTCTCGGCATTGGTCAAGGTAGTACTGCTGTGTATCTGCGGGTTCTTCGCTCTGATTCTCGTCGGACTGTTCATCGCCCTTCTTGCCGTGGTGTTCGGTTTGTCAATACTCACCATCTTCGGCGACATGAGCCTGCTCAACGTCTTCGGCATCGACGTCACCACACATCAGGTGCTCAACTCCATCCCCACCTGGCTGTCGGCAGTGGGTATCATCTCCGCCCTCTTGGTGATTGGCTTGCCCCTCTATGCCCTCATCCGCCTGATTGTGAAACGCGACGACCAGCACATGAACACCGCAGTGAAGGCTGGCCTCATCCTCGTATGGCTTCTGAGCCTGGGTCTGATGCTGGGATGCATGGTGAAGGTTGGTCATACCGTAGGCACCGAAGTGGTGAAAATCGACAAACAGAAAAATACCCACAACGGCATTTACCTGCCCGGCGTGGCATGGAGACTGCTGGAGCGGTGTGGCTGGTCGGTGGAGAAGTTCACTGGAGCAACGGATTGGATAGAAGGTTGGGGCATCCTCCCCAATGGCGAGGATGGCAACTACATCTCCCTGAAGGTGAAAGACAATCCCAGCACGATGAACTACGACCTCCGCAAGAGCATCGACCTGCAACCCGGCAATTATAAGATTGAAGGCTGGACACGTGCCGACGGCGAGGGCAACGCCCTCTATGTGCTGACCAACAACGACAAGGACACGCTGCGTGTGGTGGTGCCGAAATATGTTGAGCCATCCAACCCCACCGACACCACAGAAGTGGTGGTAGACAGCAATGATGGCAGCCGCCGGTGGACTCATGTAGTGGGCTCCTTCACCTTGAGCCAACCAGGAAAGGTGAACTATGGCATCACCAACAAGGTGGAAATGAATACTACGCCGTGGAACAGCCACCAGATTGACATCAGTGAAGTGAAGATTGTCACGGAATAGGTGCTGGCGGGTGCTTCCACACTTGATAACTAACCCCAAGGGCTTCAGGCGTTTTTGCCTGAAGCCCTTGGGGTTTTCGGCGGCGATACCCCCCACCGCTTACATTATAATGACAAATGCCGACAACCTGTCTACCAGAGCATGTCACGGATGGCCATGAGATGCTGCTCTTCTTCTGGCGAGAGCAAACCCTTGTGCCAACAATCTTTCTGCTGCTGAAGCCAAAGGGCGAGTTGGTGCTCCTTGGTGAAGAGTTCAAGGGGCTCACGCTGATGCTCTGCCACAAACTGCCTCACCGCCTCGAATTGCTCAAACCAGTCAGGAATGACAGGAATATCAGGAATGACAGGAATGTCAGGAATATCTGAGGATTCCGGAGTTTCTGGAATGACAGGAATATCAGGAATGACAGGAATGTCAGGAATGTCAGGAATGACAGGAATATCAGGAATGACAGGAATGTCAGGAATATTTGAGGATTCCGGAGTTTCTGGAATGACAGGAATGTCAGGAATATCAGGAATGACAGGAATGTCAGGAATATCTGGGGTTTCCACGTTCTCGGGAATGTCAATGCCTTCCGGGATTTCCACGCTCTCGGGAATGTCAATGCCTTCCGGGGTTTCCACGCTCTCGGGAATGTCAATGCCTTCAAGGGCTTCCACGCTCTCGGGAATGTCAATGCCTTCAGGGGTTTCCTCGCTCTCGGGAATGTCAACGCCTTCAGGGGCTTCCTCGCTCTCGGCAATGTCTTGAATTTCGGGAATTATCGGCTTCTCTTCTGAGGTGGTCGACTCCTTTTCAAGGGCAGCCAATTCCTCTTCCATCAGCAATTCCAAAGGAGGCTCTTCTGCGAATTCCGGGACAATGAAGGGCAACTCATCAGAAATATCAGGAATATCAGGAATGTTAGGAATATTAGGAATATTAGGAATATTAGGAATAACAGGAATTTCGGAGGCTTGCTGGGTTTCTGGAATTTCTGGGCCTTCTGGGCTTTCTGAAATTTCTGGGCTTTCTGGGCCTTCTGGAATTTCTTGGGTTGCCGATTGTTCTTCTTTGGGCTCTACGCTCTCAATGGGTTGCTCTTGGGTGGCAAGGGCCTGGTATTTCTCTACCAACTCGATGATTTCCTTGAAGGCTTCGCGTTTCGAGGCAGTCCATTTGGCATTTTCCACATATTCCTTCTTCTTTCTCGTAAACCAGTAGATGAGACGTTTCTCCTCAGGACTGTTTTTCGATGAGGGCAGACGATGGTTGGTGTCCACGAAATAGCGGAAAGCGCTGAGGTCAGCCTCGAAGTTGTTCCTTCCCGGCTTAATCAGTTCCGCATCATATTCCTTGTCTACCAATCCGTAATAGCCTACTCCGAATTTTCTGAACTTGTCTTTCGCCATGGAGATGACCGAGGAGAGTTCGTTTTTCCCCAACGACTCATTGTAAGGGTATTGGTTGAGCACGTCGAGAATCTCATCGCTCTCCATGGGCCTGTCCGACTGGCTGAGCACCTGACTGATGATGTCGGCATTGCTGCCGAAGTAAGGCAATTGCCACTCGGTGAGCGCATAGAGCCCTTTCTTACCATTGTTGACAAACCTCGGGTCTTTGTTGAGCGCGAGCGAGACAGTGCCTTTCGCATATTTCCTTCCGTCGCTGGCATTGATGGTGTCGGTAAGCAGAGTGAGTGCCATCGGCTGCTCATTGTTCTCGGAGAGAATCAGGTATAGCCTGTCGTTGAGCGACTTCTCCACCTTCCGGGGCACTACCACACGCAACTCTTCCTCTGTGGCGAGTTCCAGTTCGCCCACCACCATGGTCTGCAAGATGGTGGCAGCCGTCGTCAGGTCGGAGTCATCAAAACTGTCGTTGTTGTCGGCATAGGCGTTTCTCACGAAGTCATCCATTCCCACGGTCTGGTTGTCTGTCGACCGGGCATACACTCGGTCACGGAAATCCACGAACAGTTCACGGAAGCCGAACGAGGAATCGAATTGTCTGTCAATGAGATAGACATGTTTCCACCTATCTGATTTTGCCGTGAGCAGACTTCTTGGATAGCCTCCCAACGCGATGTAATGCTCGTGAAGCAGTTTGCCCAGCATTCCCACGATGCAGGTGGGCGCAAGGAGCAGTCTCTCCTCTTGTATGACATCAGCGATTTGCGGGTCACCCTCTGTCACCATTGTCTTTCCTATATAGGCTTTCAGGTCGTCTCGGGCCTGGTCGTTGTCAACGAGCACCTGTGCCAAGGGGTCGAGTTGTTCCCACCCCTCCTCGCTGTCGAAGAGGGCATCGTAGATAGTGTTCGAATAGGTGGCGATGGTATAAGCCGACCTGTCGATGGGTGTGCTGTCGAGTTCCACCCTGCCCTCAAACACGTCATATCTGTTGAGAAAAGCCCTCAGTTCCGCCCTGGTCTTATTGCTAATGATGAGTTGTTGCAGTATGTAGAGCATGGGCAGACGCTGGTGGGCATTGTAGAAATCGAGGATGAAAGCATCGTCGTCGAACCTGCCACGACTCCTTTGCAGGAAGAGGTGATATCTCACCATCTCAGGTTGCTGCTGTATGATATCCACCACGTTTTTCATGGCTTTTTTCACTTCCACGAAATGATTCACCGAGGTTCTCCCCACGTTGTAGAGAATCATGATTTTGTCGTCGTCATCGTAAAGGAAATCTCTCAGGAAGATGGGGAGGGAAACCTGTGTGAGGGCGTTGGCGATGACGGTGTGTGCCCTTTGCCTTGAGGCAAAGAGTCGGCGCAGCACGTTGTCGTAAGAGAGTTGCAGCAACAGCATCTCCTCTTCGCTGAGCGAATCGATGAGTTGTTCACCCGCCGATTTCTCCACGATGGTATCCATGAAGAGCCTACCGGAAATATTGGGCAGGTAGTCAACAGTCCTGGCCCTCTCTATCAACTGCGTCACCTCGGTGAGGTTGGGAGACTGTGGAGAGAACAGCCTCTTCAGACCGTTTTGGTATTTCTTCAAGTCGAAGAGGGTACGCAAGCGGGCCTTCACGAGTATGTTGTAGGTTCGTCTTGAAATATTTCCGCTTCTGAGGAGGTCTTCCACAGATATCGATTTCATTTGTTGGTCGGTCATAGGAATAAATGTGTCTTTTAATGTTTTTCGCCGTAGGCAATCCAAGGATGAATATGCAAGTGATTCTACGCAGTAGCAAAGATACGAATAAGTGAGCGTAACGCAAAATAAATAACGAAGTTTTTATTTTGCATTACCGAACGGGAGTATCTTCGCCGCGAAGCGGCAAAGTACGAATAAGTGAGCGTAACGCAAAATAAATAACGAAGTTTTTATTTTGCATTACCGAACGGGAGTATCTTCGCCGCGAAGCGGCAAAGTACGAATAAGTGAGCGTAACGCAAAATAAATAACGAAGTTTTTATTTTGCATTACCGAACGGGAGTATCTTCGCCGCGAAGCGGCAAAGTACGAATAAGTGAGCGTAATACCAAACAAACAACGAAGTTTTTGTTTGGCATTATCTATGCCAGGCCTTCGGCTTGAATGTTCCAACCCATCCCACCTTCCCTTCATAAGGGAAGGCCTCAACCCCAACCCAAGGCCCTTCCCCTCTCTAGGGGAAGGGATGCATCCGCTCGCTCGGTCACTAAGGTATCCGCGACCCATCAAAGAGTCGCGGGGAGATTCCCTACGCAACAGAGTTGCGATTGTTTGTGTTCGCTCCGCTCACCATTCTGCAGAATACTTGCTCAAGCCTCATGAACATTTTTGTTATATGAAAGAACGGGAATATTTTCGCTACGTACAGAGATATATAGAAAAAAACTCTGTATCTCTGTGTTGAATTTATATATGAAAGAAAAAAACGACAGCGAAGCGTTATTGTGCTTTGCTGTCGTCGCAGTCAACCATTAATCTTATGAAAAAATACTCCTATGTCGTTTACCTTTTCTGTTGGTATGCCCCATACAGGGTAAGGTCATAGTCAACCTGTGAAGAAAATCTTTGGCTTCGTCGAAGTTAGGCTTGGGTTATCCAAAGATCTTGTGGGTTTTCTCTTTCAGTTGTGCCACGGTTCCGAGGAAGCGTACGGCCATCAAAAACATATCCATCTTATACAAAATTTATGTTATACAAAATTGATGTTGTTGTCTCTTTTCGAGTGCAAAATTACCACTGTGTGGGCACACAGCCAAGATTTTTGCATGATTTTGTATAAAAAGACGGTATTTCTTGATAAAGGTCAAGAAGCCTCCCTTGGGCTTCCCGATTCACTCCCCTTTTCCATTCAGACGCGACTGATAATCGCCACTTCGCCTGAGGTAGGTCATGAGCAGGAACACACCGATGAAGGAGATGACGACAGCCAGCAAAATGGAACCTTGGCAGAATGTGTCGTAAAGTCCATGCATGAGTGCCGGGATGGCCACGGCGAGGAAATAAAGCGCATGACGGTAACGCGGATAGAGATTGGCGAAAGCAATGAAATAGCCGGCTATACCACACCAGATGGCGTGAAGGAAAGGCAGACTGGTGAGTCGGGCGATGTTACCGTAAAATGCCGAGGTGTAGTCGAGGCCTACATTCACGGTGGTCTGATACTGCACCCCCTCGAACACGCCGAAGGCGATACCCGCCATGAGTCCGTAGAAGACAAGTGTACGTGGCAGGATAGGCTCCTTCGCTCTTCTCGCGATGATGAAGAGCGGCACCATCTTCGCCAGTTCTTCTGTCAGTCCCACGCCGAAGACAAAGCCCAGCAGGTCGATGGGGAACGGCGACTCCGTGAGCGCATAAAACGGGTTGAACCTGACAAGTCCGAAGATATCCCACACGATAAACACGAAGAAGTGGGTCATGAAGAAGACGGTGATGGTGGTGCGCAGCGTCACCTGTGTCGTTTTAAAGAAATAGTAGAAGAAAAGGCCCCAAATACATGAGAAATAGAGTGCCATGACATAAAACACCCCTATTTCCGGCATGGGCAGAAGGAGCATCAGCGTGGGAAACAGTCCCACAATCGCCAACACAAGGAGGCGTTTGTCTTTCATCCACTCCTTGTTGACAAGACTGTCTTTCGGCACGATGAGGTCGGAACCGATTTTCTTGAGTTGTTTCCATACCCCTCCGTCATGCCTGACATAGGTATTCAGACCTCTGCGACGGAGAAAGTGTGCCACGGTATCCTCCTCGCCCGTGGCGGCATCCTTAGCCACGTCGTGCCCCACCACAGTGCCCTGGTTGACGTATTCGGCTACCGTGGCCTCGTCATAAGGCCCATACAATTTCTTGTTTCGAATGATATACAGCATGATGATTACTTCCTCTGATTACCTGAGTTTATAGTTCACGGGCACCACCATCCGGGTTCTTACAGATTGGCCGTTGTACCTCCCGGGTTTCCAGGCCGGCATGGCAATGACTGCCTCTACCGCCTCTCTGTCGAGTACTGGCGAAATGGGTGAGATGACAGCGGGTGAGGAGACCGAACCGTCACGCTCCACGACAAACGCCACCACCACCTTTCCCTGGTGTCCAAATTGCTGTTCCACATCAGGATATTTCGCCGTTTTTGCGATGAACTCCATCATGCCCTTTTCTCCCCCATTGAATTCCGGCATCTCTTCCACCAGGTCATAGACGGTACAGGAATCGTCGCCCTCCTTGGGCACAACAATAGGCTTGACAGGTGTCACATAGTCGCTGCCCACCCTCTTTTTGCTGAGGAGCCAGTTTTTTATGCTCGATTTCATCCAATAATACATGTCCGCCCTCGGCAGCAAAGTCAACCGGTCGGACGCCAAACCATTGGACAACACCTTGAAATTGAGCGCCACGCCCATAGGCAACAGGCACGCCTGGTCGGGCAATGCTTCAACATCACTTTGGCTTACTTTTACAGCGGTCTCCAGGAGTCCTTCGTCGTCGCGTAGGCGTCCATCGATAGCATAGAGATATTCTATAAACTCCTCATGCAGACTCTCCTTGGGAAATATCGTCGACACGAGGATATCCCTTGCCGTGAGCACCTTGTCCTTGACAAGGTTATAGGTAAACAACCGCAGGTCTCTTTCCTCTGCTTTGGCACTGTCGCTCTTTCTCTTCTGTTTCAAGGCATAAAACGAGATGTACTGTCCCTCTACCCCTCCGAGCACTTGCAGGAAGAGGTCTACATACTGCACCTGGTACCCCTCACCTTCCGGCATGGCATGAATTTCCGTTCCAAAAGATTGGGCATAGGTCTCAAGCGCGCTCCTTGGAGAAGTCTGCTGGCCGTCGAAGAACAACTGACTGAGATAATTCCTCAGTGCAAACACATCTGTACCGGCAACACAAACCGGCCATTCGAGGTTGGTGTTGAGCAGAGTCACCTGCTGCCCTTTCACGAAGAGGCGTTGCTGGATGATATACTCCATGTTGTATTTCATCTCTCCTTTTGCAGCCTTGGCAGGCATCAAGGGTGCCAAACAAAAGGCTGTCATCAGCACCAGGAAGAGTATCCTTCTCGTTCTTTCCATATTGATCATTATTATTTTATACGCTAAAAGCCTTAAGCAATTCAAGGTGATACAGTGATATGAAGACAGGTCTGCTTGGTCTCATACCTCACGAAGCACCTGTGGTCTTTCCTCAGTTTGTCGAGCACTTCGCCGAGGAGATACTTCATCTGTGGCTGTGAGGCCTGCTTTCCACCTACATACTTGAACCTGCGGTAGGAAAGGTCGAAGGTGGTGGCATGACAGTGGGCGGAGTTCGCCACGGCATTGCTGTTCACCTTCATCAACTTCCTCACGTCATCCTTCGTTCGCAGCACCGAGGTGACGATAATCTTATACTCTCCCATCTTGTGCTTCTTCATCGATTTCTGAAACTTCTTCCCGATATCTTTCAAGAGTTTTGCTGCGTCGGGTGTAAGGTAAGGCACCGAATGGGTGAGCGGGTCAACGGCGTAGTATTTGTTTTCTTCTATATGTTTGAGTTTCCGTTTCACACGCCGCAGGTCATCCCTTGTCTCCAACGGCTCGATGCCGTATTGTTGTGCGGCAGCGAGTTGGTGGGGATTGTTGTCATTAAACCGGAAAGGCCAGTTCTCCGGCACTGCCTCCCTATGGCTTGCGCAAGCACAAAGGAACAGACAGACTATCGCGACAATGATTCTGAAAAGCGGTTTAGCAATCATACAATAAGTATTTCCCTTGCAAAGGTACGATTAAGTGAGCGGAATGCGAAAGAAAAGACGAAGTTTTTTCTTTCCATTCCCGAACGTGAGTACCTTCGACCGAAGGTCAAAGGTACGATTAAGTGAGCGGAATGAGAAAGAAAAGACGAAGTTTTTTCTTTTCATTCCCGAACGTGAGTACCTTCGACCGAAGGTCAAAGGTACGAATAAGTGAGCGCAATGCAAAATAAAAACACTTTTTTATTTTCATTGCCGAACGTGAGTATCTTCGGCGAAGCCAAAGATACGAATAAGCGAGCGCAATGCAAAATAAAATGAAATTTTATTTTCATTGCCGAGCGTGAGTACCTTCGGCGAAGCCAAAGGAACGGTTAAGCATGATAAACCTTAAACCTCAAACCTTAAACCTTAAACCTCAAACCTTAAACCTCAAACCTTAAACCTCAAACCTTAAACCTCAAACCTTAAACCTCAAACCTTACATTATTCCTCTAAAATTTGTTAATTTTCGGGAAAAGAGTATATGATTGGCGGAAAATCCCTATATTTGTAAGTTTGATAGCGCAAACACCGTGCTTTCATACTTCAACCAACATCTATTCTATGTTTTTCGTAAAACCATCTATCATGACCTATCCAGTCTTTAACCATATCCGCCACCTTGCCTTTGCTCTTATGCTGGGACTGTCTGCTGAAGCGATGGGACAAACTGTTACATCCGTAACCGACAACCATGCCGCTGCCGAAGGCATCACCCACCTCTCATCAAAGATACTGCGTGGCGATGCCAACAACGACGGGCATATCAATATCTCCGACGTGACGGTAATCATCGTCAAGATTCTCGGGCAAGAACCCCAAAACTTCTATTTTTCTGGTGCCGACACCGATGACAATGGTCTTATCAACATCACCGATGTGTGCAATATCATCAATATCATCCTCTATGGTGCCCCCGACACCGATGACCCCAGGCTCCCGACCGACGACCCAGAAGGCGGCAACCCTGGAGATGGCATATAATGCCCCAAAGCGCCTAAGAACCCCTAGGACCAAAGAACCCCAAGGACCCTAAAGGTCCCTAGCACCCCAAAGACCCTAATACCAATCTATTATAACAATCAATATGTGCTACTCTAATGAAACAAACTACTATTATGTCTTTCCTGTTGGCCCTGTTTGCCCTGAGCACCATGGCCGACTCGAAAGAAACTGTCACTGTGAACGGCTCAGTAGTCAATAAGTTTGCTACCTCCATCACCTTCGATGGTGACAATGTCACCCTAACCTACGATGACGGCACGTCGCAGACCACCGACATGGAAACCACATCCATCGCCTTCAACTATGTGGCAGTGTTCAGCGATGCCGCCGGTTTCTCCAACGTAGAGACAGTGAAGACCTTCGGTGAACGCACCCTCGCCGTAGAGGTGAACCGCTCGGTAAAGACCGGACAGTGGAACACCATCTGCCTGCCCTTCGACATGTCGGCCGACGACATCGCCGCCGTCTTCCGCGACGGCACGAAGGTGGCGCAGTTGGAGAGTGCCAGCGAGAGCAACATCAATTTTGCCAGTACCACAAAGATGGTGGCTGGCCGTCCCTACATCATCTATCCCTCGCACGACCTGAGCAGTTTCACCCTTGAGGCTGCCTTGGTGAAGAACTTTGCCGAGGGGTCCACAGCAAGCGCTGAGACCTTCGACTTCATCGGCACCATCGATGCCGTAGTGCCTACCGGCAACGTCTATTATCTTGCCAACGGCAACAAGGTGAAGCGCCTCTCCTCGGGCAGTACCATCAAGGCCCTCCACGCCTACCTGCTCTTCACCGCCGATGGCAGCACCAATGTCAGCACCTTCTCCATCGACGGTGTGGGCACCGGCATCGCCTCCACGCTGCTCGATGAAACGGCGGGCGACATGCCCATCTACACCATCAGCGGTGTATATGTGGGCAACGACATCAGCCGTCTGCCACAGGGCATCTATATCGTCAACGGAAAGAAACTCATCGTGAACCACTAATCCCGAGAAGCCATGAGAAAGACATTCCTCCCCCCACTATGGCAAGCCTCGTCTACAAGGCTCCCGAGACCACCGTTCACCCCGCTGCCACCGAAGCCATCTTCGGCGATTTCTCCATCACTATAACATGAAAAGATATACCTTATCATATATAATCATCACGCTCCTTGCCCTGACGGGCATGAGCACTCACGCCCAGACCTCCTGGAATTTCAATACCCTCAGCGATGCCGATGCCACTCTGCTCGCTGCCGACGACAGCGGCAACTGGCTGCACGACACCAGCAGCAACAACCGGTGGTGCTACATCAAGGCGCTCTCCGCTCAGCCTCTCATGGCCAACGGCAGCGAACTGGCATGGGGCGAGGGCCTGCTGTTCTCGTGCAATGCCAACAGCAGCGGCAACCTGCGCATCGACATCAAGAACAAGCGGGGTTGGATAGGTGGCTCAGGAGCCGCCATCACCATCCCCAACCTCAAGAAAGGACAGGTGGTGACCTTCGAGTACAAGACTTCCAGCAGCGGAACAGCCCGTGGCATCACCCCCACCAACCTCAGCGGCACCACCGGCTGCGATGCCTCCACCGACCAACAGACCGCCAGAGGCACGGTGGCGGCCAATGGCGACGTGGTGCTCACCCCCACCGGAGCCATATATTTCTACTCCCTCACCGTGAGCGAGGTACCCAGCGGCGCCACAGTCATACCCGGTGCCGGCACCGACCTGTATGAGGATGTCAGCACCAATACCGTGGCACGCAACCTCTACGCCAACCAAATGCTCGTGCAACTCTACAACGGCGAGGTGAAGGTCTACGACACCGCCACCCTGCAGGCAGTGGATGTAGACAAGGCGGCGTCGAAGGTCACCATCACGCCGAAGAACGGCACGCCCGACGTGTATTACGGTACGGTAGCAAACATCTCGTTCTCAAAGGCAGAGGATACCGGCAACGACCCCATCATCACCAACAACGGCGTGGAAATCACCGAAGCAAGGGGATGGCTGGAGTCGGCCTACGTGAAATGGACTCCCTATCAGGGCGCCACGTCGTATGCCGTCTACGTGAAGGGCGGACAGTTCAGCGACTATACGAAAATCGACAATATGCTCGTGCGCGACTACGGCACCTACGGCCGTGCCGACATGGTGGGCTTGCGCGCCGCCGACAACTATGCGTTCAAGGTGGTGCCCATCATCAGCGACAACGAGGACGCCACGCTCGCCAGTACCGCCGAGGCCATCGAGGTAAGGAACTACAGCCGTGCGGGTTTCGCCCACAAGGGTTATAGCGGTGTAGGTGCCTATAACGACGACGGCACGTTGAAGAGCGATGCCCGCGTATTTTATGTGACGAAGAACACCGCGAAGACCATCCAGTGCGACGTGAAGACGAGCAACAACGGCACCACCTCGTGCACCGGCATCCAGACCATTATCGACGCCTACCAGAAAGGCTACGACACCACACCCATCACCTTCCGCGTCATCGGTCTGCTGGAAGCCGACGACATCGACCATTTCAGCAGTTCTACCATGGGTCTCCAACTGAAGGGGAAGAATGCCTACAGCGAGATGAACATCACCATCGAGGGCATCGGCGAGGATGCCACGCTGCGTGGCTTCGGCTTCAACGTGCGCAACTGCAAGGGTTTAGAGATACGCAACATCGCTATCATGCGCTTCATGGAGGATGGCATTTCGCTCGATACCGACAACTCCAATATCTGGCTCCACAACATCGACTTCTTCTATGGCAAACCCGGCAGCGCTGCCGACCAGAAAAAAGGCGACGGCACTATCGACATGAAAGATAACTCCAAATACGTGAGCGTGAGTTACTGCCACTACTGGGACTCCGGAAAGAGCGGCCTGGCTGGCATGAAGAGCGAGAGCGGCCCCAACTACACCAGTTTCGACCACAACTGGTTCGACCATAGCGACTCCCGCCATCCTCGCGTGCGCACGATGAGCGTACACGTGTGGAACAACTACTTCGACAACGTGGGAAAATACGGAGTGGGAGCAACTACGGGGTCGAGCGTTTTCGTAGAGAACAACTTCTTCCTCAAGACAAAGAAGCCCATCCTCTCGTCACTTCAGGGCACCGATGGTTTGGGCAGCGGCACCTTCTCGGGTGAGGACGGTGGCATGATCAAGGCCTACGGCAACTCCTTCGACCGCACGGCCACCCATTTCAGTTACTACACCCAGAACAACCCCTCGTCGAAAGGCTACGATGCCTACGAGACGGCCTCACGCGATGAGCAGGTGCCCGCCTCAGAGGTGACGCTTGTGGGCGGCACTACGTACAACAACTTCGACACCGACGCATCGGTGATGTACGATTATACCCCCGACCTCGCTGTCGACGTGCCTGCCGTGGTGACAGGATGGTGGGGCGCCGGACGCATGAACCACGGCGACATCGACTATACCTTCTCCGACAATACAGGCGATGATGACGCCGACTCTGCCATCGACCCGACCCTCAACGCGCTTATCGACAGTTACACCTCGTCGCTCAAGGGCATCTTCGGTGGCGAGACCATCAGCGGCGGCGGTGGCGACAATCCCGGTGGTGGCGACGAGCCGGGCGGTGGCGACGAGCCAGGAGGTGGTGATGAACCGGGAGGCAACACCATCAATGCCGACCAGGAGTGCACGTTTAATGCCGATGGAGGCACAAACGCCCTGTTCAACATCTCGGGCAACACCTCCAACAGCAAAGGCACGGCCGTGGTGAATGGAGAGACTCTGACATGGTGCCTGAAGTTGGAAAAAAACACATCTGTGACGTTCACGCTCGACAAGGCAATGACCCTCATACTCGTATTCGGCAGTGAAGACAGCAATTACACCATCAAGGTTGATGGCGCGAAGAAGACCGGCACGTGCGACAGCGGCGGCACATCCGGACAGGGCACGCTCACGGTCGCCCTGGATGCTGGCGCACATACACTCACCAAGGCCGACACCGGCAACCTCTTCTACATCGGACTGAAGTCTATTGAAAATTGAAAATTGAAGACAACACAGAGACACGGAGAACCATTGTGATTTCCGTGTCTCTGTGTTTCTGTATTGTTAACATTATTGTGCCGAGTCCGCCGATTCGGCTTCGTTTTTCATTCTTTGACATCCGTGCTTCCTTGGCGGTGCCATCTACAGTGCCATCTATTTGCAAAAACATTCAGATGCCCATATCCGCCACCGAGGCGATGAGGTCGTAGTCGTGGTGCAACTGGGTGATATACGTCCCGATGCTGTTAGGGCTCCTTGCCATGAGCGACGCCAGCGCATTGATGTTGGCCCCGGGAGTGGAGAGGTAAGCCATGGCAAAGGAGTGACGCATGTTGTAGCACGACAACTCCGCAATATTGATGAGAGGCCGCTGCTGACCTGTCGCCCTGTTGAGTTCCTCTACCTCATGATTGATTTCCTCACACACCACCTTCATCTTCTGTAGCGTGGAGTGCGCCACATGCCTAATGGCGTTCTGGATACCCTCGTAACTCCTGTTGGGCCTCAGCGTATGGCGGTCGTTCTGCGCGATGGGGAAGATATACCCCTCACGCAGGTGAGCAGAATGCACGAATGGCTCGAAGATGGCCATCGACAACCTGTCGCACTCCACTCGTGGCCTTACCGGCATGCCTGTCTTTGCCCGCTTGAAGTCGAAACAGTAATACCGGTGCCCTACCCCTTGGCTGTCGGCATAACTCCTGACGGAGAAATTCTCCGCTCTCAGCAACGCCACGTCGATGGGTGCGCTGCCGTTGAGTTTGAGCATGGCCAGCCAGAAAGCAAGGGCAAACTCCAGCGTCCTGCGGTCTCTGATACGCTCTACCGCCCCCTCCTTGAATCGCCAGGTGGCGCCTGTCACACTCGAATCGACATCTTCTGTCACCAGACGGAGATAATACTGCTCCATGCGCATCAGGTTGTCCTTGTCGATATACGCCGTCTTGTTGGCCTTGCGCACCAGTTTGGCATATTTCAACCGCCGGAAACAATAGTTTTCCGGGTCGAGCAGATTGTTGTCGATGGCATAGTTGCACACGGCAGCAATCTTGGCACATGCCGTGTGCACCGTTCCCTCACTCACTCGCTCAAGCATCTGTTCTACAAAAACCCTTATCTTTTTCTCCGTCACGTCTTCCACGAGGAAACGCATATTTCCCATAGTCAGGGAGAGTTGTCTGAAGGCATATTGGTACTGTGCCCTCGTGCCCGTTCTCGGCATCCGCTCGCTGAGCATCCTTTCCATGATGTCGGCGAAGACATGCGAACGGATATCCTCTTCCTCCTTGAAACCTTCAAGCAGCATGTCGGGGGTGTATCCCTTGCCCTTCATCTCGTAATGGAGTTTGCGGGCCACCACCTTGTCTTTATAATTAGTGATAACCTGATTGATCAAAACCGCATTCTTGAATCCCTTCCTCACCAACTGGTTCTTCCTGTCCCAATGGGCTACGTCGCAACTATATCCCGTAGACTTCTCCCTCATATAGCCATAATTCACCCTGAGCATGATGGGATGCTCTCCATTGGCCAGCACCTTGTTGGTGCGTAACACCAATCTCACCACTGCGCTTTGCACTTTCATACTTGAGATGGAATTTAGCCATTTATGGGAAATAATTTTGCAAATATGTAAAAATTAATCGAAACTCAAAAATGATGAAAGTTAAAAAACAATAATTCCTTTTCAAACAATTCGATTTTGTCTTTAGGAAAATTTTGGTGCATTTCATAGTGCTATTTTTTATGTTAAGTCTGTTTATCCCCATCTATTAGCCGTTGGCAAAACACAGCATAAATCACGCATTATCAGCATATTACAACAACACCTCTTCCATAATGGATTATAACGGCATGTTGGCGCCCAACAGGCAGATGACACGCAAACTTAATAAAGAAAACAGTCTTGTCGAAATTATATGACCAAATTAACATTTTATTAACAATTATTAAATAATAAACATTTAGGATGAAAAAACTGTTTACAACAATTCTGATGATGGGAGTTGCTCTATGTGGCTGGGCGACCATCACTGAAAGTTGGGATGGGACAATCGTCACCCTCAACTATGTGGATGATGGCAATTCCGACGATCAGAATTTTAGTCTTTCAAACACAAACGCCACAAAGATTGTGCTGACCGGCGATTGGGCCAACAAGGACCTTCAAAAAATAGGTTCTAGTTCTATAGTTGGCAAATGCTCAGGCAAAGTATTCCTCGATATGAGCGCCTGCACCAAGATGGTGTCCAAGGTTCAATATACTGGCCAAGGCGATACCGATTGGACCAGCGATGATTTTGTTTTCCTGCCCGACGCAAACTATCCTGAGGAAGTTGAGGAAACGTATGTGGTCAAAAAAAGTGTTTATTACACTTATTGGGGTAATGAGGTAGTTCCTGAAGGTACTACAGTAGTTCAAAGAGATGGAAAATATTATGCTACCTTACATTTTGATTATGGAGATCAGGAAGTAGAGTGTACACCTCATGAATCCTATACTGATGCAACAACAGGTAATCCTGTAAATGTACCAGCAGGATCTGATCTTACAGATAATGGTGATGGTACTTACACTTTTATCCATACATATACTCTTGACACAACCAAATTCTTATTAGACAATGGTAATTTCAATAATAATACAAACAAGTTGAGTGGCATAGCCTTCCCTGACCATGAGAATTTCACTGCTGTTCCTAATCAAGTTTTCGGACAGGTAGGCCCTGCTGATTTGACCAGCGCAACTGTCGGTAGCAATGTGGTATGGATCGGTGAAGATGTCTTCAATTCAACCAAAATCACATCTTTCGATTTCCCCGCAGGCCTGAAGGTGATTGGTGGTGAGGCTTTCCATGGCGCGCCATTAGATAAAGTAGACCTCAGTGGTTGTACATCTCTTGTAGCCATCAAATACGAGGCTTTTGAGCAAGTAAATCAAAATAAGGGAATTGATGTCACTTTCCCTAAAGGAAGTGCCCTTACCTTTATCGGCAACGATGCTTTCAGAAAGTCAGGTATTAAGAGTTTGGACATGTCGAAGTGTGATGGAATCACAGAATTCCAGCATTTGAATAATGATTACCAGCAATTCTCGGATTGTAAGTTCCTTACAAGTGTCAGTCTTCCTCCCAATCTGTCAGCAATACCTGATGACGCTGGTATGGGCGTGTTCAATGCATCCACCAATATTGTAAGTGTGACATGTAATGGAACGGCTAGATATGTTGACTGTGAACTCCAGAACCCGCTTTATATTGGAGATGCTGCATTCAAGGAGAAACCGGGTCTTGCAACGGTTATACTTTGCAATAGAGTCTCATCAATTGGATACGAAACATTCCATTCTGCAGCCATTACAGAGATTCACATCCCTGCTTCTGTAGAGACACTCAAGAAGCACGCTTTCTATAACTGCCAGCAATTGAAAGATGTTTATTTTGATGCATTTGACAAGTCTTTGGGCAACTGCAAAGGTGCAGAAACATGGATCGCAGGTGATGATGGTGCTCAAGGCCATGGTGCATTTGATGAGTGCCAGCATATTACAGATGTCTATATTCTCACAGAGGCTAAACTCCACTGCCAAAACAATGCATTTGACCAGGATGTCACATGGGGTGCTGGTAACGTGGAAGGCAATTTCGCCACCCTTCATTACCCGAAAGACAATGTAGCGAATTATGTCAACCTCACGCATTATCTGAGTGATAAAATTATTAAAGACCCAGGTCTGTTCCATCTTTGGTTGCATGAGCATTATGATTTGGCAGGTGAGCCCAACATGAACGGCTGGTATGAGTTCATCAACTCCGGTCCATTTGATCCTGAGAATGAGGAAGAATGCCAGAGCATAATTCTCCGTACCTTCAGCGATAACACACTCTCTTATCTTGTACCCAATGGCTTGAGGGCTTACGTGGTCAGTGATATCAAACCTGCTGGTGACAACTACGAAGTTACTTTGACCCGTATCCCTGTCATCCCCAAGCAGACCGGTGTGATTCTCTACGGACATCCCAATGGAAAAACCTCTGACGGAAAACCAACTTTGGTTCTGACTCCTGTTGAGTTTGCCTCTGCAGGTGAAATAATAGAACTTGACGGAGGACAAACCGTCACTGCCGGAGAAAATGAAGGTCTTCCGCTTTGCCGAGCCAATTGGAATAAGAATTATGTCAAGAACTATCTTGAGCCTATCCTCTCTGCTGACGGTAGCGCAGTGCCCATCAAGCCTTACGAGAAAGTTGGTGGCGTCGTCACATTCCGTAACTTCGCATTGGGCCGCTATTCGGACACTGATTATTTCAACACTACTGCATTGACTAGCGATGAAAACAATTATGTTGGATTCTTCCGTATGAAGTCGCAGAGTTATAAGAGCGGATACGCTTATCTGCGTCTCGCTCCTGGTGAATTTGATGCAGCCGATGGCGGTGAGATCCTCGTAAAGCCCGATACCAAAAAGGATATAGCAAATGGTATTTTGTCATACAGCTGTGAATATAAACTGACTGACGGAAAGGCATTTGACGCTGCTGATGCTGTCGGAACTGCCGCTAACCCCAAAGGGTGGTGGAATGCAAGTGCATCTCCTGTAGGCTTCTACTGGGCAGAATACTCGATGAGTTGGGGCGACCGTACCAAGCAATTCAAAAATAATGCCGGTGCCAAGTACTTTGGCGAATTTGAGGATGATACCGACGGTATCGTGAAACTTGTAGTTCCTGCCGAAAGCATTCCCAATGGTGAGTACTACACGCTTCAGGGCGTGAAAGTGGCCCATCCTACGAAGGGTGTATACATCCACAACGGTAAGAAAGTGGTTATCAAGTAATCTCAATGTAAAAAAAATAGAAAAATGAAAAAGAACTATCAGGTTCCAGAGACTGTGATTTGCGAGACGGAAATTTCTATTCGTATTCTTGAAGACTCAGGAGAGATTGGCTCAGGTGGTGCTCTGACCAACGAGACCAATACTTTCGATGAGGATGAAATGCCTTCAGAAATACCATCCAGCATTTGGGACGACTAATCTGATCCATTGTATATGGAATAAACCAGTTCATTCTGGTTCTTAATAAAGAAGGAAGCCTGTAGGCATTTGTCTATAGGCTTTTCTTCTGTTTTCTTTATTCACTTAGTTTTTCGACAATGAAGAAAGTATTATTGCCGGGCATCATGCTCCTTGCCACGCTCTGCATTGAGGCTGCCACCCCCTATTGTGTGCTCTCGGGCGGCACACTGACATTCTACTGCGACGACAACAGGCCCTCTTCCGGCACGACATACGACCTGGTATATAGCAATGACCAGCCCAAATGGACAGCCAAGGCATCGTCGGTCAAGACCGTGGCCTTCCACTCTTCTTTCGCAGATGCAAGACCGACAGACGGCTCCTGCTGGTTTTACAACATGAGCAACTTGACCTCCATCCAGGGGTTGTCTAATCTCAATACATCAGAAATGACCTCGATGGCACGCATGTTCTACAATTGTTCGAGCCTGACCTCACTCGATCTCAGCAGTTTTGACACGCAAAATGTTGAAAACATGAGCGGCATGTTTTACAAATGTTCAAATCTCACCCAACTGACCATTGGCAATTTCAAGACAGGAAAAGTGGTCCTTATGAACGTGATGTTCAGCGGGTGCAGCAATCTCACCACCGTGGATGTGAGCAATTGGGACGTGTCCCATGTGGGGACGATGAACGCCATGTTCCGCAGTTGCAACAACCTCACCACCCTGGATGTAAGCAATTGGAACACCGGTGATCTGGTCAACATCGGCTATATGTTCTATCAGTGCAACAAACTGCAGACGCTTGATGTAAGCGGCTGGGACGTGTCGAAAGTGAGCAACTGCCACTATGCGTTCTTCGGCTGCAAGAGTGTCAGGGAACTGGATGTAAGCAATTGGAATACCCCACTGTTCCATGACACTTCATATCTGTTTTTCAATTGCGCCAGTCTGAAAACCCTTGATATGAGCAATTGGGACATGTCCTCTGTGTCTTCAACAGAAGAAATGTTCAGTTCCTGCTCCAGCCTCACTTCCATCAACATGAGCGGATGGTATACTGACAATCTGGAGAATATGAAAAAGATGTTCAGCAGATGCTCCAGCCTGACAAGCCTTGACGTGAGCCACTTCAACACCTCACGCATTACAGACATGTCTAGCCTTTTCAGCAACTGCTCCAGTCTGATGAGCGTGGACGTCAGCGGCTGGGATGTGTCACAAGTCACCGACATGTCGTACATGTTCTATAATTGCAAGAGTCTGACGTCCATCGACCTTACCAATTGGAACACTCAGAAACTGGACTATACGTTGTCTATGTTTGACGGCTGCTCCTCATTGACTGAACTTGACCTCAGCAAGTTGAACGTGAACCAGGCTATATATGAGTATGACATGCTTCACGATTGCACCAAACTGACCAAACTGAGCATCCATCCCTCCATGGAATCGCTTGACACCGATGCCTGCGCCGGTGTGGGCACGGAAACTGCCCCTTGCACACTGTTGGTGCCAAAGGGATTTGCATTTCCTGAGGATACCGACACGACACAACCCGTGTTTATGTGGTGTGGTGGCTATTTCACCCTTGGTGGATATATATATACCCTCGGCGACGTGAACCACGACGGCTTCGTGAACATCTACGACGTGACGCTGATGATTGACTATATCCTGGGCCTCGACCCCACGAATTTCCACATCACCGAGGCCGATATCAATGATGACACTTTCATCAACATCTACGACGTAACGCTGCTCATCGACATCATCCTCGCCAAGGAATAGCAACAGCAAATCGTATTTTTACGTAGGCTTTTGCTCCTTTTTTAACGAACACGAATCAACCGAATCTACACGAATAAGTATTAATTATCATTCGAGTAATTCGTGTGATTCGTGTTCGTTAGCATATTATCATTCAGGATTTTCAAGATATTCCTGCCATTCCCGACATTCCCGTCATTCCTGACATCCTATCACACATTCCCTAAATACACATTCCTTACCCCTTCTTCATGGGCGATTTGGCGTGCCTGGCGGAGCGTCTCGATGGGTGTGGGCGGTATGTCGCGCATGCGGTAATGTGGGAAGAACCTGCTGAAATGCAAGGGCGTGTCGTGCATGCCGTTGTCTGCCATCCACTGGCACATCTTCCGTATCATCTCCATGTCGTCATTGATGCCGGGGATGACGAGATTGGTCAGTTCCACCCACACCCCAGCGTCGCGCATGGCGAGGATGGAATCGAGTACGGGAGCCAGGCGGGCACCATTCACACGGCGATAGAGATCGTCGCTGAACGACTTCACGTCGATGTTGGCAGCATCGAGGAAGGGCAACAGGTCGTGGAGCGGTTCTTGGCACACATACCCTGCTGTGACGAGGATGTTCCATAGTCCGTGCTCATGCGCCAGGCGTGCCGTGTCCACGACATATTCCAGATAAGTGAGGGGTTCGGTATACGTATAGGCGATGCCCGGACAATGGTGCTCCTCGCATAGCCCCACCACCTCTTCTGGCAACAAAGCCATGCTCCTCACCTCATCGGGCGCTGCCTGAGAGATGTCATGGTTCTGGCAGTTGTGACATCTGAGGTTACACCCTGTGCAGGCGATGGAGAGACACTTCGTGCCCGGATGGAAATGGTAGAGCGGCTTTTTCTCCACGGGGTCTATGGCCAATGCGCAAGGCCGGCCATAGACTTCACTCACGAGGCGTCCACCGACGTTGCGCCTGCTCTGGCAGCGCCCTGTCTTCCCCTCCAGGATATGGCAGTGGTGCGGACAGAGCCTACACTCCACCCCGCCATCCTCTAATCGTTGGTAATACCGACATTCCATCATCTTTATTATTGAATATTATCCGGCCGAAGTCAAAAAACTATCGCCTCATAGACATACAGTTCTGCGTCGCGCCATCCGTCCCAGCCCAGTCCTGCCTTGTCGCGTGAGCAATGGCCGAGGAATTCCTCCTTCGTCCAGTCCACCTCGTCTGCCACTTGCGGGAGAAACGTGCCGCTGTGGTAACCTTTCCGGATATAGATGCCATGACGGTGGAGGATGAACTCATCGGCACTGTATATCCTGCGCATGGGTGTGAGCACGGAAATCTCCACCTCCAGGTCGTCGAGTTCTTCCTTGCGGAGGGCGGTGAAGCGTGGGTCGTCGAATGCTGCTGCCCTTGCCATCTCTGCCACCATCTCGTGTAGGGGAGTGTCTTCACCGAAGTGGCCGATACACCCCCGCAGCCGTCCGTTCTTCGTCAGCGTGACGAAGGCACCGCATTTCCGGCGCAGCGTGGCACTCACGTTCGTAGGAACAGGAATGCTGCTGTCGAAGGCCGACCGCAGACTTGCCCATGCTATCTCCTTCAGTGTCTGCTTGTCGGCTTCGCTGAGCACGAAAGCGTTGTCAGGGGAAACAGAAGAAGCGTCTTCCCTTTGACCATGGCGACAGATGGCGAAGGCATGGTAACCCACCACACGGTAGCGGTCGCCATATTCGGTATCACCGGAGTTCTGGTAGAGCAGGTGCCGAATCTCATACGATTTGCTAAGCATGCACATCAGCGTGATGATGGCAAATTCGCCGCAGGCACTAGTGTCGAGGTTGGGTATCCCGCTCCGCGCGTTGCTCTCCAGCACTTCGATAAACTGTTCCACGTCGCCACTCTCAATGGCGCGGCGGGTGCGGGTGTCTACCGTCACGGCATCGTCGTATGAAGGATAGTGAGAGAAATCGCTGCTGATGACAAAAAGGTTGTCGTCGTTGAAATAGGGTTGCAGCACCTCGGCTATACGACGGAGCCGTGCCTCCTTGTTGGTACTGATGATGATGGGTACGATGGGGGGCACTACGGCAAGGCGACGCTGGAGAAAGGGCAGTTGCACTTCCAGGCAATGCTCGCGGTCGTGTGCCTCGGCGCGGTAGGCAAAGAGGCTATCAGCCTCTTGCAGCAGGCCACATGTCTCATGGTCTACCCTCACCATGCCCAACGGCGTCTCGTAGCCGCTGGCCTCAGTGTCTACCGATGCCCCGTCGAGCCACTCATAGTGACTGGGACCGATGAGAAACACTCTTTTGTATTGCCGTTGCGGGTCGAGGGTGGCATAGGCCGCCGCTGCCACGTTGCCGGAGAACACATACCCTGCATGGGGCACGATGAGAGCCGCCACGTTGGAGTATCCGTCATGTTTGGTGTGAAGGGCGAGGAGGCTGTCTACCTCATGGCGTAGCGTGTCGGCATCGGCCTCATAGAATCTTCCAGCCTGTGAGGCGGGTCTGATGACATAGTTTCGTGGATGGAGATTGTTCATGTCGTTGGATTTTATGGGTATCATCATGAGGATGAAACTCAGGAATACTGATAATAAAGTGCGCATGATGGCAATGTTTTTCAACAAACACTATATTTCCCACAAATATAGTGAAAGCCGAGCGCAATGCAAAACAAAAGACGAAGTTTTTTGTTTTCATTGCCGAGGCGCATCCTATATTGGGCGAAGCCAAAGATAGTGCAAACCGAAGACAAAGCAAAACAAAATACGAAGTTTTTGTTTTGCTTTGTTGAGGCGCATCCTATCTTCGCCGCGCAGCGGCAATGTATAAAAAACGAACACGAATCACACGAATTACTCGAATGATAATTAATACTTATTCGTGTAGATTCGGTTGATTACCTCCCTGCGGTCAGTGGGTCTTCGACAAATCTCGTGTTCGTTAAAGAAATAGTAGAGTCTACGTAAAAATACGATTTGCTGTTGCTATTCCTTGGCGAGGATGATGTCGATGAGCAGCGTTACATCGTAGATGTTGATGAAGCCGTCATCGTTGACGTCGGCCTCGTTGACGTGGAAGTTCACGGGGTTGAGGCCCAGGATGTAGTCTATCATCAGCGTTACGTCGTAGATGTTCACGAAGCCGTCGTGGTTCACGTCGCCGAGGGTATATATATATCCACCAAGGGTGAAATAGCCACCACACCACATAAACACGCGTTGTGTCGTGTCGGTATCCTCAGGAAATGCAAATCCCTTTGGCACCAACAGTGTGCAGGGGGCGGTTTCCGTGCCCACACCGGCGCAGGCTTTGATGTAAAGCGATTCCATGGAAGGGTGGACGCTCAGTTTGGTCAGTTTGGTGCAACCGTGAAGCATGTCATACTCATATATAGCCTGGTTCACATTCAACTTGCTGAGGTCAAGTTCAGTCAATGAGGAGCAGCCGTCAAACATATACAACGTATAGTCCAGTTTCTGAGTGTTCCAATTGGTAATGTCGATGGATGTCAGACTCTTGCAATTATAGAACATGTATGACATATCCGTGACGTTTGAGACATCCCAGCCGCTGACGTCCACGCTTGTCAGACTGGAGCAGTTGCTGAAAATGTTGGTCATGTCTGTGACGAGTGAGGTCTCGAAGTGACCCACGTCTAGGGTTGTCAGGCTGGAGCAACTGCCGAACATCTCTTTCATATTCTCCAGATTGTCAGTATACCATCCGCTCATGTCAATGGAAGTGAGGCTGGAGCAATAACCGAACATTTCTTCTGTTGAATGCACTGAGGACATGTCCCAATTGCTCATATCAAGGGTCTTCAAACTGGCGCAATTGAAAAACAGATATGAAGTGTCATAGAATAGTGGGGTATTCCAATTGCTGACATCCAGTTCCCTGACACTCTTACAACCGAAGAACGCATAGTGGCAGTTGCTCACTTTCGACACGTCCCAGCCGCTGACATCAATCGCCTGCAGTTTGTTGCACTGATAGAACATATAGCCGATGTTGACCAAATCGCCGGTGTTCCAATTGCTTACATCCAGGGTGGTGAGTTTGCTGCAACTGCGGAACATGGCGTTCATCGTCCCCACATGGGATACGTCCCAGTTGCTCACATCCACGGTGGTGAGATTGCTGCACCCGCTGAACATCACGTTCATAAGGACCACTTTTCCTGTCTTGAAATTACCAATGGCCAGTTGGGTGAGATTTGAACATTTGTAAAACATGCCGCTCATGTTTTCAACATTTTGCGTGTCAAAACTGCTGAGATCGAGTGAGGTCAGGCTCGAACAATTGTAGAACATGCGCGCCATCGAGGTCATTTCTGATGTATTGAGATTAGACAACCCCTGGATGGAGGTCAGGTTGCTCATGTTGTAAAACCAGCAGGAACCGTCTATCGGTCTTGCATCTGCGAATGAAGAGTGGAAGGCCACTGTCTTGACCGACGAAGCCTTGGCTACCCACTTGGGCTGGTCATTGCTGTACACCAGGTCGTATACCGTTCCTGTCGAAGGTTTGTTGTCGTCGCAGTAGAATGTCAGCGTGCCGCTCGAGAGCACGCAATAGGGGGTGGCGGCCTCAATGCAGAGTGTGGCAAGGAGCATGATGCCCGGCAATAATACTTTCTTCATTGTCGAAAAACTAAGTGAATAATGAAAACAGAAGAAAAGCCTATAGACAAATGCCTACAGGCTTCCTTCTTTATTAAGAACCAGAATGAACTGGTTTATTCCATATCCAATGGATCAGATTAGTCGTCCCAAATGCTGGATGGTATTTCTGAAGGCATTTCATCCTCATCGAAAGTATTGGTCTCGTTGGTCAGGTTGCCACCTGCACCAATCTCTCCTGAGTCTTCAAGAATACGAATAGAGATTTCCGTCTCGCAAATCACAGTCTCTGGAACCTGATAGTTCTTTTTCATTTTTCTATTTTTTTTACATTGAGATTACTTGATAACCACTTTCTTACCGTTGTGGATGTATACACCCTTCGTAGGATGGGCCACTTTCACGCCCTGAAGCGTGTAGTACTCACCATTGGGAATGCTTTCGGCAGGAACAACAAGTTTCACGATACCGTCGGTATCATCCTCGAATTCACCAAAGTACTTGGCACCGGCACTGCTGCCGAATTGGATAGTACGGTCGCCCCAACTCATCGAGTATTCTTTCCAGTAGAAGCCTACAGGAGAAGCACTTGCATTCCACCAACCTTTAGGGTTGTTATCTCCTTGGACAGACATATCAGCCCAGCTACCGTCTGTCAGGTTAACTTCATAATAGTATGGATAAATGCCATTAGTTATATCCTTATCGGTATCTGGTTTGACGAGAATCTCACCGCCATCGGCTACGTTGAATTCAGGATTTTCAAGCGCAACACCATTTTCGTCCACATCGCCAGTCAAACGCAAGTATGCATAACCGCTCTTATAACTCTGCGGCTTCATACGGAAGAATCCAACATAATTGTTTTCATCTTCATCCAATTTAGTTTTGGTGAAATAATCAGTGCTCGAATAGCGGCCTAATGCGAAGTTACGGAATGTGACCTTGTTATTGGCAGCCTTCTCGTATGGCTTGATGGCTACAGCAGAACCGTCCTCAGAGATGATGGGCTCAAGATAGTTCTTGACATAATTGGAAGAATGATTCCAGTTGGCACGGCAGAGAGGCAGGCCTTGGTCTTCTCCTTGATAATAGTCTTGTACTTTCATAGTGCCATCTTCATTATATTCAATATCACAAGAAACTAACTCGCCATTTACATATTTTTGATCATAAAGAGGATCGCCATGCTTCAAGTAATTCACAGGAGTCAGCACCAATGCGAGGCTGTTATCCGGTTTCTTGCCGTTGGGATGTCCGTAAAGGATAACACCCGTCTTGGCGGGGATGACACGGATTCGCTGCAAGGTAACTTCGTAGTTATCGCCAACAGGTTTGAGACCAGTTACCACGTATGCCCTCAGACCATTGGGTACAAGATATGAATATGTCCAATCACTGAACGTACGGAGCATAATCTCCTGATATACAGTCTTGTCATCAGGATCTGTGGGACCCGAATTGATGAACTCATACCAGCCATTCTTGTGAGGGTTGATTGCTTGGTCATAATGATCTTCCAGCCAGTCATGGAACAGACCTGCGTTAGCAACAATAGCATCCGTCAGATAATGAGCGAGGTTGACATAATGCTCTGTCTTATTTTTCGGGAAATGAAGGGTTGCGAAGTTGCCTTCCACATTACCAGCACCCCATGAGATATCCTGGTCAAATGCATTGTTCGCGCATTGGAGTTCGGCTTGGGTGTTGATATACACATCTGTAATATTCTGGCACTCCTCGAATGCACCCTGGCCTTGACCGCCGCTGCCTTCTGCACCGGCGATTTGTGTCTCTGCACCATCGCAAGTACCGCAGTTCTTGTCAAACTCATCGAAAAAGACCTTAGTCAGATTCTGACAGCCATAGAAGCAGTGCTTTTTAAGTTCCTGTACTGAAGCAGGAATGTGAATTTCAGAAATGGCAGCAGAATGGAATGCCTCTACACCGATTGATGAGATGTTATTGGAAAGCGTAACTTTTGCAAGTTTGTTAAGCACAATCTCCTCCTCTGTGGTATCACCCCCTGTAGATGATTGTTGTGCAAATTTGAATGCATTATCTCCAATAGTACACGCGTTTTTGAGTACACAATTAACATAACTGCCAGATCCATTGAATTTCACTTCTGCGATGTTGATACTACCCTTGAAGACGCCCATGCCGTTATCATCAGGCACTGCCGTCAGATTCGGGGGAAGGCTAACATAGGTGAGATTTGGACAATTAGCAAAAGTCTTGAAAGTAGTTCCATCATTGTCTTTGCTCTGGAATTCCGTGATGCCTGTACATTGAACCATCTCGATTCTGGTCACACCAGACTTTTGGAAGGCGTCATTGCCGAGGAAAGTGAAGGTGGCACTTGCGGGGAATGTGACATTAATTGCTACGTTCTGATTTACTTCCTCGAAAGCCTCGTATTTGATGGCTACAAGGGATTCACAAGCACCGAGGTTAATTTCAGATAATGGTGCTCCATGGAAAGCCTCACCGCCAATTGCCTTCAAACCTGCAGGAAAAGCAAATGAAGTCAATTGTGAATTTTTAAAGGCACTTTTGCCTATATATATCAGATCGCTGCCTACAGTTGCTTGGGACAAGCTTGAAAGGCCATCCTGACCGAACACATCATCGGGAATGGCAGTGAAGTTAGCATTGTTGGGGAACGAAATGCCATTCAATTTGGCTGTATTGTTATCAAAATCGGCACCTGTCAACTTGAAAGGTTGAGCAATATTCTCGGTATATGAATATGTGTATGTACCATTATTTTCTTCAACAGTAGCATTTTTGGGCAATTCATTACCCTTTTCATCAAGATAGACTTCTAAAGGAAAGAGTTCTTGGCCGTACTGAGGTTGGTCATAATATTTTCCATTTATAGAGTATACTGTCCCTGTATAATTTTGACCTTGTGCCCAATCATGAGGAGTTCCATCAGGTTTGAGCTGATTACTATAATAATAATAAACTTCTTTAGTCGCAGTTCCTGTATGTGGCACAGTTAAAGGATTACCGGGACTAGGTATAAACTTGTAATTATTACTCGTCCAGTCGATATCTCCCTCTCCTGTAGATTGAATCATAGAAACCATATTAGAGCATGCGCTCATGTCGAGATATACTTGGCCAGAGCATTGTCCAACTATCGTACCAATTTTTTTTAGGTCTTTGTTGGCCCAATCACCAGTCAACACAATTTTTGTGGCATTTTTGTTTGAAAGACTGAAATTCTGATCGTTGGAATTGCCATCAGCTACATAATTAAGTGTGACGGTAGTCCCATCCGGTGTTTCAGTGATGGTCGCCCAGCCACATAGAGCAACTCCCATCATCAGAATAGTAGTAAACAATTTTTTCATCTTAAAAAATGGATTAAATTATTATTAAATGAATTATTCTGTTTATTCCATGATTTCGACAAGCCTGTTTTTCCTGAAATCCCATCTTTTTCCAGATTGTTGGGCGCCAACATGCCGTTTTTGTTTTGCAGCCAGATGGATTTCGCCTAATTTAGGCTCTGGTATTGATTTCAAAGAACATTTTCTTGTCGTGAGAGGTTGCCGGCAGATGATTCACACATGCGGCTTATTAGGTCATTCAATGCTTATCGCTTGCCGTTGGTCAAGGTGGCGTACCTTTTGTGGTCAATTGGATTTTCTCTTTTCTCATCTCACTCATTCTATCATATAGGGTTATCAATATTTTTCTCTATAGACACCAACCATTTACACTGGCTGGGGGAGTGTGCTCAAGAGGGTGGGATAATGTCAGCAATTCGACGAAGACAAGTTACGCATTCCCTACATTGAGTGCTTAAGCGCAGATGCAATTGACGCTTATTATAGAATTTCCGTGCAAAAATAATGTATTCTTTTTATTTACGAAAGTATTTGCAGCATTTTTTTTCGAAAAAGGTTAAATTCATCAGAAATCATTACAAAATTGCAGTTTTTTGAACGGAAAAAGAATATTTTCCGTATTTATAAGCAAAAAGCAATCTCTTTTAGCAGTATAATATATGGTAAAAAACACACCTTTTTTGGTCAAAAAGTAGGGGGGGGGCAGGTTTGTCAACTATTAGTCAACGGAGTCAAGTGAAAAACGCATTGAAAAATATTTTACATACGAATAAAAAATATTTGCCTGAAAAGGAACTTAATGTAAAAAAGTACTTTCTGGACCACCCACATCAGAAAAGCAATTCTGCCTACAAGTGAAATCTCACCATTTAGCATAATAAATCTTAACAAAAGAATCTCAAATCTTAAAAAATCTAAATAAATAGAACTGTTGTTTGGGCACACAGAAAAGAATCACCTTATGTGACGATGGTTCTGTGTGCGCACACAGCAGCTATCTTCACCATCAACGTGAACTCGGCATCGACAGTGGAAATGAGAAAATATTTGGCCACGATGACAAATATCACATAGGGAGCAGACAACGAGAATGTGGTGGCAGTCGGCGATACAAAGATATCATGGATTCGTAGTCTCAGTTTTCCCTGATTATTCCGCGGTTGCTGATAATCTCTCTATCAGTTCGAGGCACATACGGGAGTTGTGGTAGGGACATTTCCAGAAACCTGCCTTGTCGTCGCGGCGGTTGATGTTTCCTTCGGGGTCGCGGCTCCACCACCATTCCCCACCCTCTCGGTCGATGAGGTTGTCCTTGATGTAGGTCCAACAGTCCATAAAATGCTGATAGGCCTCCTCATCACCGAAATGTTGGTAGATATTGTAGAAGCCTACCACCGCCTCGGCCTGCACCCACCAGTGACGGTCGGTGTCTACATAGCCCGTGTCGAGATTGGCCTCATGCACCATCGACCCATCGGCATTAAGCCCTTTCTCCGATGCCTTCGCCACCATGCGGACGATGGGTTCCACCTCTTTTAACAACAAAGAGTCGCCTACGACAAGTGCTGCCTCATGGATGAGCCAGGAGCACTCAATGTCGTGGCCATAACTCTCAAGGGCTCCCCCACCCCGCGTCCAGTCGTTCTCGAAAAAGAGGTCGAGATGGTGGGTAGCAGGGTTGAGGATATGGTGGGTAAAGATATGAATGAGATTGCGGACGGCTGCCTCGACCCGAGGCAGCATAGCGACCGGCGAAATACTATTGGCACTATCAGCACTATAGTCACTATAGTTACTATAGTCACTATCGCCCCATTCCTTCAAGCAGCGAAGGAGGTTGGTGTAGGGCTCGATGATATGGAGATGGGTGTTCTGCGATTTGGGGTAGTTGGCGTCGAGTTCGGAGAGACGCATATCGGCTATCTCGCCCCACTCACGCGTAGACGCCTCGATGTAGCCGTTGTAGAAAGTGTCGAGAGAATGCTGCTCAATGCAGTGGAAGAGGCGGAGGGCGTAGTCGAGGGCTTCGCCGTCGCCTGTGGCACGGGCATACTCCGACAGACCGTAGATGGCGAAGCCGATGGCATAGAACTGCTTCTTCGTATCTTTGGGCCGACCAAGATAGTCGACCGACCAATAGGTGCCGCCAAATTCTTGGTCGTAGAAATGGCGGAGGATGTAGTCCTTGGCTCGCGTGGCGGCATCGAGGTATTCCTTCTTGCCGACCACACGGTAGGCGGCAGAAAACGACCAGAGGATGCGTGCCGTGAGGATACCGCCCTTGTCGGCGTCCTTCACCAACGTGCCATCGCCGGTCATCTGTCCATAGAAACCACCGTGTTCCAGGTCGACCATATTGTCGAGCCAGAAACGCAGGATATTGTTCTCGAGGGTATCGAGGAATTCTTCACGAAGGGTAGACATTGCTATAAGGATTGAAAATTTCAGTAAAAAGGAAATGGGTGATATGGAGGGTGTGTCAAACTAAAAAATAACACAGAGATACAGAGACACAGAGAAAAACAAGAACTCTGTATCTCTGTGCCTCTATGTTGATATTGTTATTCGGGGCTTCATTTTGTGTGTTGCCCAATTCGTTACTCGGGAGAAAGATTATTTCTTGATGGGGTACTTCTTGAGCAGGAAAATCATGATGACCACGATGGCTGCTGGGAAGAGGGAGAAGAGCGCCCAAATCATGTTGCGCACTGCCTCATCGTTGGTAATGGTGATAACGGTCTGCCCGTTGGCGTCGGTGCCCGAGATAAAACCTGCCATACCGAGGAAGAGGGCGACAAGAGAGCCTGAGATGGCCGTGCCGAACTTCTGTGCCATCGTTCCCGAGGAGAAGATGAGGCCGGTGGAAGAGGTGCCGTTCTTCTCCGTGGCATAGTCGGCCACGTCGGCATACATCGACCACAACAGCGGTGAGTAGAGTCCCACACCAACGGAAGTGATGATGACGATGCCCACCATGACCCAGATGTATTTCGGGTCCATCGGCACGAAGAAGAAGACCACCGAAGAGATGAGGCAGATGAGCGCGGCGATGACAAAGGCCTTGCGCTTCGAGCCAACCTTCTTGGTGAACACCGGCGACACACCGCCGAAAATCATACAGGTCACCTCGCCGAAGGTCATGAAGACCGTGTAGTTGATGATGAGGCCGCTCACGGTGACGTCGCCATGAAGACAGTATTCCATGAGATAACCAGCCACGGCATAGCGGAAGCCATTGAAGAAATTGGTGCAGATACCAATAAGCGTGAGGTATATCCACGGCTTGTTCTTGAACAGGTCGACGAAAGGTTTGAAGGTGAATTTCTCTGCCCTGACTGGCTTCAGGCGCTCCTTGGTGAGCAAACCACAGGCCAGCGTCATCAGGGCGGCAAGCAGTCCGAGAGCAGCACCGAGAACGGCATACTGATGCTGGTCGGAACCGCCCACCATCTTCTGCAGGTAGGGGAATGACAAGAGGGTGATGAAGCCCATGGCATAGGCACCCACCATACGGAAGGAGGAGAACTGGTTTTTCTCATTGTCATCGGAGGTCATCACGCCGAGGAGCGAGCCATAGGGCACATTGACCGCCGTATACACCGCCATCATGAGGAGATAGAGCGTATAGGCATAGATGCGCTTGCCCACCGGTCCCAAATCGGGGGTGTAGAGCAGCAGCGCGAAAACAAGGCCGAGCGGAATGGCACCGAAGATGAGCCACGGACGATAGGTGCCCCATCGCGACTGCGTGCGGTCGGCAAGGCTGCCCATGAGCGGGTCGGTGACGACATCGAACATACGCGCCACGAGCATCAGCGCAGCGGTATCCGCCACGGTGAGTCCGAAGATGTTGGTGAAGAACAGTGGGAACGCGATGGACATGACTTTCCAAGTGATACCGCCAGCAGCGGCATCTCCGAGGGCATATCCGATTTTTTCTTTCAGTGTTGCCATGATGGTAATGGTTTTTTATGAAGTTATTAGGTGTTTTTTATACTATAGGCACTATAGTTACTATAGATACTATAGTCACTATAGATACTATAGCCACTATATATTCTCCAGCGCCTTGTTCTTGGCTACTAGGCGCTTGATGGTTTCTACCGAGGCAGAGGTGGTGAGGCCATCCACAGGTGTGTTCATGCAGTAGTCGACGAGACGGTCGATGGTGGAGGTGGCTACATGCATGCGGGTGTCGCTCGACGCATAGTAGATGAACACCTTGCCATCCTCATCGGCTATCCATCCATTGGCGAAGACCACGTTCATCACGTCGCCGATATACTCCCACCCTTCGGGAACGAGGAAATAGCCTCCGGGCTGCGCAATGACACGGGTGGGGTCGTCGAGCGCCGTCATATACATATAGAGCACATAGCGCAGGCCACTGGCACATCCCCTCACGCCATGGGCGAGATGCAACCAGCCACGGTCGGTCTTGATGGGGTGCGGGCCCTCGCCATTCTTCACCTCCATGATGGTGTGGTAGTGGCGGGCGTTGATAATCCGCTCCTCGGTAACCTCGGCATGGGTGATGTCGTCGACGAGTGCCCAGCCGATGCCTCCACCCGACCCGGTATCGATGAAACCGTCTTGCGGACGGGTGTAGAAGGCATACTTGCCATCGACGAACTCTGGGTGAAGCACCACATTGCGCTGCTGACTGCGCGACTTGAGGTCGGGCAGACGCTCCCAGTTGACGAGGTCCTTGGTGCGGGCGATAGCCGCCGTTGCCGTAGCCGCGGAGAGGTCGGCAGGCACACTGTCGTCGTGACGCTCGGCGCAGAACACGCCGTAAATCCATCCATCCTCATGCTGGGTGAGGCGCATGTCGTAGATATTGGTGGCCGGTATGACATCATCGGGCATGGTGATGGGCTCGGGCCAGAAGCGGAAGTTGTCGATGCCGTTGGGGCTCTCTGCCACGGCAAAGAACGACTTGCGGTCGGCACCCTCCACACGGACGACAATGACGTATTTCCCATTCCACTTGATGGCACCGCTGTTGAGCGTGGCGTTCATCATGATGCGCTGCATGAGATAGGGGTTGTCTTTCTCGCAGAAGTCGTAGCGCCACGTGAGCGGGGTATGCTCGGCAGTGACGATAGGGTTCTGATACTTGGTATAGATGCCGTTTCCCCCTTCACAAGGGATATTGGGGCGAGTAAGCAGTTGCTCGTGGCGGTCAGTCAGCGCCTTGAGACGGGATTTGAAATCGTTCATTTTAATCCGTTTTTTTGAGTTTAAATTTATTGAAGAGTAAAAGGGTGAAATGTTTTATCTTCTCCTTTGAAGGCTTTGGGGACATCCCCCTCCCCTCCTAAGAAGAGGAGGGAGATGCCACTTGGGCCTCACAACTATTTTATATCCTTGATATCATTGAGGAAGAGGGTATTGGGAGCCGCGTAGAGTTTCTTGAAATCCTCGGCACTCTGCTGGTTGGGATCGGGAGCAAAGAACTCCTCCTTGTAGTTGCGCCAGGTGTGGAAATAGCAGATGGGATAGCGGTCGAGGACGGGTTGGAGCACCCGCGTCCACCAGGTGGAGTCGGGGAGATTCTTGTAGCCACACTCGGTGACGGCGAGGGGCTTGCCATTTTTCTCAGCGAAAGACTTCAGGAAATCGAGGTCGGCAGTGGCCTGTTTAACGAAATCCTCCTCGGTTCCCCATTGGTAGGCATCCTCGCCGATGAGCGCCACCCGGTCGTTTCCGGGATAGCGTTTGAGGAAGCGCTCCTCTGTCCACCCTCCATCAAGGTTGGGCGAGAAACTCCAAAGCAGGTTGTCGAACCCACGCTGATTGAGCGTATCTTGCAAGAGGTTCCAAAGGGCAAGATAATCCTCGTCGGAGCACAGTTTCTGTCCCCACCAGAACCAAGAGCCGTTGTACTCGTGCCACGGGCGGAAGATGATGGGCACAGGTTTTCCGTCGTCGGTGCGGAGCGTCTCGATGAAGTCGCCCACACGCGTCATCCAGGTGTTGAACTTGGCTTTCACGCTATCCTCGGTGAGAATCTTGTGCACCACGAGTGTGTCTTCCACATCCCATGCCGTACCTCCGGTGACCGGGTTGCGCGGGTGCCAACTGATGGTGACGATGCCACCACGCAGATGGTGCTTCACCAATTCCTCGCGGATACGGGTGAAGGGCACGCTGTCGAGGTTCTTCGCGTCGCCCATCTCGATGCCGCCAAGGTCGAACCCCATGACGGCAGGGTAGTCGCCCACGGTGGCAAGGATATCGCTGCTGTCGGGCAGGTATTCCCAAGTGAGGCCATAGAATGTATCATCTTGATGGCCAAACATATAGCCATGTTTCTGGATGGCTGTGAGCCGTTCGAGGAGTTGCTGCGAGGCAGTTTTCTGCTCTACCTGTTGCTGACAGGCCATGCACAATGCGGCCATAGCGACAACAAACATGAGTTTCTTCATGGTATGGAGGGATGTTTATGGGGTCTGAGATTTCATGTGCATTCTGAACTGCTGGAATCTCTTCTTAGAAATATCCTGCAGGAAGAGGGTTTCCTTGAGGTTGTGCAGATTGACGAAGTCTTCGGCACAAGGTTTGTCGGGAGCAGGACCGAAGTTCTCCTCGGGCTGGTCCCAGGCGTTGCGCCAGAGCAGGACGTAGGAGATGCGGAAGTCCTTGACAGCATTCCACATCGCCGTGGTAAACCAGAATGGGTCGGGAGTGTTGCGGTAGCCGGTCTCGGAGAGGCAGGCAATCTTCATATGTTCCTTGGCATACTTGGTCATGACGGTGAGTTCGTCGCGCACGTCACGGATATATTTGTCTTTATCGGCTCCCGAATAGACATCCACACCGAGCACATCGATGAGGTTGTCGCCAGGATAGTATTTCAGATAGTTGGCCTCGGTCTCGCCCGACGTGCCGCCAGGAGAGTAGCAGTAGAGACACGAACTGACACCGTTGGAGCGCAACAACTGGATGGTGTACTCGAAAAACTCCTTATACTCCTCAGGGGTGCAGGAGTCTTTTCCCCACCAGAACCAACCTCCGCTCATCTCGTGCCAGGGACGGAAGATGACGGGCACGGTCTCACCACGACGGGTCTTGAGCGACGTGAGGAAAACGGCGACACGGTTGATCCACTTCTTGAACTTCGCGTTCTGCGAACCTCTGGGCAGCAACTCACGTATGGGATTGCCTGTGGGGTCCCACGCGTTCTTTCCCGTGACGGGGTTGTTGGCATGCCAACTGATGGTGACGATGCCTCCACGGAGGTGGTGGGCGATGATTTCCATCTTCATGCGGTCGAAGGGCACACCATCGAGGTTCTTCAGGGAGTCGAGTTCGATATTGCCCAACTCGAATCCCATGACAGCGGGATAGTCGCCACATACTTCCTTGACATCACTCCGTCCTTCGTCGAAGTGCCATTTCGTGCCATAGAGAGGGTCGTCCTGATGTCCAATCATGATACCTTTTTTCTGGAATTTCTCCAATCGTGAGCGTAGTTTTTCCAAAGGTGTCGCAGCCTGCAGCGAGGAGGCTGCGAAAACCATAAGTAATGTAGTGATAATCAATTTTCTCATTTGTGGGTTATATTAATGTTATTTATGGGCTAAATGGGCATTATGGGCTATATGGGCATAATGGGCAATGTGGGCATAATGGGCGATGGGGGCTACCTCAGGTGCATCTGCTGCAGGAGCCAGTTTTCCCATTCGTCCCACTGCTCCTGATACCAGAAGTGCCCGGTCATCTGGTAGACGCTGAGCGTCTTGGGGGCCTGCACTACGTTGTAGACAGAGTAGGCAGAGGATGGTGGAACCACCTCGTCGTTGTAGCCGAAGGAATACCATCCCGGACAAGTGATGCGGCGGGCGAAATTGATGCCATCGTAATAGCGTGCCCCCTCAACCTTCTTCGGGTCGGGATTCTGCACGTTGTAGAAATAGTGTGGCCATCCGCAAGCCTTTTTCTGCAGGGCCATCTCGTAGTCGCACATCGCGTCGTGAACGGGCGCGAGGAAGGTGACGCGCTTGTCGAGCGCAGCCACTGCCAACGACAGGAACCCTCCTTGTGAGGAACCGGTGACACCAAGGTCACGGCCGTTCCACTGTGGAAGGGAAGCGATATAGTCGACCGCCCTCACGGCACCTTGTACCACACGGCGGTAGAAATTCTTCTCGGGCAGGTCGAGGTTCGACTCCCAGTAACCGTCGAGCGACGACTCACGAATATTCTCATAGACCGACAGGGGCATGGTGACGGGGATGCCATGGATGCCGATTTCAAGGGTGATAGCACCTTGCGATGCCGTATACACATCACCGCCATAGGGCCGTACACCTGCTCCCGGCACACGCAGCAACGCGGGATATTTCCCTTCGGCCACCGGCACGCAGAGGATGCCATAGATGAGACTCCCGGGACGGTTGTTGACGAAACTGACCTCATAGACATTCACCTTCTCCGTGCAGCGCTCGGGCAGCAGGGTGAGGTGTGGGTCGAGGGCATGCTGGCGTGCCTCGTCGAGCGCACGCTGCCAGAAGGCGTCGAAATCGGCAGGGCACTTGGTGGCAGGCTGCAGTTTCTCAGGAGAGAACGCCGCGGTGCACAACCCCACATAGTCTTTCCCGTCGACATGGGCGGTGACCTTGAGGCGATAGAAACCTGGCTGGCTCATCGTGCCGGTCCACTCCATCGTGCCGTCTTTCAGCGTCACACCCTTGCGTTGTGTATCGGGATACATCACCGGACCTGCCTCGAAGTCGACGGTGGTGTTGGGCAGCAGGGTGCCCGACTTGCGCACGTTGACCACGAAACGGGCTTTCTCGCCCGTGCGGTAGTTCCAGTCTTGGTGGTCGGGGGTTACGCTGACCACGATATTATAACCTCGAATCTGAGCACTGGCACTGAATGCCAGGGCAATGAGGAGGAGGGAGGTGAGTATTCTTTTCATTTTTTTTTGCGATTAGGGTTGCGACGGAGTCGCAACATACTTAACGGCTTCTTTTTGACGGGCTGGGGGAGACTGCCGGGCGGACGGGCTGGACGGCTGCAGGGCAAGGCGGACGGACGGTCCCTTCTGACTGCAGGGCAAGGCAGACGGGCGGGCCGGCCTATTCTCTGAGTTTGGCCATGCGGGTAACTTCGGCACGGATAATCTGGAGGGTGGTGGTGTCGGTGGAGAAGACAGAGTTGAGGCCTTGTGCTTCCTGTGCCGGGTCACCGGTGTAGTCGTCGCCTACCTGCCACTGCTCATGTGCAGGCTGAGCGAAACCTCCCCATCCCCAGAAGTTGCAACCAGCGAAATGCCCACCACTGGTGGCATTGTCGCCCACGAGCGAGAAGACGAACTTATAGAATCCGTCGCGGCCCTGCGTGGGGGTGTCCTTGGTGAACTTAAACCCGTCGCGCGGGTAGCCGAACTCCTCCATCACGAGAGGTTTGTTGAGTCGGTCGCAGATGGTGAGATGGCGGTCGATATAGTTGCGTGTGCTGTCACAACTCGCCTGCAGGTCGTCGATGAGGTGGTCGGGACGTGCCCACGACCAGTTGTAGGGCCAAAGGTGGATATTGCAATAGTCCACATTCTTGTCGGCACAGATGCGCTCATAGGCCGCATAGTCGTTCTCGCAGCCCCATGAGCCCTCGCTGCCGATGGAGATGAGGTGGTTAGGGTCGAGACTGCGGATGAGTGCCGAGGCCTCGGCCAGCCATTTCTCGAAAGCGGGCAGTGCCTCCTTGCTGAACGCCCTTGGCTCATTGCCGATCTGCCACGACATGATGGCCGGGTCGTCAATATACTTCACGCCGGTGTAGCGGTTGGTGCGCCCGAGGATGAAGCGCACATAGTCGTAGAAGAGTTCATGGGCCTTGGTGTTCGACGCATACTGCTCCACGAACGACATGTATGCGGGATAGCCGTCTTCGTTGGGCCGCGGTGCCTTTCCCGCACCGGCATGCTCAAGATAGAAGGAGTATCCCCCACTCCACTCCCACGAGTTGTTGAGATAGAGCACCGCCACCATGTCGCGTTTGCCCATCTCCTGCAAGAGGAAATCGAGGCCGGCGAGGATGGTGTCGTTGTATACTCCCGGCGATACCTGCAGCGTGGGCTCCACCTTCGTAGTGACACCACGCTCGCCATCGCTCCCCACGAGGATGCGGAGATTGTCGATACCCATCTCCTTCATGAAGTCAAGTTCCTGACAAAGACGCTGGCGGTCGCCGCCCTGTCCCTCACTGCCGAGGATGGCGCCATACCAGAAGTTGGTGCCGACATAGTAGTAGGGTTTTCCCGCACGCTCGAAATGGCCGTCGACAACCTTGACGAACGGACTTGGAGCCTCGTTGTGCGTACAGGCAACGAGCGCAAGAACCACGGTCATGAACATGAGTAATCTCTTCATTTTTCCAAGTGTTTGCAATTTAGGTGCAAAATAAATAAAAAAAAAGGAAAAACGATAATACTTTCTTGACTTTGTTTTACACTATAGGCTTTTTGTGACATATGGGCAGGATGGGCATTATGGGCATTTGGGTACTATAAGCACTATAGCCACTATAGGCACTATAGATACTATAGCCACTATAGCCACTATAGCCACTATAGCCACTATTAAAAACACCGGGGAGTTTTCGCTCCCCGGTGTAATAGAATATCTTAATGGTGATTGGCGCTATTGCCCAAGCAGGGCGCCTACGATATCGGCCTCAGTCCACACAAGGGTCTTGCGGTCGAGCAAGCCCATCCACCAGAGACCGGTGGTGTTGTACTGCGCGAACTTCTGCTTCATATATTGGGCATACTTCACACGTTCCTTCATGTCGACGTGTGAGCCTCCGGCAGCGAACTCGCCAAAAATATAAGGCACACCGAAATCCGAGCCGAAACGCTTGTCTATACGCGCGAAGATATCGTCAATCTCCTGCTTGCACGCATCGTCGAAGATATAAAGCCAATACTTGTCGTCGCCGTCACCGCCATCGTTGCAGAACCAATAGGGGTCGTAACTGTGGATGGAGCAGAACAGGTGGTTGGGATGCTTGTCGACGGGCAGTTGCATGCCCTCAAGTTTGGCTGGTGAACTGCCCGCACCATAGGTATTGACCAAAAGGTTGCGGTACTCGTTGTTGCCTCCCGTGGCACGCACGGCATCCACGAAATCCTGTTCGAGCCGGTTCACGGCCTCGTAGCAGGTGGGGTCTGACGGGTCGCCCCACTCTCCCTTCGCACTGAGAATCTCGTTGAAGGCCTCAAAGATGAGTCGGTCGTCGTAACCCTTGAAGCGGTTGGCTATCTGTGTCCAGAGGTGCTTGAAACGGACGCTGATAGTGGGATACTGCGGTATGTCGGCAAGGAGCCAGTGAGCGCCATCGCCGCGGCTTGCGTCGTATTCGCTCGCATCGTGGTGCACGTTGAGGATGCAGTAGCATCCGGCATTGAGCACCATGTCGACCACCTCTTGCACACGGTTCATCCACGCTTCGTCCACATTGTCGTTGGCATCCATATGGGGGAACCATGTCACGGGCACACGGATGACGTTGAACCCGCGCTGGGCAAGGGTATTGATGATCTCTGGCGTGGTGACGGGCTGTCCCCAGCATGTTTCCCAGTCGTATACCGTCTGGGGGTTGAACCATGACAAGACGGAAGGATTGGTGATGTCGTGGTTGGACTCCAGGGTGTTGCCCAGGTTGTAACCTATTCCAAACCGCTCGACTAAGGTGAATGCGCTCATGAACGGGTCGTTGGGATCGGTGCCCGTGCCTTTCTGCGCTATCGCAATGGTCTTGGTGACATTTCCCGAACGGAAGGTGAGCGTGTTGGTACGTGCATCGCCTTCGTTCTTGCTCACCTCGAGTTTGGTATAGGTGTATTTGTTGGTGTAGCCATAGCCTGCATGCACGAGCAGTTTACACCATGAGGTGTCGGCCAACTCGGCGGTCCATTCTCCGTCGGCATCAACCCCGAGCACCACGTTGTTCTTCCCAAGGGAGAAAGAGAGGTCGGAAACGGGAACCGAATCCTTGAAGACCTCTATCTTCGTTGCGGAGCCCTTACGGAGCCCAGTGTCGATAGTGGGGTTCTCCACGTCGCTGCACGCCACGAATCCCATCATGGAGAGCACGAGAAGGAAAAACCCGAATATGCTGTTTGTTTTCATTGTCATTTCTTTTTATAGAATATACGTACATTGTCGACATACACATCCACATTGCCACGGGCGGTGCCTTGGTTGATGAACTGGATGCGGAACTGGTTGATGCCGTTCTCCACGACAAACCGGTAGTCCTTGCCACGGTATTTGCCAAATTTGCTGAGGGGCACTACATGGCGGTACCACTTGCCCACGGGAGCCTCGCCGTTGATGTCGGCGAGAACAGGACGATCGTGGGTGAACGTGCCGGCGCCATAGTCGAGCCATTTGAACGTGTCGTACTGGTTGACGGTCTCCACTGGGTTGGGGTTGCCGCTGTCGTCGTTCTCGGGCACGGGATCCTCGCTGTCATACTGCAGGAAGTAGCGCAGATAGCCGGTGAACACACCGTCGTTGAAGTTGCTCTCGTTGTTGAACACCTCCATGGCCAGGTAGATGTCGTCGGTGGAGGCATCGGCCGGGATGATGTCGTAAGAAGGCATCGGGAACTTGTTGCCGTCCCAGTCTTTGCGGAAGTATATCATCTGTCCCCACCACGACTGTCCCTCTTCTTCGAGGAAGAAGTGAGCCATCTTACCGTCGCCGGTATATGGCGGGTCGTCGCCGTTGGCCGTTTCGTAGGAGGCGTTGGGACCCCATCCATTGTCGGTGGCATCGTCATCAAAGCGGGCGAAACATCCACTGAGGTTCCAGAAGAGTGCAGAACCCTCGCCGCCAGGAGTGACCACGGTGAGCAGGCCGTTGCCACCATCGGCAGGCACCTGGGGCATGACGAAGGTGATGGCATCCTCGCTCGCCGACACAGTGAACTGCTTGGGTGTGAGGGTGATATCACCGAAGCGCACCGATTCTACCTGCACGAACTCACGTCCGGTAATGACGACCTCCTCACCCGGCACGGGCATGTCGGAAGAGATGTCGAAGATAATGGGCTGGCCGGGATTCTTCGTGAAACCGATATAGGTTGTTCCGGCTGCTGTCTCTATGACGAGTGTTCCTTTCTCGAAGGGCAGGTCGGGAATAGTGACAGCGAGTTGAGAGGTGGTCTCGAAGGCTTGTGTGCGGCTGTTCTGGTAATGCTCTTTCACCACGGTCTCCACTTTGGAAGCCTCTACATGGGTGCCTCCGATGGTCTCCCATACAGTGGTGTCGAGTTGCTCGGCAGTGAGGTCGGTGAAATACACCTTCTCAATGTCGACCAAGTTGAGGCCGTAGACATCGAGCACATTGCCTGCCAACCTGGGATAGGTGCCTTGGATGCGCGAGATGGAGGGCCATGGGGCGGTAATCTTGAACGCATAGGTGGCGGTGCCGTGTGAGGTCTCCACACGTATCTCGTCCTTGAGGTCGCTGTTGAAGGCCGTCAACTCAAAGCCGTCTTTCTCGGAGGGCACGGTGACGACGACACTGTGGTCGGTGTTCATCGTGGGGTTGAAATACACGGGTTGGTCGTTGATGTAGACCTTCTGCACATGACTCAGGTTCTGTCCGATGATGGCGATGAGCGAGCCTGTGCCCGCCTTGGTGAAGGTGCTGTCGGCCTTGGCAGGGTCGCAGGAGCGCACGGCAGTGATGACGGGCGTGCCCATGCCTTCCTCGTCGTCCTTGCAGGATTGGAGTGAGAGGGTCATGATAGCCGCCATGACGACGAGCAGCCATTGGTATTGCTGTTTGAAAATATATGTTTTCATATCGCTACTTCTGTTGGTTAGTTCTCTCTAAATTCATACTCCACAGCGGGCTGGTTGAAGTATGGGTTCTGGATAACATCGGCCTCGGGATAGGGCATGAAGATGTTTGACTCGCTGAGCACGATGGGCGAATAGTCGGAGCCACGTGATTGGGAGAGGGAGTCGAGGTCGTAGACATAACCCTGGGCCTTGGTCTTGACCACGGTCTGGTCGTCGTCGCTCATGCGCAGGCAGTCGCTCCAGTAGACGTGTCCCTGGTCGTCGTAGAAATACCAGTTATTGGTGCCGGGGAACACGCAGCGGTAACTGAGCGTGCCGTCGTCGTTGCGGATGACGTCGCCGGAGTTGAGCATGAAGGCGCGGTGCTGCTTGTGGTTGAAGAAGTCGAGCATATACTGTGGGCGCCAGCGATACCAGGTGACCATGTCGTACCAGTTGCAGTACTCCAGGCAGAACTCTATGCGGCGCTCACGGATGAGGTCCTCGAAGGTGAAGGAGGTCTTCGGGGGCAGTTTGGCACGGATTCGCGTGGCATTGAAAGCAGCCAGGGCATTGGCATCCGTGGTGGAAGTGTTGTTGCCCAGCAGGGCTTCTGCCTTGATGAGGTAGACATCGGCCAGACGCATGATATAGGTGTTGAGCGGCGATGCCTGCTGTGCAAGGTGTCCGTCGCAGTCGGCCTTTGTTCCCACTACGCCCTTCTTGGCCTGTATCCAGTTCACGTTGTAGGTATAGCCTCCCTTCTGGGTCCAGATGTAGTCGTAGTGGCGTCCCGGGGTGAAGAATGTGCCGCGGAGACGGAACGAATCGGCGGGCTCCTCGTTGTAGTAGTTGATCATATCTACAGAGGCGTGGAGCGAGCCACCCCAGCAGTTGACGTCGCAGACATCGGCCCAGGCAAGGTCGGAGATGAGGTTGTTGGAGGAGGCGTATTCGCCGAGCAGCGGGTCGGCCCAACGCATGGCCAGCAGCGTTTCCTCATTGTCGTTGAATTGTGGACGGAAGAGGTCCTCGTAGTTCTCGAGCAGGTGGTACTGGCCGCAGTTGATGACCTCGTCGCAGAGGCTGACGACACGCTGGAGGGTAGCCTCGTCGCGCTGTCCGCCCTTGTTCCATCCGCTCTGTGCGAGCAGTGCCTTGGCGAGCATGGCCTTGGCCACATAGCGTGAGGGGTGGAAGTTGGCACCCTTCTCCGGCAACAGTTCGGCAGCCTTCTCGAAGTCGCGGATGATGAACTTGAGCACGCTCTCCTCGGTGTTGAGGGGACGCACGGGACGAGAGGTGATATCGAAGTTGTCTTCGTAAAGGATGACTTTTCCCCATCCGCGGAGCAGGTAGAAATAGGCTGTGCCACGCATGAGGTAGGCCTCGCCGCGTGCCTGGTTCTTCACTGCCTCCGACACATTGTCAGAGGTGTAGGTATCCATGTCGAGCAGCAACTCATTCGACATCGACACCACCATGTAGATAGACGACCAGGCGTTGAGCAGCACGTCGGTAAGACCGGTGATGGTGAAGCGGGCAAACTCGCCTTGCAGATAGGGGCTCCATGCATCGTTGGCACGGAACGACCCCATACCCACGATGGCGCGCTCGTTGTATCCGCTCCATGCGTAGTTGTAGAGGGGTTCGATGGCCTTGATTACGGCATCGTCGGTCTCATAATAGTTGCCTGCCGTATAGCCATGCTTTGGCGTACGGTCCAGGAAATCATCACCACAACTGCCTGTCACGAACAGGAGTGCTACCAACAGTGAATATATGATGAAATGGTTCTTTTTCATATCATTATGGTTTTAGAAATTGACCTTTAGACCTACATTATATATACGTGGCGACGGGTAGCGGTAGTTGTCGATGCCTTGAAGGACAACGCTCTGACCAATGGAACCCAGTTCGGGGTCGTAGCCGTCGTAGCCTGTAATGGTGAAGAGGTTCTGCGCGTTGGCATAGACCTGCACCCAGTCGAGTTTGAGTGGCCTGAGCCACTTCTTGGGCAGGTTGTAGGCCAGCGAGATGGTCTTGAGGCGGATATACGACCCGTCTTCGATGAAACGCGAACTGATGCGGTTGTTGTCGTTCTGGCTCTCACCGCTTACGCTGATGCGCTGGGTCTTGGCATTCTCGGGGTTGGTGACAAAGACGTTGGAGATGTCGTTGAGCGAGCCCTCGGGGTCGATCATGCCTATCTGCGCATAGTCGCTCACCATCTTCAATTTGTTGCCCCATGCCGTGGGGTTGGAGTGGTTGAGTTTGACGAGGTTGAACACGTCGTTGCCCACACTGCCGTTGAAGAAGAACGAGAGTTCGAGGTCTTTCCAGCGGATGACGTTGTTGATACCGAAGGTGAAGTCGGGGTTGGGGTCGCCGATGAACTTGCGGTCGGCTTCGGTAATCTTGCCGTCGCCATTCACATCCTCGAACATATAGTCGCCCACCCAGATACCGCGCTGGGCAATAGGATAGAGGTCGCCGTTGGAGTCGGCAGGACGAGCCACTGGCAGACGGTTGCCGTTCTGGTCGAGCATATACTCGCCAAGTTGGTTCTTTTGGTAGAAGTCGTCCTCACGGGTGAACATGCCGATGACATTGTAACCATAGAAGCGGCCCACAGGACCGTCGATTTCGGAGAGGGTGTAGACCTGTCCGCCGATGGTGCCCGGGATGTTGGCGTCGTCGGTATAGAGTTTGGTGAGTTTGTTGCGGTTGAACGAGATGGTGGCACCTGTTCGCCACTCAATGTTGTTCTTCGAGATATTGACCGTGTTGAGGGTGAACTCAATACCCTTGTTCTGAATGGCACCGGTATTGACGTAGGGAGGCGAAATGCCCTTCCACCCGGTGTTGCTCACCACATAGGATGGCATGGTGGCTTGCATGAGCAGGTTGTCGGTCTTCTTGAGATAGGCATCGATGATGAATTCGATGCGGTTGTCGAAGAAGGAGAGGTCGAGACCGATGTTATAGGCCTTGGTCTCTTCCCATTTCAGGTCGGGGTTGGCATAATTGCCGTCGAAGAAGCCGGTTCCCCAGGCAGTGGCCACACTCTTCATGGCGATGCCATAGGCGTAACTGCCGGATTGCTGGTTACCCACGATACCCCAACCGAGTCGCAACTTGGCGTTGCGCAGCCACTTCACGTTTTCCATGAACTTCTCCTGGGTGATGCGCCAGGCGATGGCTGCCGAGGGGAAATAGCCCCAACGGTTGTTCTCACCGAAGTTGGAGGAACCGTCGGCACGGATGGTGGCGGTGACGAGGTAGCGGTCGAGGAGGTTGTAGTTGAAACGGCCGAAGTAGGACTCTATGGCCCAGTCGCCGCCCTGCTCGCCGTTGGTTGCGGTGGAGGCATCGCCCACGGCAATGCTCTTCACAGAGTCGAAGAGGTAGCCCTTGCGTCCCATCGACCCTTGGTACCACTCGCCCTCCTGCGACTCATGTCCGGCCATGACGTTGAAGCGATGGCCCTTGAAAGGCTCAAACTCATAGGTGGCATACTGTTTGAACGACTCGTATTTGTTGCGGGAGTTGCCACGTGTGAGTTGCGACTCGATGTTTTGCTGTGCCGTGTGGTAACTGGGCTGGAAGAAGGTGCTCTGTCCCCAACTGCGGCTGCCGCCGTACTCCACACGGAGCGAGAGGCCCTTGATGGGAGTGATGTTGGCAAAGGCATTGTAGTCGAACTGCTGGCCCTGACGGTTGTTGTCGCGCATCTCTGCCTCGAAGAGCGGGTTGGAGTTGTAGTTATGTTCGAGATTCTCACCGAAGTCGTAGGATCCGTCGGGGTTTCTGGGGGCCATGTCGGGATACTGCGCCAGCGCGGTGGAGATTACATTGTTTTCGTCGAAAGTGATGACCTGCTTGGTAGCAGCGTATGAAGCGTTGATTCCTACCTGCAGCCAATCGGTGACATTGGTGTCGAAATTGGCGCGGAAGGAAGCGCGGCGGAAGTTGGAGCCTACACCGATACCGTCCTGGTCGAGGAATCCACCAGAGATGGAATAGTGCATATTGTTGGTACCGCCATTGATATTCACCTGATGGTTGTGCATGAAGGCGACATCGAAGAGTTCTTCCTGCCAGTCGGTACCATTGGTGAGGAGACTCTGGTCGAGGAGTTCCTCACGCTTGCCGTAACCGTAAATCTCGGCACGTACGTTATAGAACTGGGCAAACTCCTTGAGGTTCATCACCTCAAGTTTGCCAGGCAGTTCCTGCCATCCGGCATAGCCCTCGTAAGTGAGTTTGGGCTTGCCTTCCTGTCCGCGCTTGGTGGTGATGAGCACCACACCGTTGGAGGCACGCGAACCGTAGATGGCGGTGGCGGAGGCATCCTTGAGCACCTCGATGCTCGTGATGTCGGAGGGGTTGATGGTGCTCAGAACGGAGGTGTTGCTCGAACTCTGTCCCGACATGGCAATACCATCGACCACATAGAGCGGCTCATTGCCATTGAGAGAGTTGATACCACGTATCTGCACGGAGATACCACCACCGGGGGCACCGGAGTTCTGGGTGACCTGCACACCGGCGATACGGCCCTGCATGGCCTGCTCGATGGAGGTGTTGACACCCTGCTTGATTTGTTCCTCATTAATGGATGCCACGGAGCCGGTGAGGTCGCTGCGCTTCATCGTACCATAGCCTACGACAACCACCTGGTCGAGGGTGTGGGTGTCTTCAGAGAGGCGAATGTCGACTTGCAGGTTGCGGGGCACCTTCACCGTCTGGGTGGTGTAGCCGATGTAGGAGACTTCGAGCGTCTGTCCTGCCGAAGCATCGATGGAGAAGTGTCCATCAACGTCGGTCACAGTGCCTGTTGAAGCCCCCTTGACCCTTACCGTTGCTCCAATAATGGCCTCACCGTTGCTTTCGTCGAACACCGTTCCGGTGACTCTCGACTGCGCAAACGACTGTAAGGGGAGCAACGTCAGGAGCAATAGCATGACCTTATAAATATAATGAACATGCTTGTTGGATGACTTGTTTTTGTTCATGTGTTATAAAAGGTTTTTAGGTTGATTCAAGAATTTGTATCATACGCTTCGCAGCGCTATGGTTGAACATCAACCCACACCAGGGCAAATGTGGTTGTAAGAAAGAGAGGGTGATAATACCACCCTCTCTTCTGGATATGGAATAATGTATTACTTCAGGATGAACTTGCGGCCATTCTGGATAACAATGCCCTTGTAGTCCTTGCCCACGCGCATGCCGGCGAGGTTGTAGACAGGAGCATTGGCATCGAACCCGGTTACATAAACTCTCTCCTCGATGCCTTCGGGATCAGCATTCTTCACGAGGTAGATGGCGCTGATCTGATAGGTGGCATCCTCGGCAGCCTGAAGGGCGGCTTGTTTCACCTGACTCATGTCTTTGCCTTCGAACGGGCACTCGAGTTTGACAATACCGGCAACACCCCAATAGGTAATGTCTTCTGTGGTGGTCTGGATGAAGCCCTGGCAAGCAGCAGGTGTAGGCTCGGCAAACTCGAACACGAGTTTGGTGTAAGCCGACCAGTCTGAAGGAGTATCATTCTCATCACAGAGCCATGCAGAGAGTCCGCCCCACTGTTTGCCATTGTAGGTCACACTGCCGTCGGCGTTGTGGGTATTGGTCTCCTCACCGTTCCAGTTGCCAGTGAACTTGTCGATGATACTCTCCTTCTCTTCCACTGGAGGAGGAACGATAGTGCCGTCTTTCTTGCAGAGCACGAGTTTGGTCACAGTGATATTGCCATCACCATTGAGCAGGAACACACCACCCCAATACTTGACAGTGTATGCATTCTCGAGCACTTCCTCGGTGAGCACGAAGTCGGCATAGCCCTTGTTGGCGAGGTCGACAACAGTGTACTCTCTCACTGAACCGTCTTCGTTGGTATCTCCATGGTCGTATTCAGCCCAGCGCACGTACATGCCGCCCCAGTGGCCCTCGGTGAGTTCGCACTGCCACTCCCTGTCGGGAGCGCTCATGTAGAAGCGAACGACATCGCCCACCTCTGCACCGGCATTCTTCAACTCTGGACCACCATCGGAGAGGAATGTTGGCTGGTTGGCCCAACCAGTGACCAATGCCTCACCTTCCCACAGTGTAGCCACCTCTACGAGATTGGGGGCCTCACCGCTTGGAGTGAAGATATAGCCGAAGCATCCCAGTTTCGAACCTGAGCAGAAGAAGTAGTAGGTCTTGCCTGCCTCTGCATCAAACTCAAGGGTACCGGTAAGTTTATCCGACACTACCATACCGCCTTTGCCATCGCTGGCTTCGGCAAGGGCCACCTCGTTGCCCTCTGCATCTTTCAACACATAGTTGTGAAGGTTGGCAGCGGGAAGGGCTATCTCGAGATAACCGTCATCAGTGGCCACTGCATCGGTGGCATCGAGGAGGTATAAAGGTTTGTCGACATTGAGGACGATACCTGCCTGAACCTTACCACTGACAGTGGGGGTGAAAATAAAGTAGGAACCATTCTGTGGCAGACGAGCGGTGGTCTTGCCTTCGGCGCAGTTGATACCACTACCCTTGCCCGACTCTGCCTGGTCCTTGGGGTTGTTGGAGCCTGTGACAGTAACCACACTGAACTGCTCCACATCGCCATCGTCGGTAGAGACGGTGACAGTCTGGCCAAATTCGCTCAAATAAGACTCGGCGGAAATCTTCGAAGCACCGGTTTTCCATTCCTTCATGTCATTGCCGAGCGTCAACTTGGCACTGGCAGTGGAAATGGCCTGCCCATCCTGATACTTAGTGCTGTAGTCAAACAGTGCTTTCTCTTGAGCACCTGCTGTCAGAGCCATAGCGGCGACAGCAAAAAGAGTAAAAATTTTCTTCATAAAATAGTAGTTTGATTAAACATAAAATAACATGGGTACAAAGATAGGGGTAATTTATGAAATAATATCATATTTATTTTGCTTTCTATGGTACTTTTTTGTTTTTTTATCTTAAAATGTTAAATTCAAGGTGGGAAAATACAGAAGTCGATTGGTACTTTAATGACTTGACAAACATCAAGGCGTGGCCCTTTTCAGAGAGGCAAAAAAAACAGCAGAAGTGAACATGAGTAGCATAAACTCTCCTTTAACGCCTTTTTAACCCCAGAATGAGGAGCGAATGCTGGACTTGACTTAGTTAATATTTCTGAAATATGGGGTTTTTGATACTATTTTGCGTATTTTTGCCGTCTATATGATGGAAAGAGGAGGTGCTCCATACCCCCCAACCACTACCATCAACGCCCAAAAATATATGGAAAAATTTTTATATTTTCTCAAAAAACACCACTTAGGGAGAAAACTCGCCTTGACAGTTGTGGCACTGATTGCCTCGGCCATGACAACACAAGCCCAGGAACTGCAGGCCAAGGTGACCATTAACCGCAACCAAATACAAGGCACCGACGCAAGCGTGTTTGAGAGCCTGGAGGAGACACTCACCCAGTTTATCAACGACAAGCAGTGGACGAATCTTCAGTTTCAGCCCAACGAGCGTATCGTGTGCAACTTCAACCTCACGGTGACGAAATACGATGCCTCAACCAATGTATTCACCACCACGGCACTGATACAGGCCAACCGCCCCGTGTGGAACTCCGCCTACACCACCACACTCTACAACAACAGGGATGCCGATTTCACCTTTGAGTTCTCGCAGTTCGACCAACTGGAGTTCAACGAGGAAATCATCGACAACCAATTGGTGGCCCTCATCGCCTACTACGCTTATCTCATCATCGGCCTTGACCTCGACAGTTTCTCCCCAATGGGCGGAGAGGATATACTGCAACGCTGCATGAACCTGGTAAACAATGCCCAGAACCTGAACTTCCCCGGTTGGAAATCTTTTGACAACGACCGCAACCGTTTCGCCATCATCAACGACTATCTCGACGGAGGAATGCAACCCTTCCGCCAACTGCAGTATGACTACTACAGGAAGGGACTCGACGAGATGTCGACGAACGCCGAGCGCGGCCGCACCAACATCACCACCGCCCTGTTGGAGGACTTGAAAAAATGTCATGAGAACAAGCCGCTGAGCATGTTGCCGCAAATCTGGACCGACTATAAGAAAGACGAGTTGGCCAACATCTACAAGGGCAAGGGCACTCCCAATGAAAAGGAAGCCGTGTATGACCTGCTGTTCAGCATCAATGCCTCGCAGAACAACACCTGGGAAAAAATCAAACAGTAAAGCATCATGCTCAAGCAACTGCATATCAAGAACTTCACACTCATCGACCAACTCGACATCTGTTTCGACGGAGGCTTCTCTGTGATAACCGGCGAAACAGGTGCAGGAAAGAGCATCATCCTCGGAGCACTGGGATTGCTGCTGGGACAGCGCGCCGACAGCAAGGCCATCAAGAGCGGACGCGACCGATGCGTCATAGAGGCCCACTTCGACCTGAGCCGATACGGTCTGGAGTCTTTCTTTGAAGCCAACGACCTCGACTACGATGCCAGCGACACCATACTGCGCCGCGAACTGAGCAGCAACGGGAAGAGCCGGGCCTTCGTGAACGACACTCCCGTGGCGCTCTCCACACTGAAGGAAATCGGGAGCCAACTGGTAGACATCCACAGCCAGCACCAGAACCTGCTGCTGAACAAGGAGGACTTCCAACTGAGCGTGGTAGACATCATCGCCGACAACGGCAAGGAACGGGAACGCTACAGCAAAGCCTACGAGCGCTACAAGGCACTCGGCAAGGAACTGGAGGCTGCACGCGAAGCCTTGAGGCTACATCGTGAGAACGAGGATTTCATCCGTTTCCAACATCATGAACTGGAGGAAGCCCACCTCGTGGAAGGTGAGCAGGAAGAACTGGAACAGGAATACGGCATCCTCTCGCATGCCGAGGAAATCAAGAGTGCCCTCTACGAGGCCGACAGCCTGCTCTCGGGCGACGGGGGCATCGTGGAGCGCCTGAAAAGCACACTCACGAGCGTCGACAGCGTGACGAAGGTATATCCCGCCATTGCCGATGACGCACAACGCATAGAGAGTTGTTTCATCGAACTGAAAGACATCGCCGATGATGTGTCGCGCCATGTCGAGACAGTGGACTTCGACCCTGCCCGATTGGAAGCCGTAAGCGACCGCATCGACACCATCTACCGCCTGCAGCAGAAATTCCACGTGGAGCGAGTGGAGCAACTGATTGCCCTCCGCAAGGACTTCGAGCAACAGCTGAACCAAATCGACGGGGGCGATGAGCACCTGCAAGAACTGGAAGCGGAATGGAAAGGCCAGGAGCAGACTTGTATGGCTCTCGCCAAGGCTTTGGGCAGCACCCGTGAGAAAGCCGCCAGGAAGGTGGAGGAAGAGATGCGCGAACGACTCGTTCCTTTAGGCATCCCGAAAGTGAAGTTCGAAGTGAGGCTCACGGAAAAGCCTCTTGCCGCCGATGGAGCAGACAAAGTGTCGTTCTTCTTCACCGCCAACTCCAACACTCCGCTTCAGCCCGTGGCACAAGTGGCGTCGGGCGGCGAGATAGCCCGCGTGATGCTCTCGCTAAAAGCAATGGTCAGCGGCACGGTGAAGTTGCCCACCATCATCTTCGACGAGATAGACACGGGCGTGAGCGGAAAGGTGGCAGAGATGATGGCACGCATCATGCGTGAGATGGGCGCTAACGAGCGACAAGTAATCAGCATCACCCACCTGCCACAGATAGCCGCCATGGGACAGCACCACTTCAAGGTGTACAAGGAAGAGGGTGACAACGGAACGGTGAGCCACATGAGACCGCTCTCTGCCGAGGAGCGCGTGGGCGAAATAGCCCAGATGCTGAGTGGCAGCGCCGTGAGCGAAGCAGCCATGAAAAATGCTGAAGAACTGCTCAGATATTAAACCAGAATCCAGAGAATCAAAAAACATCCTGCAACAACAAGAAACCCATATAAAAAGAATGAAAAAAATAATTACCATCTTTTGTCTTCTAATAGGTGCGGCACAGATGCACGCCCAACCCTCTGCCGTGAAAAACGTAGCCAAATCGGTGTTCACACTGACCACCTTCAAGGCCGACGGGTCGATACTCGCATCAAGCCATGGCGTATTCATCGACAACAACGGAACGGCGATGAGCGACTGGGCATCGTTTGACGGTGCCGCCACTGCCGTGGTGGTGGATGCCAACGGCAAGCGGATGGAGGTGGAGAGCATCGACGGCGCAAGCGAAATCTACGACGTAGTGAAGTTCCGTGTCAACGGGAAGACAACAGGTGCCACGGTGGCAACCACCGCCAACGCCGTAGGGTCGCCCCTATACCTGGTGAGTTACAGCGTGAAGAAGCCTGAGATAAGGGAGAGCACCATATCAAAGGTGGAACACTTCATGGAGAAATATGCCTATTACATCTTCGACATGGAGATACCCGAGAACACGCTGAGTTGCGCGGTGGTGAACGCCAGCGGACAACTGCTGGGCATACTCCAATCGTCGAAATACAGCACCGACCTGCACTGCACGAGCGCAAACTACGTGGCCGACATGCAAAGCGAGAGCCTCACGGGAAGCGACCCCATCTTCCGACGCACCAATATCCCCATCACCCTTCCCGCCGACAAGGACCAGGCGGTGATAGCACTGATGCTCGCCGGACAGACTGGCGACTCACTGAAATACGTGAAGACTATCGACCATTTCATCGGGAAATTCCCCGACCTGTTGGACGGCTACTCCGCCAGAGCACATGTGAAAAGAAACCAGGGCGACTTTGCTGCCGCCACCAGCGACATGGAGACAGCCATCAAGAAAGTGACGGAAAAAGACGAAGCCCACTTCGCCTATGCCCAACTCATCTACCAGAAAGAAATCTACCAGGCCAACATGCCTTACGCCGAATGGAGCATCGACAAGGCCCTCGACGAGACACGCCAGGCTTATGCCATCAATCCGCAACCTATCTACCGGCACCTTGAGGCACAGATTCTCTTCACGAAGAAGGAATACCAACAGGCCCACGACTTGTTCATCGACCTCACCCACAGCGAGATAAGGAATCCAGAACTGTTCTATGAGGCAGCACAGTGCAAAACAATGATGGAAGCACCGGTGGAAGAGCGCATCGTGCTGTTGGACAGCGCATTGAACCTTTTCGCCAAACCCTACACCACTGAGGCAGCACCCTACTTCATTGCCCGTGCAGGATTGCTGGAACAGAAAGGGGAATACCGACGCGCCGTGGCCGACTACAACCAATACGACACGCTGATGGTGGGCAGACTGAATGCTGAATTCTTCTATATGCGCGAACAGTGCGAGGTGAATGCACGGCAGTTCCAACAGGCCCTCAACGACATCGAAACGGCTTGCCGCATCGACCCCAAGGAAACGCTTTACTGGGCAGAGAAAGCATCGCTGCTGTTAAGGGTGAACCGGAAAGAGGAAGCGCTGACTGCTGCCAACCAATGTGTAACCCTCGACCCGCTATATAGCGAGGGACACCTCTTGCAAGGCCTCGCCCTCGTGCAGACCGGAAAGAAAAAAGAGGGCATCGCTGCCATGGAAAAGGCAAAGAGTCTGGGCAACGAACAGGCTCAATCGCTGATAGACAAGTATAAGTAGGTTAGAAAAGCATCATTTTGGCACATTCTCTTTTCAGCAAAAAGAAATAATCCGGAAATTATTTGGTTATCAGCCAAAAAAGCAGTAATTTTGCAGCCGATTTGGAGGTTCCGTAGCTCAGCTGGATAGAGCAACTGCCTTCTAAGCAGTAGGTCTTGGGTTCGAGCCCCAACGGAATCACGGACATGGATACGTCCATCATTCAATTTTATTCACTTTTTTATTAACAACAACAAGATGTATTTAGACAAGGCAAAAAAAGAAGAGATCTTTGGAAAATACGGAAAGTCCAACTCTGATACTGGCTCACCAGAAGCCCAGATAGCATTGTTCTCCTACCGTATATCCCATTTGACGGAACACTTGAAAAAGAACCGTAAAGATTATACTACCGCACGGTCACTGACCCAGTTGGTAGGAAAACGCCGTGCCTTGCTGAACTACCTCTACGACCGCGACATCGAGCGTTATCGTGCCATCATCAAGGCACTTGGTCTGCGTAGATAATTTCAGCAGTGCAAAAGATCTTGGTCCCCTCAAGGCTACGCCTTGTGGGGATTTTTTTGTGCCCCTATCACTGCTGGGAATCCATGACTTCACGGAGCGGAATCATGACGAAGTCGCGCTGCTGCATTAGCGGGTGCGGAATAACAAGGTCGGGATAGGATATATGCAGGTCGTCGTAGAGCAGGATGTCGATGTCGATGATACGGTCGTGATACACCCCATTGCGCGATTTGCGTTTCCTTCCCATCTGTCGCTCGATGCGCTGCGTGGCGACGAGCAGTTGCCGGGGAGAGAGCGAAGTGTGGACACACACCACCGCATTGACAAAGAGATTCTCTGACTCAAACCCCCAGGGTTCGGAAACATAAAGAGCCGATTGGCGCACTACGTCGCCAACCGACTCTTCGATTTTTTCTATGGCCTTGCGGATATTGGCTTCCTTGTCGCCAATATTCGTCCCCAGGCCCAGGTATGTCACATGATGGTCAGTCATCAAGAATGAGCATGGCATCGCCAAAGCATCCGAAGCGATAGCCGTTGTCGATGGCCTTCTGATAGGCCTCCATCACCAGGTCGTATCCGCCAAAAGCGCATGTCGACATGAGGAGCGTGGAGAGCGGATGATAGAAGTTGCAGACCATCGAGTTGGCCAACACGAAATCGTAGGGCGGGAAGATGAACTTATTGGTCCATCCCTCATACTCCTTCAGTTGTCCATCAGTGCCCACAGCAGTTTCAGTGGCCTTGGCCACCGTCGTGCCCACCGCACAGATGCGCTTTCCGTTGGATTTGGCACGGTTCACCACATCGCACGCCTCTTTCTCGATGAACATCTGCTCCGAATCCATCTTGTGCTTGGTGAGGTCTTCTACTTCAATGTTATGGAAGCACCCCAGCGCACAGTGGAGCGTGACAAAAGCAAAGTCGATGCCCTTAATCTCCATGCGTTTCATCAACTCGCGGCTGAAGTGCAAGCCTGATGCAGGTGCTGTGACGGCACCTTCGTTCTTGGCATAGATACACTGGAAATTTTCCATGTCCTCGGGCATTACCGGACGGTCTTTCACGCGCACCGTCTTTGTCTTCGACGGGTCGTTCTCATCCGGCACTTCCTTTTCCGACTCATGGTCGATGATATAATGAGGCAGGGGAGCCGAACCCAAGGCATATAGTTCGCGCTTGAACTTGTCGTGAGGACAATCGTAGAGGAACCTGAGCGTGCGACCACGGCTGGTGGTGTTGTCGATGACCTCGGCCACCATCGTGCCACTGTCGTCGAAGAAGAGTTTGTTTCCTATACGTATCTTCCTTGCGGGTTCCACGAGCACATCCCACAACCGGAGGTTTTCGTTGAGTTCCCTGAGCAGGAACACCTCGATTTTAGCATCTGTCTTTTCCTTTGTACCATACAGGCGTGCAGGGAAGACCTTAGTGTCGTTGAAGACAAAGGCATCACCTTCATCGAAATAGTCGATGAGGTGGCGGAACTCAATGAAGGCGGGCGTACCGTCTTCGTTTTCAAGCGTATTTCCCTTCTCGTCGGTAAGATACATATCGATGCGTTTCGACTTGCGGTGAAGCACCATCATCCTGCATTCATCGCGATGGAATGTAGGATAGAGGGCGATTTGCTCCTCGGGTAGTTTGAACTTGAACTGTGATAATTTCATCTATTTTGACTCCTTAAATTGGAATAAATGTTTCATTGATTGAGCATGTGGTCGAGCCACTGTGGGAAGTCGTCCATATCGATAGCCTCATCGACAAGGTATTGCCCCACCCTAGTACGACGGAGTTGGGTGAGGAAGGCACCACTCTGCAAATCTGCTCCGATGTCTCTCGCCAAGGCCCTGATGTAGGTGCCTTTGCCACACACCACCCTGATAGTGAGGGTCATGTCTTCGGGCGAGAAGGCGAGCAACTCTATCTCATCGATATGCAGCGGCTTGGCTTTCAGTTCCACGTCTTTGCCCTTGCGCATGAGCAGGTAGGCCCTCTTGCCGTCGACCTTGCATGCAGAAAACTCCGGCGGCACCTGCATGATGTCTCCCACGAAGTGCTGAAGGGTTTGCTCCACCATCTCCTTCGTGATGTGTTTGGTGGGGAAGGTGAAGTTCACCGTATGTTCCTTGTCGTAACTTGCCGTCGTGGCACCAAGTTGCAGCGTGGCCACATATTCCTTGGTGTCGGCCTGCAACTGTGCTATCTGTTTGGTGGCCCTGCCCGTACAGAGAAGCAGCACCCCGGTAGCCAGAGGGTCGAGGGTGCCGGCATGACCGATTTTCACCCTTTTCACCCTAAGGCGTTTGGAGATGAGGTATCTGACATGTGCCAACGCCCCGAAACTCGACATGCGATAGGGTTTGTCGATGGCTATGACTATACCTTCGTTGAATCTCTGCAGGTTGTTTTCGTCACTCATCCACTAGTCTACCATCGATAATGAATGTCCGGTGAGGAGCAACAGGATGATGATTCCCCCCACGATGATTCTGTAAATGCCGAAAGCCTTGAAACCATATTTGGTGAGGAAGGCCACGAACCATTTCATGGCGAGAAGCGCCACGATGAAGGCCACGACACAACCCAGGATGAGCATGGTGATATTGTGGGCGGAAGCCCATGAAGCCTCCTCCTTCAGAAGGTCGAGCAAGTCGAGCAACGTGGCGCCTGCCATTGTAGGCACGGCGAGAAAGAAGGAATACTCTGCCGCCTTCTTCCGTGAGAGTCGCTGTGTCATGCCGCCTACAATGGTAGCCATCGACCTCGACACGCCTGGAATGACAGAGATACACTGATAGAGTCCGATCTTGAACGCTTTGGGCTCGTCGACCTCGGTAGCATCGCTGCCCTTGTCGAACCACTTGTCGCAAAAGAGCATGAAGATTCCTCCGAGAACCAGCATGACGGCCACCACCTCGACGCTGTCGAGCAACCAGTCGAGAGCACCCGACTTCTTAACGACAAGTCCAACGATAACAGCAGGCAGGACACCGATAAACAGCAACCAATAGAACCTGAACTTATGCAGGAACCGCTGCCAAGCGTTGGAACCTTCTGGTGCAGGTGTGTTGTCGAGCCGGAAGAATTTCTTCCAATAAAGGAAGACAACCGACAGGATGGCCCCAAACTGTATGATGAAAGTGAAAGCGTGAACGAAACTGTCGCCCTGACGCATACCCAACAGGTTTTGCGTAATAATCATGTGGCCGGTAGAGGAAACAGGCAGAAACTCTGTGAGACCCTCGACTACGGCAATGATGATGGTCTCCAACCACGTCATTCTTTGCTCTCCTTATCTTTTGTGCGGTACATCACCCCGTAAATCATGGAGACAAACCCGATGAAGCATACCACGGGTGCCACCTTGATGCGCATGGGGCTGAAGATGTCGGGGTTAAAAGTACTTTCATTGGACCCTGCGCCACTCATGAGGAGGAATCCCAAAATGACTATTACCATGCCTATGGTGAGCAGAATGAAATTGCGCCGACCAAAAGCCAGGTTCTTCTTGTCCGTCATAATAATAAAAAGGTTTTTTGGATTAAATCTTGTAAAGTTCGCCTGCCTTCATCTTAAGGAAACTGTTCACCGACAGCCATGAGCAGAAGGTGGTGATGAGGATGCCGGCAAGAAGCACGGCAATGCCGGTAATGGCGACAATCTTCCACGTGAGCACCAGTTTCACCTCCGGGTCGTACTGGTAGAGGAAATAGAGTCCTACTCCAAGCACAACCAGCGCGATAAGCGCGGCAACGATGCCCAGGACAATGGCCTGCTTGATGAAGGGCCTTCGGATGAATCCCCATGAAGCACCTACGAGTTTCATGGTGTGGATATTGAAACGCCGGGCATAGATACCCAGTTTCACCGTGTTGTTGATCAACACGAAGGAAACGATGAGCAGCAGCGCGGCAAGGATGAGCAGCACAATACTGATCTTCTTCAAGGTCTTGTTCACGTTTTCCACAAGATCCTCAGGATAACGTATCTCTGTGACAGAAGGAATCTTGGTCAGTTCGGCTGAAATCCACTTCAGTGAATCATTGGTGGCGTAATCGGCATTGAGTTGGAACTCTATTTGCGAACTGAAGGGGTTGGTTCCCGCAAATTCTGACGGGTCGGTGCCAAGCACCTCTTTCTGCTCTTCAAGCACCTGCTCCTTGCTGATAAACTCCAGTTTATTGATGTAGGGCTTGGCAATAAGTTTGTCGCAAAGTTGTTGTGCCTCAGGGTCAGTGACATCCTCACCCAACAGCATGGTGACGGTAAGTTTCTCCTTGACATATGCCGACAGGTTACGGGCTGTAAACACAGAGAGGACTACCATTCCCAAGAGTATCAGCACCATTGCCGTGCTAATGCATAACGTAAACACCTGCAATCCTTGGCGATTGCGGGTCTTGTTCTTATTCTTTCCCATTTTCCTGAAATGTAAATTGCAATCTACATTATTATTTAGGGGAGGTCACAGCCACAGCCATCTCTCTTGATCAACTGGGGCACGACAACCTACCCTTACTCAAAATTAGGTGCAAATATACTAAATTTTCCAGCGCATTACAACACTTTAACGACTATTAACGCAGCGCAATCTGAAATCTTTGATTTTTTTATTGCAGTAACGTGCTTTTTCACTATCTTTGCCACTACGCAGCCAAGAGATGCTGCGGTTCGGAAAAGATACGCTCATGAGCACGATTATCTACCCTTCTCCCATCTTCGGACCTGTGCATAGCCGGAGACTGGGCATTTCGCTTGGCATCAACCTCATGCCCGGCGACGGAAAGATATGCACCTTCGACTGCATCTACTGCGAGTGTGGCCTGAACGCCAGCCACCGCCCTAAACTGGGGCGCCCCACCCGTGAGCAGGTGAGAGAATGTCTGAGAGAGACCCTCACATCAATGGCCATGCGTGACGAACACCCCGATGTGCTGACTTTCGCCGGCAACGGAGAGCCTACGGCCCACCCCGACTTTGCCGGTATCATCGACGACACCATAGAATTGCGCAACCAACTTGCTCCATCGGCGAAGGTGTCGGTGCTGAGCAACGCCACGTTCATCCACCACGACAAGGTGAGGGAAGCCTTGATGAAAGTAGACAACAACATCCAGAAACTCGACACCGTGGACGCCGACTATATCCGACGTGTGGACCGCCCTACTCAACGGCGCTACAACGTGGAAGAGATTGTAGAACTGTTGTGGCGCTTCGAAGGCCATGTGGTGATACAGACGATGTTTATGAAAGGCATGACCGGCAGCGGCAATGTAGACAACACCACCGACCACTACGTGCTGCCATGGCTCGCCGCCCTGAAACGCATCTCGCCACGTGAGGTGATGATTTACACCATCGACCGCGAGACTCCTTTTGCCCAACTGGAAAAAGCCAGCAAGGCTGAACTCGACCGTATCCGCGACCTTGTAGTGTCAGAAGGCATTCCGTGCAGTGCATCGTACTGACACCTTCCTTTCACAACTATTCAAATCCCCAACAACAACCATCTCCTATAACAAGCACTATGACCGACCAAAACATCCGCCTCGACTATTTGTCCAAACTCAACTACGCCATGTGGAGCAATGGCTTCAAATGTCTCAAAGCCTGTGAACTGACCAACGACGGCGAAGACGACTGGCACAACATCATCGTGTGCATCAGCGGCGAGATGCTCACCAAAACGGAGAGCCGCCTCGACCTGGTGCCACATGGGGCTACCGTGGAAGTAGAGCGCCTGAGCATCATACCCGACGCAAAGAAGTTGCATTCCCTCAACGAGAGCATCAACTCGCAATTCACACTCTCGGTGGAAGCAGACGGACAAGAGACGTTCTCACACACCTACCCCATCCGCCTGCTTGCCTTTAATGAATGGACAGGACTGAATACGATGCCCGAGAACACTGCTGCGTTCGTCATCCCCAACTCCCCCGCGCTCAACAGCGTGAAATTAGATGCGGCAAAGCACCTGGAGCGGCTCACCGGCTCGTCATCACTCGACGAATACCAGACACAGGACCACAACCGCGTGCGGGCCATGGTGGCATCGGTGTATGAGGCACTGCGCCAACAAGGCATCATATATATCACGCCGCCAGCCAGTTTCGAGGAAAATGGTCAACGGGTGCGGCTCGCCGATGATGTGCTGAGCCAGAAACAGGGCACCTGCGCCGACCTTGCCATGCTGATGGCATCATGCCTGGAGAGTATCGGTCTGAACACCTTGCTGGTACTGACAAAGGGACACATGATGCTGGGATGCTGGCTTGTAGACAAACGCTACCCGCAAATCATGTGCGACGACGTGAGTTTCCTCTCCAAGTCGGTGGCCGACGGCATCAGCGAAATCGTGCTCGTGGAGACAACGATGGTTACCCAGAACGGCGTGTCGTTCGAGCAGGCCGTGACTGCCGCAGAAGACCTGATACACAACAAGCCAGACGACTTTCTCGCCGCCATCGACGTGAAGACATGCCGCCTCAACGGCATCCGGCCGATACCCACACCCAACGAGCAGGTGGAACAGAAGGGTATTGCCCACGACAACGTCACCGAGGAGGTGCGTGAACTACGCCAATACCAAATTGAAGAAGAGGTGGACCGCAAACTCACCCGTCAACAGGTCTGGGAGCGCAAACTCCTGGACTTCTCGCTGCGCAACAACCTGCTCAACCTGCGTATCGGCAAACGTGTGCTTCCCTTCTTCTCCTTCAATATCAAGGATCTGGAAGACCATATCCAAGCGAAGGAAGATTTCAGTATTCTTCCGTGCCCATTAAAAAACGACATCAAACCCGATGAGTCGGGCTTGTATGACTCGCGGAAATACCGCGACACCATGGAGGCGAATGTGCTCGAAGGCCTGGAACACAAACAAATCTACAGTTTCCTGAAGGACGATGACTTGAAGACCAGCCTGAAGAACCTTTTCCGCTCATCGCGCACGGCGCTGGAAGAGAACGGTGCCAACACCCTCTTCCTGGTCTTTGGTCTCCTGAAATGGTATGAGAACGACAAGAGCGTGAAGCCACGCTATGCACCCCTGCTCCTTGAACCCGTGGATATCGTGAAGAAGAGCGGCAACAACTATGTGCTGCGCATGAGGGAGGAAGACATCACCTTCAACACCACGCTCGTGGAGATGATGAAACAACAATACGACATCAACATCACCGGGGTGAACCCGCTGCCTGCCGACAATTCGGGCATCGATGTGACAGAGGTCTTCGCCAGAGTACGGAAAGCCATCAATGACCATCCCAAATGGGACTTGGTGGAGGAGAGCATGGTTGGACTCTTCTCGTTCAACAAGTTCGTGATGTGGAACGACATCCACAACAATGCCGACAAGATGTGCCAGAACCCCGTGGTGAAGAGCCTGATTGAGAAACGGCTGATAAACGTGACCGACGGGTCGACCACCGATACACGCAAGGTAGACGTCAGCACCGCTCCCGGACAGTATGCCATTCCCATGGACGTGGACTCTTCGCAGTTGGAAGCCGTGATAGAGTCGGGCGAGGGACGGAGTTTCATCCTCTATGGCCCTCCGGGCACCGGCAAGAGCCAGACCATCACCAACATGATAGCCAATGCCCTTTACAACGGGCGCCGTGTGCTGTTCGTGGCAGAGAAGATGGCTGCCCTTGAGGTGGTTCAGAAACGTCTTGCCAAGATTGGGCTCGACCCATTCTGCCTGGAAATGCATTCCAACAAGATGACGAAGGGACACCTGCTGGAACAGTTGAAACAGGCCCTTGACATCACCCGCCTGAAATCTCCACAGGAATACGAGCAAGAGTCGCAGGCGCTCTTCGAGCAGCGCAAGCAACTCATCAAATACGTGAACCTGCTCCACACCCCACAACCCTCCGGACTGTCGCTCTATGAGTATATCTCACGCTACACCGCCATCCAGAGCGAGGAAGCCATCGCCCCTACCCCAGCCTTCATCAACGGCATCAACGTGCAGCGCATCGCCGATGCAGAGCGGGCATTGGCCGAACTGGCTCCCGTCTTCGCCATCACAGGTGCCCCGGGACAGAATCCGCTCAACGGACTGCTCATCACCGACCCCAGTTACGACGCCCAGCAAAAGACCTCGCAACTGCTCGCACAACTCAGCCCGTTGTTGCCGAAAGCCATCAGCGCCATACAGGCGTTGGGCACTGCCAACGGCCTCACCATCCCAGGCACCGCTGCCGGAGCGCAATGGGCAGAACAGTTTGCCAATGCCGTGGCAAATACCCCCGCGCTGAACAAGGACATCATCACCATTGCCACCAACAAAGCCATGAGCGACCGCTGGCAACAGATTATCGCAAAGGGAAAGGCTCGCGACGAAGCGCGCGCCACGCTCTCACGCAACTATACTCCCGGAATATTGCAGGTAGACGTGACAAAACTTGCCGGCGACTGGAACAATGCTTGCGGCAAATGGTTCCTACCCCGTTTCTTTGCCAAGAAGAGTGTGGTGAAGGGACTCAAAGGCTACACTCCAAGTGTCTCTTCCGAAGCCATTCCGAATATCATCGGCCAACTGCAGCAATACCAGCAATTGTCGGGAGAGTTGACGCCATTGCAAAATGAGATGAGCCGCATCTTCGGACTTCTTGCCACTCCCGGCAGTGAGCAATGGCAGAAGATGGAGGAGAGCCTTCGCAATGCCGTCGGCATACAGGCGATGATGCAACAGACTGGTGCCCCAGCGGCTTATGTGCCGCCGGCAGACCGCAACGCCACACTGTCGGTCGACCTGAGTGCGGTAAGACAAGTCAACTCGCTGTTGGGCGGCGCAGTAAACTACTGTGCGTTATCGCCCAAAATCACCTTGGACACCGTGGTGCAGCGACTGCCACAGTGGCAGGTGAACATCAGTCAGTCGAGAGACTGGACGCAGTGGTGCCTCCGCCGCAGGCAACTGCTCACCATGCATCTCGCTCCTGTCATCGACTACCTGGAGCAAGGACACGACCAGAACGAAGCCCGCGATGCCATGCTCCGAGGACTATACAAGAAACTCTCGATGGACATCATCGACAAAGACAGCGAACTGCAGGTCTTCAACGGACTCATCTTCGAGGAGAAGATTGCGCTCTACCGCGACAAGGCCAAGCAGTTCCAGGAGTTGACGAAGAAAGCCCTCTACTGCACATTGGCATCACGCATCCCGTCGCTGACGATTGAGGCCACACACAGTTCGGAAATCGGCACGTTGAAACGAATGATAGCATCAGGAGGCCGAGGCACTACCATCCGGCACATCATCGACCAGATACCCACCCTGTTGCCCAAGTTGTGCCCCTGCATGCTGATGAGCCCCATCTCTGTGGCACAGTTTATCGACCTCGACCAGGAGAAGTTCGACATCGTGGTATTCGACGAGGCGTCGCAGATGCCCACAAGCGAAGCCATAGGTGCCATTGCCCGCGGAAAGGCCCTTATCGTGGTGGGCGACCCGAAACAGATGCCGCCCACGAGTTTCTTCGTCACTACAAATGTAGATGAGAGCGAGTCGGAGAACGACGACATGGAGAGCATCCTCGACGACTGCATCACGCTCTCCTTCCCCGACCATTATCTGACATGGCATTACCGCAGCCGCCACGAGAGCCTCATCGCCTTCAGCAATGCGCAATACTACGAAGGCAAACTCTTTACCTTCCCCTCGGTAGACGACAGGGCATCCAAGGTGAGCCTGGTCAATATCGACGGTACCTACGACATGGGAAAGACACGTTGCAACCGTGCCGAAGCCGAGGCCATCGTCAAGGAAGTGGTGCGCCGACTGAAAGACCCGGAGTTATCGAAACGCAGCATCGGTATCGTGTCGTTCAGCAAGGTGCAGCAAGACCTCATCGAGGACATCCTGGTAGATGAACTGGGCAAAGACCCGGAACTGGAGAAGAAGGCCTACGACTGCGAGGAACCTATCTTCATCAAGAACCTGGAGAACGTGCAGGGCGACGAACGCGACGTCATCCTGTTCTCCGTGGGCTATGGACCCGACAAGAGCGGACGCGTGTCGATGAACTTCGGACCGCTCAACAACCAAGGCGGTGAACGCCGACTGAATGTGGCGGTGAGCCGCGCACGCTATGAGATGGTGGTGTTCTCCACCCTCCGTGCCGAGCAAATCGACCTGAACCGCAGCCAGGCGCGTGGCGTGGAAGGTCTGAAACGCTTCCTGGAATTTGCCAAGAGCGGGCGTATGCCCGTAGCCTCCACACAGATAGAAGACCCGGTGGATACCACGCTGACCAAATCCATCGCCGCCGAACTCAAACTCCATGGCTATCAGGTGGACACGAGAGTGGGACGCTCGCGCTTCAAAGTCGACCTGGCTGTCATCGACCCACAGGACTCCAACCGCTACCTGCTGGGTATCAACTGCGACGGCAACACCTACTACGAGACAAAGACGGAGCGCGACCGTGAAATCTGCCAACCTGGGGTGCTACAAGGCCTGGGATGGAACCTGATGAGGGTGTGGACCATCGACTGGTTCCTCAACCGCGAGAAAGTGCTCGACAACATTCTCGACAAACTCGACTCCCTGTCGGGCGACAAGACGGCTTCGCCTGCCATCGCAGGAACCAATGACAAGGCAAAACAAGCCCCTGCACCCCAACCGCTGATTGCGAACCAGGCAAAGTCGGCTTCGGCAGGTGTTTCGGATGAAGAGTCGGAACAGATGAAAAAACTCTCCTCCATCCCATTTGCCGTGACCGAGGACGACCTGCTGGAAATCAAGAACGACATGGAAAAGGAATATAACCGTGCCGACATACCCATCAAGTTGCAGAGCGCCACGCAGGATGCGGTGGCGCTGCACCGCCGGCAGATTGCCGCCGACCTGCATACCATCATCGCCAGCGAACAACCCGTGAACTACAGTTACCTGCAGAACCGCATCAGGCAGATTTACGGCCAGTCGCGCATGACCGATCGCCTGAAGCATATCATCGATACCGAGGTGTCGAAGTCGTATGTCGACCCGTCGTCGGCTCCCAACGACCCCACCATCTGGTCGGATGCCCAACATGCGCAAGGCTACAAGTTCTACCGCAAAGCCAATGGCCGTGAACCAGAACAGATTCCTACAGTGGAAATCAAGAACCTGCTGAGGATGGCGGTATCGCAACAATTGTCGCTATCCCACGAAGACTTGTTGCGCCAGGCTGCCAAACTGCTGGGCTTCACCCGTCGCACACCGCGTCTCGACAATGCGGTGAACCGTGCCGTCGACCAACTCTGCAACGAGCGTTTCATGACCAACCAAGATGGAATGATAACGATGTGCTGACCATTGAGATGATAACAACTCGATGAAAATAGAGAAGGGTTTCGGAATTCCGAAACCCTTCTCTATTTTGTTTTCTGTATCTTTTACAGCCACCTCACATAGCAGAAATCCTGACGGTGAGGCAACTTGTCGCTCTTCGGATACATACGCACGGCTGTCTTGTAGGTGCCGGCCTCATCAGGCATGATCTTGCACTCGAAGGTATAGAGGTTGCCTTCTTTCGACACAAGTTTGAAAGGATAGACCTTGGAAATTCCGTCTTCTCCCTTTGCATCGCTCTTGAGCACCACAAACTCGAGTCCGATGGCATCATCGAGCCCCTGCTCGTCGATGACGAACTTCACGGTGAACTCCGTACCTGTCTCAGCACCCGACTCATGCAGGTCGCTCGACCTTGAAACGACAGAGATGGCATCCCAACGCTCTGCCACGGTCTCCTTCCAGAAGGCAATCTCCTTGGCCAACTGGTTGTCGTTGGCATGGAGTTTCTTCGAACGCTCTGCCAGACGGCAGTAGAACTTTGAGAAATAATCGTCGAGTTGACGCTTCATGGTGTAGTGTGGAGCGATGGTAGCGATAGAATTCTTGATGACCTTGATCCAACCCTCGCTGTAGCCTTTCTTGTTCTTGTTGTAGTAGAGTGGGATAATCTCATTCTCGAGCAAGCCATAGATGGTGGCAGCATCAAGTTGGTCTTGGTAACCCTGGTTCTCGTAGGTGCGTTTCTCCGTAAGCGCCCATCCGGCACCTTCGCGATAGCCCTCAAGCCACCAGCCGTCGAGCACGGAGAGGTTGACCACACCATTCATCTCTGCCTTTTCACCAGATGTTCCAGATGCCTCAAGCGGGCGGGTAGGCGTGTTCATCCAGATATCCACACCCGAGACAAGGCGACGGGCAAGACGGAAGTCGTAGTCTTCAAGGAAGATTATCTTTCCAAGGAACTCAGGACGCTGACTGATCTCGAAGATTCTCTTGATAAGGCCCTGGCCTGCGCCGTCGGCAGGGTGAGCCTTTCCGGAGAAGATGAACTGCACGGGATGCTCAGGATCGTTGACAATCTTGGCCAAACGGTCGAGGTCGGTGAAGAGCAGGTGAGCACGCTTATAAGTGGCGAAACGACGGCAGAATCCAATCATCAACGCATTGGGGTTGATTTTCTGGAGCAGGGAGACCACACGCGAGGGGTCGCCTTGGTTCTTGAGCCATGTCTCGCGGAATTTGTCGCGGATATAGTCGACGAGTTTTTTCTTCAAAGCCATGCGGGTGGCCCAGATTTCCTCATCAGGCACATCGTAAATGGCATGCCAGATTTTCTCGTTGCTCTGGTCGCCCATGAAGTTCTTGTCGAAATACTTGGCATAGAGTTTACGCCACTCTGTAGCAGCCCAACTGGGGAAGTGAACACCATTGGTGACATACCCCACATGATTCTCCTCGGGATAATAACCATTCCAGATAGGAGCGAACATTTTCTGGCTTACCCAACCATGGAGTTTGCTCACGCCATTGACCTCCTGGCAAGTGTTGCAGGCGAAAATCGACATGCAGAAACGCTCGGAGTGGTCGTCGGGATTCTGACGGCCCATGCCGATGAACTCATCCCATGTGATGCCCAGCATCTGGGGATATCCACCCATGTACTTTCCGAAAATCGACTCATCAAAATAGTCGTGGCCGGCAGGTACCGGGGTATGCACAGTGTAGAGTGATGAGGCACGCACCAATTCAAGAGCCTGGTTGAATGACAGGCCTTCATGCACATAGTCGCAAAGACGCTGCAAGTTGCACAGTGCGGCGTGACCCTCGTTGCAATGGTAGATTTCTTTCTGAATGCCCAACTTCTTGAGTGTGAGCATACCGCCGATGCCAAGGAGGATTTCCTGCTTGAGCCTGTTCTCCCAGTCACCGCCATAGAGAGAGTGGGTGATGGGTTTGTCGAACTCAGAGTTCATCTCATTGTCGGTATCCAGCAGGTAGAGTGGAATACGTCCTACATTCACACGCCATACATAAGCATGAACTTGGTAATTCATGTAAGGCACGTCGACGACGAGATGGTTGCCGTCGGCATCGAGTTGCCTCTCGATAGGCAGCGAATTGAAGTTCTGGGCCTCGTAGTTGGCAATCTGCTGTCCGTCCATGCTGAGCGACTGCTTGAAATAGCCAAATCTGTAGAGGAATCCCACTGCACACATGTCAACATTGCTGTCGGAAGCCTCCTTCAGGTAATCGCCTGCAAGCATACCCAAACCGCCGGAGTAAATCTTCAGCACCTGATTGAGACCGTACTCCATGCTGAAATAAGCCACGGAAGGCCGTGATTTGTCGGGTTTCACATCCATGTAAGCGCGGAATTTCTTATACACATCTTTCACGCACTTCATGATGTTCTTGTCTTTTTCTATCTCTTGGTTCCTATCGTAACTGAGGCGCTCCAGAAGCATCACAGGGTTGTGTCCCACCTCTTCATAAAGTTCTTCGTCGAGGCTTCTCCAAAGATCACGAGCCTCATAATTCCATGCCCACCACATATTATGGGCGAGTTCGTCAAGACATTCCAGTTGCTTGGGAAGTTTTGACTTTACCATCACTTCCTTCCACTGGGGAACATTTGCATAATCTGCCTTAATTTTCATAAACTAATAAAATAAGTTGCTAATTGGTTTCTTTTCTTTGTGAGGCTGTTCTCAACGCGAAGTCATAAGCCTCGTAATAATAGGTAATGAAATGGCTCCAAAGAGCCTTTTTCGACAGTTTGTAGGCATTGGCACGAGCCTTGGCTACCTGCTCCTTGCTGAATGCCGAGAAAGCCGAAACGGTATCCTTGATGGCATCTGCCACCTCGGAGTAGTTGTAATCGGTGCGGTGAATGACCTTAACGCCATCTTCCAACTCGCTGTGGCCGCCTTTCACCATGTTCGCCCACTGACCGAAACCGGCCAGGTCGGTAGTGATACATGGCACCTTGAAGGCAACCGCCTCGAGCGGAGTATATCCCCATGGTTCATAATAGGAGGGGTAGATACAGAGGTCATTGCCCAGAACCAGGTCGTAATAGGTCATGTTGAACACGCCATCGTCGCCTGTGAGGTAACACGGGAGGAAGATGAGTTTCACATGGTCTTCGGCACGGTTCCACATATCGAGGAACTTGAGCATACCGAGCACATTGTCGTGAGTCATGTTGTGCAGCCAATGCGTGATAAGGGGAACCTCAAGTGGAGTGTCAAACTTTTTCCCACTTGCAAGACGCTCTACCAAGTCCTTTCTGGGCTCTCCCACCCATCCCGGCACTTCGATGAATGCCAGCACTTGTTTCTTCAGATTCTTGTCGCGCAAGAGCCTGTTCATGGCCTCGATATATACATCCACGCCTTTGTTGCGGAACTCATATCTTCCACTTGTAGAAACGATAAGCACATCGTCGTCAAGGTCTGTACCCATGAGCGCATTGGCCACACTGATGAGACGCTGACGGGCCAACCGACGCTTCTTCGTGAATTCTGCTCCTTTCGGAACGAAATTATTCTCAAATCCATTGGGCAAAACCACATCGACAGGCTTGTCGAGCAATTCCAGGCATTCCTTTGCCGTGATGTCACTAACTGTAGTGAAACAGTCAACATTTTTGGCAGTTTGTTTCTCGATGGAATGCTTGCTTTGCATATTCAATTCTCCTGCCATCTGATCACCATTGTAGGCGAAGAGATAATCATAGAGTGGCTTGTTGTTTCCTGCAATACTTCTCCCAATACTCGTAGCATGGGTGGTGAAGACCGTTGCAATTTGTGGCAGCTGGTGGCGGATGTAAAGGAGTCCCAGGCCGGTCATCCATTCATTGCCATGATAGATGACTTTCGTATCGGCATTGAGATAGAAATGATAGAAACTCTCCACCACCAATCCTGCGGCATAAGAAAACATCGAGGCTTCGTCGTAGTCGCCATAGGCATGCAGACTGTCTACTTGGTACAGTTCCCATAGCATGGCGTAGATATCGTTTTTCTTGTCGAAATAGGGCTCGAAATCCACCAAGATGGCTATTGGCTTTCCTGGAATGTCCCATCGGCCAATTTTCATGTTCAAGCCTTCCTTACTTGCCTCCTTCCTCCACTCTTCAAAGAGTGTAGGGTCTTCGATAAAGTAAGGTGATTGATTTTTGTGCCAACAGTCAGGGCCGATAAAGATAATGTGGTCGTTTATCCTCTCTTGCAAGGTTTTTGCCCTTGTAGACAACACAGTATAAATACCACCGACTTTATTGCAGACTTCCCAACTTGATTCAAAAATATAATCGGGGAATAACAATTGTTTACCCATGTGAAAAACTAATAGTCAGGGTGCAAAGTTACTAAAAAAAAACTAAAAAATTCAGATGATGAAGAAGTTTTTTGCTTCAAGACAACGCTTATATTGGAAAAAAGGATAACTTTGTAATAAAAACATAACTGGTATATCAAAACAATTCTAAACCACCATGTTGAAACTGTTCATCTCGTTGGCTTTGAGTGTAATATCACTCTGTTGCCAAGCCCAGGAAGCACAGCCTTTCAAGGGTAAGTTCTATAATGAAGAGTATCAAATCTACCTGACCATTGATGCCTACGAGCAAAGCCTCCGTGTGCCAGGTCAGGAAGTGTTTGGCGAAGTGCCCGGGTATTTGAGTTCGAAACGCGACTCAAGGGTATGGCTGTTGACCGACGTCACCGTGAAAAACGACCATAGCGCAGTTATCGATGTTATCAACGACTATGGCAGCGAGGATTTCACCGCTCTCTTGACACTGGATGGAGAAGGCAACATCACCATGAAACACCAAGAAGGCAGCACTTATAAAATCGTGGTGAAAAACAAATACGTGAAAATCCCATCCAAAATTGTGCTGAAACCGGTTAAATGATTCAGAATTAATGAGTTAAATAATTCAGGATTAATAAGATGTGAAATGTCATTACCACTTCACTTTGCTTCCCTCAAATAGAACAGATATCAACAACGAAAGACTCAGCAATCCCCATGTAGAGACGGGATTCTTCCCGTCTCCTTAGCGGAATGCTAAGCAAACAACACTACTCCTTTAACTCTCCCCTTACTCCTTCTTTACACCCCACCTTTTCTCCATAAAAAAAGTCTCCCCGGATGCCCTGAGGCTCCGGGGAGACAGTAAAGGAGGCGGTGACCTACTCTCCCGCATTGCATTGCAGTACCATCGGCGCGGGCAGGCTTAACTTCTCTGTTCGGGATGGGAA
>Ga0256407_10000365_pt1 | contig 112105 bp, 100 predicted proteins | sample RumenRJG_04DNA_FD_193489 | JGI IMG/M metagenome (GOLD analysis project Ga0256407, IMG submission 193489) | Bovine rumen microbial communities from Lethbridge, Alberta, Canada - RJG_04 | ecosystem: Host-associated > Mammals > Digestive system > Stomach > Rumen | place: Canada: Alberta... | reverse complement strand
ACTGATGCATGTATTTGATAGTTTTGATGATAAGTCGCTGATTCTAGAACTATTGAATGGGATGTATGCTGAACTTCCGGAAAAGAAACCCAAGAAAGCAAAATGAGACAGAAAACTTCTCAATTATCAGGATGGATGGTGGAACGTTATCTCGGAAGATAATTCACCATAATCCCTATTTAGCTGCCTCCATAGAGATTTTCCTTCGTTAATATTGAGGTACCGGCGTGTTCTTAAGAATTCATCCATTCCTTGCATATTCAAGTGAAAAATGGGGGCTGCCACAAGCGGCAGCCCCCTTCCTTATTCTTTATTCCGTTATCAAAGCTTCACGACTACCTCATGCTCTCCTTCCGGAAGGTCCGTAGGGATCACAAAGAGTGTATTTCCTGACGCGTCTGCGTTCTCCTTTGCAGTGATCGCCTTTCCGTCGACTGTCATTTCCTTAACGCCCTTTTCATTTCCGGAATTCTCAACCGTGATATTGAAGGTGCGTCCTCTGTATTTTCTTACAGCGGTGAAGCCCTTTACAGACTTCGGGATGCAGGGATCGATCGCAAGTCCGTCAAGTGTGGGACGGATGCCGAGGATGTACTGGGAGACCGCTGTCATCGTCCATGCCGCGGTTCCGGTGAGCCAGGAGTTCTTGCCCTCTCCAAAGGTAGGAGCATCGGGACCTGCCACCATCTGGCAGTATGCATAGGGCTCTGTCCTGTGGATATCGCCTATATCCTCAAGATAAACGGGGCAGGTCTTTTTGAATACTTCAAAGGCTCTGTCGCCGTGACCGAGGACTGTCTCCGCAACCACGATCCAGGGATTGTTGTGGCAGAAGATACCTGCGTTCTCCTTGTATCCCGGCGGATAGGATGAGATCTCGCCAAGCTCAAGATGATATTTTGTATAAGCAGGCTGGAGAAGGGCGATACCGTATTTTGAATCAAGCTTTTCAGCAACAGACTTCAGTGCCTTTTCAGCCTTTCCGTCGTCCTTGCCGACACCGGCCATTACGCACATTCCCTGGGGCTCGATGAAGATCTGTCCCTCTTCGCAGGACTTTGAGCCGACGGGACGTGACTCTGCGTCATAGGCGCGGACGAACCAGTCGCCGTCCCAGCCGCCGTCCTCGATGGCTGCGGTCATTGCGGCAGTCTCTTTTCTTATCTCTGCCGCTTCATCATTGTTCCCGAGATGCTCAAGAAGCTCGGCAAGCTCGTTTCCGTATTTCACATACATTCCCGCGATGAATACAGATTCAGCAACCGGACCCTCTGAAGGACCTGAGGTCTGGAAGGACTGGCCGGGAGTATCGGAGAAGCAGTTCAGGTTCAGGCAGTCATTCCAGTCTGCGCGTCCGATGAGGGGGAGGCCGTGAGGACCCTTGTGGGTCTTGATGTAATTGAAGGATATGCGGAGATGGTCAAGAAGGGGCTTTGCCACCGACATATCCGAGTCGAAAGCGCAGGGCTCGTCAAGGATGGAATAATCACCTGTCTCCCTGATATACGCGCTGGTCCCTGCGATGAGCCAAAGCGGATCATCGTTGAAGCCGCCGCCGATATCGGCGTTGCCCTTCTTTGTAAGGGGCTGATACTGATGGTAGCAGGAGCCGTCCGGGAACTGGGTGTTCGCTATATCGATGATCCTCTCTCTTGCGCGCTCGGGAATGAGGTGAACGAAGCCGAGAAGATCCTGGCAGGAATCCCTGAAGCCCATCCCGCGGCCCATTCCGCTCTCGTAATAGGAGGCTGAACGGGAGAAGTTGAAGGTGACCATGCACTGATACTGGTTCCAGATGTTCTCGAGACGGTCGAGCTTCTCTGAACCGGTCTTTACATTGTAGATCGAAAGGAGCTCATCCCAGTAAGCGGAGAGAGCGGCTATAGCCTTGTCAACATCCGCGTCGTTCCTGTATTTCTCAAGAAGCCTGTGGGCAGGTTCTTTGTTGATGATGTTGGGACCGATGAACTTCTTGTCCTTCTCATTCTCACAATAACCAAGAACAAAGATATATGAAGCCTTCTCGCCGGGAGCAAGCTCAATATCTATCTCGTGAGCACCGATGGGAGCCCAGCCGTGGGCTACGGAATTTCTGCACTTCCCCTCGCATACTGCCTGGGGAGCGGAGGGACCGTTGTAGAGTCCGACAAACTCGTCACGCATGGTATCGAAACCGTTTACGTCCGCATTTACAGAGAATACTGCGTAATGATTCCTTCTTTCACGGTACTCCGTCTTGTGATAAATCGTGGAGCCCTCTATCTCGACCTCACCCGTGGACCAGTTTCGCTGGAAGTTTTCGTTGTCGTCGGCCGCGTTCCAGAGGCAGAACTCTACGTAAGAGAACAATTTCAGGGATTTCTTCTCGCCCGAAACGTTTTCGAGAGTCACCCTGTCTATTTCGCAGGTATCGCCGATGGGGACGAAGGTCTCCTGAACAGCCTTGACGCCGTTCTTCTGACCTGTGATAGTTGTGATCCCGAGGCCGTGGCGGCATTCATAGGAATCAAGCTCTGTCTTTACAGGCTGCCATCCGGGGTTCCAGACGGTTTCATTATCCTTTATATAAAAGTAGATTCCGTTTGAGTCAAAGGGGCTATTGTTGTAGCGGTACCGTGTGATACGAAGGAGCTTTGCGTCCTTGTAGAAAGCGTATCCGCCAGAGGTGTTTGAGATGAGGCGGAAAAAGTCCTTGTTTCCGAGATAATTGATCCACGGAAGCGGTGTCCGCGGTGTGGTGATGACATACTCCCTCGCCTTGTCATCAAAATGACCATACTGCATAAAAGCCCTCCTTCTTAATAATAATGCCTGCTGTTGCTACGCGAAAACCTTTTCGCTAAAGTGCTTTACATTATAATCATCTTGTGTAAAAATACAAGTCGAACAACATCTCAGAGATTGCGATTGTAAAAATTGAACAAAATGCAAATTAGCTTCTTGTGGAAAATCGGGATTGCCCCTCTTTCGAAATCGTGTTAGTATAATCAAGCGAAAACGGTTTCGATTAGTATCAAGAGACGCATTACGAGGTAAATGGTTTAAGAGACAGAGGGTGACGGGATGGTAACGGTAAGAGACATTGCAGACAGGTGCGGAGTATCGACCGCGACCGTCAGCAAGGCTCTGAACGGTTACGGAGATGTGAGCCCAGCCACAGCCGAGAAGATCAGGATCGCCGCGGAAGAGCTTCATTATATGCCGAATGTGGCGGCCAGACAGCTCAAGACCAATTTTTCACACTCGCTCGGAGTCCTTTTCGAGGATGAGACAAATGTCGGTCTCACACACGAATTTTTTTCGGAGATACTGAACGCCGCGAAAAACGAAGCCGAACGCCAGGGCTACGACATCCTTTTCCTGAGCAGGAATATTGGAGGGAAGAGGGCGACATATCTGGAACATGCCAGATACAGAAGGCTTGACGGAGTCCTGATAGCAAATGTGGATTATGACTCCGAAATGGTGAAGGAACTGGTAGCAAGCGAGATACCGACCATTACCATTGATTATACCTTTAATGACCACAGCTCGATACTCTCGGACAATATAGAGGGGCTTTACGAGCTTACAAAATACATCATCTCCCAGGGGCACAGAAAGATAGCCTTCATACACGGGGAGATCACATCAGTCACAAAGAAGAGGCTGATAGGTTTTTACAGGGCTCTTACAGAGAGCAAGGTCAGGATTCCTGACCGGTATGTCGTAGAGGCGAGGTATCACGACCCTCAGTCGACGAGGGAAGCGACGAGGGCACTTATGAACTACCCGGATCCTCCGACCTGCATCATCTTTCCGGATGATTATTCTTATCTCGGAGGAAAGGCAGAGCTTTTGGAGATGGGGCTTTCAGTACCGGGCGACGTGAGTACCTGCGGGTATGATGGGACACCGATGTGCAGAGTGCTGTATCCCCCGCTTGCCACCTACGAACAGAACACGACGGAGATGGGCGAGCGAGCAGTGAAAAAGTTGATAGAATCCGTCGAAAACCCGAAGACATGCAGACCTGAGGAAATACAGATCAAGGGTAGCATACTTACGGGACATTCAGTGAGCCGAATCCGGTCATAAGATCGGTTTTAGCTGCGGGCGTTTACCCGCGACCTGCTTTGGGAGAATCATTTCCCGAAGCGAAACAATATAACGGGCAAAACGCCTGAGATGCAACAGTTTAAAGGAGGAAGAGAAAAAATGAGAAAAAGCATCAAATCGATTCTCGGAACCGGCCTCGCAGCTGCAATGGCACTTACAATGGTAGCCTGCGGCTCACAGGGCGGGAACAGCGGATCATCAAGCACGACTAAACCTGCGGCAAGCTCACAGGCAGCGAGCTCACAGGCAGCATCCGGCAGCAGCAGCAGCGGTGCTGAGGGAAAGGTACTCAACGTACAGGTTTGGAACGAGGAGTTCATAAGCCGTGTAACAGATCACTATCCCGGATACACAAAGACAGACGCTACATCCGGAAAGATCGGCGACGTAGATGTGAAGTTCACCATCACTCCTACGAAGGACAACGCTTATCAGAACAACCTTGACAAGCTCCTTCCGAACAATGCGAAGGCTGACGCTAACGACAAGGTAGACATTTTCCTTATCGAGGCTGACTACGCTCTGAAGTATGTTGATGCTGACGCTAACGTAGCTATGAAGCTTTCAGATGTAGGAATCACAAAGGATGATCTTTCAGATCAGTACAAGTACACACAGGATATCGTTACTGACAAGAATGGCGATATGAGGGCTTCTTCATGGCAGGCTTGCTCAGCAGGTCTCATCTACAACAGAGCTATCGCAAAGGCAGTTCTTGGCTCAGATGATCCCGCTGAGGTTCAGAAGGCAGTCAGCGATTGGTCAAAGTACAATGAGACAGCAGCAAAGATGAAGGCTGCAGGCTATCTCATGACAGCAACAGCAAATGATACCTTCCGTGTTTACTCAAACAACGTTTCAGCTCCTTGGGTAAAGGACAACAAGGTTACTATCGATGCCAACATCAAGAAGTGGGTTGACGACAGCAAGGCACTTGTTGATGCGAAGGAAACAGGTACCGGCGATCTTTGGTCTGATGAGTGGAGCGCAGGCTTCAAGGCTCCCGGAACAGTATTCTGCTACTTTGGACCCGCATGGCTCATCAACTTCTCAATGGGCAATGCTCCCGGATCTGACAAGGGCGATGACGGTTCTGTAGCTTACCAGGGCGGCTGGGGCTTCTGCGAAGGTCCTCAGGGCTATTACTGGGGCGGCACATGGGTATGCGCTGCAAACGGCACAGACAACCCGACCCTCGTTAAGGATGTCATCAAGACTATGACAACTGACAAGAAGGTTCTTAAGGAAATCGCTATGAAGGATTCTGACTGCGTTAACTCAAAGTCAGTTCTTAAGGATCTCGCAGGCTCAGCAGACGGCAACAACAAGGTTCTTGGCGGACAGAATCCTTACGCTACACTTGCAGCAGGCGCTGAGAAGGTTGATATGTCAAATACCTGCCCTTACGATCAGGGCTGCAACGAAGCATTCCAGTCAGCAATGAAGGATTACTTCACAGGCACAGCAGCTTCCTATGACGCAGCTGTTCAGGCATTCCAGAAGGCAGTTAAGGAGAAATATCCGAGCCTTACATTCTAATTAAAAGTTAGATTGTGAAAGAGTGATCTAAAAACACAAATTCCGGGCCCGTTCTAAAGGTGAAGGGCGGGCTCGGTTTTTTCTTTAGAGACGCTCTCCCGTGAAAAGCGGAATAGCATCTGTAATGAAAAAATGAGACAAGGAGGGTAAGAGGGAATGGCAAAAAGCAGCACAAGTGTTGCTACGATCCCGAAAGGCGGGAGCAAGGTAACACGCTTCAATGTATGGGGGTACATATTCCTCATACCGTTCATCGCGGTATTTGCGATATTTACGCTCGTTCCGCTGGTGAACACGATCTACAACAGCTTCTTTGAGAACTATGTAGACGGTCTGAGACAGATAGGACCGAATTTTGTCGGCTTCGACAACTATGTAGCCCTCTTCACTTCCGGAGATCTTCCCAAGTACTTCGCGAACACCATGATCATGTGGGTACTCGGTTTCATCCCGCAGATCCTCGTTTCACTGCTTCTTGCAGCATGGTTTTCAAATCCTTCATTGAGGCTCAAGGGACAGAGATTTTTCAAGACTGTCATCTATCTCCCGAACCTCATCATGGCATCGGCCTTCGCGATGTTGTTCTTCACGATGTTTTCAAAAGTCGGTCCTGTAAACTCAATGCTTCAGAATATGGGCATAATATCAGAGCCTTATGTATTTTTGGATCATGCGGGTTCGACCAGAGGGCTCGTCGCTCTCATGAACTTCTTGATGTGGTTTGGTAATACCACGATCCTGCTGCTTTCCGGTATGCTTGGTATTTCCACAGACCTCTTTGAGGCGGCTGAGATCGATGGCGCGAACGGAACCCAGATCTTCTTCAGAATCACGATGCCGCTCCTGAAACCGATATTTATCTATGTTTTGATCACATCCCTCATCGGAGGTCTCCAGATGTTCGATGTGCCTCAGATCCTGACCGACGGCGGCGAGAATCCGCAGAGGTCGGCTATGACCCTTATCATGTACCTGAACAAGCATCTGTTCTCCAAGAACTACGGTATGGCCGGTGCGCTTTCAGTCATACTTCTCATAGTCACTGCTATCCTGAGCTTCTTCGTATTCAAGATGACGGCAAGTGATGAAGTGAAGAAAAAGAGAAAGTAATGATCGACCTGGTTAGATAATGGAGGAAAAGATAAATGTCTGAAATGAAACAAAGAGGCGGCGGTGTCAAGGCCAGAAGAGCCGTCTGCTATATAGTATTGATACTGATCTCGATATTCTGCCTGTTCTGGTTTTATGTACTTTTCATAAATGCGACCAGGTCGAACGGTGAATTGCAGACTGCTGGATTCTCCGCAATCCCGTCAACGCACCTGATAGAGAACTTCACGAACCTCTTCCAGGGTTCGATACCGGTCGGACGAGGCATGCTGAACTCTTTCATAGTCTCTACGCTGACGGCAGTACTTTCGGTTTACTTCTCGACTATGACGGCTTACGCGATCCATGCATATGATTTCAAGGGAAGGAAGTTCATCTTCACATTCATCCTTGCGATCATGATGATACCTACCCAGGTTTCCACCCTCGGTTTCGTAAAGATGATGGAATCGTGGAAGCTTACAAACAATTATATCCCGCTGATCATTCCTGCCATTGCTGCTCCCGTCACTTTCTTCTTCATGAAGCAGTATATGGATTCAAACCTTCCCGCTTCACTCATTGAGGCGTCCAGGATGGACGGCGCGGGCGAGTTCATGACCTTCAACAGGATATGTCTTCCTCTGATGGGACCTGCAGTGGCGGTTCAGCTGATCTTCTCCTTTGTATCAAGCTGGAACAATTACTTCCTTCCTGCCCTCCTCATCAACGACGAGAAGATGAAGACCCTTCCTATTCAGATAGCACAGCTTCGTAGCGCTGACTTCCTGAAGTTCGACATGGGACAGGTTTACGCGATGATAGCTTTCGCTATCTTCCCAGTTATCATAGTTTATCTTATCCTTTCCAAGAACATCGTTGGCGGCGTAACAGCCGGCGGTGTGAAGGAGTAAGGGTTCAAGATAAAGCAACACCCCTCTTCTCATATTATCTCTGTTGCGGCACAATGGAAGGAGCCTTATCCGCCAGCCAGGCGGAAAGGGCTCTTTCCGGTATTAAAAAACAGGAGTGATCATTAGTGGCGATTCAATTATACTATGGCATATTTTTTGGACTGGCACTATTGAATGTAGTGCTTGTCTGTTTTTCCGAAAGGATGCAGAATGTATACAGGCTCCTTCTCACAGTTTCCGTGCTCATCGGAAATGTGGGTTACTTTTCGCGGAGTATTTCAACGACGCTTGATTCTGCACAATATGCCATGAAGCTCACCTATGTTGCCGGCTGTTTCGTCCCTCTTTTCATATTCCTTCTTACAACAGACATCTGTGGACTCAGACCTCCCAGTCTGTTCAGACTCGTACTGACACTGCTTTCTATTACCGTTCTAGGTTTTGCATGCACAATCGGACACAGTGATATATTCTACAAAAATTCCGAGCTTGTCATTGAAAACGGAGTTCCTCATCTTTACAGAGAATACGGATGGGCTCACGGCTTTGTTTTCTTCCTGATAGGCCTTTATACGATACTTTGTATAGGCATAGTTTTCTATGCATTAAGTCACCAGAATATAGCATCCTACAAGACTGCAGCTATAGTCGGCGTGGTGATAGTCGGTGCTTTTGTGGTTTATGCTGTAGAAAGGGCCTTTGATCTTCCTGTCGATATCATGCCGGTTTATCTTACCCTGTGTTCATACATATTCTTCTTCCTTACGAACAGACTGAACATGTATGACATCAACGGGGCGATGATAGGTTCGACCATGAACAATGAAGAATACGGCTGCATTATCCTCGACCGGAAGAAAAATTTCATGAGTGCGAATCCTCTCGCAAAGAAATATTTTCCTGATCTTGCCAATTACAATATAGATTATCCTATCAGGCTGAAGGAAGAGGACAAGGATGATACGAGATATGAGATCATCTCATGGCTAAATTCCGCGAAGCCCGATGATCCGGAGGTTCCAAAGAAGTACGAGGTCGGGGGAAGGGTATTTCGGTTTCGAATCAGAAATCTGAAGTTTTCTCGTTTCCAATACGGTTATCTACTCGAGTTCACCGACATAACAAAGGATGAACGTTATGTCGACATGATAGAGCATTACAACAACGATCTTCAGAATGAGGTCAAGGAACAGACAGCACACATCTCAACGATCAAGGATATGCTTGTGATGGGCATGGCTTCTATGGTCGACTCGAGAGACAATTCTACCGGAGGACATATCAGACGTACTGCTGATGTGGTCCTAATATTTGCACAGCGCCTTCTTCTTGAGGGGGAGGGAAGCGGCTACAACTTTTCAAAGGGCTTTTTGAATGATGTTGTGAAGGCTGCGCCCATGCATGATCTTGGAAAGATCGCGGTAAAGGATGAGGTCCTTACAAAGAAGGGTAAATATACTCCTGCCGAGTATGCTGAAATGAAGAAGCATCCTGCGGAAGGTGCAAAGATAGTCAGAAGCATTCTGACAGGGGTTGAAGATCCTGCCTTCGTTGATATTGCGGAAAATGTAGCACATTATCATCACGAAAAGTGGAACGGAGAGGGTTATCCCGAGGGACTCAAGAGAGAGGAGATACCCGTTGAGGCACGTATTATGGCGCTTGCGGATGTTTTTGATGCGCTTGTTTCAAAGCGTTATTACAAGGATGCTTATTCCTATGACGTGGCTTTCGGGATCATTCAGGATTCACTCGGAAGTCATTTCGATCCCGAGCTTGGAAAGATATTCATCAAGTGCAGGAGAGATCTTGAAGGACTCTATGATTATTACAAGGATCATGGAGATGATGCGAATGAAACGGTTGAGAGAAGGAGGGTGTTCGGAAGCGGGCTTCTGGAGGAGACTGAAAGGATAGCCTGACCGCTCACTTTTTAAGGAAACACTGATCAGGTGTTTCCTTAACTATTTCTGGCGCGGATGAGAACGCAGATACTTTGAATGTTCATATACCTGAAGCAGGACGGAAAGAGGTTCCCCCTGCTTCTTTTTTTCCGAAAGGAAAGATGACAGGCAGTTTTTCTGAAGGATCATGAACGCTGCTTCGCACTCCTCCCTGGAGGATGAATAGAATACAGCACCCTTGTCCTTGATAAGAACGGCAGGAACGATCTTCAAGGCGGAAAGTATATGCTTCTGGTCAGCGTCATTCGGAAGACACCTTATCTTTGTGCCAAAGAGCTGGGCAGCGTCATCGGTAAAAATCTCAATGTCCTTTCCGTATTCAGCAAAAAGCTTGAGTATTTCGGTTTTTGCGAAGATATTAAGACCATTCGGCCCTTTGTGATATGAAATAAGCCCTCTGTCCTCAGCTTCTTCCGGTGTATACAGATGGAAGACCTCATGCTCTGTTTCCTCTTCAAAGCGGTCTTCGCAGAGCTTTTCCAGGGCGAAGGCGTTTCTGAACGCGTCATCAAGAGTGGGACCAAAGCAGATCGTTCCATGGCTCTTCATAAGAATAGCGTGTGAGCCGAGGAAGCGCTGCATGGCGTTTGTGACATTTGCCTGGAGGGATTTTGTACCGGAAAGGGCGTAGGCACTTACGGGTACAGTGGAGCCAAGAAGTGCAGCCTTGTCATCAGGAAGGTTGGTAAGATCACGACCCAGCACGGAAAAAGCAGTCGCGTAATTCTGATGGGTATGCACGGAAAAGGAAACTCCGGGATGAAGTTTGTAGACTGCCGCATGGATCCCGATCTCCGAAGAGGGCTTTTTGTCTCCTTTGCAGGAGAGCCTGTTTATTGAAACTGCAACAAGATCCTCCGGGCGCATGTCAGCATAAGGAGTTTGAGCGGGTGTGATCAAAAACTCATCATTTGAAATACGTGCCGAAATGCAGCCGAAATCACGCGTCACAAGACCGCGTTCATAAAGTTCAAGACCTGCGTCTATTATTGTTTGCCTTAATTCCAGATTTTCCATGTGATCGATTATACAATGAAAAATAATGATTTCAATACATAATGTGATAGAATGATGCAGGAAAATAAGCATATAAAAGGGGAGAAGCCCATGGATCAGAGACTTTTGGAAAAGAATCTTTTTGAAATAATGACATCACATCCGAGGCCTCAGCTGTACAGGAGCGACTATGTCATTATCAATGACGGCTGGACGCTGAACAATCGTGCTATAAAGCTTCCTTATCCACCGGAAGCAGTACTTTCCGGATATGAAGGACCGGATGAGAGCGTGCTTTTTTATGAGAAGCATTTTGAGCTTCCAAAGGAGTGGAAGGAAGATATGGAGGGGAAGAGGGTCCTTCTTCATATCGGAGCAGCGGATCAGGTCGCGAGGGTCTATCTGAACGGAAAGTTTCTTGGAGAGCATACAGGCGGGTATCTGCCATTTTCAATGGACATCACAAAGGTTGTCGGAAACGATGATAATGTCTTAAAAGTTGATGTTACTGACAGGAACATCCATCTGATCCCCTACGGGAAGCAGTCAAAGAGCCCTTCGGGGATGTGGTATACAGGAATATCGGGGATATGGAAAACCGTTTGGCTTGAGAGGGTCCCTGAAAATTATGTAAAGCGGATCAAGCTGACTCCGGATCTTAATGGCTGTACCTTCGAACTTTTCAAAAATGAAGCTTCTGAGGATGAGCATTTTTCGGTAGAGATCACGGGACTTTCAAAATACGGGGCAAAAAGTGAGGTCTTTGAAGACAGGAAATATGTTTTTTCCGGAACGAAGGCCTATGTGGCCTTTTCCGATCCCAAACTCTGGACAACCGAAGAGCCATGGCTCTACAGCGCTCTGATAAGATCGGGGGAGGATGAATTCCTCACCTATTTTGCACTTCGAACCGTGTCTATACAAAAGGTCAGAGGGCTTCCCAGAGTGATGCTCAACAACCAGCCCGTCTTTTTGAACGGTGTCCTCGATCAGGGGTATTTTGATGAAGGGATCTATGTCCCGGAGAAATTCAGTGCATACGACAGAGACATAAAAAACATGAGGGCGCTGGGATTCAATATGCTGAGAAAGCATTTGAAGATCGAGCCCGAATACTTCTACTCAGCCTGCGACAGGCTCGGTATGCTCGTGATGCAGGACATGGTTCAGAACGGAAATTACAGTTTCTTCCTGGATACCCTTCTTCCTTATTTTCAGGGCTGGAGAAGACCGGACAAGAATATCCTCGGTCTCGGGGCAGACAGGAAGACCGAGAGGACCAGAAGGTATCTGTTTGCGCAGCACACGAAAAACACTGTTGTGGAGCTTTATAATCATCCCTCGATCATAGCTTGGACCGTGTTCAATGAGGGCTGGGGACAGTTTGAGAGCGACAGGTTTTATGAAGGGATAAAGAGGATAGACCACACAAGGCTCATCGATACTACTTCGGGCTGGTACAGACAGAAGAAGAGTGATTTCGATTCCAGACACCAGTATTTCAGGAACAGACAGCTTGTGCCAGAAGGGGGAAAGCCGCTGTTCATCAGCGAATGCGGAGGCTTTGGATATGACGTGACCGGAGATTATACCGAGATCAATCTCAGGCAGTACCGTTCCGAACGTATCGCAGAGAATATGAAGAAGTTCGAGGACAAGATGCACAGGATGGGCGAGAACGTGGACAGGGCCATCGACCTTATGAAGCTGCCGGACAGAAAGATAGAGGCGGTCGAGATGATGGACCTTATCAGAAAGACCGGCCGCGAGAAATACGGGAAGACCTTCCAATACGGCTCGGCCTGCGCAGACGAGGATGAACTTACCGACAGGATCATCAGAATGTACAAGGAGATGGTCTTTCCGGCTCTCAAAAAAGGGCTCTGCGGCATAGTATATACCCAGCTTTCGGATGTTGAAGGGGAATTGAACGGACTGTATACCTATGACAGGGAAGTGCTCAAGGCCGACGGCGACAGGCTGAGAAAAAATGCCGCAAGACTCTATGAAACCTATCTGGTACTGACAGAAGACGAACGTTAGTGCAGATTACAACTTGAAGTGTTTGTTTATTGACCGGAAATGCCCCCGCTATTATAGTCATTTCGATTGTAAAAAAGGCGTTTTGTATTCAGGAGGTTTTTAAAGAAATGGCATCACTTGCTCATGCTGCTGAGAGAAAGGCGTTTTCGATAGCGATCGAAGGCTTCTTAAAGCATCTTAAGAAAAAAGAGGAAAGAACCGCATCATATCTGAAGCTCGTTGACCTCGCGGAAAAGTTCTGGGGAAAGAACTCCATGAACAAGGACACAGTCGCGAAGGTAAGGGCTGCGATCCAGGATCCCAACAACCGCTGGGTCAAGTTCATAAACCGTGTTATAGATGAGACACATCCCCATGTAGCAAAAATGCTGCTTCTGAATCTCGGATACGAGGCATTCTTCAGAGGAACGAAGCTCATTCGCGCAAACCGTGAAAAGTACGGCTGCAATATCCCCTGGCTCATTCTCTTTGATCCCACAGACGCCTGCAATATGCATTGTGCCGGCTGCTGGTCAGGAACCTACGGGCACAAGAACAATCTTACCTTTGATGAGATGGACAGGATCATCACACAGGGCAAGGAGCTTGGAGTTTATCTTTATATGCTGACAGGCGGTGAGCCTCTCGTAAGGAAGGCAGACATATTGAAGCTTGCTGAAAAGCACAATGATGTCGAGTTTTCTATTTTTGATAATTCAACACTGATCGACGAGCCCTTCTGCGAGGAGGTTGTAAGGCTTGGGAACATTACCTTCCAGCTTTCCATAGAGGGAACTCCCGAGACCAATGACGCACGCCGCGGATCCGGACATTACGAAGCCTGCATGAAGGCTATGGATCTTCTTCAGAAGTACGGGATCATCTTCGGAACCTCCATCTGCTATACCTCGGAGAACATCGAGGCAGTTACGGACGAGAAGTTCGTTCGTATGATAGCGGAAAAGGGTGCCCGTTTCGGATTCTATTTCCATTATATGCCTGTTGGAAACAACGCGGTTCCTTCTCTTATGCCTTCAGTAGAACAGAGGAAGGAGATCATCAAAAAGATCCGTTCCTACAGGAGCCCCGAGTGCGATATAGGCTTCTTCCCCATGGATTTCCAGAACGACGGGGAATATGTCGGAGGCTGCATTGCCGGAGGAAGGAATTATTTTCATATCAACGCGTCAGGAGACGCGGAACCCTGCGTATTCATTCACTTCTCAGATTCAAATATCAGAGAGAAGTCTATACTTGAGATCCTTCAGAGTCCGCTCTTCAAGGAGTATCATAAGGGACAGCCCTTCAACAGGAATCATCTCCGTCCCTGCCCGATGCTTGAAAATCCCGAGCTTCTTCGCGGGATGGTGGAGCGCACCGGTGCTCACGGGACAAATGCCGAGTCCGAGGAGACTGTCGAGCAGCTCTGCTCAAAGTGCGACGATTATGCCGCAAACTGGAAGGGCGCAGCGGAGGAACTTTGGGCGAGTATGCCTCACAGGAAGAAGGGCTACGAAGGGTATTCCAAGGAACATATGGAGCACCCCGAGCTTGCGGCCTTTGAGACTCTTGATGATGTCAAGGACAAGCAGAAGAACGCTTCCTGAGGCAAAGACCGGGGAAAAAGGGAGGAGATCCGGGTGATCCGGTGAAGAAATGGAAAAGCTCTTTCATCTGAAGGAACGTGGCACTGATGTAAAAACCGAGGTTATCGCGGGGATCACGACATTCCTCACAATGGCATATATTCTCGCGATAACTCCCAATATTCTGGGAACGGTAATGGACAGGAGCGGTGTATTTGTCGCTACTGCCATAGCGTCAGCGATCTCAACATTTGTGATGGCGATTCTTGCGAATTATCCCATAGCCCTGTCAGCGGGGCTGGGGTCATCCGCTTATTTTGCTTATACAGTCTGTATGAGAGATCTTGCTGATGTGGAAGACCCTTTCACAGTCGCTCTTACGGCAATTTTTGTTGAAGGTATCATCTTCATCCTTCTTTCGGTCTTCAAAGCCAGAGAGGCGCTGCTGAACGGTATACCGCAATCTCTGAAGATAGGCATAACAGCAGGTATCGGGCTGTTCATAGCCCTTATCGGTCTGAATGACGCGGGCATAGTGATAAGTTCGAGAGAGAGTTCCGTACTTATCGGGCTTGGAGAGGTTGGCTCTGCTCCTTTCATGCTCACGGTCGTTGGTTTTATCCTGATCCTTGTTCTCACTCATTTCAAAGTCAAGGGAGCGATCCTTATCGGGATCATAGCCACCTGGGTTCTCGGGATGATCGCGGAAAAGGGTGGCTGGTATGTAGTTGACGTGGAAGCCGGGATAAAATCCGTATTTCCTGATTTTACAATGGGACTTCAGCTTTCCGGCATTCATAATACTGCCTTCCACTTCAATTTCGGATGGGCAGCATCTCATATACTCCAGTTCGTCTCTATAGTATTCGCATTACTATACATGGATCTGTTTAACACTATCGGGACTGTAGTAGGTGTTGCTGACAAGGCAGGCTTCATAGACAAGGATGGAAAGCTTCCGAAGGCCGGCAGGGTTCTCCTTGCGGATGCGATCGGAACAACGGTGGGCGCATGTCTTGGAACCTCAACAGTCACCTCGTTTGTTGAGTCCTCTGCAGGTGTGGCTGAAGGTGGAAAGACCGGGCTTACTGCTCTTACTACAGGAGGAATGTTTCTCCTTGCTCTGTTCTTTGCTCCGATATTTCTTGCGGTTCCTTCTTTCGCGACAGCCCCGGCTCTCATCTATGTCGGCATGATAATGCTGAAATCCATTACGAAGCTCAAATTCGATGGTGACATCGCTGATGCGGCCGGTGCTTATCTTGCCGCCATCATGATGCCCTTTGCTTATTCGATCGCAACTGGTATAATGTTCTCGGTGATGGCATGGGCTCTGCTCAAGATATTCACAGGAAAGTTCAGGGATATCAAACCTGTAATGTGGGTGATATTTGGATTGTTTTCCCTCCGGATAATCACAATAATCGCAGGCCTAACCTAGGTGGTGACGAGGGGACGGTTCTTTTGTCACATTTATAGAAAGGAAGCATTGTACATGGCTGATGTACTCCGTGACCGCTTAAACCAGATGGCGGAGGGTGAGAAGTGCAATATTGCAACGATAAGGGCGGAATTTGAAAAACTCGATGTCCATGTTGAGGCGGAGGATGGACTGATCCTCTTCAAGCACAAGTCTGACGAGGCGGCGACGGATCCGCTTATCAAAGAGTGCTGCGGAACGATAGTTACCTACAATGCTTCAAATGATGGCGCGAATGATTTCATAGTTCCGGGCTCCGTTGATTATGTATGCAGGCCGGTCTATCACCATGATAGAGGAAAGATATTGAATGTCTGGCGCAAGCGCTTTGACTGGTGCGTATCCTCCTCGGATTTCATAAACGCAGACAAGGTCTTTCCGGAAGGACCGGACAAAAAGTCCTACGGTGACCGTTTCAGGGATGCCTGCGACAAGCTCTGTGGAGTGTGCTTCCCGATGACAGGCTTCAAGAGGCTTTGCGTAAAGCTTGAAAAGACCGTTCAGATGACGGGGCACAAGCTTACCTTCATGTTCTCAAGATCCGCTGACGGTTACCTGGTGCATGAGGGCACAAGGGACAATGTGACGGGAGAGATCATAGACTTCGATTTCAACAATTATTTTGAGTTCGAAGGCGGAGTGATGGAGTATCACAGCGCAATGCATCTGGAATAGATGTTTTTCTGCAAAGATGTGAAGACCATAAGAGGTGATGAGGCCTCTTATGGTCTTTTTTTGCGGACAAGGGGACGTTTTACTGTCCGGTTTTGGGGCAAGGGAAATGTCCCTTTGTCCGCACCCCTTGTCACCTTGCAGCACTTATAGTAAAATCTTACCGGAAGCGCCATTTCATAAGGGGGAAGGGCGTTTGATATAAACCTGCTTTTCGTTTTGGGGGAAAACTAGTGAAGGCAGTAGAGGTAAAGGACCTTATTCCGGGGATGGTCCTTGAAAAGAAAGCGGTCTCCGCAGGCGGAGTCGTTGTGATGAATGCCGGTGACACGGTTTCAGAGGCTTCCATCACGGCTCTTCGCATGAATTACATATTCAGTGTCTATATTGTCGACGAATCCATACCTCTTCCGGGAGGAGACGGCGGCGAAGTCTTTTCTTCAAGAAGCGAACGGATAAAGAACAGTCCCGAATTCAAGGAATTCAAGCGGCGTTACGAGGCTACGGTCGTTGATGTAAAGAGCCGCATGAACGATATTGTCGAGAGAAATTCAAAGACGCTCGATACCGAGGGACTTTTGCGGGAGCCTCTTGAGCTTCTTCAGGACAAATCCACACTTGAGATCTTTGATATGCTGCACAATCTCAGGTCTTATGACGACACGACCTATATCCACAGCATCAATGTTGCTCTTATCTCAGGGATAATAGCCCGGTGGGCGAGATTTTCGGAAAGTGATATACAGCTTGCGATCCTCTGCGGCCTAATTCACGATATCGGAAAGCTTGCGATCCCGGACGCCATTATCAAAAAGCCCGGGAAGCTCACGGCAACGGAATACAAGGCCGTGAAAAATCACACCATCGACGGCTACAAGATACTTGACAACTATGACATCAAGGGCGAGCTGAAAAACGCAGCACTCATGCATCATGAGAGATCGGACGGAACCGGCTATCCTTTCGCGCTCCATGACAATCAGATCACGAGGATGGCAAAGATCGTATCGATAGCCGATGTCTACGACGCGATGACGAGTGCCCGCTCCTACCGGGGACCGCTTTGTCCCTTCTCGGTGATAGATATAATGATCGCGGAAGGACTTCAGAAATATGACACAAGGCTGATTCTCACCTTCCTTGAAAATATGGGGAGCACCTATCTGAACAACAGGGTACGACTTACTGATCTCGAGGAGGGCGAGATCGTCTTCGTAGAGAAGAACAATCCCAGCCGTCCCATCGTAAAGACTGACGACGGAAAGATGATAAGCCTGAAGGACACGGATCTTCGGGTACAGGAGATACTTTGATCATTTATGGAAGGGGAAAATAATGGTAACAAGTGATGAAAACCTGGTCCACCTGAAGCACAAGATAATGGAGGAGACCTGCCGTCTCGCGTGGAAGAAGGCAATAAACGAAAAGACCATCCACGATCTGATATTTGAGATAATACCCGGCACTACTCCCCAGTTCCGTTGCTGCGTATACAAGGAGAGGGCGATAGTAGCGGAAAGGATCCAGCTTTCGCTCGCAAACGACCTGAGGCCGGATACACACAATGTAGTCCAGGTCATAGAGCCTGCCTGCGACCAGTGCTCAATCTCCGCTTATTCCGTTACTGACAACTGCCGCTTCTGTATCGGGAAGCCCTGCCAGAACTCCTGTGCATTTGACGCGATAACTCCCGGCGAGTTTCGTATGCATATAGATTCCAATAAGTGCAAGGAGTGCGGAAAGTGCGCTGAGGCCTGCCCCTTCGGAGCTATCGTGCATCTTCTTCGTCCCTGCAAAAAGGCCTGCCCCGTTGGCGCCATTACCTATGATGAGAATGGTGTATGCCAGATAGATGACTCAAAGTGCATCCACTGCGGGCACTGCATCCACAGCTGCCCCTTCGGTGCTATCGGTTCAAAGACCTATCTTGTGAATATAATAAAGGACATCCTTGCGGGCAAGGAAGTGATCGCGATGGTGGCTCCTTCGATAGAGGGACAGTTCGGAGAAGACATAAGCCTCGACTCCATCCGCGACGCAATGAAGAAGATAGGCTTTGCCGATATGGTCGAGGTCGGGCTCGGCGGCGACATGACGGCGGCCTATGAGGCGGAGGAGTGGAGCGAAGCCAGAAAGGCGGGAAAGAAGATGACGACCTCCTGCTGTCCTGCCTTCAAATATATGATGAAAAAGCATTTCCCCGATCAATACAAGGATAATATGTCTACGACGGTCTCCCCGATGTGCGCGGTGTCGCGTTATCTGAAGGCTACACATTCCGGGTGCGTGACGGTATTTATAGGACCCTGCATCGCAAAGAAGTCCGAGACAATGGAGACCTCTCTTCCCGGAAATGCGGATTATGCCGTTACCTTCGGAGAACTGAGAGCTTTGATGAGGTCGAAGGATATCAAATTCGAGCCGCATGAGGCAGAATATCAGGAGTCCTCGGTCTTCGGGAAGAAGTTCGCGACCTCAGGCGGCGTCGCAAACGCTGTGATAGAGGTAATGAACGAGAGAGGCGAGGATACGACGGATATCAAGCTGAACCGCGCTGCCGGCGGAGATGCCTGCAAGAAGGCGCTTATGATGCTGAAGGCCGGAAAATTGCAGGAGGACTTTATCGAAGGAATGATCTGTGACTCCGGCTGCGTCGGCGGTCCGTCAAAGCACAGGACTGAGCGGGAGATAATGAAAGCCCGTGCGAGCCTTCTTTCAAAGGCCGACGGGCGGAAGATACTGGACAATCTGAAGGATTATCCGATGGAGAAATTTTCTATGCACAAAGATACGCTTCGCACGACTGCTCCTTAGGACTCGTTCCGGAGCGATGTGCGGCAGCTCATTTGGGTATCAGGCGTCACTCGTATTACGATGCTACTAAACTCGTGCTTCGCACTCGTTAAGTAGCCCTGTATCGTTATCCCTAAACTCACTTTGTTCGTTAAGGGATAACATAGCGGAGCAGTCGTGCTCCGCTTTTTCAAATGGATTTGTTAAGAAGAGAGAGTATTTCCCGGTCGGGGGCCGATATCGTGCCCTCGGCCATTTTTTTTGAGCCGCCGCATTTCGCGGAGAGGCTCTCACGGAATGCCTTTGCGAGCGCGCTGCAGTCCTTTTCTTTTGAAGATACTATGAAGCGATGGGACTTTGTTTCGCCTTCACCGGAAGGTGAGAAAAGGATCATCATGAAGCCGGCTGCATTTTCGACATTTGAGTTGATGGCGTCGCGGATCGAGATATCATCCGTAGCGTCTGAATGTATCAAAACGTTACCGTCAATTGCGGGAGCGTTTTTTATTTCATAAGAGAGGAGCTTTCGCTGCAGGGCGACGTTTTCAAAGTCCCTGGTCTTTTGCTCGAGAAAAAGTTTTTTCACGGCATCTGATACATCCTGCCGCTTTACGGAAAGGAGCTTTGATATGTCTTCTACCTCATCATGCATCATGGAAAGCCACTTCATGGCGCGTTCTCCACAGAGTATGTAAACGCGCGTGTTTCCCTTGGTATATTCCTTTGCTATTACTTTGAGAAGTCCGATCTCCCCTGTGCGCCTCACATGGGGAGCGCAGCAGGCACAGATGTCATAGCCTTCGATCTCGACGATCCTCACCGGACCTTTCAGCTCCTTTTTGCTTCGGTATTCGATCATCATGAGTTCGTCGGGCGAGGGATAAAAGGCGCGTACCGCGCGGTTTTCCCAGATCGCCACATTGACGGCCTTTTCTATTTCAAGGAGCTCTTCATCCGAAAGCTCTCCGTTGTAATCCATGGTCACATTATCATCGGTCAGAGAAAAGCCTACATTTGAAAGGTCGAAGCGGGAATTCACAAGCCCTGAGAATATATGCTCCCCGGTGTGCTGCTGCATATTTGAAAAGCGGTATTTCGTGTCGATCTCTCCGGAGACGAGCCTCCCCACATCAAAGGGGGTATCGGAATAATGGATAATGAGCCCCGTATCCTCTTCGATCGAGACCATATTTATCTTTGCGGGAGGCGTGCTTTCGTCATCGGGAAACAGATCCTTGTCCAGCTCCTGGGTGTCGTGATAATCAAAGCCCTTGTCGAGGCTCTTTGGATATATTATCCCTCTGTCTGACGACTGGCCACCGGATTCCGGAAAAAAGGCGGTGCGGTCAAGGACGATCGCAAAGCAGCTCTTTCCCGTTTTGGGATTCTTTGAAGCCGTGCATTTGTAGACCCTTGCCGTGAAGCTCGATAGATAAGCATCCTTGTCATAGAGCTTTTCGGTAGGGGGCACGAGCCCGTCAAACATATCATTTTCAAAATTAATAACTGACATTTCCTTACCTCAGGTTCAGATATCGATCACAAGCCCCACCGGGCAGTGGTCGGAGCCCTCTATATCCGTATAGATCCGGGCATCCTTCATATTATCTTTCAACTTTTCCGATACGATGAAATAATCGATGCGCCACCCGGCGTTCTTCTCCCTCGCGTGGAAGCGGTAGGACCACCAGGAGTAGATATCCTTTTTGTCGGGATAAAAATAACGGAAGGAATCGATGTAGCCCGAAGACAATACATTCGAAAGCTTCCCGCGCTCCTCGTCGGTGAAGCCGGCGTTGTGGTGATTGGTCTTCGGGTTCTTGAGGTCGATCTCCTCATGGGCGACATTCAGATCCCCGCAGTAGATGACGGGCTTCTTTTTCTCAAGGGAGAGGATATAGGAAAGAAAGGCATCCTCCCACTCCATCCGGTAGGAAAGCCTCTTCAGTTCATCCTGGGAATTCGGCACATAGACAGTGACCATGAAAAAGTTTTGATACTCCGCCGTAATGACGCGCCCCTCGTGGTCATGCTCTTCAATGCCGATCCCGTAGCTTACAGAGAGGGGCTCGTCCTTCACAAACATGGCAGTTCCGGAATAGCCCTTCTTCTCGGCAAAATTGTAATATTGGGTATATCCGGGGAGCGTAAGGTCAAGCTGCCCCTCTTGCATCTTTGTCTCCTGGAGACAGAAGATGTCGGCCGAAAGAGAATTAAAGCTCTCCTCAAAGCCTTTGTTCACGCAGGCCCGAAGGCCGTTCACGTTCCAGCTGATCATTTTCATACAAAGAATAATAATGGTCCCAGGGGACGGAGTCAAGGGACCAAAATGAGATTAAAAAGCTCAATCTATGGGATCTCTGGCGAGAAAATGGTCCCTTGATTCTACGATGCTACTAAACTCGCTATCGCTCGTTAAGTAGCCCTGTACCGGTTTCTCTAACCTCACTTCGTTCGATAAGAGAAACCATGCGTCCCCTGGGACCATTAAAAATCACTTGCATTTTCGGAAACATTTTTTTATAATACTTTTTGCTTGTCTGAAGGAAGACAGGCAAAGATAATGGCCCATAGCCAAACGGTAAGGCAGCGGACTCTGACTCCGTCATTTCGTGGTTCGAATCCACGTGGGCCAGGTTACGTCGCATGATTGACCCTTAGGACTCGTTCCGGAGCGATGTGCGGCAACTGATTTGGGGATCAGGCGTCACTCGTATGCGGGTCAATCACGCTCCTTTCATCAGTGAAGCAAGTTGGAAATGATAGTTCGTATGCGGAGCAGTCGTGCTCCGCTTTTTTATTAGCAAAAATGAGCCCTGGGGACGGAGTCAGGGGCTCAGAATCGTGGAGGTGAAATAACATGATATTACCTGAAGAAAAATACGAACTGGATGGAAAAGAGATATTGCTTCGCAGCGCAAAGGAAAATACTGATGAAGCCAATATGCTGATCGACTATCTGAAAACTGTTACAGGGGAGACGAGATTTTTGCTGAGCGAGCCGGATGAAGTCAAATACACTACTGAAGGGGAGCTTGGTTTCATCAAGGAACGCAATGAATCGGAAAATTGTATGTTGATACTCGTGTTTGTCGATGGAGAGTATGCGGGAAACTGTTCTTTTGACGGGAAAACAAGCAGTCGCAGAGCAAAACACCGTGCAGGGATTGGGATCGCATTATTTCAGAAATATACAGGTTTTGGATTGGGAAGACTGCTGCTGGAAGTGCTTCTCCGAAAGATGAAAGAGCAGGGGTATGAACAGGCTGAGCTGACTGTGGTAGAGGGGAATGACAGAGCTTATCATCTTTATGAAAGCCTGGGATTCAAAGAGTGCGGTCGTATACCGAATGCAAATAAATATGATGACGGAACTTACAGCGATGACATACTAATGGTTCTATCTTTAAGGAATGAAGGATGAAACGGGAAGTCGAAGATTTTGAGGTCAGATCCCTTTTCGGAGGGGCAGGCAATATAAGATATCAGATTGGAGGAAATTTCAGATGAAGGTAGCAGTAACTTACGAAAATGGTGAGGTATTTCAGCACTTTGGACGGACACCGGCATTTAAGGTATATGAAGTCGCCGATGGAAAGGTAAATTCAAGCGAGGTGATAGATACAAACGGGACAGGGCATGGTGCACTTGCAGGTTTCCTTGGAGGTATCGGAGCAGAGGTCCTGATCTGTGGAGGAATAGGCGGCGGAGCCATTGCAGCGATGAATGACGCGGGCATCAAGGTCTATGCCGGTGCAAGCGGAAATGCGGATGAAGCAATAAATGCCTATGTAAACGGGAATTTACCCCAGATCGGGGATGCTACCTGCGACCATCATGGACATGGGGGACATGGTGAAAATGGTTGTGGTCACGGCGGATGTCATCAGTAAGATCATGATGTCTGCCCAATGCTTTGCAGTTCTTTAGGATGACCCTTCATTCGACAGGAGGATGGGATGAGCATTACTATTGAAACAGTAGATACGGATGGCATATTGATGGATTACTTCAGGTTCGGAAAAAGAGGAGGCTATCCCGTGTTTATTATTCCCGGACTTGCAGTTAAGAGCGTAATGGGATCGGCTGAATTTGTGGCAGCTGCCTATGCACCTATGGCAGATGAGTTTGACATCTATGTTATAGACAGGAGAAAAAATATTCCAGAGGAATATCCAATGGAGGAAATGGCCGGGGATACTATCAAAGCTATCAGGAAAATCGGCTTTGATAGCGTAAATATCGTATGTACATCCCAGGGAGGAATGATCTCCATGCTTATGGGGCTTAAAGCACCGGGATTGATAAACAGCCTGGTCATCATGTCCAGCAGCAGCCATAATAATGATAAATCTGATACAGTGATCAAAAACTGGATAGCTCTTGCAAAGTCAGGGGACAAAGAGGGACTCATGGTGGACTTTGCAAAGAAGTGTTACACGAAAGAATATGTAAATACTTATTTAGATGCATTTAAAGAGATGTCCGCGCTTATAACGGATAAAGAATTAAGGCGTTTTGTCATAACCGCCAGGGATCTGCTGAGTTTTGACATCTCAGATATGATACAAAAAATAAATTGCAGGGCACTTGTAGTTGCAGCAGAGGATGATATGGTATTTGGAAAAGAGACTTCTCTTGAAATTGCAGAAAAACTGGGATGTGAATGCTATGTTTATCAAAACTACGGTCATGCATTCTATGATGAAGCTCCGGACTGCGTGGAGAGAGTTCGCCGCTTTTTAAAGTCTGTTAATTAATGAGACCCGGGGACGGAGTCAAGGAACCAAAAAATGATCCCTTGACTCCGTCCCCGGGTCTCATTTTTATTTAATATTGGTTTAAGGTTTCTCCATTATCATCTCCTCATACTTGAAAAACAGTTTTGAGGAAGGAGAAACATCATGAGTAATTTTTTCAGTGGAATATTCACAACAACAGAACTTGCAACCATTTCAGTCAGCTCGTTCCTGCTCTGCGTTCTGACAGCTCTGGGGATCGGGATCTTTCTGGCCCTTGTCTACAGATATCATGAAAGGCCGTCGAAGAGCTTCACGCTCACTCTGGCACTGCTCCCCGCGATCGTATGCGTAGTGATAATGATGGTAAACGGCAACATAGGCGCAGGCGTCGCTGTAGCGGGCGCATTCTCACTTGTCCGTTTCCGCTCGGTTCCCGGAAGCGCAAAGGAGATAGCAGCCATCTTCCTTGGCATGGGGTGCGGCCTCATCTGCGGCATGGGTTATCTCGGCTACGCGGTCCTTTTCGCGGTGATCCTCGGCGCGGGCATGTTCCTCTTCACAATGGTTTCCTCCATGGTCGAGAAAAATAATGACGAGAAGATCCTTCAGATCACTATCCCCGAAGACCTCGATTATGCGGGAGTTTTCGATCCGCTGTTTGATGAATATCTTGAAGCACACGAGAGCCTGTCAGTAAAGACCACGAACATGGGCTCAATGTTCAAACTCCGATATAAGGTTCGGATGAAGAATGGCGCAAATGAGAAGGCGTTCATCGACGCTGTAAGGACAAGGAACGGAAATCTCGAAGTGGCGCTCATGAGAGAAGACGACAGTCAGAATTCACTCTGATGGTAGAAGGATAATAAAAGGTTTATAATAAAGTGTGCCGGTTCTTAAAATCTGAGCCGGCACACCATTGGTGTCTATCTGTTTGGAGGGAAAAATATGAGACTTCTTCTTTGCGAGGACGAACACGAGATGTCGGCGGCCGTGGAGGCAGTGCTGCTTCGGAGCAATTATTCCGTAGATTGCGTATTCAACGGCGAGGACGCTCTTGATTATATTGAAACAGATCTTTATGACGGTGTGATCCTCGACATTATGATGCCGAAGATGGACGGGATCACGGTGCTGAAAAAGGCGAGGGCAAAGGGGATAGAAGTGCCGGTCCTTCTCCTTACCGCAAAGTCCCAGGTGGACGACAGGGTCGAGGGGCTTGACGCGGGAGCGGATGATTATCTTACAAAGCCGTTCGCGATGAAGGAGCTTCTTGCGAGAGTGCGTTCCATCACGAGGCGGAAGGGCGAGGTCACGGATAATGAGCTTTCCTACGAAGATATCAAACTCGACCGCTTCTCATACGTTCTTTCCTGCGGCGAAAAAAATGTAAAGCTCCAGAACAAGGAATTTCAGATGCTCGAGATGCTCATGAAAAGCCCGGGACAGCTATTCTCTGCGGATCAGTTCATGGACAAGATCTGGGGCTATGACACGGACACGGAGCTCAACGTGGTCTGGGTTTATATCAGTTATCTTCGAAAAAAGCTGACAAGTGTGGGCTCGCATGTGAAGATAGCTGCGACACGCGGAGTCGGTTATTCTCTTGAAAAGGGCGAAGCATAATGTTAAAGACCTTAAGACGAAAATTCATCGCGGTATCCATGGCCTCCATGGGTGCCGTTCTTGCGCTTATCATCACGATAATGAATATCTCGAATTATGTTTCCATGAGAAACACGGCATCGCAGCGGATGAACATAGCGCAGTCCGTATTGAAGGGCGAGGACCATATGTTCAAAAGGGATAATGCAGGAAGTCCCGATGAGCTCCAGCCTCCGGAAGGAAAGTTGGACGAAAAGAGGCCGGATGATGCCGGGACAGGCAGAATAAGGCCTGAGAATTTCGAAGACGGCGGCTTATTTGGCGGCGGCTTTGGGAAGGTAAATATGGAGACGCGCTTTGATATCAGGTATTTTTCCGCAGTCTTTGATGAGGGCGGAAATCTGCTGTCAGTCGATGTTTCAAACATAGCTTCAATAGGCGAAGAAGGAGCGGGAGAGCTTGCAGCCATAGCCTACAAACAAAAAAAGTCTGAGGCGAGAGCGCGGAATTATCTTTACAGGGTGATCGACGGCTCCTACGGGACGGATGCTCCGGCGGACGGCGCGAAGACTTATATCTTCCTTGACATAAGCCGGGAATTTTCCTCCTTCCTTTCGTATCTCATTATAAGCGTCATAGTTTCGGCAGCAGGAATGCTCCTTGTATTCCTCCTTATCCTCCTGCTTTCAAAACTTGTGATGAAGCCGGTCGCGGAATCCTATGAAAAGCAGAAGCGATTCATTACCGATGCGTCGCATGAGATCAAGACGCCGCTCGCTATCATCGGCGCGAACGCGGAAGTCCTTGAAATGGACATCGGCGAGGATAATGAATGGATCAATTCCATAAGGCGGCAGATCGGGCGGCTTACGGGGCTTACGGAAAAGCTCGTATTCCTTTCAAAGATGGACGAAGAGGGGAGCGCACTTTCCTTCGCGCCCTTTGATGTGAGCAGGGCAGTGTCTGAGGCGACCGACTCCTTCGACCCTGTGTGCGAAGCAAGAGGCCTTGCTCTTGAAAAGAATATACCGCAAGGGATAATATATTACGGTGATGAGGAGCGTGTGACGCAGCTGGTCTCGCTGCTCCTCGATAATGCGATGAAATACACGCCTTCAGGGAAGAATGTTTCCATTGCTCTTTCTCCCGTGAAGGAAAAAAAGATCCCGGCAAAGAACGCGGCAAATGATCAAAGGAAGTATTACAGTCAGCTGAAACTTATCGTAAAAAATGATGCTGACGACATCGAGGCCGGGGATCATGATGTTCTGTTTGAACGGTTTTACAGAGCTGACAAGTCCAGAAATTCAAAGACCGGGGGACACGGGATCGGGCTTTCCGTTGTGCGCGCGATAGCCGAGGCGCACAAGGGGAGCGCCCACGCAAAAAGCCCTGACGGAAAGACGATGGAGTTTGTTATCAGGCTGAACTGAAACAAAAGGGGGCTGACATGGCTGATCAAAAAGCGAGGGAACGTTATAACGAGTGGCTTTCGGGCCTTTCTGAAAACGATCCCTTAAGAAGAGAACTCCTTTCAATAAAGGACGATGATGACGAGATCGAAGAGCGCTTCGGTGATGAGATGACCTTCGGCACCGCCGGGCTTCGCGGAAAGCTTGGCGTCGGAACCATGTACATGAACCGCGTCATAATCTCCCGAGTGACAAAAGCGCTTGCAAACTGCATTATCGATGAATTTGTAAAAAACGGCAACGAGGATGAGAGGGAGCGTCCGTCCTGCGTCATCGCCTATGACCCCAGGCATTTTTCAAAGGATTTTGCGTTTCTTTCGGCAAGGATATTATCGCGGCACGGTATCACAGCTTATACCTTTAACGGTATCAGACCGACACCGGAGCTAGCGTTTCTCATCAGATATCTTCACGCCGATGCCGGCATCAATATCACAGCATCACATAATCCCAAAGAATACAACGGCTACAAGGTCTACTGGTCGGACGGCTGCCAGATAAGCGGTGAGGTCTCAAAGCGGATCGCATCGGAAATGGAGAGGCTGCCCTATCACCTGAGTGACACGGATGATGAAGAAACAAGAGAAGTAAACAGGATCGTCGTCCTCGGAGAAAATGAGGACAGGGCTTACCTTGACAGGATAGAGGAGCTGGCGGTTTATAGCGCGGATGAACTCGATCTTTCGATGCCGCTTGTCTATACGCCCTTAAACGGCGCAGGTGCTGTGCCGTTTGAGAGGATGCTCATAGACCGCGGCTTTGATAATTATCATATAGTGGAAGAACAAAAGGATCCCGATCCCGATTTTTCATCAGTCGGTTATCCCAATCCCGAGGATCCGAAGGCATTTAAACTCGCGGAGACTCTTGGTATGAAGACAGAGGCGGAGGTCCTTCTTGCGACCGATCCCGATGCCGATCGCTTCGCGATAGAGCTGAGAAAGCTGGACGGGAGCGGTTATCTTCCGCTGAACGGAAACCAGACCGGCTATATCCTTCTTGAACATATCCTGTCTGGAAAGACTTCCTTAAATGACGGTTTAAAGCCAGCTGTGGTCCGTTCCATAGTGACTTCGCCTCTCGGAGATATCATCGCTGAAAAACACGGTGTCGCTATGTTTGAGGCACTGACCGGCTTTAAGAATATCTGCGGAACTATCCCCATCATGGAAAAAAACGGCTATTCCTATGTCTTTGGCTGGGAGGAGTCTGTCGGTTACGCCGCCTGCCCCGACATCAGGGACAAGGACGGGATCAGTGCAGGGATGCTGGTTTCCGAGGCTGCGGCTTATTGCAGAAAAAACGGAAAGGCACTATACGGCGCGTTGATGGATATCTATGAGAGATACGGCTTTGCAAATGAGGAAGAGCCATTCATCATCAAGGAAGGATTGAAGGGGAAGGCTGAGATCGATTCAATGATGGAGAATCTTCGAAGAGAACCGTTTTTGGAGGTCGCCGGGATGTCTGTTTTGAAGGTGACTGATTACAGCACACCGGTGGAGATAAGGGTCGGCGATGAAACCTCTTATCATCTTGAAAGCTCAAACGTGCTGAGATTCGACCTTTCCGGCAACGCGCGTTTCTTCGTCCGTCCTTCCGGAACGGAGCCGAAGATCAAATTTTATTTCTATGCCTTCGGAGACAGTATAAAAGACGCTGCAGAAAAAAATTCGGCGGTGAAGGAGGAAGTACTCCGGTTCTTTGGGTGGTGACACGGGGGGTGACAGGGGGACGGTTCTTTTGTCACTTTTTGGCACAAAAAGTGACAAAAGAACCGTCCCCCTGTCACCCCCCGTGTCACCACCCCTGTCCAAACTATCTAACAAAACCCCATATCTATCACAAATTGTCTGACAATTCCCCTATTTTGTGGATGACAAATCACTATGCAGGTGTTATAGTGTATATGAATAAATGGCGATATTGCGTGCTGCCGATATGGAAAATGGATCTTTTCATACGGGAAAACAGCCCGGGAATATGGATATTCCTGCATTTCGCCCTCATTCGACAGATTGAAAAATCCGCCCTCGCGCAGTTCAAAGGATAGAAAAAGCGCAATTTCAGGGAAGAAAGGAGGGGTGTTCTTGTGTCGAAGATAGATAATGCATATCAATATTTCCTTGCCAACTACGGCAAGTCCCTTGGCGCAACCAACAAGTACGATACGCACAAGAGAAGCGAACTGCGCGACGTTTACAGCCGCATGGTCCGCGTCAACAAGAATGCCCCGCTCTACAAGATCGACTTTACGGGCGACGTAAAGAATTTCGCGATCGACCTGAAGGAGCAGTCCCGTGCTGCGCAGAATGTGGTCTCATCATTGTCCTCGGATGATGGGAACATTGAATCCGTCTTCTACAAGAAGACCGCCGTCTCCTCCAACGAGGGCGCCGTGAAGATCAAATACATCGGCGGCGAGGATGTGGACTCAGGTACCAGCTTCACTGTCGGAGTGAAGAAACTCGCAAAGCCCCAGGTCAATACAGGAGCTTATCTACCGGCGCAGGGAAGGGACTTCGAAGAGGGCTCTTATTCCTTTGATCTGAATTCGAACCATAAGTCCTTTGAGTTCCAGTTCAACGTGAACTACGGAGACACGAACAATGTGGTACAGGCGAAGATAGCCCGCCTCGTGAATTCCTCAAACGTCGGTCTGAACGCATCGGTGATCCGGGACGGAAAGGGGAATACCGCGCTCCAGCTCATCTCAAAGAACACCGGTCTTTCGGATGATGAAAACGAGCTCTTCTCGATACAGTCAGGAAGCTCCTGGAATGAGGTGAAGAAGCTTGGTATCGCAAATACCTCGCAGAGCGCTTCAAATTCCGAGTTCACCCTGAACGGCTCGCTCCACAGTTCGCTTGCGAACACCTTCACCATCAACCGCGATTTTGAGATCACGCTTCTTGGTACGACTCCGGAGGATACGCCCGCCCGCATCGGTTTCAAGGCGAACACCGAGGCTATCGCGGATTCGGTCGAGGACCTGATCACAAGCTACAACGGCTTCATTGCCGTCGGTGAAAAGTACCGTGGAAAGCACGCAAACAATCAGCTCCTTAACGAGGTCCACGGTATCAGCAGAAACAGGGCAGAAGATCTTTCATCCATCGGGATCGAGGAAAATGAAGACGGTACCCTGACTCTTGACAGAAAGAAGCTTGCATCCGCCGTCGGTCCCGCCGACGCGAAAAAGACCTTCAAGATACTGAACCGCTTCAAGGAAGACCTTTCAAAGGAGGCGAACAAGACCTCCGTGAACCCGCTGAATTACGTGGACAAGGTCACGGTCGAATACAAGGATCCGAAGAACGTCTTTACCGCGCCCTACGCTTCAAGCGTATATTCGGGACTTCTTCTCGACCTTTCGCTCTGACACTTACCGCAAATTGTTATATGCCGCGATTTGTTTTATTCCGGAGACTGTTCTATAATGACAGTCTCCGTTTATTATCTTTATAAAAGGCTCGTAAAAAATGAATCCTCTTTTGATCATAACAATATCCATATCGGCTATCGTGGCTTTTTACTTTATACTCTGCGCGCTCCTTTCGCGGATGATCAGCTTTCCGAAAAAGCATACATACGAGGAAGCCGTGGAATACGAAAAGATGGTTGGAAACTGGGGCTCTTATGATTCCTTTAAAAAGGAGCAGTTTCTGCTTTCTTCTTTTGACGGCTACGAGCTTCACGGTCTTTTCATCCGGGCGAAAAAACCTTCCGACAAATATGTGATCATCACCCACGGCTGGACCTATCTCAAGGAAGGCACCGTGAAATATATAAATCTCTACTACTCCCTCGGCTTCAACGTGATCGTCTACGACAACCGAGGCCATGGAGAGAACAAAAAATTTCCCTGTTCCATGGGATATCGTGAATCGAAGGATCTTCTTTGTTTGATCGATCATATTGAAAAGAAGTATTCTCCGAAGATACTTGGACTGCACGGCGAATCGATGGGTTCCGCTATATCATTGATAGCGCTTAAGGAAAAGCCGCCGGTCGATTTTGCGGTCCTTGACTGCGGTTATTCGGATCTCAAAAAACTGATAAAAGAGATAATCAGAAAGACCGCCCGGGCGCCGCTCTTCCTTTACAACGGCATGACTCTTATGTCAAGGCTTCTCTATGGCTATTTCATAGGGCAGGTGCGCCCCATAGATTCCATGAAGGATAATGAGATCCCGCTCTGCTTTATTCACGGAAAGGCCGATGATTTCATTTTGTGCGAGCATTCAAGACGCCTTAAGGATGCCTGCAAGGGCTACTCGGAGCTTCATCTGATCGAGGGTGCAGGCCACGCGATGTCACTTGATACGTCAAGAGAGGAATATTATTCGATAGTGAAGGACTTCTTATCGAAAGTTCTTCAAAAATGAAAACAGAAAAGAGGATAATAATTTTGCAACTCAAAGGAAAATTGTTTGCTGCTGCCGCGATGGTCTCTGTGATGATCTTCTCATCATCCTGCGGCGCGGCGAAGGGTGGTAACAGCGCATCTTCTGCTTTGAAAGCATCATCAGATGCAGCATCATCTTCAGCCTCAGTGTCTTCTTCAACTCAGCCTTCGTCAGCTTCATCAAAAGCTTCATCGGAAGCTGCAGCATCTTCACAAAACCAGGCTTCATCGTCAACTGCAGCACCTGCCTCCTCAGCTTCAGCCTCAAAAGCTGAAACTGAGGAAAGCACTTCTCCCGACCCCGTCGGCTCCGTGATTAGGGAGCCGGTCATCACCGATGCGATGAGGGCTCTTTCAAACAAGAGCTACGATACCGGTGCAAACGAAAAGAACCGCAACGAGGACAATGTCCCCAATGGTTATATTTATTACATGAACAAATGGGGCAAGGACTATGACGCGAAATGGCTGATGGATACGAGCAAAAAGGAACTCTACCTGACATTCGACGAAGGCTATGAGACCGGGAATACCCCGGAGATCCTTGATATCCTGAAGGAGAAGGGTGTCAAGGCGACATTCTTCATCACGCAGTATTTCGCGGAGAAGAAGCCGGAACTCGTAAAGAGGATAATAGCCGAGGGGCACACCCTCGGAAACCATACCTGCTCACATCCTGCTGACGGCATGCCTTCGCTCTCGCTTGAAGAACAGGCCGAAGATGTGCTCACGCTTGAAAACCAGGTGAGGCGGGACTTTGGTTATGAGATGAGATTTTTCAGATATCCCGAGGGAACCTTTTCCGACCAGAGCCTTGCGCTGATGAACGATATGGGCTTCACCTGCGTATTCTGGAGCTTTTCGCATGTGGACTGGGATGTGAACAACCAGCCCGATCCGGCCGAGGCGCTTGCCAAAATGAAGGACAGGCTTCATCCCGGCGCGATCTATCTCCTTCACGCGGTATCAACGACAAATACTGAGGTGCTTGATGACCTTATCGATTATGCGAGGGGGCAGGGCTACACAATGAAACAGTTTTGATCTGCCTTAAAAAATTATTTTTGATTTTAACTTCATTTAATCTTCGCCTATTAGAATGCGTTTATTCCAAACGGAAGACGCATTCTTTTTTTAGATATAGAACAGGAGGTACATTATGAAAAAAAATAATAATATAAAAATGGCGGCTATCCTTTCGGCAGCATTTTTGACAGGCGCATTCGCATTCGGATGCGGTGCTACGGGAAGCAATATCACAAGCGCGATAAACTCCGCAGCGGCAGAGGGTATTGAAAATCTGATCTCACAGGCAAATGCAAACAGCGATACTTCATCATCCACACAGGAAGAGTCATCTTCAACAACTGCCACAGCAGTGACAGTCTCGACGAACAGCGAGCTTTATTCCAACAGGGATCTCAAGCAGACGGCGGATACATCGAGTGCGAAGACGATCAACCTTGAGAGTGGGAAGAATGTAGAGATCACTGAGGAAGGCGTTTACATTATAAAGGGAAACGTCACTGAATCGACGATCATAGTCTCGGCGCCCGAAGACGCAAAGGTGCAGCTGGTCCTCGACGGTGTGACAGTCACGAATGAATCGACTCCCGTAATTTATGTAAAGACTGCCGACAAGGTCTTCGTTACTACTACATCCTCAGAGAACACACTTACCGTAAATGGAACCTTCACAAGCGACGGCGACACAAATACGGACGCCGTGATCTTCTCAAAGTCAGACCTGACGCTGAACGGAACAGGAACGCTTACAATAGTATCAAAAGCAAAGAATGCCGTATCGAGCAAGGACGACCTTATCGTGACGGGCGGGACATACGTGATCACTGCAGCGAAGAAGGGCTTTGAAGCAAATGACAATCTTGCATTCGCGGACGGAACATTCACGATAAACGCAGGAGAGGCAATGGAAGGCACAAATGTGGTATTTGACGGCGGGACCTTTGATATCCAGGCTTCAGACGACGGCGTAAATGCTACAGCAAATACTACAGACATCCCTGTAGCGCTCACAATAAACGGCGGAACACTGAATATCACAATGGGTGCCGGTGATACGGATGCGCTTGACTCAAACGGCGACCTCATCATAAACGGCGGCACGGTGAATATCACAGCACAGTTCGCCTTCGACTTTGACGGCAATGGAGAACTGAACGGCGGAACTGTTACAGTAAACGGCTCTGAGGTTACCTCCATTACAAACTCCATGATGATGGGAGGCGGTGGCCGAGGCGGAATGAAGCAGGGCGGCAACATGGGAAACGGCACGATGCCTGAAGGAAATACAAACGGGGGCCAAACGGCCCCCGATGGTCATGGATTCGGCGGACAGGCTCCTGACGGCCAGAACTTCGGCGGTCAGATGGCTCCCAATGGAAATATGCGAGGCGGCAGGAAGCAGGCGACCAGCCAGACCAGTTGAGAAAAACTGAGCCTTCGTGTAGGATAGGAAGAATCCTGCACGAAGGACTTATTTTATGGAAAAAGAAATTGAGGTACAAACAACAGGCAAGCTCATAAAGACTCTTTTCGCGCTGTCGATCCCGACCATGACAGAGGAGATCCTCTCGACTCTCCTTCAATACGCGGATACCGCGATGGTGGGACGGCTCGGCGAAAAGGCAACAGCCTCTGTGAGCGTCACAACAACGATAGGCTGGCTTACGGGTGCGGTCATCTACGCGCTCGGGACAGGGATATTGTCGCTTATTTCAAACGCGTACGGCGCCGATGACCGCCGAAAGGCAAAGCACCTGTCTCATCTTGCAGTAAAGCTTTCTGTCTTTTCAGGGATAATAATAGGTGCGGTCTCGCTTTTGCTCTCACCCGTGATCCCTGTGTGGATGGGCGCGGAGGAAGATATAAGGCAGCAGGCGTCCATATATTACGCCATCATTTCGCTCCCGATGATATTCAGGAGTATCACCGCGATCCTCGGCTCTTCAATAAGGGCGGTCCAGAACACGAAGGACCCGATGAAGATCAGCATCATTTCAAATATCGTAAATATAGTGCTCGACTTCATCCTGATCTATCCCGCGAACCTCGGCGTCACGGGCGCTGCCATCGCGACCGCGATCTCATATACGCTTTCAGGCATCCTTACCATTATCCTCTTCAGACGGACTGAGTTTTTGAATCCCAAGAAGGGCTCTTTTTCGCTGTTCAAAAAGACTCCAAAGGCTATCGTAAAAGAGTATACGAAGGTGGCTCTTCCGCTCGTACTTTCAAGCGTCGTTTCATGCCTCGGCTATGTGGTGTTTGCTGCACTCGTGAGCAGGATGGGAACAACAGTCTTTGCGGCGCATTCCATCGCTGTAAACGCGGAGACTATCTTCTACATTCCCGGCTACGGCCTTCGGACAGCCTCGGCTGCATTGATCGGTGCTGCCATCGGGGAGGGCGATCCCGAAAAAAAGAAAAAGTACTGTATCATAACCGTTGCCTTCACGGTAATGCTGATGTTTTTGACCGGGGTGACATTATTCTTTACGGCAGGACCTCTGATGAGCCTCTTTACTCCGTCTCCTGAAGTCATAAGCCTCGGCGCCCACTGCCTTCGGCTGGTCGCGTTTTCGGAGCCCTTCTTCGGGCTCATGGTCGCGATGGAGGGCATCTTCTACGGCACGGGCAAAACGCTCTGGCCCTTTGTCGTTGAAACTATCTCCATGTGGGGGATAAGGATAGCGGGCTGCGCCATCGGGATCAATCTTTTCTCCTTTGAACTTTCCTCTGTTTGGTATATGATGATAATCGATAATGTTGTGAAGGCGATTCTTCTGACACTTCCGTTTTTTTTCAAACGTTACCGGAGGTAGGAAATGCTCGAGGATATGGAAAGAGATGCATATGTGAAGCAGGAGGCTGCGACGAGCGCCGCAGAGCGAGGCAAAAAGATAGTAAAGACGAGTATCATCGGCATCCTTGCAAACGTGCTCCTTGTAGCATTCAAGATCATTGTAGGTCTTTCAGTGAAATCCATCGCCATCGTAATGGACGCCGTGAACAACCTCTCCGACGCGGCAAGCTCCGTCATCACCATAGTCGGGGCGAAGCTTGCACAGAAGCCCGCCGACAAGAAGCATCCCTTCGGACACGGCAGGATAGAATACTTGAGCGCGATGGTCATCTCCGTGATAGTCCTTTACGCGGGCGTGACGGCGATGATCGAGTCGATCAAAAAGATAATAGAGCCCGACATCCCCGATTATTCCGTCGCTTCATTGATAATAGTCGCAGCTGCTGTTCTCGTGAAGATCATTCTCGGACGTTTCGTGAAGTCTGTCGGCGAGAAGATAAATTCGGATTCCCTCATCAATTCCGGGAAGGATGCTTTGATGGATTCCATTATCTCTGCGTCGACTCTTGTCTCAGCCGCGATATTCCTGATCTTCGGGCTTTCGCTCGAGGCCTGGCTTGGCGCCATTATCTCCGCATTCATCATCAAGTCCGGACTTGAAATGCTTCGTGAGACGCTTTCAAAGATATTGGGCGAGCCCGCTGACATTGAACTTGCGATGAAGGTCAAAGAGACATTATTATCGCATGACGAGATCTCGGGCGTCTATGACATGATAATCCACGATTACGGTCCGGACACGAGAAACGGCTCAGTTCATATCGAGGTTCCGGATACCTTCACGGCTTCGGATATAGACAGGCTGAACCGCAAGCTCACGGTGGAGATCTATTACAAATACAATGTCATACTTACGGCCATCGGTATATATTCGATAAATACTTCCGATCCCGAAGCGATCGAAGTACGGGAGAATATAAAGAGCATCGTGATGAATATCCCTTATGTCCTTCAGATGCACGGCTTCTATCTGAATAAAGAAGAGAAGACGATCCGCTTTGATGTCGTGATCAGCTTTGACGCGAAGAAGAGAAGCGACGTATATGAGAAGGTCATTGAAGAGGTTCAGAGCGCATATCCCGATCATACTCTCCAGATAGCGCTCGATACCGATTATACTCAGGAGGAAATGGTATAGTGACACACTATGACTGTTATTTTTCTCTAATATATGTTAAAATGGGGGCGGGTGTTGTTACATGAACCCGCGCTTTTTATGCGCCGGCTAAGAAGGGAGGATCGGATTTATGGTGACCTTTCTGACAAGCAGCTTTGTGGAATACATGGATTATTCCGACAGTGATATATCGCCGATAATCGATGAAAACGGTTTTGTTTCAAATCTTTTGTCTGTATGGAAGCCGGACAGCAGTTTTCTTTTCGTTGCTTCCGATCCCGATGATTATGAAAATACAAGAAAGGTGAAGGCCAGACTCATAAACGCGCTGCTTGTTTCAGGCTTCTCGATAGGGGAGTCCGTGATCCTTGACAGGAGCACGATGGGGCTTGCAACGGAGCTTGTAAAAGGGGCTGATGTGATCTACCTTTCCGGCGGGCATGCTCCGACGCAGAACCGATTTTTTAAAGAGATCGGACTGAAAGAGCTCCTCAAAGACTTTGACGGTGTAGTTGTTGGCCTTTCCGCAGGCTCGGTAAATGCCGCGGAAAATGTATATCTCATACCGGAGCTTCCCGGAGAGGCGGTGGATCCCGGCTTTTCAAGAGAAGGCGAAGGACTTGGTCTTACCGATATCAATATTGTTCCTCACAGTAATTATTTTTGGACGAAGATACTCGACGGGCTTTCCTTCTTTGATGACATACTGCTGAAGGACAGCGTCGGGCGGAAACTTTATTTCATACAGGACGGGAGCTACTTCATCATAAAGGACGGTGAGTGGAAGTTCTTCGGTGAGGGCGATGTCATCGAGAACAAAACGGTCCGGCACATCAGTACCTGTATAGACAGTGACATCTTTTCGGCCGTCATGAAAGACGGGTATGAGCTCGTATTTGAGATCACAAACAGGGAAGAAGGCAAGATAAGTTTCAAACACATAAGCGACAGGTTCAGATCATTCGGGATAAGCGAGGAACTGTCCGATTACAGAACTCTCATTGATATGATCACGGATAGATTCGTGATCGAAAATGAAAAAGAGCAGATCAGGCTTGAGACACAGAAGGACTTTGTTACAAAAGAGATCGAGCACGACGGTGAATTCGCGCGCGCCTTCCACTTTGAGATGCCCGACGGGATTTATACCGAAAACCTCAGGATGAGAAGAAATTTCCTGAACGGAAGAAGGACCTTCTGCATTATATATGAATCCACCGCCATGGCGAACCGCGACTGGATGACGGATGTCTTTTCAAGAGAAGGCTTCATCGCAAGAATGAAGGAGATACTCCCCAAGCTTGATATTTCCGCAGGCTGCTCGATAGTTTACGCAAATATCAAAAACTTCAAGACCGTAAACGAGGTCCTGGGAGAGCAGAGCGGAGACATGGTCATATTCCAGCTTCGTGACAGGTTGAAGAGATATCTTGAGCCTATTGTTTTGAGCCGTTTCGAAAGCGACCATTTCATAATGCTCGTAGACAACAGCTTTCTCTCGGAGGAGAATCTCAAGGAGCTTTGTTCAGACACCTATGAGGAGCGCTTCAAGAAGTTTTCCTTTACGATAAGGCTCGGGATATACAGGCTCCTGGAAGACGACAGGACCCAGTCCCCCATACATATGGCCGATCGCGCGAAGCTTGCGGAAAAGCTGATGAGGGAGGATTCCATCCGTCTGTGGAATTATTATGATGAAGAGATCAGAGTCAATTATCTGAGGCAGGGGCTTCTCATCTCGGATCTCAAGGACTCCATCAAAAACGACGAGTTCAAGGCATATTATCAGCCCATCGTGGATGCCTGTTCCAGAAAGATAATAAGCGCGGAGGCTCTCGTCCGCTGGGATCATCATACACTTGGAATGGTTTCGCCCGGTGAGTTCATCCCCGCATTTGAAAATTCGGGGAAGATATCCCAGGTGGATGACTATATGATAGAAAAGGTCACGAACTTTCAGAATGCGAGGAGGAAGGGCGGAAAGAAGACAGTGCCTGTTTCCGTGAACCTTTCGAGGATAGATTTTTATGATTATCTTCTTCTCGATCATCTTTCGGAGATAGCAGAAAATAATGAAGATATTGCTTCCATTATCAGGCTTGAGGTGACGGAGTCCGCCTATGCCGCGCTTGAAAGCGGGGCGATGGATTTCCTCCGGCAGATGAGGAGACTTGAGATACCCATACTTCTTGACGACTACGGCAGCGGGATGTCTTCACTTTCAACTCTTGAAAGCTTTGACTTTGACATAGTGAAGCTTGACATGGGCTTTGTCAGAAAGATAGGGAAGAGCCAGAAGGCGGAATCCATCATCAGATCGACCATAGACCTCTCCCACGGTATCGGAGCGAGAGTCGTTGCAGAGGGAGTTGAGACTGCCGAGCAGCATGCGTTTTTGTATTATTCAGGCTGTGATATGATACAGGGCTATTATTTTTACAAACCGCTTCCGCAGGATGCTTTCGCAGAGCTTCTCTCCGGGGAAGGATAATTCAAAAAAAACGGTTGACATAAACGCTTTGAGCGTGCTATTATCTTCAAGCGCGTTTGGGCGTTTATTTTTTTTTGCAAACAAACATGGAAGGTATCTGAGGTAGGATTATGCGTACAAAGATCACTCTCGAGTGCACAGAATGCAAGCACAGAAATTACAATACCACGAAAGAAAAGAAGGAGCATCCCGACAGGATGGAGACAAAGAAGTACTGCCCCTTCTGCAGAAAGCACACGATGCACAAGGAAACGAAATAAGGGGTATTCATCATGGCAGAAGCAAAGGAAAAGAAGAAGCGTTCCATAGCTGCTTGGTGGAGCGGGATCAGATCGGAGTGGAGCAAGATCGCGTGGCCTGACAGGAAGAAGGTCGGGCGCCAGACTGTTGCTACCATTATCGTTTCCGCGATAGTCGCAGTACTCATAGTCTTCTTTGATATGATAATCCGGTTCGGCATTGACCGTGTCATGACTATCGGAGGTTGATGCGTATGGCTGAACCTCATTGGTATGTGGCACATACCTACTCGGGCTATGAAAACAAGGTGAAGGCGAATATAGAGAAGGCGATCAAGAACCGTCATCTCGAGGAGCAGATCTTTGAAGTCATGGTCCCGATGCAGGATGTTGCGGAAATGAAGAACGGCAAGAAAAAGACCGTTTCAAAGAAGATGTTTCCCGGCTATGTGCTCGTGAATATGATAATGAACGACGACACCTGGTATGTCGTCAGGAATACCCGTGGCGTTACGGGGTTTGTCGGCCCCGGATCAAAGCCGGTCCCGCTTACCGAAGCGGATATGAGACATCTGGTGGGAGGCACGATCGCTTCCGACGGAGAGCCTGAAGAGATCGTTGTCGACTTTGCGGAAGGCGATACCATCACGATCGTCGGAGGCGCATGGAAGGGCACAAGCGGCATAGTCCGTGCGATGAACAATTCAAAGCAGACCGTCACCATAAATGTCGAGCTCTTCGGAAGAGAGACGCCGGTCGAGATAGGCTACGCCGACGTACAAAAGATGAGATAAAGCTCCCATCCGTGGAAGTACGCTTTGCAGGCTTGCCTGCGAAAGCGTGCTTCCACGAGATGGGGCAACCACATGAGCACGAGGCCGAAAGGCCGAAGTGCGAATGTGGGGCGGATCGCGAAGCGATCTGAGCTTTATGATAAAGCTCCCATCCGTTGAAGTGCGAATGGGGTTGAGATCGCGAAGCGATCTTAGCTTTATATAGCAGTAGTGGAAGGGTAAAACCGTTTGACCACAAGGAGGTAAAACATGGCAAAAGCAGGAAAGAAGTATGTTGACGCCCTCAAAGGCTATGACAAGTCAAAGCTTTATGACGTCGACGAAGCAATGAAGCTCGTTAAGCAGAATGCGAAGGCAAAGTTTGACGAGACAGTTGAAGTCCACATCAGGACAGGCTGCGACGGCCGTCACGCTGAGCAGCAGGTCAGAGGAGCCGTAGTGCTTCCTCACGGAACAGGAAAAACCGTCCGTGTTCTCGTATTTGCAAAGGATCAGAAGGCTGATGAAGCAAAGGCAGCAGGTGCTGATTTCGTTGGCGCTGACGATCTCATTCCGAAGATCCAGAACGAAGGCTGGTTTGAGTTTGATGTAGTCATTGCGACTCCCGATATGATGGGCGTTGTAGGACGTCTCGGACGTGTGCTCGGACCGAAAGGCCTCATGCCGAACCCCAAGGCAGGAACGGTCACGATGGATGTTGCAAAGGCTATAGAAGATGTCAAGGCAGGTAAGATCGAGTACCGTCTCGACAAGTCAAACATCATCCACTGCCCCATCGGAAAGGCTTCCTTCTCCGAGGCGGATCTGACTGACAATTTCAACGCTCTTATGGGCGCTATCGTGAAGGCACGTCCTTCAAGCCTTAAGGGAACATATCTTAAGAGTATTTCACTTGCTCCCACAATGGGACCCGGAGTGAAGGTCAATGCTGTGAAGGTCACAGCGTAAGCGAAGGGAGACACGAAAATGGCAAAGAAGATCGAAGGATATATCAAACTGCAGATTCCCGCCGGCAAGGCAACTCCCGCTCCTCCCGTAGGACCGGCGCTTGGTCAGCACGGCGTGAACATAGTTGAATTCACAAAGCAGTTCAACGCAAAGACGGCAGATATGGGCGATACCATCATCCCGACCGTTATCACGGTCTATGCCGACAGGAGCTTTACTTTCATCACAAAGACTCCTCCGGCAGCGGTCATGATAAAGAAGGCCGTAAAGATCGACAAGGGCTCGGGAGTGCCGAACAAGACGAAGGTTGCAAAGATCACGAGAGAGCAGCTGAAGGAGATAGCTGAGGTGAAGATGAAGGATCTGAACGCAGCAAATATCGATTCCGCTATCTCAATGATCGCCGGAACCGCAAGGTCCATGGGCGTTGAAGTCGTAGATTGAGCTTGACATCATAGAAAAAATTCTATATTATCACAAACGTTGCCGAAGACAGCAGGCATCCTTTTTGAAGGATTTAATGGGAATTCCCGCCCGCCGAGGATGACGAAAGACTCTCTTTTGTTGTTTATTGACCTCTTTGGCAGTTTGTCAAAGGGGTTTTTTCTTTGGTAAATATCAAAAAAATAAGGAGGTAAGGTAACGTGGCAAAAGTCGAAGAGAAACAGCCTATAGTCAAGGCTATCTCAGAAGCGGTTGAAGGCGCGGCATCAGTAGTTGTCGTTGACTACCGCGGACTCACGGTTACCCAGGACACGGAGCTTCGAAAGAATCTCCGCGAGGCAGGCGTTCATTACAAGGTATACAAGAATACCATGGTGAAGCGTGCCATTGAGGGAACTGAGTTCCAGCCCCTCGATGCTGTTCTGGAAGGACCGAATGCGTTTGCGATCTCAAAGGATGACGCAACCGCTCCCGCGAGAGTCATTTCTGAATTCGCAAAGAAGGCACCGAATCTTGAGATCATGGCGGGTATCGTTGAAGGGAAGTTTTATGATGCAGACGCCATGAAGGCGATCGCTGAGATCCCTTCAAGAGACGTACTTCTTTCCCGCCTGCTTGGTTCACTGCAGTCGCCTGTCACAAATCTGGCCAGAGTTCTTAACCAGATAGCGGAAAAAGGCGGAGAAGCTGCACCCGTTGCTGAAGAAGCGAAAGCAGAGGAGGCTGCACCTGCAGCTGAAGAAGCGAAGACAGAGGAAGCTGCTCCCGCAACGGAAGAGGCAAAGGCTGAAGAAACAAAAACAGACGCTGAAGCTCCTGCTTGAAGCGCTTTGTTTGGTCGAAGATTATTTTAAAAAAGGAGAGATCATATCATGGCAAAGATGACAACTGACGAATTTATCGCCGCTATCAAGGAGCTTTCAGTACTTGAACTCAATGAGCTCGTAAAAGCCTGCGAGGAAGAGTTTGGCGTATCTGCAGCTGCAGGCGTTGTAGTGGCAGGTCCTGCGGCAGGTGCTGCAGCAGCTGCTGAGGAGAAGGATGAGTTTGATGTTGAGCTCACTGATGTTGGAGCAAACAAGGTGAAGGTTATCAAGGTCGTTCGTGAAGCTACAGGTCTTGGACTTAAGGAAGCAAAGGATCTCGTTGATTCCGCTCCGAAGGTTATCAAGGAAGGCGCTTCAAAGGCTGAGGCTGAAGACCTCAAGGCAAAGCTCGAGGCAGAAGGCGCAAAGATCACCCTCAAATAATTCCAGAACTTTCTTTCAAATACCGCCGGAGCCGTCTATACTCCGGCGGTATATTTTCTTAAAAATCTCCTTGACTTTCAATTTCGATTTGTTGTATAGTGTAGTTTGCGCTTTTGTGGGAAAACTATGCTCTTTTTGTCGTGCTTATGTTTTTGAGCCTTCATTTTTTTAGTTTCCCGGAAGCTGTAGCGGACTGTCTTTCGAAAGGTGTGTGTACATGGAAAAAAACAGGATACGTCCGGTGAAAGCCGGAAAAGGAATCCGGATGAGTTATGCTTCACAGCGTGAAGTTCTGTCGATGCCGAACTTCATCGATGTTCAGAAGAGCTCATATCAGTGGTTTCTTGATGAGGGCCTGAAGGAGGCCTTTGACGATATTTCACCAATTACCGATTACAGCGGACACCTGTCTCTCAAATTCACTGATTTCAAGCTTTGCAGGGACGAGGTCAAATATTCGATCCCTGAATGCAAGGCCAGAGACGCAACATATGCGGCCCCTCTGAAGGTGAGAGTCGAGCTTTACAACAAGGATACCGACAGGGCCGTAGGACATGAGATCTTCATGGGTGACCTGCCTCTGATGACTGAGACAGGGACTTTCGTGATCAACGGAGCTGAGAGAGTCATCGTTTCACAGCTCGTGAGATCCCCCGGAATATATTATGGAATAGATCATGACAAGACCGGAAAGAAACTGTTTACATGCACAGTCATCCCCAACAGGGGTGCCTGGCTTGAGTATGAGACAGACGGTTCCGACGTCTTTTTCGTGCGCGTGGACAGGACAAGGAAGGTTCCGATCACGGTGCTCCTCAGGGCGCTTGGCCTTGGTACGACGCAGGAGATAATAGACACCTTCGGCGAGGAACCGAAGATCATGGCTACTCTCGAAAAGGATCCCGCTGTAACTGAAGCGGAGCCTGACGGCTCTTATGAGAGGGGTCTGCTTGAACTTTACAAAAAGATAAGGCCCGGCGAGCCTCTGGCAGTAGATTCAGCTGAGAGCCTTATAAATGCGATGTTCTTTGACCCGAGAAGATATGATCTTGCAAAGGTCGGACGTTACAAGTTCAACAAGAAGCTTTCCTTCAGAAACAGGATCTCAGGGCATGCCCTTGCGGAGGATGTTGTTGACGAGGAGACCGGCGAGATAGTTGCTTCAGCAGGAACTGTTGTAGACAGGGAGCTTGCTGACAAGATACAGAATCTTGGTATCCCCTATGTTCTTATCCAGACAGAGGAGAGGAACACAAAGGTCCTTTCAAATATGATGGTGGATCTGCGCAGCTTTGTTGACGTTGATCCCGAAGAACTTGGGATAAAGGGACTTGTTTATTATCCTGTCCTTCGCCAGATACTTGACGAGACGGACAAGGATGATCTTTTCGATGCCCTGAAGAAGAACAGGAATGATCTTGTTCCGAAGCATATCACGAGGGAGGACATCTTTGCCTCCATCAATTATCTCATGCATCTTGAATGGGGTGCAGGCAACAAGGATGATATCGATCACCTTGGAAACCGCCGTGTCCGTTCAGTGGGCGAGCTTCTTCAGAATCAGTACAGGATAGGTCTTTCAAGGATGGAGAGAGTGGTCCGTGAGAGAATGACGACTCAGGATCAGAACGTGATCACGGCCCAGTCCCTTATCAATATCAAACCCGTAACTGCGGCGGTGAAGGAATTCTTCGGTTCCTCACAGCTTTCACAGTTCATGGATCAGACGAACCCTCTCGGAGAGCTTACTCACAAGAGAAGGCTTTCAGCTCTCGGTCCCGGTGGTCTTTCCAGAGACCGCGCGAGCTTCGAGGTGCGTGACGTTCATTATTCTCACTACGGAAGAATGTGCCCTATAGAGACGCCTGAAGGACCGAACATCGGACTTATCAATTCACTTGCGACCTACGCGAGGATCAATGAATACGGCTTTGTGGAGGCGCCCTACAGAAAGATCGACAGGACGGATCCCGAGAATCCCAGAGTTACTGACGAGGTCGTCTATATGACTGCGGATGAAGAGGATGATCTTCATGTGGCACAGGCAAACGAGAAACTCGACAGTGAGGGCCATTTCCTGAGAAAGTCTGTTTCCGGACGTTATCGTGATGAGACGCAGGAATATCCCCGTTCCTTGTTTGACTATATGGACGTTTCCCCGAGAATGGTATTCTCTGTGGCTACGTCGCTCATCCCCTTCCTTCAGAATGATGACGCGAACCGCGCCCTCATGGGCTCGAACATGCAGCGTCAGGCAGTTCCGCTTCTTACGACGGAGGCTCCCGTCGTAGGTACGTCCATGGAAGGAAAGACAGCGGTGGACTCCGGAGTCTGTGTTGTATGCAGGCATTCCGGAACAGTGCTTTCCGCCGATGCCACAAAGGTCGTTGTAAAGCGCGATGACAATGGTGAAAAGGAAGAATATACGATCACGAAATATGAGAGATCGAACCAGTCCAACTGCTACAACCAGAGGGTCATCGTAAGCAACGGAGACCATGTGGATGAAGGCGAGGTCATAGCTGACGGGCCTTCAACCTCCGGCGGAGAGCTTGGACTCGGAAAGAACCCGCTCATCGGCTTCATGACATGGGAGGGCTACAACTACGAGGATGCTGTTCTGATCTCCGAGAAACTTGTCAGGGATGATGTTTATACATCCATTAACCTTGAAGAGTACGAGACAGACGCGCGTGATACGAAGCTTGGAGCGGAGGAGATCACCCGCGATGTTCCGGGTGTTGGCGATGAAGGTTTGAAGGATCTTGACGAGAACGGCGTTATCAGGATAGGTGCAGAGGTCCGTGCCGGTGATTTCCTTGTTGGAAAGGTCACACCGAAGGGCGAGACGGAGCTTACAGCAGAGGAGAGACTTCTCCGCGCGATATTCGGTGAGAAGGCAAGAGAGGTCAGGGATACATCCCTCAAGGTTCCTCATGGTGAATTCGGAATCGTAGTTGACGCAAAGGTATTCACGAGGGAGAACGGTGATGAGCTGCCTCCGGGAGTGAACAAGACTGTCAGAGTATATATAGCTCAGAAGAGAAAGATCCAGGCGGGCGACAAGATGGCGGGCCGTCACGGAAACAAGGGTGTCGTTTCAAGAGTGCTTCCTGTTGAGGATATGCCTTTTCTTCCGAACGGACGTCCTCTCGACATAGTCCTTAACCCTCTCGGCGTGCCTTCACGAATGAATATAGGGCAGGTCCTCGAGATCCATCTTTCACTTGCGGCAAAGGTACTCGGGTTTAATATCGAGACTCCCATATTTGACGGCGCAAACGAAAAGGATATCCAGGATCTTCTTGAGATGGCAAATGATTATGCCAATACCGACTTTGAGGATTTCAAGAAGAAATACACGGGGATCGTTTCGGACGATGTCCTTAAATATCTCGAGGACCATCTCGATCACAAGAAGGAATGGGAAGGCGTTCCGATAAGCCGCGACGGAAAGGTTCAGCTTCGCGACGGAAGAACAGGCGAGGATTTCGATTCTCCTGTTACCATCGGGCACATGCATTATCTGAAACTGCACCACATGGTCGACGACAAGATCCATGCACGTTCCACCGGTCCCTACTCACTCGTTACCCAGCAGCCTCTCGGAGGAAAGGCGCAGTTCGGCGGACAGAGATTCGGAGAGATGGAAGTTTGGGCACTGGAGGCTTACGGTGCTGCATATACCCTTCAGGAAATACTTACGGTCAAGTCCGATGATGTGGTAGGCCGTGTGAAGACCTATGAAGCGATAATAAAGGGCGAAAACATCCCTTCACCGGGAACTCCCGAGTCTTTCAAGGTCCTTTTGAAGGAACTCCAGTCACTGGCTCTCGACGTGAAGCTTCTTGACCGTGACAATCATGAGGTCAAGCTTATGGAGGCCTCTGATTACGGCAATACAAATATCAACTCCCTGCTTCAGGGTGACAGGTTCTCTGCATTTGAATCCAGCGAGAACTTTGAAAAGGCCGGATTTTCAAAGCAGGAATGGAATGACGATACGGAGTCACTTGAGGATCTCGACGAGGAGAATGAAGATTCCGATGATGACGAATTCGGGGTTGATGGGAAGGATTCCCTTGGCGATGATGACAACGCTCTGCTTTCCGCTATATCCATGGCGGAGAGAGGCAGCGAGGATGAGTAAGGAGGTTAAGCCGTGTCGAGATTGAATGATTCAGGCAGAAGAGAAACAACGAATGTGGATTTTGACGCCATCCAGATCGGCCTTGCATCTCCTGAAAAGATAAGGGAATGGTCCTATGGCGAGGTAAAGAAGCCGGAGACCATCAATTATCGTACCTTAAAGCCTGAGAAGGACGGACTTTTCTGCGAAAAGATATTCGGACCCACCAAGGATTGGGAGTGCCATTGCGGAAAATACAAGAAGATCCGTTACAAGGGTGTTGTCTGCGACCGCTGCGGCGTTGAGGTCACAAAGGCATCCGTCCGCCGCGAGAGGATGGGACATATCGAGCTTGCGGCTCCGGTCTCTCATATCTGGTATTTCAAGGGTATCCCTTCAAGGATGGGACTCATACTTGATATAAGCCCGAAGACTCTTGAGAGGGTTTTGTATTTCGCATCTTACATAGTATTGGATCCGGGCACTACTACTGACCTTCATTACAAGCAGGTACTTTCAGAAACCGAATACCAGGAGGCTTGCGATAGATATGGCTCGAGTGCCTTCCGCGCAGGAATGGGAGCTGAATCAGTTCAGGAGCTTCTTGCTGCGGTGGATCTTGAGAAGGAATTTACAGAGCTTTCCGATGAGCTTGAAAAATCAAGCGGCCAGAAGAGGCTTCGTATATTGAAGAGGCTTGAGGTTGTCGAGGCCTTCAGAAAGTCAGGAAACAGGCCTGAATGGATGATATTGAATGTTATTCCTGTCATTCCTCCGGATCTTCGCCCTATGGTGCAGCTTGACGGCGGAAGGTTTGCGACCAGTGATCTCAATGACCTTTACAGAAGGATAATCAACAGGAACAACCGTCTGAGGAGACTCCTTGATCTCGGAGCTCCCGACATTATCGTCAGAAATGAGAAGAGAATGCTTCAGGAGGCGGTTGACGCGCTGATAGACAACGGCCGCCGCGGGCGTCCCGTTACCGGGCCCGGAAACAGACCGTTGAAGTCACTTTCAGATATGCTGAAGGGAAAGAGCGGACGATTCAGGCAGAACCTTCTCGGAAAGCGAGTTGATTATTCCGGACGTTCTGTTATCTGTATAGGACCCGAGCTCAAGATATGGCAGTGCGGTCTTCCGAAGCCCATGGCGCTTGAGCTTTTCAAGCCCTTTGTGATGAAGGAGCTTGTAGCTCTCGGAAAGGCTCACAATATCAAGTCCGCAAAGAAGATGGTAGAGCGTGTTGAGCCGGATGTATGGGATATCCTCGAAAAGGTGATCAAGGAGCATCCTGTAATGCTGAATCGTGCTCCGACACTCCATCGTCTCGGTATCCAGGCCTTCGAGCCCATCCTTGTGGAAGGAAAAGCTATTAAGCTTCATCCCCTCGTATGTGCGGCTTACAATGCCGACTTCGACGGAGACCAGATGGCAGCCCATCTTCCTCTGACTGAGGAGGCACAGGCTGAGTGCCGTTTCATGCTGCTTTCACCGAACAATCTCTTAAAGCCTTCGGACGGCGGAGTTGTGGCAGTGCCTTCACAGGATATGGTCCTTGGTATTTATTATCTTACACAGCAGAGGGACGGCGAGCCCGGAGAGGGGAAGGTCTTCAATTCGGTAAATGAAGCCATCCTCGCAAAGGAGAACAAGTCGATCACCCTGCAGTCAAAGATCAAGATCCGTGTTACGAAGGAGCGTCCCGACGGGACTGTTGCTTCTCAGATCATTGATACATCCCTTGGGCGCTGCCTTTTCAACGAGGTGATCCCTCAGGATATCGGTTATGTTGACAGGAGCCTTCCGGAAAACGAATTGAAGCTCGAGGTCGACAAGCTCGTAAAGAAAAAGGACCTTAAGGATCTTCTTGAACGCGTCATGCAGAAGCACGGCGCCACAAAGACCGCAGAGGTACTTGATGATATCAAGTCCATAGGTTATAAATATTCAACCCTTGCCGCAATGACGGTTTCCATTTCGGACATGACGGTTCCCGCCCAGAAGCAGGAACTCATCCATGCAGCCGAGGAAGCGGTTGACAAGATCACTGCGAAGTTCAGACGCGGTCTTATGACAGAGGAGAATCGCTACAAGGAAGTCATCTCGACCTGGGAAAAGACGGACAAGATACTTACTGAGGACCTTCTTAAGGGACTTGATCCTTACAACAATATCTTCATGATGGCTGACTCCGGAGCCCGAGGCTCCGACAAGCAGATCAAGCAGCTTGCCGGTATGCGAGGCCTGATGGCTGATACCCTCGGACGTACCATAGAGCTCCCCATCAAGTCCAACTTCCGTGAAGGTCTTGACGTTCTGGAATATTTCATGTCAGCTCACGGCGCAAGAAAAGGTCTTTCGGATACGGCACTTCGTACAGCCGATTCCGGTTATCTTACAAGACGTCTTGTTGATGTTTCGCAGGAGCTCATCATTAGGGAAAGAGACTGCGTTGAAGGAACAGGCAGGGAGATACCCGGTGCCTGGGTCAAGGCCTTTACTGACGGAAAGGCTTTGATAGAAGGACTTAAGGACAGGATCCAGGGTCGCTTCTCCTGCCTTGACATCAAGGACAAGGACGGCAATATCATCGTGAAAGCGAACCATATGATCACTCCCGTCCGTGCTGAAAAGATCTGCACGGTCGGTGTGGATGACAAGGGAGAGCCCATCACGAAGGTGAAGATCAGAAATGTCCTGAACTGCAGATCAAAGGACGGCATCTGCGCTAAGTGTTACGGTGCGAATATGGCCTCCGGACAGGCTGTTCAGGTCGGTGAAGCGATAGGTATCATAGCGGCGCAGTCAATCGGTGAGCCCGGTACTCAGCTTACGATGCGTACCTTCCATGCAGGCGGTGTTGCAGGATCTGATATCACCCAGGGTCTTCCCCGTGTCGAGGAGCTTTTTGAGGCAAGAAAGCCGAAGGGGCTTGCCATTATCACCGAGATACCCGGAGAGGTCACTATCGAAGAGACCAAGAAGATGAGGACGATCCATGTCAGAAATCCCGAGGACGGTGAGGAAAAGAAATATCCCATCCCCTACGGAAGCAGGATCAAGGTGGCTGAGGGACAGGTGCTCGAAGCCGGGGATGAGCTGACAGAGGGTTCGCTCGATCCTCATGACATACTGAAGATCAAAGGCATCCGTGCGGTTCAGGATTATATCATCCGCGAGGTCCAGAGGGTGTACAGTCTTCAGGGTGTTGATATCAATGACAAGCATATAGAGATCATCATCCATCAGATGATGAGAAAAATGAGGATAGAGAACGCGGGAGATACGAATTATCTTCCCGGAAGTACAGTGGATTATCTTGACTTCGAGGACGAAAATGATGAGCTTGTAAAGGAAGGCAAGAATCCGGCAGAGGGAACGAGAGTCCTTCTTGGTATCACAAAGGCTTCACTTGCAACGGAATCCTTCCTTTCAGCGGCTTCCTTCCAGGAGACGACGAGGGTTCTTACCGAAGCCGCGATCAACGGAAAGGTGGATCATCTTATCGGCCTGAAGGAAAATGTCATCATAGGAAAGCTGATCCCGGCAGGTACAGGAATGCGCCGCTACAGGGATATCGAGCTGAACACAAGCTTCACTTATCATGATGCGCTGGATGACGAGGATGACGAAGTTGTCAGCACCGGTGAAGAAACAGCAGTGACTGCGGATTGATAATTTAATAAGACATAATGATCTGGTTTTGTGAAAGGGAGGGGGACGCAAAGCGTGTCCCCCTTTTTGGTAAAAATAATGGACGAGAACAGGAAAAAAATATACGGAATAGTAATGACAGCGGTTTTCGCGGCGCTTACCTTCGCGGCGACCTTTTTGATCAAGATCCCGCTCCCGGCGGTGAACGGTTATGTTCATCCGGGTGACGCCATCGTGATCCTTTCGGGACTCCTTCTCGGGAGAGGGAAGGGCTTCCTTGCGGCAGGCATCGGAAGCGCCCTTGCGGATATTCTGGGGGGCTATGCTCTGTACGCTCCGGTGACCTTTTTCATAAAGGCGTTAACGGCTTTTCTTGTGGCAGTGCTTTTTCAGGCGCTTATGAAGAAGCTTTCAAAACATTCTGTCGCCGCGGCTTTGATCGCGGGAGCTGTGGCGCTCATCCTTGTGCCGGGCGGATATTTCATTTTTTCCTCGATCCTCTACGGGACCGCCGCCGCGGTGCTTTCGATAGTGCCGGATCTGCTTCAGGCATTGTTCGGAGTCCTGGTCGCGACGGTACTGTATCCGGTGCTGAGAAAAATAAGGCACGAGGGGTGATGGACCTCGGGGATGGAGTCAAGGGACCAAAAAATGGTCCCCCGACTCCGTCCCCGGGGCTCATTTTTCTTACAAGTATTTGACATATCGCGACGTTTGAATATTTGATTTTTCCCGCGGCTGATTATACTAAACCCGTAGCTTTGGTGTTGTTGGTTTTGGGAAGATAATGAAATGAATGTCCTTGAGATCGTTCTTATGGTCGCCGGCATCAGCCTCGATCTGTTCGCGGCCATTGAGAATGAAGGCGCGAAGCTCGCACAGATCCGGAAGAAGACCCTGTTCATAAATACCTGTCTGGTCACGCTCCTTCAGCTTGCTTTCTTTTTCGGCGGTTATGCTGCCTGTTTCAAGCTGAACAGCCTGGGTGTTTTCCAGAATACAAGGGGCTTTGGAGAGGCGATCGCCTTTCTCGTGTTTGCCTTCCTTGGCGTGATGCTTTTCATCAAAGGTGTCAGAAAATATGATGTGGAAGAAAAGAGAAGCGAGATCACGAAGATGACCTATGTCCGCATAATAGCGGTGACCACGATATATACGCTTATCGCGGGCTGCGCGGCGGGCATCCTTTCCGCGAACGTGATACTCCTCTTTGTGATGATAATAATCTGTTCTATCGCGGTTGTGATCCTCGGGCTTTATACCGGTTATCTTCAGGGCTCACGTTTCAGAAGCATTCTTTACATCATCGGAGCGGTCCTTCTCTGGATCGCCGGCATCGGGATCCTTATCAGGATCATCGGTATGTATGTCTAATTTTTCCCTGCATTCTTGAAGAAGGGTCTTGTTTTGTGAGACATCTGAGCCGATATCTTCTCCGAATGAGAGTACGCGGCAGGCCTCCTCTATCATTTCGTTTTCCATCAGGATCTTTGCGTAATCGCACAGTAGAACCACAAGTCTGTCGTAGTCGTCTGCTATGACCTGCATCTTTTTCAGGTTTCTCGCGCCGAACTCAAGCTTCAAGGAGGTATTCGATCTTCTTGAAAGATTGAGAAGAGGCTTTTTTGAAAGCGCGAGAAGTTCCTCTTCTATGAGGCATACCTCGGGGTCATCCGAAAAACCGAAGGGAAAATCCTGAACCGGAACCTTGATATAGTCGAGTTTTGAAAGATCTGCCGTTGGAGCCGCATCGGCACGCTTTTCAAGCTCGTAGTAGGACTCCTCTTTGTCCTTTTGTTTTTTTGAAAGATAACGGTATCTCACTCCGAGTATGACGATCACTCCAAGCAGGGTCGCTATACCGGGGAAGGGAAAGACTGACATACTATATAAACCTCCGTCAGTGACCATTATATACTAAATACGGTGTCAAAATCACCAATATTTCGTCCATTTGTTTCTTTCACAAAGCTTTTTTGCTGTGATAAAATCAATGCAGAGCATTTTGGGAAGATGGAAGAAAGAAGATAGAAGGTATTTTGGCTTTTTGTCAAAGGAAGTGAAAATTTATGATGAAAAAGGGAAAGCTTCTCAAATTTTTGATCACATCGGCCTTTGCTGCAGGAGTCTTTTTGATCCCGGTAAATGCCAATGCCACGACGGAAACAGCAGAGCCCGCAACTACAGCAGCTGCAACTGCGACTTCTGACTTTGCCGGTCAGACCATGAGCAAGGGCGTTCTCATAGAAGGCACTGATGTTTCCGGGATGACCTTTGAAGAGGCCGCGCACGTGGCAGATGCTTATGCCGAAAAATTCAAGGATGTGACCTTTTCGCTCAGGGTTCCCGACGGAAGAAGCGTTGAGGCAAAGGGAGCGGATCTCGGTCTTCTCTCCGGCGACAACGAGGTTGTCCAGCGTGCCATGCGCTATGGAAAGACAGGAAATCCTCTTGAGAGATATCTTGCGATCAAACGCTCCGAGGCCGGGCAGACAGCGGATTTCCCGCTTTCGCTCAGAGCGGATTATACAAAGGTGAATTCTTATGTTGAGAGCATCGCACCTTCGCTGAAAACAGAGGTGAAGGACAATGACTTAAAGAGAGAGAACGGAAAGTTCGTTTTCATAGAGGGTACTCCGGGAGTTACCGTGGATACGGCTCAGAGCGCAGCTGCGATCGTTGATTATATAGCACACAGCTGGGACGGCGCTAATGCCTCGATCGATCTCGTGACAACCGTGGTGCAGCCTAAGGGTGACGCTGAAAAGCTCAAGGCCGTCAAGGATGTGCTCGGAACTTATACCACGAATTATTATGGCTCCACTGTCGGAAGACGGAACAATATCCAGGTCGGAACGAAGAATGTCAACGGAAAGCTGATGTATCCCGGCGATACTCTTTCGGTATCAACAGCAATGCAAAAGAGGACTGTGGAGAACGGCTATATGGAGGCCTCCGCTTATGAGAACGGAGCGACCGTTGATGCTTTGGGCGGCGGTATCTGCCAGGTTTCCACAACACTTTACAACGCAGTGATAAGGGCGGAGCTCGAGGTCGTGGAAAGAAGCCCTCACTCAATGACGGTCTCTTATGTAGAGCCTTCAATGGATGCGGCTATCTCGGACGGTATCAAGGATTTCGTCTTCAGGAACAGCTCCGATTATCCTATCTTCATAGAGGGTGTAGCCGGAGAGTCAAGCGTTACATTTACTGTATACGGTCATGAGACAAGACCCGCGAACAGGAAGGTGGATTTCGAGAGCCAGATCCTTGAGACTGTAGAACCTGACAACATCTTCAGGGCAAACGGTGATCTTCCCGTCGGAACAGTTTCAAGGGTTTCAAGCGCGCATACAGGCTATACCGCACAGCTTTTGAAGATAGTGACTGTTGACGGTGTCGAGCAGACAAGGAGCGTATTCAACAAGAGCAAATACCGCGCGACCGAGAATATCTATGATGTCGGGACCGCTTCAGTCCGTCCCGAGGCGTCGGCAGCTATGAATGCGGCGATCGGATCCCAGGATCTTGCGACAATACAGGCGGCCGCAGCCCAGTGGAATGAAGAAGCTTATCTCCAGCAGCAGGCAGCTCAGCAGGCGGCGCAGCAGGCAGCTCAGCCGGCAGATCCCGCAACACCTGCGCAGTGATGATCTACAAAGATGGAGATCGGAAAAGTACCCGAGGTCGTTCTTAAGCGGTCTGTCATAGGAAAGACCAGGGTTTGCAAAAGAGAAGAAGTACTGATGGGCAGCGCAGTCGGTGAAGACTGCGCTGCGCTTGAACTTCCGGAGGGCTATGTCTTTGTATGCTCTACGGATCCCATCACGGCTGCAAAGGAGAATACCGGAAGGCTTGCAGTATCAGTCACGGCGAACGATCTTGCATCAGCAGGGGCTGAGCCTCTTGCCATCATGCTTACGATCCTTCTCCCCGCCGGGTCTTCTGAAGAGCTTCTTTCCTCTCTCATGTCAGAGGTTTCGGAGCAGGCAGGACTTTTGAATATAGAGATAATAGGCGGTCACACCGAGGTTACAGACACGGTGGTGAGACCGCTTCTTTCTGTTACCGGGATAGGCCGCGTGAAGAAGGAAAAATTCGTGCCCACAGGGGGCGCGCACCCCGGAGAGGATCTCATAGTCACAAAGTCTGTCGGGATCGAGGGCACATATATCATAGCAACGGAGCATGAAAAGGAGCTTTCGGAAAGTCTTCCCGAAAGCCTGATCAAAAGGGCACAGGGCTTCATCAAAGATATAAGCGTTGTGAAAGAAGGCCTTATTGCCGGGGAGTACGGTGCCTCGGCAATGCATGACATCACCGAGGGTGGCATATACGGGGCTCTCTGGGAGCTTTGCGAAAGCTCCGGAGTCGGCTGCGAGGTTGACATCAAAAAAATTCCAATCCGTCAGGAGACCATAGAGATAGCGGAGGTCTTCGGGCTTGATCCCTACAGGCTCATAAGCTCAGGCTCCATGCTGATAGCATGCAAAGACGGAAACGGCCTTCTTTCAGAGCTTTCAAAGGCAGGCATTGAAGCCTCATACATAGGACGCACAAATGAAACAAAAAAGCGTATCATAAAAACCAACGCCGGTGAGCGTTTCCTGACGCCTCCGGGAACAGACGAGCTGCATAAGCTTTGAAAAGGGGGAAGTGAATGAACGAACTTCGCACAAAGATATTGAATTATATCGAGGATAATGCCAGGGTCAGTGCATCCGAACTTTCAATCCTCATCGGAGAGGATGAGAGCGCGGTTGAAAAAGAGATCGCCCTTATGGAAAAAGAGAATATCATCTCAGGCTACAATACCATGATCAACTGGGACAAGGTCGGTGTTGAGAAGGTGACAGCTCTTATCGAAGTCCGCGTGACTCCTCAGAGAGGAATGGGCTTTGACAATGTCGCCAAGATGATATATGAATATCCGGAGGTGGACTCTGTTTATCTTATATCCGGAGGCTTTGACCTCATGGTGACGATAGAGGGCATGACACTGAAAGAAGTTGCGTCCTTCGTATCGGACAAGCTTTCTCCCATGGATTCAGTTCTTTCCACAAAAACGAATTTCATCCTGAAAAGATACAAGGATCACAGGATAATAATGACGGAGGAAAAAGAGGACGAGCGCGAGATGGTCTCGTTCTGATAAAAAATAATGAGAGATCCTGTTTCAAAAACAATAGTAGATATAAAGCCTTCAGGCATCAGAAAGTTTTTTGACATAGTCGCGACCATGAAGGATGCTATCTCCCTCGGTGTCGGCGAGCCCGACTTTGACACACCCTGGAGGATCAGGGATGAGGGCATTTATTCTCTTACAAAGGGAAAGACGCATTATACCTCAAATACCGGACTCATGGAGCTTCGGGAAGCGATATCTGATTATCTTAAAAGAAAGTATTCGCTCTCTTATGATGCCGCCTCCGAGGTCATGGTCACGGTCGGAGGCTCGGAAGCTATTGATATTGCGCTTCGCGCGATGCTCGACCCCGGTGACGAGGTCATAATCCCGCAGCCTTCTTATGTTTCATACGAGCCCTGCACGGTCCTCGCGGGTGGAAAGCCGGTATTTATCAATCTCAAGGAAGAAAATTGCTTCAGACTCACGGCAAAGGAACTTCTCGACGCAATAACCGAAAAGACGAAGATATTGATCCTGCCCTTTCCCAACAATCCCACCGGTGCGATCATGGAAAAGGAAGATATCGAGGCGATCGCAAAGGTCGTAATAGAACATGACCTTTTCGTGCTTACGGACGAGATATATTCAGAGCTTACCTACAAGGGCGATCATGTATCAATAGCCTCCCTTCCCGGTATGAAGGAAAGGACCGTATATATCAACGGCTTTTCAAAGGCCTTCGCCATGACAGGCTGGAGACTGGGTTATGCCTGCGCTCCTTCCGTCATATTAAAGCAGATGCTGAAGATACATCAGTTTGCCATCATGTGCGCCCCTGTCACATCCCAGCATGCAGCAATAGAGGCGTTGAAAAACTGCGATGCCGAGGTGGCTTCGATGAAGCAGGAATATGACAGGAGAAGAAGGTTTTTAGTCCACTCCTTTAAAGAAATGGGGCTTTCCTGTTTTGAACCCTTCGGAGCCTTTTATATCTTCCCTTCAATAAAGAAATTCGGCATGACGTCAGACGACTTTGCGACCGCGCTTTTAAAGGAGCAGAAGGTTGCAGTGGTCCCGGGTACTGCCTTCGGTGCTTCCGGCGAAGGCTTTGTTCGCATCTCCTACGCTTATTCTCTGAAGCGCCTGAAGGAGGCGCTTGCCAGGATCGAAGCATTTTTGAAGGAACATGAAGGGGCTTGAGAAGGCGCGAAAATGAAGGAGCTTGTCAGAAAAAGGGATGAAGACCTCATCATAAAGGGCAGAGGTCTTACGACAGAGTATTTCCGCAGGGATGACGAGGGTAATGTCGAAAGTATTGACACCGCCCTCGATCACATCGACATCTCTATCATCAAGGGGCGCTTCATAGGGATAATAGGGCATAACGGCTGCGGCAAAAGTACCCTTGCAAAAAATATCAACGCTCTCATCACTCCATCCGAAGGAAGCCTTACAGTTTGCGGAATGGATGTATATGATGAGGAGAGCAGGATGAAGATAAGGTCAATGGCCGGCATGGTATTCCAGAATCCCGACAACCAGATCGTCTCCTCAATTGTCGAAGAGGACTGCGCCTTCGGACCCGAAAACCTCGGAATACCTTCGCAGGAGATCAGAGAGAGGGTTGACCGGGCATTATCCTCGGTCGGGATGTTTGAGAAGAGACGAAATTCCCCTGAGCATCTTTCAGGCGGGCAGAAGCAGAGAGTGGCAGTTGCAGGGGTTCTTTCGATGGAGCCTGAGTGCATTATCTTTGATGAATCAACTGCGATGCTCGATCCCGAGGGCAGGCAGGATGTGCTCAATCTCGCGCATGAGCTGAATGAAAAGAAGGGCGTCACGGTGCTCTGGATCACTCACTATATGGAGGAGCTTACGGGCGCTGATCATATATTTGTAATGGATAATGGCAGGATCGTGATGGAGGGCGCTCCGCGGGAGATCTTCGCAAGGGATGAGGAGCTGGTTCAGCACGGCCTTACTCTTCCGGGCATTACCCTTCTGTCAAGGCTCCTTAAGGAAAACGGGATTCCCCTTCGCGGAGTCTCACTGTCGGTTGATGAACTTTACGAAGAGCTGATGGCTCTTTGATGATTATATTGAGATCAGAAAAATGGCTTTCATCTTTGATCATGTTTCATATACATATCAGCCCGGCACCACTTATGCCGTAGATGCGCTGTCCGATGTTTCCTTTCAGATCAAGGACGGTGATTCGGTAGGGATCATAGGGCATACGGGCTCCGGAAAATCCACACTGATACAGCACATGAATGCTTTGCTGCTCCCCACAAAAGGGACAGTTTATTACAACGGGCAGGATATCTCAGACAAGGACTTCAACAAGAGCGTCTTAAGGAGCGAGGTCGGGATGGTCTTCCAGTATCCCGAGAATCAGCTTTTTGAAGAGACAGTCATGAAGGATGTCTGCTTCGGACCGAAGAACCAGGGGCTTTCTGAAAAGGAGGCCACACTTCGCGCTTATGAGGCTTTGAAGCTTGTCAATTTTCCGGACGACAGCTTCGACCAGTCACCCTTCTCCCTTTCGGGCGGAGAGCAGAGGAGGGCGGCGATAGCGGGCGTCCTTGCTATGAAGCCGAAGACCCTTATCCTTGATGAACCCTGCGCGGGGCTTGATCCCGCCGGAAGAAACGAGCTCCTTTCTCTCATCCGAAGGATGAATGAGGAGGAGGGGATCACCATTATCTTTGTTTCTCATTCCATGGATGATGTCGCGGAGACAGTAAAGAGAGTGATCGTGATGGATGAGGGAAGATTGTTCATGGACGGCGATCCTCATCAGGTTTTTTCCCACGAAAAGGAGCTTGAGGAAATATCACTTTCCGTGCCCCCTGTCACCAGTCTCATCGACAGGCTGATAGAAAACGGATTTTTCAAAGGCATGGAGAAAAAAGAAGGCTATACCGTAACTACCGCGAAGGAAGCGTGTGAGCTCATATGTTCAGAAATATCACGTTAGGACAATATTATCCCGCAGAAAGTGTTCTTCATGCGCTGGATCCGCGCGTGAAGCTTTTTGGCGCGCTCGTATGGATAATATCAATATTTTTGATGGACGGCCTTTTTAGCTTTCTTCTTGCCACGGGCTTTCTCATGTTTCTCATTATCATTTCAAAAGTGCCCTTCTCCTTTATGGTAAGAGGGCTTCGCTCGATAATGATAATCGTCATCATCGCAAGCGTCTTCAATATCTTTTTCACTCCCGGAAACACGCTTGTTGAGGCGGGTCCTCTAAAGATCACGGACAAGGGGATCATCAATGCCGTGCTCATGGCGATAAGGATGTTCTATCTCATCATCGGAACCTCGTTGATGACGCTTACCACGACACCGAACAATCTCACTGACGGGCTTTCGAGATCGCTCTCTCCGCTTGAGAAGCTCCGTGTCCCGGTGACCGATATCGCGATGATGATGACGATAGCGCTTCGCTTCATTCCCATCCTCATCGAAGAAACAAACAAGATAATGAAGGCGCAGATGGCTCGCGGAGCTGACTTTGAACACGGCGGACTGATCAAAAAGGCAAAAAACATGGTGCCTCTTCTTGTGCCACTTTTTGTCAGTGCCTTCAGACGCGCAAATGACCTTGCGCTTGCGATGGAGGCCAGGTGCTATTCAAGCGGAAAGAAGCGGACGAAGCTGAATCCTCTTAAGTATGCAAGGCGGGATGCGATAGCCTATATCATTATTCTTTTGTTTCTTGCCGGGCTGATATTGATGAAGATATTTCTTTGATCTTTTGAAGGAGCAGATTCCTTGGAAAAAGTATTTGAAGGAAAAAGAGTCTCAAAGGGCATAGGCGAGGGCAGGGTCTATGTGTTTCGGAGAAACGAGGAGCTGATCCGCCGCCGCAGTATTTCAGACACAAACCTTGAGACAAAAAGATTTTCCGACGCAGTTGAGAAGTCAAGGCACGATCTTTGCGAGGTGAGCAAGGAGGCCGGGAAGGAATTCGGAAATACCGGCGCGGATATCTTTTCTTCACATCTTCTCATTTTGAAGGACCCCCTCTTTCTTGATCCCGTCAGGGAAATGATAGAAAAAGAGCATGTGAACAGCGAGTTTGCGATAGTCTCCGTCATGGGAAGGATGACGGAGATGTTTTCTGCCATGAAGGACGAATACATGAAGGCAAGGTATTCGGATATCAGGGATGTGGCAGAGCGCGTGATATTGAATCTTTCAGGGGAGGAAAAATATGAGCTGAAGGGGGAAGGGCCCTTCATCATAGTTTCCGACACCGTAGTCCCCGGGGATCTGATGAGGCTGAAGGACCTCGGTCTTGCCGCCTTTGTAACGAGAAAGGGAAGCGTCTATTCCCATACCTCGATCCTTGCCCGCACCATGGGGATCCCGGCGGTCACGGGAGTGAATTTCCCGGACGATATAGACGGAGCCTTTGCGATCGTAAACGGAAACATCGGCTCCATTATCATAGATCCTAATGAAAAAACAAAGGAACGTTACGGAAGAGAAAAGGAGGACCTGCTCGGCGAAGAGGAAAAGCTTCTGTCGCTTAGGGGTCTTCCCAATATTACTCTCGACGGAAGGGAGATTGGGATATTCTCAAATGTAAATTCCCTCTCCGATGTTTCAAATGCGAAAAACAATGATGCCGGAGGGATAGGACTGCTCCGGAGCGAATTCCTTTATCTTGAAAAGAGTGATTATCCTTCAGAGGAGGAGCTCTTCATCAATTACAGGAAGGCGGCCGAGATGATGGGGTCAAAGCCCGTGATCATCAGGACTCTCGATATAGGAGCGGACAAGAACACCGCTTATTTCGGGCTTTTGGGGGAGGACAATCCGGCCCTCGGGCTTCGGGGAATAAGGTTTTCACTTCATCATCCGGAAACCTTGAGGACACAGCTTAGGGCGATATACCGCGCGTCAAATTTCGGAAACATCCATATCCTTTACCCGATGATCTCATCCGATTTCGAGATAGAGGAGATCAAAAGGCTGGAAAACTCAGTGAAGAAGGAACTGAGGGATGCAGGGAGTCCCTTCTCCGATGATGTAAAGAGGGGCTTCATGATAGAGACTCCGGCCGCTGCGATAATGAGCGATGTGTTTGCCGCCGATGCCGATTTCTTTTCGATCGGGACGAACGATCTCACGCAGTATATGATGGCATGTGACAGGAACAATGATTCTGTCGCGCTTTGGGGCGACCAGAAAAATCCCGCGGTACTTCGTGCGATAGAAAAAGTCGTGCGTAGTGCAAAGAAAAATAATATAAAGGTTGCGATCTGCGGCGAGGCTGCCGAGGATATGTCGCTTACGAAGGACTTTATTGAGATGGGCGTGGACTCGCTTTCCGTTAGCCCTTCAATGGTGCTTCCATTAAGACAGCATATCAGAAATCTTAATTTCTCCTGATTTTCTTCAATCTTTGGTCAAAACTAATTCACACTTTTGACACAACTTGCGACTATCATTCCAAACTGTAACATAAAAAACAGCATGAGGCGGACAAAGGGACACGTCCCTTTGTCCGCCACAGAAAACCGGTTTAGGAAGAGGTGGATTATCATGAGTGATATGAACAACTTCGGAAATGAAACAAATGGGAATGCAGGAGCAGCTTCAGGTGAAATGATGGCACCTGGCAGCATGAACAATAATGCTTCGATGGACAGCGCGGCGCGTCCCGGGCAGAACAATGAGGGAGCGAGAGGCCCTGTATATCAGAATATGAACGGGTATTACGGCAATCCCCAGGGAATGCCCAATATGAATATGAACCGGACAATGAACGTTCCTCCCGTGCCGCCCATCCGGCAGCCGAAAAAGAAGAAGGAACACAAATTTTTGAAGAGGTTTGTTTCTGCGGCTGCGATCGCAGCGGTATGCGGACTCGCCGGAGGTCTCGTATTCACGGGAACCACATATTTCATGGCAAAGGCTACCGGCCAGAACTACAGGAATGCGGTTGGAAACGCTCTTCATACTGCGGATGAGACTGCTACTCCTTCGATCCAGGCAACGGGATCTTCTTCGGAAGTACAGGGTACAGGCTCTGTGACAGCTATAGTTGATGAGGTGATGCCTTCAATAGTACAGGTTACAAACATCAGCCTTTCCACATACAATACCTGGTTCGGACAGACCTATACGAAGGAAACGCCTTCCGCAGGCTCAGGCGTCATCATCAACAAGGATTCGGATTTCCTTTATATAGCGACAAACAATCACATGGTTGAAAACAGCAAGGAACTTACGATCACCTTCTGCGACAATACAGCGGTCTCAGCTACGGTACAGGGCACTGACAAATATTCGGATCTCGCTGTTGTGAAGATCCCGCTCAAGGATATAAGTGAGAGCACACTTTCAGCTATCAAGACCGTGACCCTCGGAAACTCTGAAAATGTTAAGGTCGGAGATCAGGCAATTGTAATAGGAAATGCCATGGGTTACGGACAGTCCGTAACGAGCGGTGTCATAAGCGCACTCAGCCGGCTCGTCACGCTGCAGCTTGAGGACGGGACCATCATATCAAACAAGCTCTTTATGACTGACGCGGCGATCAACCCCGGAAACTCAGGCGGAGCGCTCCTTGATGGAAATGGCAGGCTCATCGGTATCGTAAATTCAAAATATGTGAATTCCTATGTGGAGGCCGCAGGCTACGCGATTCCTATTTCATCCGCAAAGCCCATCCTCGAATGCCTCATGAGCGGCACCGAGATCAAGGATTCCGATCGTGACGACAGCACTTCGGGAAGGGCGACGAACGATTCCAATTCGACAAAGACAAATCCCAACCAGACTGCCTTCCTCGGGATCAATGGCGTCGACATCACAGAAGAGATGGCGGCAAACTACAATATGCCGGAGGGTATATATATATCAAGAGTCTATGAGCAGGGCGGCGCTGCCAAGGCAGGTATCTCAAAGAGAGACATCATCACCGCAGTAAACGGCGAGACCGTGATAACAATGACAAAGCTTCAGAGCGTGCTTTCCACCATGAAGCCCGGCGACAAGATAAAGATCACGGTCGCGCGTTATGAAAACAATTATATCGAGACCGACGTCAATGTGACGCTTGGAGACAGATCAACTGCCCAGTGAGAGAAGAGGGGGTTGATACATAGATGACCGGCGGGGGTTCCCCGCCGGTCTTTTGTGATCAGTTAAATTTGCGAAGCCTCTTTTTTTAAACCGAAAGCGTAGCAAATTTAACCCGCATGCGAGTGACGCCTGATTGAAAATGAGTTTGCCGCACATTGATTCCGGAACGAGCCCTAAGGGTTAAATTTGCGTAGCCCCCTTGCGGTTTTTTTACATTATTCTATAATCAAGGAGTCACAGTGACGCTTTGAAAATGAGGTGAAGAGTCATGGCAAAGCAGACCGCTGCCGTATTCGGTGCAGGTGAAAAAGCAGTTTCCGTAAAGAGATCTCTCACATCGGCAGATGTCCTCGTCCAGTATTTCATCGTAAAGGACAAGGAGGGCGCACCGGCAGAGCTTGACGGGCTTCCGGTGATATCAGTTGAAGAATTTTTCACCTTCAGGAAGGCCGGGATGCTTACCATAGTGAACACCTCCGAGCCCGGAAAGAGTGCGGATCCCGTGGTCTATATTGCCCTTGATGAAAAGGATCAGGCCGCTGCCGCCTCGATCATGAGGGAGAATGACTACAACGAATACATGAAGGTGGAGGCGGATTCCTTCGGGAAGATGATGAAGAGATATTATGATGCTCTTCATGTCTATCCTTCAGTAAAGGACATTCCCTCTGACGAGGAGCTTGCAAAGGATGTTTTCCTTGCACAGACCATAAATGAGATCGATGGCTCCCCTGCGGTGCGCTTTAATCCCGGTTCTTTTGCACATGTCATACAGACGGGAACCGCAGTATCAAAGACAAAATTCGGAGCGGAAGGTGACGGGAGCGATGAAAAGACCATCCTTCACGATAATGTCGGAGAGAATATATCCTTCCTGAACAGATCGCACGGGATGCTGACCGCACTCTACTGGATGTGGAAGAACACGGACGCAAAGGTGATCGGTCTTTCTCAGAAACGCAGGATGCTCGATGTCAAAAAGCATGAGCTTTATCTTCTTTTGAAAGGAGAGCTTGATATCATACTTCCCTATCCCATGATATCGCTGCCTTCCTGTGAAGCGCACAGGAGCGGGGAACTATTGAAAGAGGACTGGGAGGGCGTGAAGCAGGCACTTTTCGAGGAACATCCCGAAGGAAAGGAGATATTTGAGAAGGTACTCTCGAATCAATATGTTTATTCCGAGAGCCTTTTCATAGGGAGAAGGGAAATAGTGAGCGATTACTGCGCCTGGCTTTTCCCGATCCTTACGCGCTCGAAAAAATATATTCCGGCAAAGAGCGCTTCGGAGACCTACCGCTACAACGAGTTCGCGGGGGAGATACTCTTCACCTGTTATTTTATCTCAAATTTCACAGAGGCGAAAAAAGCCCACACTACAGTTCTGGTGCGGGCTTAAGCCATTTTTCAAATTGTTTTTTTAAAAAACCGTGTCATTCTTTTGAAACAGATTGACACGGTTTTTGCTTGGGGTTATAATACTTCAGCAACAGTGATTTAATAGTTTCGTAACAATTTTGAAATATATTGTTTCTTTTTGAAAGGACCGCTATCTTATATGAATCGCAATAGAAAGGCAGCAGGAATATCCTATACACTAGCAGCAGGAGTGCTTATCGGCGCGGCTTCATTGTCTGCAACAGCAGCGCCCCTTGCCGGAGCATCGAGTGTCACAGCAAGCGCAAAGGTTACCGAAAGCAAGTCACAGATTTCTTCACAGAGCGGCAGCCATTTTGTCGTAGCCGGAGCGAACCGTGCATTGTCAAATATATTCGAGCAGGCGAAGACCTCCGCTGAGACTTCGGTGTCCTCGGCTGAAACTACAGCCGTTGCCGAGACCGCAGAGGTACCGGAGCAGGCTCCCGCAGCCGAGAGCGAGCCTGTTGTCAGGATGGGCGTTGCGGTATGCCAGGGCTCAGTGAATGTCAGAACTGCTCCCTCTACCGATGGAGAGGTCGTTGGAAAGCTTTATTCGAACAACGCCGGAGTTATAGAGGGCGAGGAGAACGGCTGGTATCTGATCACATCAGCGAATGTTCACGGATATATCAGCGGGGATTATTTCAAGACTGATGAAGCACTTCTTCAGGCTGCAGGACGCAGGACCGCAAAGGTAGGGACCGAAACCCTTTACGTAAGAAAGGAGCCCTCTACTGCTGCGAAGGTCAGAGGAATGGTTCCCGGCGGGGAGGACCTCACGGTTATTGATGAGTCAACCCCCGGCTGGGCCAAGATACAGTATGAAGAGGGCGAGGGATATGTATCAACTGATTATGTAGCTATATCCACTATTTATACCTATGGTGAGACAAATGCCGAAGAGGCAGCCCGTATCAAGAAGGAGGAGGAAGCCAGAAAGGCAGCAGAGAAGGCCGCAGCTGAGAAGGCCGCTGCGGCAAGGAGAAGTTCGTCTTCAAAGTCTTCTTCAAAGTCTTCTTCATCCTCTTCGTCATCGAGGAGCTACAATCCTCCGTCAGGCGGAAACGGCGCGGCAGTCGCAAACTTTGCGACACAGTTTGTCGGAAACCCCTATGTATGGGGCGGCACTTCACTTACCAACGGTGCTGATTGCTCCGGCTTTGTTATGAGCGTTTATGAGAACTTCGGTGTAGGTCTTCCCCATTCTTCAAGCGCGGACAGGAGCGTGGGCTACGGTGTCTCCGTAGATGAGATGCAGCCCGGCGATATAGTCTGCTACAGCGGACATGTGGCCATTGCTATCGGAAACGGGCAGATAGTTCATGCAGCAAGCAGCTCCGAGGGTATCAAGATCTCAAATGCGGGATATCACAATATCCTGGCGGTTCGAAGGATCTTCTGACAGAACTATATTTCAAGAGGCCGGCACGCATTGCGTACCGGCTTTATTTTTTTATAGAGAGGAGCTCGCGGAGCGTTTAGGCATAATGACGAAGATTGCGCAATATAGCCATTTATCACAATAGCCCGTGGACAAAAAAGAAAAAATGTTGATAAGTTGTTTTTTGAGAGGTGCCAATTTAGCGGTTCTTAACAGACTTATGAACTTTATCAACAATTTCCGCAGTGCGTACGCCATTATTTTTTTTGTATGAATATACAAAAAAGAAAAGGTTTTCGTATTTGTACTTGACATAAGTTTTTGCTTCACTTTTGGTTATTTTTATATTAAACTGTCAAAGGCTTTAAACGGTGGAAATTATTTGTTTTTTTGCCGTTTTAGTTTAAAGGGGTTATCATTTTTTTTCGGGGGAGATCAGATGATATCAAATCAGTTGCTGTTGAAGACGCTTGAAAACGTCTCTGAGATACTCGGACAGCCTATGGCGGTACTTGACAGGGACGGGACCTTTCTTGCGGAGTCAAAGAGCTTTTCGGGGGATGAAGAGGGCGAAAAGTATTCGAAGAATGCGGCTGCTCTTTCGCAGTCTCCGGAGGATGAAAAGACTTCCGGCGGGGATCGTTATGTAAAGGTAATGGATTCCGAACAGGTGGAGTTCATCATCGTTTCAAAGGGAACCTCGAGAGAAGCGGTTCAGGCCGCAAAGGTGCTTGCTTTTCAGCTTACAGAGCTTCTGACGGCTTATCGTGAGAGATTCGACAGGGACAATTTCATCAAGAACCTTCTTCTTGACAACCTGCTCCTGGTCGACATTTACAATCGCGCGAAGAAGCTGCATGTGGAGCTTGAAGCGCGGCGCGCAGTGCTTGTGGTAGAGATAGGCAGCGAGAAGACAGGGGACGAGCTCGATAGGATAAAGAGCGTTGCGGGGCAGACACAGAGAGACTTTGTGACCTGTGTAGACGAGGAAAACATCATCGTTGTAAAGGAACTTTCCGGAAAGACTCCCGAGGAGGAAAAGCTTGAGATAGAAAAGACGGCGGAGGTCATAATCGAGGCCTTTTCCGAAAAGAAGGATCACATGGTCCGCGTGGCTTACGGCAATGCAGTCGATGAGATAAGGGAGGTATCGCGTTCCTACAAGGAGGCTGCGATGGCTCTTGATGTGGGAAAGATATTCTTCTCACAGAACAGGATAGTGGCTTATTCAGTGCTTGGGATAGGAAGGCTTATTTATCAGCTTCCTCTGCCGCTTTGCAGGATGTTCATCAGGGAGATCTTCGGAGACAAGTCACCGGATGATTTTGATGAGGAAACTCTTTCCACCATCAACAAATTTTTTGAGAACAGCCTGAATGTTTCGGAAACCTCGAGGCAGCTCTATATTCACAGGAATACTCTCGTTTACCGTCTCGATAAGCTTCAGAGACAGACGGGGTTGGACCTTCGGGTATTTGAGGACGCTATTACCTTCAAGATAGCGCTGATGGTCGTTGAGTATATGAAATATATGGAGGACAACAACTTTTGATACGCCTTGAACATGTCAGTAAGACTTACGAGGCCGGTGTCGTTGCGATCACTGATGTCTCGCTTCACATAAGACCCGGTGAGTTCGTTTTCATAGTAGGAGCATCCGGTTCCGGAAAGTCGACGATCATCAAGCTTCTTCTGAAGGAGCTTGCGCCTACCCATGGGAAGATCGTTGTGGACGGAAAGGATCTATCGAGGATATCCCATAAACAGATACCGATGTTCAGAAGAAACCTTGGAGTCGTTTTCCAGAACTTTAGGCTTCTGCCGGACAGGAATGTTTATGACAATGTTTCCTTCGCGATGCATGTCGTTGAGGCTTCAAAGAGGGAGATCAAGAAGCGAGTGCCCCTTACTCTTTCACTTGTAGGTCTTGCGGCAAAATACAGATCTCTACCGAAGCAGCTTTCAGGCGGCGAGCAGCAGAGAGTCGCGATCGCCCGCGCCCTTGTGAACGAGCCGAAAATACTGCTTGCAGATGAGCCTACCGGAAACCTTGACAACAATAATGCCTGGGAGATAATGAAGCTCCTTGCCGACATCAACAGCCGCGGGACTACAGTAGTTGTGGTTACCCATAATATGGAGATCGTTCGTGCCATGGGGAAGCGTGTCATTACCATAAAGAAGGGCGTTGTGGTCAGCGATGATGACGGAGATAATGAAGAATGAAGCTTAGGACGCTTTTTTACAATATAGGGCAGGGCATGAAGAACATCCGCACGAACAAGATGTTCTCGATCGCTTCCATAGCGACCATGACCGCCTGCATCTTTCTTTTCGGGCTTTTCTTCTCGCTCGGAGTGAACTTCAGTTCAATGGTGAAGAATGCCGAGGAGGGCGTTGCCGTTACTGTATTCTTTGATGAAGGGCTTCCGCAGGAGCAGATAGACAAGATCGGCGAGGCCATCAGAGGACGGCAGGAGGTTGACAATGTGAAGTATGTAAGCCCCGAGGAGGCCTGGGCCACATTCAGGCAGGAGTACTTCCCCAACAACCCTGAGCTTGCGGAGGGTTTTGCGGATGACAATCCGCTCGCTAACAGCGCAAACTTTGAGGTGTACTTAAAAGATGTGAGTCGCCAGCAGATCCTCGTTGATTTCATAAAGCAGCAGCAGGGAGTGAGAGAGGTGCGTCAGTCAGAGCTTACCGCAAAGACCCTCACTGACTTCAACAGTCTCATTGCCTTTATTTCGATCGTTGTCGTCCTTATACTGGTCCTCGTTTCGATCTTCCTCATTTCAAATACCATTACTGTCGGTATTTCCGTGAGGAAGGAGGAGATAGCGATAATGAAGCTCATCGGTGCCCGGGACAATTTCGTTCGCTCGCCCTTCATAGTTGAAGGTATACTGATAGGACTGATAGGCTCGGTGATCCCTCTTATATTATTATTCATTCTCTACAAACAGATAATAGAGTATGTCAGCAATCGTTTCCTCGCGCTTTCCTCGATGATGACCTTCGTTCCCGCGCGCCAGGTCTTTGTACTGCTGATACCGGTGGCGCTGGTCCTTGGTATAGGGATCGGTTATCTTGGAAGTCGCCTTACCTTGAAGAGGCATCTGAATGTCTGAAGAGAGACCTTCATCAAGTGGAGGCTTTGCAAAAGGGCTTATTACAGGGATCGTGGCAACTGTCATTGCAGCGGTCATATTCGGTGCTGTTTTTCTGAAAGACCTTTCAGGCGGGGCCATTACCCTCGGATCGATATCAAAGCTCGGGAAGATAGACAAGCTCATAGAAGAGAATTTCTACGAGCCGGTTGATGAGAATGCACTTATTGAAGGCATGTACAAGGGGCTCGTTCAGGGACTCGGAGACAAGTACAGCATCTACTTCACGAAGGAAGAGGCTGCAAAGGCTGAGGAAGAGACGACCGGGAATTTTGTCGGGATAGGGGTTGTGATCTCAACCATTGGTGATCCCGGCGAAAAGAAGATAAAGACCGTCTATGAGGACTCTCCCGCACAGGAGGCGGGGCTTTTGCGCGGCGATATCATGATCGGGGTAGGAGATACCGATGTCACAGGTTTGACTTTATCCGATACGACGGATCTGCTCCAGGGCGAGAGTGGGACTTCCGTTACAATAAAGGTCCTCCGAAACGGCGAGGAAAAATCCTTTGACGTTACGAGGCGGAAGGTCACTACTCCAAGCGTCTTTGCCACCATGCTTGACAAGGGCGTCGGCTATCTTAGGATATCGGAATTCAATTCCGGCACGGCCAGATCCTTCAGGGAGGCGATCAGTAAACTGAAAGAAAGCGGCATGACCTCCATTATATATGATCTTCGACAGAACCCCGGCGGACTTGTGGATGAGGTAGTGGCGGTGCTTGACGAGATACTGCCGAAAGGGACTGTGGTCTATACACTTGACAACAAAGGAAAAAGAGAGGATCGTGTCTCTGATGACGAGCATGTGATCGACATACCTTCAGTGGTCCTCGTCGACGAAAAATCAGCTTCCTCCTCAGAGATATTTACCGGGGCGATGAAGGATTTCAAGGCAGCCACAATAGTCGGGAAGAAGACCTACGGCAAGGGAATAGTGCAGTTCACATACCCCCTTTCCGACGGGAGCCGGATAGAGATCACCCAGCAGAAGTATTTCACGCCGAACGGCAATGATATCCACGGCAAGGGGATAGAGCCGGATATAGAGGTGGATTACTCCTACACAGGGGATGTGGAAGCATTGAAGGAAAAGTACGAGGACGAATATACCGTTTCGGATTATCTTGGCGACAGCCAGCTAAACAAGGCGTATTCTATCCTCACTGAAAAATGATAAAGGATATCTCATGCTTGAACTTGAAGAATTAAAAACAAAATTAAACGAATACAAGGCGCCCCTTACCGAGGTCAGGAAGTCACTTGACATAGAGGGGAAGAAGAACAGGATCGAGGAGCTTGAAAAAAAGATGGAGGCTCCCGATTTCTGGAACGATCCCGTATCAAGCGGAAAGCTTACGCAGGAGCTGAAGGGACTGAAGGATGATGTTTCGGCGATCGATTCCCTCGACAGCCAGTTTTCGGATATTCTTGATTATATCGAGCTTGGAAATGAGGAAAATGATCCCGAGATCGCGCAGGAGGCACTGGAGCAGTTTGAAACCTTTACTTCCGATTTTGAGACACTTCGGATAAAGACATTACTTTCCGGCGAATATGATCTTGAAAACGCCATAGTGACCCTTCACTCGGGAGCGGGCGGTACAGAGGCCTGCGACTGGACCCAGATGCTGTATAGAATGTATACGAGGTGGGCCGAGGCTCATGGTTATTCCGTTGAGATGCTCGATCTTCTTGAGGGCGACGAGGCCGGCATCAAGTCCGTTACTTTTGAAGTGAATGGTGAAAACGCTTATGGCTATCTCAAATCCGAGATGGGGATACACAGGCTTGTACGTATCTCGCCCTTCAATGCGAACGGCAAGAGGCAGACTTCATTTGCCTCCTGCGATGTCATGCCGGATATCGAGGACGATATAGATATAGAGGTCAGGGACGAGGACATCAGGATCGACACCTACCGTTCAAGCGGTGCCGGCGGACAGCATATCAACAAGACCTCCTCCGCCATCAGGATCACGCATTTTCCTACAGGGATCGTCGTAACCTGCCAGAATGAGCGCTCCCAGCATATGAACAAGGACAAGGCCATGCAGATGCTGAAGAGTAAGCTCCTGATGCTCAAGATGGAGGAAAACGAAGAAGCACGAGCCGAGATCAGGGGCGATGTTTCAGGCATATCCTGGGGCAACCAGATCAGGTCTTATGTCTTCCAGCCCTATACTATGGTGAAGGATCTTCGGACAGGCGAAGAGACCTCGAATGTGAATGGAGTGATGGACGGAGCTCTTGACAACTTCATGAATGCATATCTGAAATGGCTCTCGCTTGGAAAGCCGAAGCGCGGCGTTTCAGACGTGGATTGATATTCGAAATGCAAAAGGAGTAGTTTATGAAAGCAGCGATAATGGGATACGGTACCATCGGAAGCGGAGTCGCCCGAGTACTTTCCGAAAACAGGGATATCATAAAGGCTCATGCGCTTGATGATATCGAGCTCAAATATGTCCTTGACGTCCGCGATTTTCCCGGCGATCCCATCAATGAAAAGATAGTTCACGACTACAAGGTGATAGTGGACGACCCCGAGGTGAAGCTCGTGGTAGAGACGATGGGCGGGGTCGAGCCTGCTTATACCTTCGTAGATGCAATGCTTCGGGCAGGAAAGAATGTCGCGACCTCGAACAAGGCCCTTGTGGCGGCAAAGGGGGCGGAGCTCATAGCTACCGCGAAGGAAAATAATGTAAACTTCATGTTCGAGGCTTCCGTCGGCGGCGGGATACCTATAATCAGGGTCATCCTGAAATGCGTGACCGGAGATGAGATAGAGTCGATCTACGGCATCGTAAACGGGACCACGAATTATATGTTGAGCGCAATGGCGGAAAAAGACGTATCCTTTGACGAGGTATTGAAGGAAGCCCAGTCCCTTGGATACGCCGAGAAGGATCCCACCGCTGATGTGGAAGGCTTTGATGCGGCACGAAAGATCGCGATCCTCACATCGCTTGCGGCCGGCCGACAGGTTGATTTTGAGGACTTCCCGACGGAGGGGATCACAAAGATAGAAAAGGCTGATATTGCTTTTGCGAAGGAAAACGGCATGAAGGTAAAGCTCATAGCCGCGATGGACAAGTCAGGGGATTCTTATTTTGTAAGGGTTGCACCCTTTCTCGTATCGAAGGAAAGCCCGCTTTTCGCGGTTGACGGTGTCATGAACGCGATCCTCGTGCGAGGCAATATGCTCGGTGACTCCATGTATTACGGGAGCGGCGCCGGAAGCCTCCCCACGGCAAGCGCGGTGGTCGGGGATCTTGTTGAAGAGGCGCGCCATGTAAACAAGCACGTGGACTTCACCTGGGAACCTTCTAAGGTGAAGCTCCTTGACCTGGATGAGCAGAGCTTCAGATATTATGTCAGGAAGGGGACTGAGTGCCACATTACCGGTATGATGAAGGAGCATGATTTTCTTTCCGGGGAAGGGAAGGACTGCGATCATTTCATAAGGCTGCTTTAAGATAATGATAATGAGGTTGAAACAGAAAAGATGCTTATCGTAAAGAAATTCGGCGGCTCATCCGTGCGCGACAAGGAGCGCATAATGAATGTCGCGAGGCGCTGTGAAAAGGATTACCGCGCCGGAAACAGAGTTGTTGTCGTGCTGTCCGCCATGGGTGATACAACAGACGACCTTATAGCAAAGGCTCATGATATCAATCCAAACGCCCCGAAGAGGGAGATGGATATGCTGCTCTCGATAGGGGAGCAGGAATCGGTCGCATTGATGGCGATCGCGCTGAATAGTCTCGGGGTTCCGGCTATCTCACTCAATGCCTTCCAGGTAGGAATGCATACGACGAGCGCGTATTCGGCTGCCCGCTTTAAGAGGGTAGATACAGATAGGCTCGTACATGAGCTTGACGCCGGAAAAGTAGTTATAGTGACAGGCTTTCAGGGTGTGAACAAATATGATGATGTGACGACTCTCGGACGCGGAGGCTCAGATACAACTGCTGTCGCGCTCGCGGCGACGCTGCATGCGGACAAATGCGAGATATTTACGGATGTGGACGGTGTCTATACGGCAGATCCGAGGATCGTGAAAAACGCGAGGAAGCTCAAAGAGATCAGTTATGATGAGATGCTTGAGATGGCGACACTCGGGGCGCAGGTTCTTCACAACCGCTCCGTCGAGATGGCGAAGAAGTATGGTGTCACGCTCGTCGTTAGGTCAAGCCTTAATGAATCCGAAGGGACATTAGTCAGGGAGGTGAATAACGTGGAAAAGATGCTTGTAAGCGGAGTAGCCTGCGACAAGAACGCAGCGAGGATAGCTTTGATCGGCGTGAAGAATGAGCCCGGAGTGGCCTTCAAGATATTTGACGAGCTTTCAAGGAAGAATATCAATGTGGATATGATCCTTCAGTCCGTCGGACGCGATGATACAAAGGATATTAGCTTCACGGTAGATCAGGAGGAAGCGAAGAACGCGGTTGCGGTCCTGAAGGAGAACCGCGAGCGCCTTACCATCCAAAAGATTGAGGATGAGGTCAATGTCGCAAAGCTCTCCGTTGTAGGTGCCGGGATGCAGTCAAATTCCGGAGTTGCTGCGAAGATGTTTGAAGCTCTCTATGATGTCGGAGTGAACATCAGGATGATCTCCACCTCTGAGATCAGGATCACGGTTCTTATAGACCTCGAGGATACGGACCGCGCGATGCGCGCTGTCCATGACAAGTTCCTCCCGGATGAGGACTGAGTTTAATAAAGGCTTTTTGCGATGCCCTGCTTTTTTCATGAGCTGACCGGTTTCTACTGCCCGGGCTGCGGCGGGACGAGAGCGTTTCTCGCCCTAATTACCGGTCATCCCATTATATCTTTCCTATACAACCCCGCGGTGATCTACGCCGCAGGGGTTTTGCTTTTCTATGCGGTCTGGGGAGTTTCCTACGCGATCTCACAGCACCATCTGAAGAAGATACGCCGCCCGAGATTTTACCTCGCCTTCGTGTGGATCTTCATAGCGATATTGTTTGCAAACTGCACAGTGAAAAATCTGCTGCTTTTGTAATGAGCCCTGGGGACGGAGTCAAGGGCTCATTGTATCTGGAACCGTACAATGAGCCGTTGACACCGTCCCGGGGGCTCATTAAAAAAGGAGGATGTAATGACTGAAAAAGATCTGTTGAGCCTTGAGGCGCTGCTTTCAAATTCGCCGCATCAGGTATCCCTGCTTTCAAATGCGGCGGCATTTTTGTATGAAAAGCTTGGTGACGTATGCTGGGTGGGGTTTTATCTTGTGGATGACAAGGGAGACCTTTATCTTGGACCCTTTCAGGGCAGACCTGCCTGCGTGAGCATAAGCCGTGGAAAGGGTGTCTGCGGCACTTCCCTTGCAGAGGGAAGGACTTTGATAGTCCCGGACGTGTCGAAATTCCCCGGCTATATTTCCTGCGATGCCGAGGCCCGTTCGGAGATCGTGATCCCGATAAAAGACAATAAAGGAAACGTCAGGGCAGTCCTTGATATAGACAGCTCTTCGACAGGGCGGTTTTCGGAGGAAGAACCTGCAAAAACAGAGATCGCGCTCCTCGAAAAAGCCGCGGAGATTGTGGCTTTCGGGATCCTCAAATGAGCCCTTGACTCCGTCCCCAGGGCTCATTGTTTTTTGAGCGATAGGAGAAATAATAATGATAAGCATCTACGTCATGACACATAAGGATTTCATCCCTCCGGAGGATCTCATATATATCCCTCTTCATGTCGGGAGGGCGCTAAGAAAAAAAGCTTCCGGTTATTCCAGCTGCAGTTCAAAAAACAATGCCGGGGTAATGCGTTTTTTTGGTGACGACAGGGGAGACAACATCTCTGCACGAAATGATAATTTCAGCGAGCTTACCGGACATTATTTCGTATGGAAAAATGATAATGATTCCGACATCCTTGGCATATGTCATTACAGGAGGTATCTGATCAGCGAGAAGACGGAAAATCTTCTGAGCGCTGGTGAGATACGATCACTCCTTGATGAGTACGATATCATCACGACGAAGAGGCTTCTTCTAAATTTCCCTTACGAATATGCTTTCAGCCAGAATCATAAGCCTTTGTATCTCAAAGAGACAGGGAATGTTATAAAAGAGCTTTATCCAAAGGATCATGAGGTTTTTCTGAACCTTGTTGATGAGCCTCATACATATTTCGGAAATATGCTGATCGCAAACAGAGCGGTTTTTGAGGGCTACAGCAAATGGCTTTTTGATATCCTTTTTGAATTGGATAATCGGATCGTAATAGACGAGCCGGACAGTTATCACAGGCGTATCTACGGGTTTGTATCGGAGTTTCTTTTATACGTTTATGTCGTTGCGAGAGGGCTTAAGGCAAAGGGCTTGATGGTCGGCATGACTTCGGAAAAAACAGAGGTCACGGAAATAAAGAAAGAGTTGGCAAAATACTTTGAAAAGGGTGACTATGCCGGCGCACGTGAGTTTTTCCTTGAGCAGAAAAAGAAACGCCCGGATATCACAATGGAAGCCAGCGACATCACCGGGGAGCTTCACCTTGCAATGCAGGTCATCGCGACCGCTGGGCTTGAGGATGATGAGTATGGCGATCATATCCTGAATCATGAAAGGAATTTTGACCGCCTGATGAAGATATTCAGCACTTTGAACCGATATACGACGCTCCGGCTGAATGGCAATTCTGATCCGAAGGAGGCAGGCTTTTTAAGGGATAATAATATAACGCAGGTTGCGGTGAATGTGGCGGAGACCATAGCGCCGCACCGCGACAGGGGATAAAATGGTCCATGGAATGGTCCATGGGGACGGAGTCAGTGGCTCATTGTATCTGAATCCGTACAATGAGCCACTGACTCCGTCCCCAGGGTCCATTTCCGGTTCAGCTCTCCACGCCCTTTGACCTGTAGTATTCCTCAAACAGGCTGTGGGCTCTTGACATTGTCTCCTGGCTTATCGAGGGAAGGCTTCCTCCAAATGCCTTTCTGGCCTGGGAGAAGCCCTTCTCCATTGCTTTCTCCATCTTCTTCATCTTTTCAACATCATCTCCGGCGAGAGCACTCGCGAAGTCAAAGAGCCTCTGGGAGGTCTGCTTTACGCCGTAGTAGCCGTTTTCGGAGATGTCGTCCAAAGCCTTTTTTCTCGTGGCTGAGTCTACGTTCAGATTTCCCTGTGACAGCTTCCGCCAAAGGCTCTCATTGCTGTTTGCAGCCGCGTATGCCTTTCCCTGTCCGCCCAGCATTTTTTCAACGAGGTCAGTCATCTGCCTCGCTCTTTGGTCGGCGTCAGCTTTCATTTGTTCTACAATAGCGGAACGGTCCTTTGCGCTTTTCCTGTTGATGGAATAGAGCCCATCTTTTGCTGCACCGGCGCCTTCCTTTGCGGCATCAGATTTTTCATAAACTGCTCCGTATTCCGCGGCAGCCTTGTCCTTGCTGTCTTCTTTTGAAACAGCAGCGCTATCAGTGCTGGCTTTTGGTGTACTACCATTTTTAATCTGCGCCTCTGTCTGCGGCATATATGGATTGAATCCTACTGTCATGATGATCCTCCTCCCTTTCAGCCTTTCGCGTTGTAAAGACTGCTTACGATATCGCTTGCAGATGTGTAGGCTCCGTTTGATGAGTAGGAGCTCTGAGGAGTGCTTCCCGAGGTAGAATAATAATTCAGGAGCGAAGCGTTTGTCCTGATATCCGCCCCGTACTTTTTGAAGGTATCCTGAATATCCGAAAGACCAGCGGATTTGAAGGTGTTTTCATTCATTGACAATTTCCCGTTAGCCCCCTGCGTGATCCCGATCTTTGAAAGCTCCCCTGCATGCTTTACAGTCTTGTCCCTCATGGCAAGAAGGTTTGAGGTAACGCCGGAGACCCCCGTCTTTCCTGCGCTGTCGAGGGTAGCATTATAAAATTTGATGAAGTTCTTTGTTTCGGAAAGCATGCCTTCAATGTCAAGCTTATCTGACATCAGGCTGTCAAGGCTTGAAACAAGGCTTGTAGAGGTGCTTGAAGTTTCTGCATTTTGTTTTGCGCTTTCGGCTGCTTTTGATGAGGTATTGTTGTCGGGGATAGATACCCGGTTCAGCCTTCCTGCAACTTTTGAGCCGTAGCTCATAGCATCATCTCCCGAGAAAAGCTCCTTTACCTTGTCAAGCTCGTCATCCGAAAGCAGCTTCTCATTGAAATTCAAAGTACCATCATTATTCTTTGTGATCCCTATCTCTTTCAGTTCTTCTGCATTTGCTTCTGTTGCCTTCATTATCCCTGCGATATTTGAGGATACATTTGTCATCGTTGAGCGCTTTGAGGCGGTGAGCGCATCATTGTAGCTGGCTACAAAATTTTTTAAGGCGCTTACGGTCTTTTCCTTTCCCGTGGAGGAGGTGCTTCCGCCGGTATCTTTCTGATCCTCAAAGGTATCTGCCTTCTGAAGTGTTGAAACCGCGTTCTTTAGCAAGCCAACAGATGAGGTCAGGGTCGAGTTCGCCTTTTCCGCCTCCTGCGACACCTTGGGATTTCTCTTTTCCTCGAGGATCTTTTCAAGGATCCCTGAAGAGCCTTTGGTTTTCGTGCCGTCACCGGAAGATGAGCCCGAAACAGTAGTGCCGTAGTACTTTTTCATGAGCTTTCCATAGGTTCCGTTCTTGATCGAATTGTAATCGCCGAGCACTCCGGCAAGACCATCTGTGGAACCAAAAATTGAATTTGCCATTTTTCTCTCCTTTCATTCCATTGAAACGTAGCCATAGGTATGAGCAGATCGCATCCGTGCATAAAAAGAGAAACTTCTCTCTTTGACATTAATATCGCACCTTTTTCCCGGCAAAAACAGAGCTTGCGCATGAACAGCCCCGTTTCTGTAGTGAATGGAAATGGACCCTGGGGACGGAGTCGGTGGCTCATTGTATCCGAATCCGTACAATGAGCCACTGACTCCGTCCCCAGGGCCCATTCCCAGGGCTCATTTAGCCCATTCACAACAAAAACTCAGCCAATTACAACACGAGTCTTATCAGAAAAGCAGCTTTCTCCGAAATATGAATCGGTACATATTATTTCCCGGAGGGCGCTATGAAGATAATCCTGTGTGACGACGATCCACTTACCACAAGGGACATCCGCCGTAGGATACAAAGCAGATACAAAGATGCGGAGATCGTGGAGTGCAAGAGCGGTCAGGAGCTCCTTTCCTTTTTGGATTTTGGCGACATTATCTTTCTTGATGTCGAGATGCCCGGGCTTGACGGCATGGAGACCGCGAGGAGGATAAGGCTCCTTGACAAGGAGGTTTCCATTATCTTTCTCACAGGCTTTACGGACAAGGTCTTTGAGGCCTTTGAGGTGGAGGCGTTCCGCTATCTCGTAAAGCCGGTAAGTGACAGTGATATTTTCACCGCCATTTCAAAGGCTCTGGAAAGGAAAGAGCGCGAAAAATATCTTTCCATCGAGATACACGGAAGGCGCCTTGAGATCCCGTTTTCAAAGATAATATATGCCGAGGTCTTTAACAGGATAATCAGGCTTCATACAAAAACGGGGAAGATGGATTATTACGGAAAGCTGTCCGAACTTGAAAACGAGCTTGGAAAGGGCTTCTTCCGCTGCCACAGGTCCTTTCTCGTGAACATGTCCTACGTGAAAAGCTATGACGCGAACGACGTCCTTCTTTTGGATGATATAAAGGTGCCCCTGTCCCGGCAGAAATATTCATCCTTCATCCGCGCCTATATTGCCAGTATCAAAGGAGAGCCGGAATGAATGATGGTCGCTATCACAGCCTCATAGATAATGTCGTAGCCCTTCAGCAGATACTCACCATTGTTCTGATAGGGATATTTTTCTATGCGCTCTGCCGGCCATATATCAGAAGAAAGCGCCTTGGTTTCCTCTGGCTTTCTATGGGGTACGCATTTTTGCTTTTTGTTTTTTACCTTCTCCCGGAAAATGTCCAGCCTCCGAGGGGCGTGAGCTTTCTTTTGCGGGTATTCGGAGGTTTTTTTATTATTTTTCTGATCGAGAGAAATTATCCTCTCAGAAGCTTTTTTCTTTCGCTTTCCTACTACACGATCACCTATACCGCTGTCCGAATGGCGTCGGAGCAGAACAGCTTCGTTTCAGATGCCCTCTTTTCATCCGACAAAATAATAAGTGACGTGGATGCGACGATCAGGGCCTTTGTTTTCATCCAGATCGAGGATGTGGCCTTCCTTGCCGCATTACTTTCAATAACGGTTTTCTTCTTCAACAAAGCAGCCCGGTTTCCTTCGGAGGAGCTCACGAAAAAAAGCCTTCTCATCCTTTCGATACCGTCTATAGTGCAGCTGATACAGGGCTTTTTGTATGTGGATTATTATAATATGTATACAGAATATGCGAGGCTTCTCGTTGAAACGGGACAAGCCGCAGGGAATCCTTATTTCAACTGGTCATCCTGGTACCGTCTGGTTGAAAACGCACTCTTTTTGCTTTTCTGGCTGATCTTTCTGTTTTTGTTTTCGGATATGAAGAGGCTTTCAAGAAGGGAAAAGGAGGAGCTTGTCCTAAAGGAGCAGCAGGAGCAGCTTTCACAAAGGATAGCCCAGTCGGAAAACTTCTACAGAGAGATAAGCGGGATGCGGCACGACATGAACCACCATATTCAGATCATTTCCGCCCTGCTTGAAGAGAATAATATCAAAGAGGCAAAAGACTATATCGCGCACATGGAGGAAAGCCTCAAAACAATAAGCGTGAAGGCTTCGACCGGACACCCGGTCACAGATCTTATTATTTCTGAAATGAAGGAAAGGGCGGATGCGAAGGGAGCATTTTTGAAGGCAGACTTTTCGTTTCCAAAAGGCGCGCCGGTCGATGCCTTTGACCTTTCTGTGATACTCGGGAACGGGCTTACCAATGCGCTGGAAGCGACAAAGGAAGGCGGAGGGATAAGGCTGGATTCCTATATGAAGAAAAATGCCTTTTTGATCGAGATCGAAAATCCCTTTGAAGGGAGTTTTGAGATTGACCCCGAGAGCGGCTTTCCGAAAAGCACGAAGAAGGGGACGGGTCACGGAATCGGTCTCATAAACATACAGAGGATCGCAGAAAAATATAATGGTGACGTGACCCTTGAAAAAAGGGATGGCAGCGCTGTCCTCTCGGTTCTCCTCCAAATAAAATGAGCCCATGACTCTACGACGCTACTAAACTCGCTGACGCTACGATGCCACTAAACTCGCACTTACGTGCTCGTTAAGTAGCCCTGTACCGCTATCTCTAACTTTACTTACGATGACACTAAACTCGCTTCGCTCGTTAAGTGTCCCTGTACCGATTTCTCTAACTTCACTTACGATGACACTAAACTCGCTTTGCTCGTTAAGTGTCCCTGTACCGATTTCTCTAACTTCACTTCGTTCAGTAAGAGAAATCATGTCGTTCAGTAAGAGAAATCATGCCGTTCAGTAAGAGATAGCATGCGTCCCCGGGGTCCAAAAAATGAGCCTGGGGGACGGAGTCAAGGGTCCAAAATGAAAGAGTAGCTTATGAAAAAAAGATCATTTTTGATAATTCTCCCGATCATCGCAGGGATTGTTTTCCTGTTTCTGTTTCTTCGGTCGAGAGCGGATGAAGGCCATATTTCCTACTCTTTGCTTATACTCGAAGATGAGGACGGGAAGAGGACTCTGATGAAAAATTATCTTGATACTGCTGCGCTGATCCCGGTCGAGCTGGATGATGAGAAGGAAAAGGCGCTTTATCTTTTAGTGGGAGAAGAAGCAGAGTACTCGGAGCTTTGGGCGGATTATGAAATGACGCAGGACAAGGCTACAGGGCTTTGGCGCATTTTGAAAAAGGGCACGGATCCTGAGTTTTCAAATATTATTCTCAGAAATGATGAAGAGATGCAAAAATACAGGAAGCTTGCAGAATCATATTTCAAAGCATATCCGGAGGTTCTCTCAGATCTTTCTGTTGCATATATTTATGCGGATTATGAAGCGAAGGGCAGGGCGAAGCGTTTTACAGACGGCTTCTTTTTCTACCATATGCGGGGCATACAATATATAGACACAAAGAACAGCGAAGATTCCTGGAGCCTTGATCTTACCTATGACGAATACAGAGCCCTTGATGAAAAAATAGATATAAATGAGCTTCCCTTTGATATCAGTTCATTTGACGCCTGGAAGGAAACCCTTGATTCCCTCGGAATTGAATATGACATCAAGGCCGATCATGACAGCCCCCGATACAAGGCGACAAAGGCTCATATAGAAAAGATAATGGGCGATGATTTACAAAAAATGTCCGCAGAAGAAAAAGAGCGTCTTGTGACGCGCCGCCTGAAGGAATTTGATTCTGACGGCTATATGCTGAACATCTTTGGCGTCTCGGGGATGGATGTGGGAAGAGTGCCCTTGGAGGAGCGGGCGGTCATTATTCCTGTGGCGGAGGAGTACAAAAAAAGACTGTTTGAATTTGAAAGAAAGCTATCTACAGAGCCCTTTGAAGGCAGGAGAAATATTGATGAAAAATCAAGGATATACCGGGACTACCAGCTATCCCTGAAAAAAGAGGACAGGCTGAAGGGAACCTATACCTTGAGCCAATATGAAAGGCGCTTTTTTGAATTGTTAAGCGCGGACTGCGATATCACTTATGAAGAGGCCATGGAGAGGATCAAAGTCTCGCCGGACTCAAAGACGCTTACGCTCCTGATGGATCCGGCAGTAGATGAAGCCCTCCGCCGCTCAAGGGATTCACTCAACAGATGGATGACGGAGTGACGGGGGCTCTTGTCATCCATGATCACCCAATCGTTCCAATAGTTCCGGGATATCATACTTCAATGTCTCAAACACAATATTCAGGTCAACACTGCCATAATCATGTACAATACGGTTCCTCAGACCGATAAGTTCATTCCACGGAAGCACTGTATTTTTTTCCTTATACTCTGCGGAAAGCCTCTTTGCATTCTCCGAAATCTGGATCATCCTAAAGAGCATGGAATCTAACAAAATCTCATTATCATTTAATCTCTGTTCATCCACTTCTTTCATATGTTCGACAATGAAAGCAATATCCGTTTTGATCCGTTCCAGATAATAGTGGTCATTTTTGGTATTATCCATATATTCTAATGCCATCCTTTAAGATTTCATCTGTCAATTCGAGATTACCCTCAAGCTGTCCAAGGCTTAGCGCATCAACTTTCTTATGAAGCGCTTCCCGGAGCTTTTCAACCATACCGTAGAACTTCAATCCTTTCACATCAGAAGAAATAAGCAGATCGACATCGCTGGTCCCAACGGCTTTTCCTTTAGCATAGGAACCAAATAAAATGCAATAATTCACTGAATACTCAGAAAAGACTTCCTTACATTTTTCTTCAATAAAACCAAGCTCAAGGATCCCGTGTTCTTCATCTATCGGGTTGATCTTACTGAGCCTGTCGATAATATAGTTATATTTTATTGTACCAATTTTATCAGCATCATTTTCATAAGATTTGTATGATCTCAGTGAAATACCGAGTATTTCAGATGCCTGCCGTTGAGTCAGTTTCTTTTCTGTTCTCAATTCTTTGATCGCCTTCATGCTGCACCTCCATTACGACAATGGTGCAATATTTGCACTATTTTGTCAATATTAAGTGCAAGGGTGACGGGGTGACAGGGAGACGTGGCATCATCAACTGAACCCGATGATGGACTTTGCTTCGAGATACAAAAACTCCGCGATCTTTCGCTTGAACTTTCCTTCCACGGTGACACCGCGGCCGAGGAAGGTTTTTTTCATTCTACGCCACATCTTGATATCCTTCTTTTTGAGATAATCCCAAAGCTCGTCCCTTTTCTCGAGTCCTGTTTTTGTATGCGTCCTGATCAGCAGGATCGAGGATATGGTGGTGATCATATTTATGTCCTTCAGCATATAAGTGCGAAGTGAAGGGTTTTCCGTCCTCGGATCGTCAAAGAGCCTGTAGGCATCTATCATCAACTTGTTGACGCGGATCTGCTGGTCAAGGCGGGAGATCATTACCTCCTCATTCACCGACTGATCCGGCCGCCCAACATAGTAGCGGTAGAAGTTCACGTCAATATAATACATGGTCTTCACGTAGGGCAGCGGGATATAGGCATAGAGGTTGTCCACGTAGAAGGTATGCTTTGGAAGGGTAAGGCGGCACTCACGAAGAAGCCCCACCCGATAGAGCAGGGAGTGCATCAGAAGGAAGCTGCTCGCGCCCTTCAAGGCGAAACGGTTCCAGGTGAAGAGCTCGTCCTTCGGAAGGTGGTGGTAACGCATTACCTTCTTGATCTTTTTTCCTTCCTTCTCGTATACGAAGTTTGATATCACAAGGTCGGGAAGCACGCGGCTTTCCTCGGATGTAAAGAACCGAAGCTTCGTCATGATCTCATGGAAGGCGTTCTTCGAGACCCAGTCATCGGAATCTACTATCTTGATGTATGTCCCGCGGGCATTTTTGATACCTGTATTAAGAGCCTCGCCGTGGCCGCCGTTTTCCTGGTGGATCGCCCTGATGGTTTCGGGATATTTCTTTTCGTATGCATCCGCGATCTTCGCAGTATCGTCAGTTGAACCATCATCTACGATAATGATCTCAAGACCCTCCCGCTCGCACAAAAGACTCTTGATGCAGTGCTTCATATAGTCCTGGGAATTGTAGCAGGGGATCACGACAGTAAGTATTTTTTCATCCATGTTCTAATTCTCCTGAAATCCCTGAAATGTTGACAAATCAAGGGTTTTAAAGTAATCTAATACAGTATGGCCCTTTTCTGAAATGACCATGCGAAATTAATATAACACATTCAAGGAGGTTTTTCATTATGTCGGATTACGCTAATCTCAAGATTGAAAAAGAAGCCGATATCGCGGTACTCACGATATCAAGACCTGAGGCTTTGAACGCACTGAATTCCGAGACCATAGAGGAGCTCGACAAGGCTCTTACAGAGATCGAGGCAGATGATTCCGTGAAGGTTCTTATCCTTACCGGCGGTCCTGACAAGAAGGGTAATGCATTCAAATCCTTCGTAGCCGGCGCCGACATCAAGGAAATGGTGAATTTCACCGCGCCCGAGGCAAGAGCGTTTGGAATAAAGGCCTCCGTTCCTTTCTTTAAGCTCCAGAATATGAGACAGGTTACGATCGCTGCGGTAAACGGCTTTGCACTTGGCGGTGGCTGTGAGATCGCGATGTCCTGCGATATCAGGATAGCTTCCGATAATGCTGTATTTGGACAGCCTGAGTGCGGGCTCGGTATCATCCCCGGCTTCGGCGGAACACAGAGACTGGCAAGGCTTGTCGGTATGGGACGCGCGAAGGAAATGATCTTTACCTGCGACAATATCAACGCCGAAGAGGCTTACAGGATAGGCCTTGTAAACCATGTAGTCGCACAGGACGAGCTGTTGAACTGCGCAAAGGAGATGGCAAAGAAGATCGCATCAAAGGGGTCTTATGCTGTATCGATCGCGAAGGCAGCCATCAACAACGGCTACGATATGGATATCAAAAACGCTGTCGAGATGGAAGCAAATCTTTTCGGCGTTGTAAATGATACCGCTGACAAGAAAGAGGGCATGAACGCATTTATCGAGCGCCGCCCCGCAGAACTCAAGGATTTTTGATAATTGAAAGAAGGGCTCCTGAAAAAGATAATCATCATTATTTTCACGACGCTGTTGAACGTCGGTGGAGCACTTTTGTCAAGTTACCTTAAACTACCTTTCCTCCTTGACACCACGGGAACCTTTGTTGCCGTGGTGCTCGGAGGATTTTTTCCGTGTGTCGCATCCTCGGTCGCATCCGCCGCAATACTTTCGATAGCCGGCTGGGTTCACCCGTCCTATATCATCATCCAGGGGCTCTTTTCCCTGATAGTTTTTCTCTTCAACAGAAAAAAGCTTTTTTCAAGCGTGAGCCGCGCCGGAATGAGCGGCTTCTGGCTCGCTCTTATCTCGGCAGCGCTCACCTCTCCCCTTGATATGCTCTTCGGGGACTACTTCACGGGCAATTACTGGGGCGATATAGTGACTGAGATGTTTCGCTGGAACGGCGTTCCCAAGCCCGGCGCATGCATAGTCGGTGAGATCGCTGCGAATCTTTTCGACAAGATATTGATGGCCTTTCTGGCCCTTCTTGTCATACGTTTTACAAAGAGACAGCAGAGGAAAAAGAATAATGCCGCGGCGGCCGTGAACGCGTTATTGTTGTTTTCCCTCATGTTTTCTTCATTTCTTTCAATTCCGGTCCGGGCGGAGAACGCGAACGCATACGGGATCTACAACAAGGAAAACGGACTCATCTCCTCCGACGCGAATGCGATCGGGGAGACAGAGGACGGAACGATCTGGATCGGGAGCTACGCCGGGCTCATCCGTTTCGACGGTACTGATTTCACACTTGTCCGGGACGGCGGTATCGCGAATGTAAATACCATCCTTACTGATTCTCAGGGAAGGCTCTGGGTCGGGACCAATGACAACGGCATCGCAAGGCTCTCGGAGGACGGCTTCACATTTTTTAATACCGAAAACGGGCTTTCAAGCGATTCCATAAGATGCTTCGTTGAGGGCGATGACGGAAGGATCTACGCGGGAACCTCCAGCAAAATAGTCTCTATCGACAAGGAAGACAGGATAGTGACCATAAGCGTCGACCTTTCCTACATCTATTCCCTTGCTTTCAGGGACGGCCTCATTTACGGCACCGACAAAGAGGGCAGGCTCTTCATACTGAAAAACGGAAGGGTAGTCTACAACAGTGTCGAGGAAAATGACTCCAATTATTATTATTCTGTCAAGGAGATGAATGGCGAAGTCTACGCGGGGACTTCAAAGGGCGAGATCTTCCTGGTAGAAAGGGAACCACTTGGGAAGGTCAGCCTGAAAAGCATAGCGAAGACCTCTATTGATGATATCAATGATATGGTGATCGGAAACAGCGGTACCCTCTGGGTCGCGGGGAGGAACGGCTTAGGACGGGTCCTTTCGGACGGCTCCTTTGAGAAGACAGCCGAGGGCAAATTCGATTCCGATGTGGTCGCGCTTCATATCGACTATCAGGGAAATCTCTGGGCCGCCTCCAACAATTACGGAGTGCTTCGGATGTCAAGGTCTGCATTTACGGATTATTCCGGAGACACAGGGGAGCTCATAGCAAATGCTGTCGCCGAGTTTCGCGACAGGATATATATCGGCGGAGATCAGGGGCTCACAATAATGGACAGCGCCCACAGGAAGGTTGAAAACCCGCTCACAGAGGCACTTTCAGGCGACCGTGTAAGGTGGCTGATGGAGGATGGCGACAGGCTCTATATATCAACCTACGGGAATCGCGGTCTTGTGATAAGCGACGGGGAGAATATCATTTCTGAATTCGGAAACGGCACCCCCGGACTTACGAGCTACCGCTTCAGGAATACACTCAAGCTTTCCGACGGGACGATCGTTGCCGGAACAGCTGACGGCGCATTTTTCATAAAGGATGGGAAGATAATCGAATCCTATTCGACCGACAACGGCCTTTTGAACGGGCAGATACTGACTGTCGCCGAGGACAGTGACGGGAGCGTTCTTCTCGGAACCGACGGTGCCGGAATCTATGTGGTGAAGGACAATAAGCTCAGCGGTCATATTGGAAAGGACAAGGGCCTTCGCTCAGAGATAATCCTTCGTATGGTGAAATATGAGGATGGCTTCTTTGTCGTTACTTCAAATTCCATCGCCTTTTTGAAGGACGGGAAGGCGGAGACACTCAGCAATTTCCCTTATTTCAACAATTACGATATAGTGCTTGACAATGCAGGGGAAAATGCCTACGTGCTGTCCTCGGCCGGTATTTATATAGTCGATGTCGAAGACCTCAGAAACAATGATCCCGGAATGAAGTGCGTCCTGAAAAGCAATAATGACGGGCTTTCTACGGGTATTACCGCAAACTCAAGATCCATCATACTTTCAGACGGTTCGCTTCTTTTCTGCACGAATACAAGCGCTTTTAAATATGACCCTTCTTTTGAAGAGGCAGGGGACGTGAAGTTCATGATCGATGAGGTGACCGGAGACGGAAATGAGATCAAGGTTTCCGACAATGTCATCAAAGTGCCGCCCGAGGCTTCTCTCGTAAAGATCAAATATTCGGCGAGGAACTACGCTCTTTCAGATGTTCATATCAGGATGAGCGTGCCCGACCTTGAGATTTCCACGCCCTCCGTTTCCTTCGACAAGGCGGATCCTTTGCAGCTCACAAATATAGAAAAGGGTGAGCATAGGGTGCTCCTTGAAATACTTGACAGTTCAAACCTGCATATTCTTGATTCAAAGGAATATGTACTTTTGAAGGAACCGCATATCTGGGAGCACGGGTGGTTTGGTTTTTATCTTTTTGTTCTCGTTACGACCTTCATAGTATTTGGTGCATGGGCGGTCTTTTGGATCGTCAATGAATCAAGACGGAAGGAAAATCTTGAGAGGCAGCAGGCACGTCTTGAGTCAAAGGTTGACGAGCAGACAAAGATAATAAGGGAGCACCAGCAGGAGACAGAGGCCATCCTTACCGGGACAGTCGAGGCTCTTACGAATGCCGTGGATGCAAAGGACAAATATACCGCAGGGCACTCAAGGCGCGTGGCATTATATTCAAGAGAGATCGCGAGGAGGATGGGAAAATCAAAGGAGGAGCAGGAACTCATATACAGGGCCGGACTCCTTCATGACGTAGGAAAGATCAGGGTTCCGGAGTCCGTCATCACAAAGCCCGGAAGGCTTTCGGATGAGGAATATGCCCTGATGAAGCTTCACCCCGTGTCGGGTTTTCGTATCATAAGCAATATCCACTGGGACAGAAATATCACGGTCGGCGCAAAGTTCCATCATGAAAGATATGACGGAAAGGGCTATCCTGACGGAAGGACAGGGGAGAACATTCCCGAGATCGCCCGAATCATCGGCGTTGCCGATGCTTATGACGCGATGACCTCAAACAGGAGCTACCGTGATGCCATGCCGCAGGATCGGGTCCGCGCCGAGATCGAGAAGGGGCGCGGCACGCAGTTCGACCCCGAGTGCGCCGACATTATGCTATCTATCATCGACGAGGACAAGGATTATGAGCTTCGGCAGAAGAGTGAAGAGGCAAAGAGAGTCCTCGTTGTCGATTCAGAGAAGATCAACTGTGAGATCATCAGATCCTTCTTCTCAGACCGGCCGGATATGGAATTCTTCACGGCGCAGACGGGTGAGGAGGCTGTCTCGATCGTTCAGAAGGAACGTATCGATCTTGTTTTGATTGGATTGGTCCTTCCGGACATGGACGGCTTTGCTGCAACCGCAAGGCTTCGCGAATTTACCCAGGTGCCGGTGGTATTCGCTTCCGGCGACAGGACGATAGAGACCTTCTATAAGGCCCTTGATTGCGGCGCCTCCGATTTCGTAACAAAGCCCTTCCAGCGCGAGGTCGTGAAGGAAGTGGTCTTCTCGATACTGGGGCTGATCGAGACGCTGAAGTAGCTATGCGAGCTTTGTATCAGGGAATGGTTTCCCGGGACCATTTAGCAATAGACTACAATTCACGGAGGTGAAATTTTGCCGCTTCAGAATAGATTTCATGTTGCTTTTTACGCAGCAACTCTGGCCACAACAATCACGCTGATCCTGTTCACGCTGCTGCAGCGCAGGACCGACAGACCGCAGAACAAGTGGTTTTTGACAATGCTTATCATAGTATCTGTCAATGCGATATCCAATATCGGTTCTTCCGTCATGGTGGGCTATGCAGAGGAAAGTCCGTTTTATTTTACTCTCCTGAAAATCTTTCATAATACTTATTTTATCTTTCATACAATACTGTGTCCGGTATTGTATTGCTATGTGCTGAATGTCACGGGTTCCATCCGAAGGTGGAGCAATCTCAGGAAAATCATAGTCGCCGTGCCGTTTTTTGTGACAGAGTTTTTTGCACTGGTAAATCCTCTCACCAATTGGGTGTTTTATTATGATAATTACGTATTCCGCCGGAACTGGGCAGAATATTTTATTTACGGGGCGGCGGCGCTTTATTTCATCCTTTCGGTGGTTGAGATTTTCACATCATGGTACGCGATAACAGTGAGGCGCAGGATCGCAATGACATATTTCTTTGCGCTTGCGATGGGTGGAGTGATATTGCAGCTCGTGCAGATAGATATCAAATCCGAGCTGTTTGCCGAGTCACTGGCAATGATGGGAGCGATGCTTGCGATCGAGAGCGAGGATGATATCCTGGATGCGGACACCGGTACTTACAACCGCAGGGCTCTTCAGACTGACATAAACGGCTTTGTTGTAAAACACGAGGCCGTGAAGCTTATTTTCGTAAAAGTTGTGAATGCGGATATGGTGGAGCGTGTGACCCGCTCCGCAAACAGCGATATACTGGCGCTGGCCTGCGCGGATTATTTCAAAGCGCTGGTGCCAAGGTACAAGATATATCGTCCAAATCCGGAGAATTTTGTTTTGATATGCGACGGATACCGTGAAGACGATGTGCTTAAGATTTCGGAAATGATCAAAGATCGTTTTTTAAAAAGCTGGCGCATCTTCGACTCCACCTTTTTACTGGATGCGGTAGTCATAAAAGCTGATGTCCCAAAGGATATTCAGAGTGTTGATGATGTGTTTTTTGTGGCTGACAGCATCGTGCCGTCGGGCGTTGACAAGGACGGCATTAAGATAGAATGGATCATGCGCCGCGCGGAAATAGAACGGGCGATACGACGGGCGGTTCATGATCACAAATTCGAGGTTTATTATCAGCCGACATATTGTCTGGCAGAGAGAAAACTGCATGGCGCCGAAGCACTGGTCAGGATGAACGATGAAACGCTTGGATTTGTTCCTCCCGATGAGTTCATACCTATAGCGGAGAAGATCGGACTGGTGGAAAAAATAGATGACTTTGTGCTGAAGCAGGTATGCGCTTTTCTGGAGAGCAAAGTCCCTGAGGAAAGGGGAATGGAATGCATCAATGTGAATCTTTCGGTGATACAGTGTCTGCGCCCGGGCTTTGTTGAGCACATTTTGAAGATTGTAAACAGTTATGCTGTTGCGCATTCAAAGATCAATTTTGAGATCACGGAATCCGTAGGTGCGGAGGACTATGAGGCGCTTTCAAAGGTAGCACACGATCTGAAAAAAGAGGGCTTCCTGCTCTCTATGGATGATTACGGAACCGGCTACTCAAACATGGAAGGTATCTTCTCGCTGGATTTTGATGTTGTAAAAATTGACAAAAGCATTCTGTGGAATGCCGAGAAAATGTCAAGAGGCCGGATCATACTCGAGAACAGTGTGCGCATGATACACGATCTTGGCTGCAGTGTTCTGGTTGAAGGCGTTGAAACAGAAGAGCAGATCGATCTTCTGACCAGGCTCAATGTGGACTATCTTCAGGGCTTTTATTTTTCAAAGCCTGTACCAAAGGACAGATTTCTGGAGGTGATAGCCTGAGAGGGTCGGCCAAAATGGTCCCTTGACTCCGTCCCCAGGGACCATTTTCGGGAAGCGTTGACCAAAGGATTATATGGTGCTAAAATAAGTACGCAATTGCGTACTTATTTTTTGCGTTTTTGGGAGGGAACCATGGTTGTTGCAAAACAGATGGATGTCCGGGCTAATATAAAAAAATATTTTGACATTGCATTCGATGGGGAGCCTGTTATTGTACCGAGAAAAGAAAACAAAAACGTGATCATTATCTCCGAGTCAATCTATAATGAATTAATGGCAAATAGCCGGATGACATCTTATGCTGATCACATCGGCGGGATGATTTTTGAAAAAGGAAATCCTCCCGGTCGAAGCGTGGACAAAAACATGACTGAAGATGTCCGCACCTTCAACCTGAACAAACTTGAGAAGATAAGTGAGCTGAAAAAAGGATGGAATGGAAACGGCGCCTTGCCTTTGCCAAAGAAACTGATCAAGCGGGTTGGTGCACTGCTTGAAGCCCTTCGCATCCAACCGGAAATATTTCCAACAGCTCTCCGGACTATACAGTTCGAGTTTGACAACGCGCGGAGGGATCACATGGAGATAGAGATAGGCATGGATGACGAGGCAGAAGTTTTTATTGCCCGGTATGACGGAACAGAGTCGTTTGAAAATATACCTGTAAGCGCAGAGGCTATTGATAACAGGGTGAGGGCTTTCTATGGATAATGAATTCAAAAGCAATGAAAAGCTTTTCCGAGCTGTTTATCCACCGGAGAATGCTCCTATGTTCTGGCGGCTTGACGGCAGTATTTCGTCCGCAGCTTTTGCAGATCCGAAAGGACTTTCCGTAGACAGGGAAGGGGAGCGGGAGACAAAAGATGCGGTTTCTTTCATGCAGAGCAGATTTCAGGGAAGGATAATATATGTCCGTGTAAAAAATTGCTCTGAGATCGGTGCGGTAGTCAAATATCTCCCGTCAAAGTCTGATCCTTATCATTCTGAAATTCACGGGAGCGAGGGCACGGCTCTGCTGAGCAAATCCCAGCGCAGGCATTTATCCCAAAAGGCTGTGACCGTATATTAGGGCTGATCTCCTTATATCAGATTGATCATCCCGATCAGCCCGAACATGGCAAGGCCAAGGCTTGGCATTATTATACCGGGGAGATCCTGAAACCTGACAGGATCGATCTTCCGCAGTGTCAGTCCTATGATCAGAAAGACGACCGGATTCAAAAGCACGCATATGACCGGTACATTCAGAGCGCCTTGTCAATTGCCATTCTCCGTCGTATAATACAAAGTATGATAAAAGGCTTGGGTGACTACAATATTTTCAACGTTGACTATGGCGCTTTTTCGGGATCCGGAAGGGCAGTGAGCGGTGCGCCTGCAGCGCCCGCCGCCGGAAGCCTTGAAAGGACAGCGGGAGCTGTCGGCGCTGTAAATGAAAATGCGCAGAGTGCCGCAGTAAATCCCAAAGAGGACGGCCACTCTCCCGATACTACCGTAAAGCCCGGAAAAAGGTCTTCGCCGGCGGAGTGTCAGACCTGCAAGGAAAGAAAGTATGTGGATGGTTCCGATGAAGGCGACGTATCCTTCAAAAGCCCCACGCACATTTCACCCAATTCCGCGGGAGCCGCTGTCAGGGCGCATGAGAACATGCATGTCCAGAACGCCTATCAGAAGGCCGGCAAGGAAGGCGGAAAGGTGCTTCAGGCCAGCGTTTCGATCCATACAGCGGTCTGCCCCGAGTGTGGCAGGGTCTATGTCAGCGGCGGAGAAACAAAGACCGCGATCGCCTCACCCGTTGACGGTGCCGGGAATGACAAGAATCCCTACAGGCAGCAGGCGAAGGCGATAAACGCGCTCTTCAACGGAGCGAATGTAAATTACAGAGTCTGATTTACAGGAGAAAGACGAAAAAAGGCCCGGGTGCACTGGTGCTCCCGGGTTTTCCTTTGAAAAGAATATCATGATAGAATTCATTGTAAAGCTTAGATACAGGGATATTTACAGGTTCCTTATGTACAAGAATTACAGAAGCTCGCAGGGCATCACACCTATTATCCTGGCGATCCTCGTAGTGCTTGTGGCTGCTTTTTCCTCCGGGAAGATACCGTTTCACTTTACGGTCATTTATTATATGTGCGCCGCGGTCTTTCTCGTTTACCAGCCGATACTCCTTTTTTTCCAGGCAAGGGCGCAGATCAAAAGGAACCTGGTGCTTTCAAATCCTATCCGCTACGAATTTTCCGAGGAAGGCATCAAGGCCGTATCGGGCGCAGTCATCGAGGATAATGTGATCGAGATGCCTTGGGATGAGATACTGATGGTGCGGGAGACAAGGAGCGAGCTTTTCATATTCAGAGACAAGGAAAACGCCTTTGTGCTTCCGAAGGACGCGACAGAAGGCCTGCTTCGAAAGATCAAAAAACTGATCCGGGATATGATGCATCACGGTGATGTTTCGTTTTTGAAAAGATAATGATCATGGAAAAGAAACTGGAATCAGCTTCGCCCGATGAGACGGAGTCTATAGCGATAGAATTAGCAAAAGAAGCAAAGGCGGGCAGCATTTATACTCTCTCCGGGGATCTTGGCGCGGGAAAGACCGTCTTTGCAAGGGGCTTTGCAAGAGGACTCGGGATAATGTCTCCTGTCACAAGCCCGACCTTTACTCTGGTGAATGAGTACAAGAAAGGCAGGCTTCCTCTTTACCATTTCGACGTTTACCGGTTGGGAGAGGCTGAAGAGCTTTACGATACAGGCTTTGAGGATTATCTTGAAAATGGCGGGGTAGTTCTCATCGAATGGGCGGAAAGAATAGAGGAGCTTTTGCCGCGGCCTTATTTTTATATTTCAATAGAAAAGGACCTCTCAAGAGGAGAGGATTTTCGTCTGATCACTTTGAAAGAGATGCAATGAAGATACTTTCGATAGATACAAGCGGGCTCTGCTGCACGGCAGCAGTTATGGAGGATAATATCCTCCGGGCCTCATATACAGTGGATTTCAAAAAGACGCACTCAGAGACGCTGCTTCCCATGATAGACAGCCTTTTTGAGACCACAGGGATAATGAAAAAGGAGATCGATCTGATCGCCTGCGCATCCGGACCCGGCTCATTTACCGGCCTTCGGATAGGAGCCGCGACAGCAAAGGGGATAGCCCTTGCGCTCGACAAACCGATTATTCCGGTGCCTACCCTTCTTTCGCTTTCCTACAACGCCTGCCTGTCGAATATGGATATTGTTCCGATGATGGATGCAAGAAGGGGCCAGGTATACACAGGTATATACCGCTATGAATGTGGCGGCATTGCCCTGCCAAAGATCGTGCTTGAGCAGTGCGCGATCCCTCTTGAGGAGCTCATCGAATTCATAAATGAGAACGGACATGGCGTATTGTTTTTGGGAGACGCTGTGCCGGTCTTCAAAGAAAAGATAGAAGATCTTGTGAAAACAGATCGTTCCTTCGCACCGGTCTTTCTTTCAAGACAGAGAGCCGGGGCCCTCGCAGAAGTCGCGCTCCTTCTGTATAATGATGGTAAAGCAGTTTCGGCGGATGATTTCAGGCCGGATTATCTTCGGCTTTCCCAGGCAGAAAGGGAGCGGCTTGAAAGGGAAAACAAGGATCATTGATCGGGGGATGTGCCATGATAGAAGATGAATACAAGGTAAGGCTTATTTTTGATGAAGAACTCGATGCCGCAGCGGAGCTTTCAGCAGCAGTTTTTGGTGATCAGGGCTACAGCAGGCGGGATTTTTTTGAAGCCGTAAAGGGCGGAAACGCTCTGGTGCTCGGGATTTTTTCACGCGAAGATATGAGTATAAAGGGCTATGGAGTGTTTTATCATTCCGCGGATCAGGCGGAGATCAACAGCCTTGCCATAGCAGCGGATCAAAGGAGAAAAGGACTTGGCACATTTCTTTTGAAAAAGGCGGCCGGCATATTGAAGGAGGGCGGCGCGAAGAAGCTCTTCCTTGAAGTCCGGCGTTCAAACGAAGGTGCCATCAAATTCTATGAGAGGCACCGTTTCCTGATGTCTGATGTTCGGAGAAATTTCTATGATTCTCCGAAGGAGGACGCTCTCGTGATGGTAAAGGTTCTTAAACTTTAGTATGGAGTATGAATAATGCTTGACGTTTCACTTCTTGGTACAGCCGGGATGATGCCCCTCCCCTACAGGTTCCTGACCTCACTGATGGCGCGCTACAACGGCTCCGATCTTTTGATAGACTGCGGTGAAGGGACCCAGGTCGCGATAGCCAAAAAGGGCTGGAGCCCTCATTCCATCGACACGCTGCTTTTGACACATTATCATGCAGACCATGTCAGCGGACTTCCGGGCCTTCTCCTTTCAATGGCAAACGGGGAAAAGACGAGTCCGCTTTCTATATACGGTCCAAAAGGTCTTTCAAGGATAGTAAACTCGCTGCTTGTGATCGCGCCCGACCTTCCGTTTGAAATCGTCCTTCACGAGATAAATACCCCAACTCTTGAATTTTCCTCAAAGGGCTTTGATATAAAGGCGTTCCGCGTAAATCATAATGTGACCTGCTACGGCTATTCCCTTTCGGTGAAGCGTCTTCCAAAGTTTGATCTTGAAGCCGCAAAGAAAAAAAACATACCCCTCAAATTCTGGAATGCCCTTCAGCACGGGCAGGACTGCACCGATGACGACGGAACCGTTTATACTCCTTCAATGGTAATGGGCCCGCCGAGGAAGGGGCTGAAGGTCACTTATACTACGGATACGAGGCCCTGCCAGAGCATTATCGATAATGCGGCGGAGTCCGATCTTTTCATCTGCGAGGGGATGTACGCGGAAAAGGAAAAGAAAGATAATGCGAAAAAGAATAAGCACATGATGTTTTCTGAGGCTGCGGCTCTGGCGAGAGACGCTTCAGTGAAGGAACTTTGGCTTACACATTTTTCACCTTCTCTCATGGGTGCAGACAAATACATGGGCGGCATCAGGAAGATATTCAAGAATACTCATCTCGGGAAGGACGGGCTTACGAAGGAACTCAAATTCGAGGACGAAGAGGAATGATATGAAGACAGTTGTTCGGACAATAATATTCGGATTGATAATTGCCGCGCTCATCGTTGCCTTTTATTTTTATCTTTCGAACCGCACTTCTTCAAATGAGGAGAAGGGGCAGGACGCAGCGCGCACAGAGCTTGAGACCGTGCTTTCGAAGGACATTTCAAAAGATTATCCGGGAACACCGAGGGCAGTGATCAAGTGGCACAATAGGATACTCCAGCTTTATTACAATGGTAAGGTCGAGAACGCTGACATCACAAGGCTCTGCGACCAGGATATGCTGCTCTGGGATGCCGACCTTCTTCAGCTGAATCCGAGGGAGGTATATCTCAATACCTTAAACGGCAGCATTGCGGACTTTCGTGCACACGGCAGAAAGATCCAGTCCTCCGACGTTGCGGATACGGATGATGTCAGATATTCAAAGAAGGATGGAAGAAATCTTTCTTATGTGATCGCAACCTATTTCATTACCGAAGGAAGCGGCTATACGAGGATATATCAGAATTACTGCTTGAGGCAGGATTCAGCGGGAAGGTGGAAGATCCTTGCGTTCCAGCTTTGCGACAGTGTCGGAAATCCGGTCAGTGAAGGGAATGCGATAGACCTTCTTCAAGGGGCGATGCAATGAAGATACTTGCGATAGAATCCTCCTGCGACGAGACTGCGGCCGCTGTTGTAGTTGACGGGAGAGATGTAAGAAGCAATATAATATCCACCCAGATCCCCATCCATACGCTCTATGGCGGCGTGGTTCCGGAGATCGCGAGCAGAAAGCATATTGAAAGAGTAAACCAGGTCATAAGGAAGGCGCTTTCCGATGCGGGAGAAACTGTTGACTCGATAGACGCTGTCGCTGTGACATATGGCCCCGGTCTTGTCGGCGCGCTCCTCGTGGGACTTAATGCCGCAAAAGCAATTGCCTGGGCTGCCGATAAGCCGCTCATCGGAGTCAATCATATCGAAGGGCATATAGCTGCAAATTTCATTGAGAATAAGGATCTTAATCCGCCTTTCCTCTGCCTTGTTGTGAGCGGCGGACATACCCATCTTGTTCGTGTTCTTGACTTTGGAAAATACGAGATACTTGGCCGGACTGTTGATGATGCGGCAGGCGAGGCCTTTGACAAGATCGCAAGGGTAATAGGTCTTGGATATCCCGGCGGCCCGAAGATAGAGGAGGACGCGCGCGCCGGAGATCCGAGTGCATATCATTTTCCTCTTGCTCATGTGAGAGGCTCGGAATATGATTTTTCATTCTCAGGTCTCAAGTCTGCAGTTTTGAATTTTCTGAATTCAGAGGCTATGAAGGTTGATGCTGCAAAGCGCCGTGAGACCTTGCTTTCAGACAGCGCCCATTCAAAAAGCGGTGTCGGCGATATTCCGCTCGTTGACGGAAAGCTCTTTGGAACGATAAAAAGAAGCGATCTTTCAGCCTCATTCCAGAAGGCCGTTGTTGACGCGTTGGTTTCCCGCGCTTTTCTTGCCGCGGAAAATGAAGGAGAAAAAAGGATAGCGCTCGCAGGCGGCGTTGCAGCAAATTCCGGTCTCCAAAACGCGATGAGGGAGGAAGCAAAGAAGAGGGGGATCGAATTTTTCTGTCCTTCAAAGATCCTTTGCACTGACAACGCCGCAATGATAGGCTGCGCGGGATATTACGAGCTTATGAAGGGACGAAGGAGTCCATTATCTTTGAATGCGATCTCTGATCTTCCCATAGGAGCCTCGAATGGAGAATAATGATCTTTCTCTCGTCATAGCTGCCGGCGGAAGCGGAAGCCGCATGAAGACTGATACAAAAAAGCAGCTCATAATGTGGAAGGGACATCCGCTCATCTATCATTCACTTCGCGCCTTTTTTGAATGCGGGATCAGGCATGCTGTGATAGTCTGCCCGAAGGGTGAGAAGGAAATGTATGAAGAGCTTTTTGTAAAGGGTGATGAAAATCTGATCTCAAAAGAACTTCTCGTCGAAGTTACAGAGGGCGGAGCCGAAAGATATGATTCCGTATATCAGGGGCTTTTGCATATCGACAACCCCTTTGTGATGATCCATGACGCGGCGCGCCCCTTTGTGTCGCATGAGATCATTTCAAATGTGATAAATGACACAAGGAAATATCTTGCGGCGATCGCTGCGGTTCCCGTGAAGGATACGATAAAGATAATTGATAATAACGGCTTTTGCGCTGACACACCGGACCGGCGTCTTCTCTACGCGGTGCAGACGCCGCAGGGCTTTCGGACAGACATTTTGAAGAAGGCCTATGGCAGCTTTTTTGAGGAAAGAGGGAAGAATATCGGACTCCATGTCACGGATGACGCGATGCTCGTGGAGAGGTATACGGATGTGAAGGTCTTTCTTTCAAAGGGGGAGTATTCAAACCTGAAGATCACGACGCCGGAGGACCTGCGCGGGCTCTCGATTTGACAGAGGGGATTGGAATTATGCTGAAGATTTTTTTTGGTGAAAAAGAAGATGTAATGCATGGACCGACGTGGTTCAGATTTAATTATAATGAAGAATGGCTGGAAGATCCTTTTGTTGGAGAGATGATGTCTGATATAGATAAGTCCGATTATAAGGGCGGACAGCTGATTGAAAGTGAAGTTCTTGGACCTATACCGCCTGAAAGGCTTTCAGGTGGTCTGCAGACTCTTATTTGCATATATAAAAGACCCGATCTTGTATTTAACGCCACAAGCTGTGGTGAAAACTGCGCAAAGTGGCTGGCAAAAATAGGAAAAAGAGAAGATGTTACCATTAATCTCAGGTATTATATGCCCTTTGATGATTGCGGTGACATAGAGTTTGAGATCCTTAATGAGAATATTACAGTAACGAATGCCAGGGATTATATACATGTGGCATTAAAATACGTCTGATATTTGGGGAATTATTTTGGATGAAGAATAAGCATCATGTTGTGGTTGAGACACAGCGGCTTAAATATGAATTTGATATAAGAAGAAACATAACTGTTATCCAGGGTGACAGCGCCACAGGAAAGACTACACTTGTAGAGCTGCTTGGAACATATTCCAGATTCGGCAAAGAGAGTGGCATCATCCTGCAGTCAGATGTTCCCTGTGTTGTATTTGGCGGTGATGCAGGTCTTTGGAAGGCTGTATTGGAAGCATATCAGGAGAGCATAATATTTATCGATGAAGATTACCCTTTTATTTTTTCCGGGGATTTTGCGGAACTGATCCGGGGTAGTTCGAATTATTATGTTTTGATCACAAGACAGCCTCTTTACAATCTGCCATACAGCGTTCAGGAAATATATGGCATCAGGACTACAGGGAAGTATCATTATCCGGAAAAGATCTATCATGAGTTTTACCGGATTTATAATGATACAAGATCAGCTTCGGGGAAAGATGTCCTTGTGCTGGTAGAAGACTCAAAATCAGGATACCAGTTTTTTTCAAAGGAATGTAAGCAAGGGGAGTGCCTAAGCGTAGAAGGGAACTCGCAATTTGTGGGCAGGATAGAAAATGCCGCTCCCGATAAAAAAGTTGTTGTCATTGCTGACGGCGCAGCGTTTGGTGCTTATATTTCCAATGTGACTGCTATAGCAAAGAGCAGAAAAGATGTGATGATGTTCTTTCCGGAGTCGTTCGAATGGCTGATCCTCAAATCAGGAATAATAGAGATCAAGGACTTGGAAAATATATTAGCTGAGCCGGAGAGATTTATTGAAAGCAGTGAATTTTTTAGCTGGGAGAGATATTTTACCGAACTGCTCACGGCTGCGACTGCTGATGACAGCATAAAAAGATATGACAAGAGCCAGCTTAAACCGTTTTATTTTGAAGGCAAAAACAAAGAAGCTATTATCGCTGTTTTGCCTGATGAGATAAGGGGAATAATGGAAGATGAAGATAATAGTACAAAGAGTATTACAGGCCTCGGTTGAGATCGAAGGGAAGACTGTGGGAGAGATCGGGAAGGGCTATCTCGTCCTTTTGGGTATCGGACATGAGGATAATGAAAAGACCTGCGACAGGTTTCTTTCAAAGATCCTCAAGATGCGGATCTTTGAGGATGAGAACGGAAAGACCAATCTTTCACTATTTGATGTTTCGGGGGAGCTTCTCATAGTGTCGCAGTTTACTCTCTACGCAGATTTGAAAGGACAGAACCGTCCCGGTTTCACGAAGGCAGCAGGACCCGAGGAGGCAGAGAGGCTCTATGACTACTTTGTATGTGAAGCGAGAAAGTCGGTTCAAAAGGTTGAGACAGGCGAGTTCGGTGCCGACATGAAGGTCTCCCTCACAAACGACGGGCCTTTCACGATAGTGCTTGATGAGACGCAAGTGTAAGGCATTCTAAGTCAGATCTTATTTTTTTTATAGAACACCTCCGCAGCATTCTCTTCCCCAAGCCATATCGCGTTAAGACCTGCTTCAATGGCGCCGCGGTAGTCGTTTTGCAAGCTGTCGCCGAGCATTACTGTTTGTTTTTTGTCAAGACCGTGCTTTTTTATGATGGCATTGTAGAAAGCCTTGTCAGGCTTCATACAGCCATAGTCCGAGGAAATGAGAAAATCATCCACCATTTCATCCAGGTGAAAATTTCGGATCTCGTACAGAGTATAGGAGCGCTGGGCATTTGAGAGGATATAGATTTTTTTACTGAGCTTTCTCAATCCTTTCAGGAAATCGGAAACGCCCTCAAACAATTCAAAATGATCCCTTGAAGAAACTCTGAACCGGTAGGAGATCTCAAACAATTCCTCATCTGAAAGCCGCCGGTTTCCGTAGAGGGAAAATAGTTCATCATAGACCTCGAGGATATCTATTTCGGGATATTCATACTCAGTTGCTCGGAGCCTGTATTCTTTATCTTTGTTAAAGAAATCGTCGCGGAATAGAGAAAGAGACGGATGCTTTATCCCCTTATTATCAAGGAAGCGGATCCATTTCTCCCAGGTCTCGGCGCAGTGCTCATCCGTGTGAATATCTATCAAAGTCCCGTAAAGGTCGAAAATATAATTGTCAAATTCCAAAAGTTCCATAAGTCTGATTATATCTCTTTTTTTAAGTTGATTTAAGGTATGCTGAACATAATCATATCATTGTAACTGATTGTTTTTTTTGTCCACTGAAAGGAGGGGACTATGAGAAAGCAGATAAAGAAGGCTGCGGCAGTCCTTGTGTCGGCGGCATTTGTGCTGGCGATGATGCCTGCCCACATAGGTTTCGCGGCAGATGACGGGGCTACGACCTTCACTTTTTCTGAAACCGGTATCACTGTGGAAGACGGTAATTACCTGGATTACAAGATTGACGGGACAGACCTGACGATAACGGGAGATGGGGATTATGTTGTCAAAGGAGAGTGCTCTGACGGCTCCATTACCGTAAAGAAGAATTTGGAGGATGTCACGCTTACGCTTTCAGACCTCACTCTTTCGAGCCAGAATACTGCGCCGCTTGTTGTGGGCAAGTACGCATATGCGGAAATCATCATTGATGGAGAGGTTACACTTTCCGACAGCATCAACAATTCAGAAGATTATCTTGAAGAAAAACTTGGGATGACAGAGGAGGCGATCGATGCATCCGGAGCAGAGGACGCCGTTATCAAGCTGAAGGACGCTTCGAGGGTTGCGATATCAGGTTCAGGGACCCTCAATGTCAACGCATATGCAAAGAACGGGATCAAGTCAGGTTCGGCTCTTGATGATAATGGAGAGTCCGTGGCTCCCGGAAATGCGGATTATCATGATGCTTATCTTTTTATTAATGATATCACGCTGAATATCGATGCGACGGGTGTCTATGATCCCAATGACGGAGATACCCACGGCGATGGCATAAATGGAGAGTGCAATGTGTGGCTCAACAGCGGGATCTACAATATAGCTGCAGGGGATGATGCTGTCCACTCTGATTATTTTCTGAATATCGGAGCGACAGGTGTCGATGAATATCCGGCTGTTAATATAACAAAATGCACAGAGGGTCTTGAGGGCGCCCTTGTGAATATACTGGGCGGGGAAATAGAGATATATGCGGATGAGGATGCCATCAATGCCGCAAATTCGGATCTTTCAGATTATCAGTTCAGGATAATGGTAACGGGAGGGGTGATCTACGCAGTTGCAAACGGCGACGGGGACGCCTTTGACTCGAACGGCAGCATTATCATAAGTGACGGAATAATCGTGGCTTTCGGCGGTCCCATGGGAAATGCTTTCGATACTGGAACAGACGGGAACAATTCGATAGACAGCACTTTCGCGATAACCGGCGGGACAGTACTCGGTCTTGGATCATCCCAGATGGCGGTCACTCCTGTAAGCGGTTCACAGGGTTATGCAATATGGACAGGTACGGGCAGCGGTTTTGGCCCCGGCGGAAACGGCGGGAGCTTTACACCTCCTGACGGCGGAAACGGCGGGGGCTTTACACCTCCTGACGGCGGAAACGGCGGGGGCTTTACACCTCCTGACGGCGGAAATGGAGAAAGACCTACTCCTCCCAGTGGCGGAAACGGCGGTATGCCTACATCTCCTGATGGCGGAAACGGCGGATTCCCGGGTGGAAATTCAGGCTCTTCAACAGGTACGGTTACAAACCTTACACTCAGAGTAAATGAAACAACCTACGCTTCCGGCGATCAGATCTCTATCAGTGCCGGCAACATGGTAGATGTGATGGATGGGGATGAGAGTCTGCTAGGGGTAGTGTCTGCGAATGATGCATCATATGTGATATTTTCAGCGCCAGGGCTTGAGGTAACGACGGATCCTGAGAATCCCGAAGACCCCGAAACCCCAGTGGATCCCGAGAACCCTGATGATCCCGATGATCCTAATGATCCGGACAATCCCGACGAACCTGAACAGCCCACCTTTGGCAGGATCGGAAGATTCTACAATCCAAACAGCGGCGAGCATTTCTATACGAGGGACAGGAGCGAGGGAGAAAGCTTAAAGCGCGCGGGCTGGAACGCGGAAGGCGAATGCTTCGGCTTCGCGGAGGCAGGAACGCCAATATACAGAGTCTATAATCCGAATGTCGGTGATCACTTCTTCACAGCTGATAAGGCAGAGGCAGAAAACTGCATCAAAGCCGGTTGGAAGGATGAAGGCATAGCCTGGTATGATGACGCTGCGACATCCACAGCCTTCAGGCTTTACAACCCGAATTCCGGAAGGCACTTCTTTACGGAGAATGAGGCTGAGGCAAAATATCTTGTAACGCTGGGCTGGAATGATGAGGGCATGGCCTGGTAAGGAACAGAATAATGGTGACACGGGGACGGTTCTTTTGTCACTTTAGTGACAAAAGAACCGTCCCCGTGTCACCCCGCTATTCTACAGTAACGCTCTTTGCGAGGTTCCGGGGTTTGTCCACATCAAGCCCTCTTGCGACCGCCATGTAGTAGCCGAGGAGCTGCATCGGGATCACAGTCAGGCTTGCAGAAAAGAGCTCGTTGATCCTTGGGATATAGACGGTGAAATTCACATTATCTTCAATTGAGTAGCAGCCGCTCTGAGTGATCGCGGCAATATAAGCGCCTCTGGAACGCGTCTCCACCATATTGCTCAGGGTTTTTTCAAAAAGCTCCTTTTGCGTATTGACGCCTATTACGAGAGTCTGGTCCTCAATGAGGCTTATGGTCCCGTGCTTCATCTCACCGGCAGCATAGGACTCGGAATGGATGTAACTGATCTCTTTCATTTTGAGGGAGCCTTCCATCGAAGCGGCATAGTCGATCCCTCTCCCAATGAAGAACGCGTCTCTGATATGGGCGAATTTTGCGGCGAACCACTGGATACGCTCCTTCTCTTTGAGTATCTCCTCGATCTTTGAAGGGAGTGTCTCAAGCTCTGAAAGAAGGGGCGCGGCGTCATCTATGCTGTGATTTAATAATGCAAGCTTTATTGCCAGAATGTACATCGAAATGAGCTGGGCTGAATAGGCCTTTGTGGTAGCGACTGCGATCTCCGGTCCCGCGACGGTATAAAAGACATAATCTGCCTCTCTCGCGATCGAGCTTCCGACAACATTTACTATTGCAGCAACGGGAAGTCCCTTTTCTTTTGCAAGACGAAGGGCGGCAAGTGTATCCGCAGTCTCACCTGACTGGCTTATCACGACTACAAGCGCTTTTTTATTGAGCTTCATCTTCCTGTAGCGAAATTCCGACGCAAGCTCAACCCTCACGGGAACGCCGGCGAGGTCTTCTATCACATACTGTCCGACCATCCCTGCGTGGTAAGCTGAGCCACAGGCTACAATGTAAAGCTGTTCCACGTTTTCAAGCACATCATCCGGTATCTCAAGCGTTATTTTTCCATCCTTCACAACAGAATGAAGCGTATCACGGACAACCTTCGGCTGTTCGTGGATCTCCTTCATCATGAAGTGCTCGAAGCCGTCCTTCCGGGCAGCTTCTTCAGAGAAGGGGACGTCAACCGGCTCCTTCTCGACCTCGTCTCCGTTCAGGTCGTAGAAATGGACTTCTCCCGGAGCGATCCTCGCAAGCTCGAGATTGTCTATATAGTAAACTTTTCTTGTATAGGAAAGGATGGCCGGAACATCAGAAGCGACGTAGCTTTCGCCCTCAGCCGTTCCTACAATGATGGGAGCATCCTTTCTCGCAACATAGATCTCATCGGGATAGTCTTTGAACATCACGCAAAGAGCATATGTCCCCCGCACTCTGACAAGAGTCCTGTTTATCGCGTCTATGGGCCCCATCTTGTATTTTCGGTAATAATAATCTATGAGCTTGACCACCACTTCGCTGTCGGTCTGGCTGTAAAAGCGGTAGCCGTTCTTTTGGAGCTTTTCGGAAAGCTCCTGATAATTTTCAATAATGCCGTTGTGTACAGCGACAACCTCGGATTCCACCTGCCCTGAGCCTGTGCCCGAGCAGTTCCCGCTGACATGAGGATGGGCATTTACTTCCGAAGGTTCACCATGAGTGGCCCATCTTGTATGGCCGATCCCGCAGCAGCCGTGAAGTGTTCTTCCGCCGTCGATCTTCTGTGAAAGATTGATGAGCTTTCCCGTAGCCTTCACTACCTCTGTCGGTTTTTCGCCGTCACGAACCGCGACTCCAGCCGAGTCATAGCCTCTGTATTCAAGCTTTGACAGAGCTTCAAGAAGTATGGGCGCCGCCTGATGGTGCCCGGTAAAACCTACTATTCCGCACATTGGACAATACCCCCTGAGATCAGTTGATCATTATCTTTGAGAATAATAGCACAAAACCTCAATGCCGGACAACAAAGCTTCGTTCCTCCTCATCAATGGGGAGGGATTTTTTTTCGATATCATCTATCATAATGTAGGAGTCAAAGGAGAGGCCGTGGAGTACCCTGTCGATAAGGGCTTCCTCGCCCTGAAGCTCCATCGTGACAGAGCCGTCCCACTCATTTTTCACCCAGCCCGTGAGGCCGAGAGAAGAGGAGAGGTTTCTTGCGCGGTACCGAAAGCCGACGCCCTGGACACGCCCTGTAAATCTGAAGTGGCATCTTACCTTCATCTCTTTTTCCTTCGAAGTCCTTGGCCTTTCAGTATCGGCGAGAGCTTTTTGTATATCAGGAAGGTAATGAGGCAGTCTATCAGGCCCTTTACAAAGGTGAAGGGTACATTAAAAACAAGCAGACACTTTTCGATCGAATCGACCGAGGGAATGATCGCCTGATACGCTGCAACGATCGTCTCCTGCGGCATGAAATTGTAATAAACGGGATAGACTATGAAATAGTTGAAAGGCAGTGAGATTATCGCCATTGATATCGCGCCAAGAAGAGAGCCTATCACAGCGCCTTTCTTGCTGTGCACGAATCTGTAAATAAGCCCGGCGACTCCGGTGAATACCGCGCCAAGGAGGAAGTTTGAAAGTTCCCCGACTCCAAAGCTTTGTGACACAAGCGAATGGAAGAGGTTCTTCACAAGCTCTATCGCGATACCGCAGACAGGTCCCATTGAAAATGAGCCGATCAGTGCCGGAAGATCCGAGAAATCAAGCTTGATGAATGACGGGATCAGAAACGGAAGAGGAAATTCGATGAGCTGGAGCACGAAGGCCGCCGCGGAGAGAATTCCCGTGACTGCGATGAACCTTATAGCAAAGCCGCTTCTGGTTTCCTGCACTGTGCCGTCCTTTGTCCTGATGTCAGTTGTCATAATGAAACTCCTTTCCCGGGACAAAAAAAGTCCCGAAGCAATTGCTCGGGACAGAAAAAACGCAGATCAAATATGATGCGCTTTCAATCTTCTTTCATCCAGACTTTACTGTTGGTACCGGAGTTTCACCGGTTCGGCTGCTTAAAAAAGCAGGTCGCGGACTTTACCGCCAGTGGGGAATCTCACCCCGCCCCGAAGATTTTCTTCTGTGCGGTTGCCGTGTATGATCACATCTGACTGCTGCTTGCAGCAAAGCAGATGTGATCATACACGGCAACCGCACAGATTAATTTTTTAAGAATTTATTTCCTGTTGTAGAGAGTGTCAGCTCCGTTCGAATCCTTTACATTCAGGACCTTTCCGCTGATGCTGTAATCAAGTGTCATTGGAGCGGTATTTCCCTCATAAGTGATCGAAAGCTTGCTGTCAGTGGCCTCGTAGGTGAACTTCATCACATTGCCGGAGATATCATAGGTTCCGGTGCCGTCAGCGTTGAAGGTGTAGGTGTAGCCGCCGCCCTGATATTCCCAGGAGCCGACGAGCGCGTCCTTTCCGGTAGCAGTTGTGGAAGGAGCAGCCTGTGAAGATGCAGCCGGCGTATTTGTGTTGGCTTGATTGTTTGCATTGTTTCCGCCGCACGCCGTAAGCGGGAGAGCCACAAGTGAGGCCGCAAGGCAGAGTGAAGCAAGCTTAATAGAGCTTTTCATGACAACCTCCTTTTCTGTTTTTGGAATGCTTAATTCTGTTTTTTTTGTAAGGCACTCGTTGCAAGGTATCACATCATTATTGAAAAATCAAGTTCACTTTATATCGCGGGATATCAGGATGTTCTTCCCATGCTGCTTTCCGTAATACATCCTCTCGTCTGCCGCCTGGATGATGTCATTTGGCTTTTTGAATGTGGCGGTGTTTTCAACAAGTCCGATCGTAATGGTGACAGGAACGCGCATATTGAAAAAGACCGTCGGCGTTGAAGCAACGCTGCTTCGCACTGCTTCCATCTTCTGCCTTGCGATGCGTAAGTTCGTGTCATTCAAAAGGATGATGATCTCTTCACCGCCCCAGCGGCATACATCGAAGCCGTGAAGTTCCTTTCTGATGAGGCGCGAGATATGCCGCAGCACTTCGTCCCCGCAGTCATGGCCGAAGGTGTCATTTACTTTTTTGAAATTGTCTATATCAAGGAAGGCGATGCAGAAGTGATGCTCCTCGCCCTCCTTCATGAGTTCCTCGAGCAAGGGCAGAAAGCCCCTTCTGTTCAGAAGTTCTGTCAGGGTATCGTTGTTCGCGTCTGCCGAAAGCTGCTCGTTTTCCTTCTCAAGGTCAAGTACCTCTCTTCTGCTCCTGTATATATAGATGACGTTGTAAAAGACCATTGAAAAGAACATGGCGAAGGCGGAGAAGATCGTCAGGATCATGGAGGCTTTGTCCGAGATTCTTATGACCGGGGTTCTTCTGTAAAAGAAAATAAAAGAAAGAGCAAATACCAGAAAATCCGCGAAAAGAGAGAAGCCTACGATCCACAGTTTTCTTTCTTTGAACAGGAAGAGACCGAAATATATTATTATCGGGACTATCGAAAAAAGGAAAAAATGTGAGCCGCCGCCGTATCCTATGTAGTAGGTTGAAAGGACGGCATAGACAGTCACTTCAATAAGAATGAGCCAGTATACCGGAAGGATGTAGTCAACCCTGCAGAAAAGGAAGCATACTATATAAGTGATCACGCTTATTGAATTTATGATCGTAAGAGGAACAGCGCCCGCAGCCAGCGTTATAAGAAGAAGGGCAAAATGAACCACACCCATTACAAGAACAGTAGCGGGAAAGCTGTTGTGTATAAGAAGATGCAGCAGATCTCTAAAGAGCTTTTTTAGCTTCAATATTTCCTCCTGCCGTTACTATACTGTTTTCATAATAACACCGGAGAACCGTTACCGCAAGGAAAGGCACATAGGAACTTTTTTGCATAAACGGATAAAAACAGCCCCGGGGAGGCGGCTTTTGAATCTTTTTATTCTGATGGGACTAACCAAATGTACATTGAAAAGAAAAAATAATCTGTGTATCATCATAAATATAGATCAAAAGTATGCAGAGGGGTTCTATGGTTATGAGAAGATATGCTGTTACGGTATAGCATTCTTCCAGAAACAGGCGAAAGTGAAGCTGCTGGCCGGGTCGAGTTCCTGAAATCTTTGGATTCATAAAAAGATTTAAACAAGTGAAAAGGCGTGACCGAAGCCACGCCCTCACATCCTTTGTTCGTATCAGTGTTTTACAAGGAGCTTTTTTATTTCTCAAGCGTCTTGTGAACGCATGCGGCGAGAGCGCCGCCGATAAGGGGAGCAACCAGGAAGACCCATACCACAGAGAGTGGAGCGGTATTTCCGGAAAGCGCCGCTATGATCGCGGGTCCAAGGCTTCTTGCGGGATTTACGGATGTGCCGGTCAGGCCTATTCCTATGATGTGGATGCCGATCAAAGTGAGTCCGATCACAAGTCCGCCGAAGGAACCGTGGTTGTGCTTTTTTGATGTGACTCCGAGGATAAGGAGAACGAAAAGGAAGGTCAGTATCACCTCTACGATGAAGCCGGCTCCAAGGCTTTCATTGACTCCGGCAAGGCCGTTTGCACCGAGGCCTCCTGTCTTGTCTTCAACAGAGCCAAGGCCGAATATTCCAGCAAGGACAGCAGAGCCCATGGTCGCGCCTATGATCTGGAAGATGACATATCCGATGAAGTCCTTTCCGCTCATACCGCCGGTCATGAAGACGCCGAGCGATACTGCCGGATTCACATGGCCGCCGGAGATGTTTCCTATGCTGTACGCGAGAGCTATGATCGCAAGTCCGAAGGCCATGGCTGTCAGAAGATAGCCGCTGCCGTGGTCAGGATCGCAGCCCACCAGCATTGCGGTACCGCAGCCGATGAAGACCAGCGTGAAGGTACCGATACATTCTGCAACATACTTTTTCATTGATTTTTCCCTCCTGTAAAAAATTTTTCCTGTGGCAGGTCTTCTGCCTGCCGCAGGATAATTATATTACTTTTTTCTCATTTTGCCACGCCGTTCGATGCTTTGATCGAGGTCTTCGTGACAATATCGATCTCGTTGCCGTCAAGATCTGTGACGATCCCGCCGGCCTCCCTGACTATTATCGTGCCCGCGCAGACATCCCAGGGGCAGACCAGAGGCTCAATGTAAAGGCAGGTGCGGCCTGCGGCAAGATCGCACATATCAAGCGCTGCCGAGCCAAAGCGCCGGAGGTCGAGACATTTTCCGAAATATGACTTTACCATCGAAAACATCTTTTCTGAAAGCTCGGGATTGTAGGGCGCTGTGCCGAAGGCGACAAGACCGTCCTCAATAGCGTCATTGTTCACATGGATCTTTTTTCCGTTGAGATAAGCGCCCTTTCCTTCCGCCGCCGTGAAAAGCTCGTCCTTGTAGGGATTGTAGATAAGGCCGGCTACAGGCTTCGCGTCATATGTCATCCCGACCGAGATGCAGGAGGTGTCAAGCCCCTTTATGAAATTGCTCGTGCCGTCGATCGGATCCACGACAAAGGCGTAGCCTTTTTCGATATCAGGCTGCTCGCCGTTCTCTTCTCCGAGGAAACTGGCGTCTGGCATTATTTCAGAAAGGCTTTTTTTCAGCTTTTCCTGGATCAGCTTGTCGTATTTTGTGACAAGGTTGTGGCGCGACCCCTTTTCTTCGGTCTTTGAACCGATGTCTTCTTCCTTTGCCTTGAGCATCATCTGTCCGCATTCCCTGATGACGGGGATTATCTTTTCTATTACTTCTTTTTCAAGATCTTTGGTCATTTCGTCGTCTCCTTTTCTACGGATCTGTAGTGAATTGAAATGCACATCCTGTTTGTTCAAATCGTGAACCGCGCTCACCTCAAGGCCTCGCTGTAGCTTAAGATTCTTTTATCGCATCGAGAAGCCGGCCTTCATTATCATAGATCAGCTTCATCGAAAAAAACGGTTCGTTTGAAAAGAGGAGAGGGAGAAATTTCCTGTCGCCGTCCCAGAGTGGAAGGTCATATATCTCTTCCTTCTTCTTCCATTCGAGAACGCCTTCGTCGCAGTCGATGAGGTCGCCGGAAAAGGAATCTGAGGTGAAGAGCATCATGTACTCGGTGATGTCTCCATATACAAAAGTAATGATAGCGCGAAAGAGCATGCTTTCAAGCGTCAGCCCGGTCTCTTCAAGGACCTCGCGCCTCACGCAGTCGCAGGGCGACTCACCGTCCTTTACATGTCCGCCGACCCCGATCCATTTTCCTTCATTCAGGTCGCTCTTCTTTTTTGTGCGGTGAAGCATCAGGACTTCATCGCCCCGCTCTATGTAACAGAGCGTTGTGACTTCCATAGACATGGGATTTCCCGTTCCTTCCGTTTTTTTGAACGATAAGCCGTCAAGGCATCCCGGTTTGCCCGGGGAGGCATTTGACGGTCAACGGACGATCAGGCAGGGGAATTTTCCACTGCTCAATCGCACAGATTATATTTCCACTTTTCGGTAATAATTACAACAGAAATTTATCGAACAAGTGTTTGCTTTTCTGGAGGAAGGGTGGTATATTATCCTTACCAAAACATCCGTTCTATTCTATCGGGTCAGGACAATGGACAGGGAAAAGCTTAGGTTTTTTTGTATAGATCTGAAATCCTTCTACGCTTCCGTTGAGTGCGTGGAGAGAGGGCTCGATCCGCTGACGGCGGATCTCGTGGTGTGCGATGAGACACGGGGCAACGGGACCATATGCCTTGCGGTATCACCGCATATGAAGGCTCTTGGCGTGAAGAACCGCTGCAGGGTCTTTGAGATACCGAAGAATCTTGAATATATCAAGGCAATGCCGAGGATGCAGCTTTATATTGATTATTCTGCGAGGATATATGCGATCTACCTCAAATATCTCGCGCCTGAAGATATACATGTATATTCTGTTGACGAGGCTTTTTTTGACGGCGAGCCCTACAGGAAGATGTACGACATGGATATTCCGGCGCTTACTGAGATGATACAGGCGGATATCAAGGCGACGACCGGCATTACTTCAACCTGCGGGATGGGGACGAATCTCTATCTCGCGAAGGTAGCGATGGATATCATGGCAAAGCACTCCCCGGGCTTTCGGGCGCAGCTTGATGAAGATGAATATATCAGGCAGCTGGGGGAGCACAGGCCGCTTCGGGATTTTTGGATGGTAGGGCGCGGGACCGAAAGGAGGCTCAACTCGGTCGGGATATTTACGATGAATGATATCAGAAGGGCGGACCGGGAGCTTCTTTTGAAGCTCATCGGAAGGAACGCTTCTTATCTCATAGACCACGCATGCGGGATAGAGACGGTTACGATGGAGGAGATCAAGACCTACAAAAGCCCTGCGCATTCTCTCTCTTCAAATCAGGTGCTGTTTCGGGATTACAGCTTTGAGGAGGGGATCATAGTATTGAAGGAGATGGTGGATGCTCTGACTCTTGATCTTACCGACGAGGGGCTTGTGACTGAGGATCTCGGGCTCTTCGTGGGATATTCGGAAGGATATGCGGCGTATGTGGGGCATTTCACCGGGGACAGCGGCGGAGGAAGCAAGTACGGTGCTTCCGGTGGCAATATCGGAAGCAATGGATCCGGTACTTCCGGGGGCAGTATCGGAAGCGGTGGTTCTGACGCTTTCGGGGATAGGTCGGACATATCTCTGCCAAAGGGCTACAGCGCCGGCAGCGTGCATCTTCCCGCGGCGACGGACTCGCGGCGGATCATTACGGAAGCCCTTGAAAGGCTTTATCTTGAAAAGGCGGAAAGGGACATCGCGATAAGGAGGATCGGGATAGCTTTTGAAAATGTGCGTCCGCGCGACAGCGCGCAGATCTCCCTTTTCCTTGATACAAAAACGGAGGAAAAGGACAGGGCGATCCAGGAGGGGATACTGTCGCTGAAAAAGAGATTCGGGAAAAACTCGGTGCTTCTCGGGATGGACCTTCTCGACTGTGGGACCACGCAGCTGAGGAACGGGCTGATAGGAGGACACAGGGCGTAGTATAGGGCTTCTTAAATGCCTGGACCCAATGCTTGCCTGCTCACCTGACAGCATGTCTTCAAAAGCAGCGGCGCAGCCCGTTTGTGGGGTTTAAGTGTGTGGGGGAACGATATCTGAAAGGCGTGTGGGATCAGGATCTTAATTGTGTGTGATCGATATTGCCGATTGAAAGGGGTGTGAATTATGAAAGCAGAGAGGGCAAAGATATTCGCGCCTTATGACGCGCTGAGAGGGATGTACGGGAGGCTACGGCAGGTTGAGGAAACGAGGGTTGAGCGGGCGGAGCTTTCCGAGGATGTGCTGGAATATCTGAACAGGTTCTTTTCAAACCTCCACGAGGGGCACAGGATATACCTGTCTTATTATGATGACAGGTCGGGAGATTATCTTGCCGTAAAAGGTGAGGTGGTGTCCTTTACGGCAGACGGGAAAAGGATAGTGCTGATCCCTGATGAGGTCCTTTCGAAGGGGCAGATCTCAAAGGGCGAAGGAGAGACTTGCGAGGTGGCGTTTTCCGACATCAGGGATGCGAGATTTATTGAGTGAGGGAGGTCGCCTTTAAGAAGAAACTGTCTATGGAATGCTCAATTCTTTCGATATCATAAGACAAGGCAATCATCGGAACTTCAAGGTAAGCCGCAAAGTGTTCTCAAACACCTTGACGAAGCCTCGATTTCATGATACTAATCAGTTCAATATAGTCCAGCGGTGATATGTCAAGTATAAATTGAGATTATTTAAAGGCACTTTTTCATATCATTCGCTTATAAAAGGGTAACTTTAACAAGCCCTGCAATATCTGCTTTTTAAGCAGGGCACTCATC